>Ga0315288_10002872_pt1 | contig 22037 bp, 15 predicted proteins | sample YL17G11_20_MG_FD_203454 | JGI IMG/M metagenome (GOLD analysis project Ga0315288, IMG submission 203454) | Sediment microbial communities from Yellowstone Lake, YNP, Wyoming, USA - YL17G11_20 | ecosystem: Environmental > Aquatic > Freshwater > Lake > Sediment | place: USA: Wyoming | collected...
GAGGGGGTTAGGCGATGCCGATCTCCTCGTCCGTCATGTAGCACGCCGGATCCTGGGCCCAGACATCGCCGTAGAAGGCCTCCGCGCGGACCCGGAAGTTGCCGTTGCAGATGTCCTTCCACTGGCAAGCGCCGCAACGCCCCTGGAGTAGGGCTTTGCGGTCCTTGAGCCCCTTCATCAACGGGTCGGACGTGTCCGTCCAGATCTCGGAGAAGCCCCGTTCCTTCACATTGCCGAAGGTGTAGTGGCCCCAGAACTGGTCGGCGTGGACGTTCCCCACCCAGTCGACATCGCCGATCCCGATCCCGCTCGAGTTGCCGCCGTTACGCCTCAGCAGCTTCAGGATCTCCGCGGCGCGCTCCTCGTCGCGTTCCTTCGTTCTGAGGTACAGGTAGACGCCGTCGCAGTGGTTGTCGACAGTCAGGATCTCCGTCGGCAGGCCGCGGCGGTGGAAGTCCTCCGCTCTGTCCATGATCAGCTCGAACGCCCGGCGGGACTCCTCCCGCGTCAGGTCCTCCTGCATCAGCCGGGAACCGCGGCCGGCGTAGACCAGATGGTAGATGCAGCAGCGGCCGATCTTCTCCTCCTCCAAGAGATCGAGGATCGCCGGCAGGTCATGGGCGTTCCGCTTGTTGATGGTGAACCGCAGCCCGGCTTTCACCCCGACCTTCGCGCAGTTGCGAATCCCCTGGAGCGCCATGTCGTAGGCGCCCTCCTGGCCGCGGAAGCGGTCATTCGTCTCGCGCAAGCCGTCGAGGCTGATCCCCACGTACGAGAAGCCGACATCCGCGACCTTCTCGGCGGTCGCCTCGTCGATGAGGGTGCCGTTGGACGAGATGACGGCGCGGAGCCCGCCGGCGACCGCGCGCCGCCCCAGGTGGAACAGGTCCTCGCGCATGAAGGGCTCGCCGCCGGAGAACAGGATCACCGGCGCCTTGAACTCGGCCAGGTCGTCGATGAACGCCTCGGCCTGCTCCGTGGTCAGCTCGTCGGGGTGCCGCTGGCACTTGGCGCGGGCGTAGCAGTGGACGCAGCGCAGGTTGCACCGCTGGGTCATGTTCCAGACGACGATGGGCTTCTTCTCCAGCGCGAACCGCAGCATGTCCGGCCGAGCCGCATCGCTGCGCTCGGCGTAGCGAAGCGCATCGCCGATATGCACGGTGCCGCAGAGCAAACGCGTAACGTCGATCATTCTCTCGCCTCGGATGCGTGTTCTACTACAGCCTGGACCAGGCTCTCGATGGTGGACTGCTCGGCCATGACAGCGATCGAGAGCCCGAGTTCCTCTGCCTTCTGTTTCGTGATGGGGCCTATGGCGGCCAGCGCCGCCCTTGAGAGCGCCTCGGCCGCCCCATCGCCGAGCAGCGAGACAAACTGCTCCACCGTCCCGCCGCTGGCGAATGTCACATAGTCGATCGCCCCCGCGGTAAGCTGCGCCGCCAGGGCGCTCGCATCGGTGTCCTCGCGGACCATCCGGTAGGCCGGGACCACGTTCACCGAGGCGCCCATCCTCTCGAGCGCCTCCGGGAGCACCTCGCGCGCCTCGGCCGCGCGAGCGATGAGCACGCGCTTGCCGACCATATCGTGTTTCGAGAACTCGTCGACAAGGCCCTCGGCCACGAACTGCTCCGGCAGTGCGAGCAGCCGAATACCCCGGCTCCTGAGCGGCGCCGCCGTCTTCGGCCCGATGCACGCGATTTCCACGCCCGCCAGTGCGCGGATGTCGAGCCCGTGGTGCTCCAGTCTGCGGAGGAAGGCGTCGACCCCGTTCGGGCTGGTGAAGACCACCCAATCGTACGCGCTGATCCCGCCGATGGCGGCATCCATGGGGCCGAAGTCCTCCGGCTCCTCGATGCGGATCGCCGGAGCCTCGATGACCCGGGCACCCTCCCTCGTCAGAAGCGCGGCCAGGCCGCTGGCCTGTGCTCGGGCGCGAGTGACGACAACCGTCTTCCCGAACAGCGGGCGTGTGTCGAACCACGCCAGACGCTCCCGCAGGCGGACCACATCGCCCACGATGGTCACCACAGGCGGCTGGATGTTCGCTTGCTCCACGAGGTCCGCGATCGTGGAGAGGACCCCCGTGAAGACTTCCTGCTCCGGCCGCGTGCCCCATCGGACCAGCGCCACCGGCGTCTCTGAGCAGCGGCCGCCGGCGATCAGCTTCCGGGAGATGTCGCGGATGTTCCCGACGCCCATCAGGAAAACCAGCGTGTCGACGCCCTTCGCGAGGTGCTCCCAGTTCACCGACGACTCGGACTTGGCCGGGTCCTCATGGCCCGTGATGACGGCGAAGCTGGAGGCGTATGCCCGGTCCGTCACCGGGATCCCCGCGTACGCCGGCGCCGCGATCGCCGACGTGACGCCCGGAACTACCTCGAAAGCCACGCCGTGCTCGGCGAGGTACAGGGCCTCCTCGCCGCCACGGCCGAACACGAAGGGATCGCCGCCCTTGAGGCGGCAGATGCTCGCGTGGACTCGCGACTTCTCCACGAGCAATGCGCAGATCTCATCCTGCTTGAGCGAGTGCTGTCCCGCGCGCTTGCCGACGTAGATGATCTCCGCGTCCGGCCGGGCGCTTTCCAGCAGCTCCTCATTGGCCAGTGCATCATAGATGATGCAGTCGGCGCTCCGGATGCACTCGAGCGCTTTCACGGTGATGAGGCCGACATCCCCGGGGCCTGCCCCGACGAGGTGGACTTTGGTGGCCGTGCTCATCCCTCACTCCTCGGGCCGAGCAGCTCCCGCGCGCCCATGGTGAGCAGCTCCTCGGCAACACTGCGGCCGACATCGAGGGGATCATCCCCGTCCGCGGCGTGACGAATCTGGCGCGACCCGTCGTGAGCCGTGACGCACCCCATGAGGCGGATTCCGCCACCATGGGAATACGTGCAGTGTACCCCAAACGGGGCCTGACATCCGGCCTCGATGGTCCGCAGCGCGGCTCGCTCCGCGCCGATCGCGCCATGCGTCGCCGCATGGTCAACAGCGCGCAACATCGCCATCGTCGGCTCGTCATCGGCCCGGCACTCTGCGGCGATGGCTCCCTGGCCCGGGGCGTGGGGGAAGCGTTCCGGATCCAGCAGTTCCGCGATGTGGCCACCGAGCTCGAGGCGCAGTAGACCAGCAGCCGCCAGGATCACGCCGCTCAATCCCAGCTCCGCCACCTTGCTCACGCGTGTCTGCACGTTCCCGCGGATCGGCGCTATCTCGGCGTCGGGGCGCAGGGCGAGGACCTGCGCGCTCCGCCGCAGGCTGCCCGTCCCGATCCGGGGGTGCTGCGGCAGCGAGTCGAGCGAGGCGCCCTCGACAGAGACGAAGGCGTCTCTCGGGTCGGCGCGCTCAAGCACCGCGGCGATGGTCAGCCCCTGCGCGACCCGCGTCGGCAAGTCCTTGAGGCTGTGGACGGCCACATCAACCTCGCCCGCGAGCAGCGCCGCCTCGATCTCCTTCGTGAAGACGCCCGTGCCCCCGAAGCTCGCGAGCGCGGAGCTCCGGTCGCGGTCCCCCTCCGTGGAGATCCACACCAGGTCGACCTCGGCACCCGCGAACGCGCTCCGCAGCGCGCCGGCGACCGCGGTCGCCTGATAGCGCGAGAGCGGGCTCCCGCGCGCGCCGATGCGGACTCTATGGCTCATGCAGCAACGCCTCTTCTTGGGCCGGGGCGGCCTATAGGTGGTGCGGGTCGCCCAGGTAGTTTGCGATCACGTAGGTGGTGCATGCGCACACGAAGCCCGCGACGAGGAGACCCACCGTGGCTCGCCCGCGGTAGTGCGACACCATGCGCGCGTGAAGGTAGGCCGCGTACACGGCCCAAGTCACCAGCGACCAGGTCTGCTTCGGTGTCCAGCCCCAGAAGTCGCCCGTCACCCGCGCGGTATACCAGATGCTGACGGCCAGCATCAGCGTCCAGAGGACGAACCCGAACCCCGCCAGGCGGTAGCCCAGGATCTCAGCGGTCTCCAGCGATGGCAGGCGGGTGCCGAACCCCGTCAGCCGCTTCCTCTTGAGGAGCGCCTCCTTGCACAGATACGCCGCTCCGCAGCACGCCGCCAGCCCGAAAGCTGCATACGCGACGACGGCCACGACGATGTGCACCAGCAGAAGCGCCCGCGAGTCGAACTGCTTCACGGGTGCGGCGTCGGGTACCATCAGGGAGCCTCCCACCGCAGCCACCGCGACCGCGCAGGTGAATACCCCCAGCCCGATCGGCTCACGCCGCAGAACGATGAGGTACGCCGCCGGCACCGCCACGGCGAACAGCACCAGCGTCTGGCGCAACGTCAACAGCGGCCAGTCCCCCACGTCCGCCGTAGCGGCGACCAGCGCGCCCAGGTTCGCCGCGATGCCTATGCCGGCCAGGATGGTGGCCCACGTCTTCGCCCGCTGCGCTCGGACGGGCCAACGCCCGTGGTAGCATAGGGCAGCGGTCAGGTACGAGCACGCGGCGAGGATCAGGCAGGGGCGCAACGCGCTCATGAGGGCACCTCCGCCGTCCCTGGCTGACCTTCGGGCCTCTCCTCGTCGGCGCCCGGCAGGCCGTACACCTCGCGGATCAGTGAGAGCACCTCGGCGTCCGCATCGTTCTCGACCAGTTGCCGCACCGCACGTATGGGCGCCCGAATGAGCTTCTGCTTCAGCCTGTACATCGCGGCATCGACGGCCTCGGCCTGCTCCTGCGTGAGCGCCGGCGCCTTGCGCAGAAGCCGGGCCAGCTCGTCCTGGCGGAGCCGCTCGAACTCCGCCTCGAGCTGCTGGATGAGCGGCACAGCCTCGAGTCCCTTGAACCACCGGTTGAACTCGGCGAGCTGATGGCTGATGAGAGCCTCGACTTTCACGGTCTCGGCCTCGCGCTCCGACAGATGGTGGTCCACGATCGACTTCAGATCATCGATGTCGAACAGGAACACGTTCGGCAGGTCACCGACGGCGGCGTCAATGTCCCGGGGAACGGCGATGTCGATCAGGAACAGCGGACGCGATCGGCGTGCACGGATGGCAAGCTGAAGGGGCCGCGGCGTGAGGATGGGCTCCGGTGATCCCGTCTGCGTGATGACGATGTCCACCTCGACGAGATGGTCGGTGAACCGCTCGAAGGGCACGGCCGTCCCTCCGAACCGCTGGGCGAGGGCCTCCGCCTTCTCCGCAGTGCGGTTCGAGACCAGGATGGAGCCGACGCCGGCGTCGATGAGATGAGTGAGCGTCAGCTCACTCATCTCCCCGGCGCCGACGACGAGCACCCGGTGACCCGCCAGATCGCCGAAAACGTTCTTCGCCAGGTCCACCGCGGCTGAGCTGATCGAGACGCGACCCACGCCGATGTCGGTCTCGCTCCGGGCGCGCTTGCCCACCTCCGTGGCGTGGCGACCGAGCGTGCGCAGCACCGTGCGGACCGCACCGGCATCGGCGGCGGCCTCGAACGCCTCCCGCACTTGGGTGAGGATCTGCGACTCGCCGATCACCATGGAGTCGATGCCGCAGGCAACCCGGAACAGGTGGCGGCTGGCATCGGCGTGCTCGTAGACGTAGACGTGGGAGCGGATCGTCCCATTCGTGGCGCGCGCACGTTCGGCCAGGAAAGCGACGGCGTCGGTCACCGAGCGGTCCACGTCCGCTACGCAGCCGTAGACCTCGGTGCGATTGCAGGTGCTCAGCACCGTCGTCTCCGCGAACGTTCCCCGCCCGAGGAGCGAAGTGAGCACCCCTGAGAGCTCCGCCTCCGCGAACGAGACCCGCTCGCGCAGCTCGACGGGCGCCGTCTTGTGGTTCAGGCCGACGGCGACGATATGCACTGCCGGATCCTCTCCCTGGCCTCTTCGATGCGACCTTCCCGAACCAGCTCGGGCACGCCGCTCTCGAAGATGGCTTCCCAGGCGGCCTGCCGAAGCTCGAAGCTCCCGTGGCGCGCTTTGATGCCCTCGCGCGCATCGGCCAGAAGCTCCGCGAGCCTGCCGAGCCATGGGTCGAACTCCCGCTCGAGCCGCTCGCGTATCCACTTCGACAGTGCCGGGCTGCCGCCTCCCGTGGACACCGCCAGCACCACGGGGCCGAACCGGCACACCGCGGGCACAGTGAAGGAGCACAGGTCGGGTTGGTCCACGACATTCGCCGGGATTCCCCGGTGGGACGCCTCGTCGTGGATTGCCTGGTTCGCGCTCTGGTCGTCGGTGGCGCCGATCACCAGCACGGCGCCGTCCAGGTCCTCCGGCTGGAACTCCCGCAGAATCAGCTCGATGTCCCCGGCCGTTGCGTGCTGTGTGATCCCCGGGCACGCGTCTCGCGTCACGACGGTCACCCGGGCGCTGCACTCGATCAGGGACCGCACCTTCCGCAGCGCCACGCTACCCCCGCCCACGACGAGACAGCGCCGGCCGGCGATGTCCAGGTTGATCGGGTAGTAGCGCGCCATGCCGCCCCCGTCATTGCCCGTAGGTGTGTAGCCCCTCGACTTTGAAGACCTTGGCGATCCAGTTGACCCCGATCCAGGTGAACAGCACGAGCGCGAAGCCGCCCACGGCCACTGCCGACGAGGTCATCCCCTTCCACTTCCGCACCAGGCGCGTGTGGAGGTAGGCGGCGTAGATGATCCAGGTGATCATCGACCAGACCTCCTTGGGGTCCCATGCCCACCAGGTGCCCCAGGCGCTCTCGGCCCAGATCGCGCCGGTAACGATGAGCGCCGTCAGCCAGGGGAAGGAGAACGCGATGATCCGGTAGGTGATCTCATCGAGCTGGTCGGCAGTGAGAGGCGGCTCTTCGCCGTCGCTCACCGGAACGGGCGCCTTGCCCGCCGCCTCGACGCGATACTGGCGTAGAGCCATGAGCCCAGTGACGAAGGCCACGGCGAGCGGGCCGTACGACAGCATGGCTGTGAGGATGTGGATGTTCCGCCAGTAGCTGTGGAGGGCGGCCATGATGGTGGGCTCGACCTCCTGATAGCCCCTCAGGCCCAGCCAGTAGACGGCGGTGGCCACGACGAGGATCGGCGGCGCCAGCGGCCGCAGGTTCCACTTGAGTGACGCGACGAGGAACGCGAGCACGATTCCCATGACGAAGCACACGGAGAACTCGAACAGGCTCGTCAGCGGGATGCGCACCTCGTCCGCCTGGAAGGCGCGAGCGAAGAGGATCGCCACCAAGGCTACGAGCGACAGGACCGCGAATGCCGCGCCGGCTCGCGGGAGCGCCTTACTCGCCCTGAAGTAGTAGGTGGCACCGTACAGAACCGCGGAGATCACCAGAGCCGCGAATGCCCCGCGGAGCCCGAGCATCTCGATCGAGTGAAGTGTTGCGTGGTCCATGCTGATCCCCTTGCCGTGCCGGGAGCAAGCTCCCCGGCGTCGGAATCACCGCGCTGGGTTACTTCAGGCCGGCGTCTGAGCGCAGGCCCTCGACGACCTTGCGCGCCTCCTCGACATTGTCGCGACCGGCGTCCGCACCAATCACAACGCGCGAGCCGCCTTCCTTCAGTTCCGTGATCTTCACCCGAACCTGTCGGTGTGGCACGTAGAAGCCCAGGATCAGGCCGAGCGCCCCCACCGAGAACCCCACCATCACGAGCCACACTCCCGGGTCCTTCTTGAAATCCAGGCCCGTGTACGCCGTGACCTCGCCAATCGAGAACGTGATGTCGCCGTACTTGACAGGATGACTGGGCGTGAGCCATTCGTCCATCTCGATGGGAGAACCGTGCTGCTTGCTCCCATCCATGGTCACCAGAATCAGGGACGGCCCCATCGGCACCCGGTTGTCCGTGGGCGTCGCGGCGTTGTCGCCCCCCTGGGCGATGTCGAGGGAGAAGCCGATCTGCTTCCCATCAGCCATCGTCGCGGTGCCGAACGCGGACCGCAGGGGACTGACGCCCGCCTCGAGCATCCAGGTCGTCTTCGTCTCCTTGCCGGAGGCGTCCGTGGCCACCACATCCGTCACCAGGCCCCACGTCTGCTGGTAGAGGCCGACCTTCTTCGAGACGAGCGGATGGTTCACCCGGATGCTGGCCTTCCGGCGCTCGCGCAGCCCGACCCTCTCGGCCGTCATGTTCGGGATGGCGGGCGCCTGCTCCGTCTCAGCGGGCTCCACGATGTCGCTCTCCATGCTATGGATTGACACCGGCCTGTAGAGCCAAACGTCTCGGTCGCCCATTCCCGCCGGAACGGGGTCGTACACGGTGACATCGCTAGTGTAGTCGAGGGGCATCGTCATCCCGAACGAATGCCCGTCGGCCTCCAGGCGGAACGGTACGTCGAAGGCCGTCAACTCCACATACTGGTCTGAGCGCTGTTCGTGGTGGACGCCGCCTACGGGGATTCGCGCGAAATCCTTGTAGTTGCCCATGAGCCCGGACCGCCCGACGATCGCGCCGATGAACACCAGCAGAATGCTGATGTGGACGATCATCGGCCCCAGCACCTTCACGGCTCCACGGCGCCCGAGGATGTCCACACCGCGCTCGTGAGGCTCGCGCGCTACGGAGTAGCCGCGCTTGCGCAACGATGCGCGCATGGTCTCCACCAGCTCGGCAGAGCTGGCCTTCGCGTTGCTCTGCGCGCTCGCGCGCATCCCCATGACCGCGGGCACGGACGTACGCACGCGCGGGCGCCGCACCCGGCGCAATGCCGTGCGCGTGCGGTCCACCGTGCAGACGAAGATGTTCAGCGACAGCAGAATCAGCAGCGCGCGATACCACAGGCTCTGGTAGACGTTGTAGAACCGCAGCTTCGCGATGAGGGGGCCCCAGAACGTGCCGAACTGCTTTGTCGAGATATCGACCGAGCTGTACTTCCACTCCTGCGGTACGAGCGTGCCGATCACGGAGAACGCCGCCCAGAGTACCAGCAGCGTGATGGCGAGCTTCACGGCGCCGAGCTGGTTCCACGTTTCCTGGAAGAACGAGGGCTGCCCCTCGGTCGTCGCTTCCTCTCGCGCGGGCTCCGCGTCCGGCGCCTCCGGGGCGGCGGAGGGGCGCTGGCGCTCGGTTCTCGGGCTCATGGTACGGGTCCTCCGGGGTTGGTCGGGCCAATAGAACGCCCCGCGGACCGTCCGGCCGCGCGGGGCGGAATCTTCTCTTCGTCGCATTATACGCCATTCTTGGCACGAATGGTGGCCAAATCGGCAATCAGAGGCGGTCTCCCGCGGTTCCGATGGCCGCGCTCCGGGAACGGGCGGGAAACCGGTGACAGTCGCCTGTTCCGCTGTCGCACGCCCCAGAGGTGATAGCCGGCGCATCAAGCGAAACCGGTGACTGTCTGAATGCCTAAGCGGGATAGGTGATTGTCACCGGTTCTCCCCGGCGGCGCGATGACGCCAAGGGGCCACATGCACACGGTATGGGATGCACCCGCCGTGCGGCTAAGCCGATTGCCTCGCGCGCCTCGAATGACTACACTCGGGGTCGCAGCGACTACGCGCGCGATCACTCGCGAGGCGAACGGCTTGGCCGATCGCCCGGGGAGGCATCCATGCGCTGGATCGGCTCGCTCCTCCTGCTGGCGGGAAGCCTGCTCCACCCCGCCCACTCCGCCCCGGAATGGTACGACAAGCGCGACACCTGGCACGACACGCTCCGCGCCTCGCTCGCCGGCCTCGCGAACCTGGAGCAGCGAGAGGGCGAGGAGGCCGCGGCGAATGCCGGCGATGACGGCGTGGCCTTCGGCCCCTGGTACGCCATCGGCTCCTTCGACAACACCGACGGCAAAGGCTTCGCCGAAGCGTATCCCCCGGAGTCCGAGGTGAGCCTGGACGCCGTCTACCCGGGCATGGGGAACACAGAGGCGCGATGGCGGAAGATGGACTTCGCGGACGGGCAGGTCATCGACCTCCGGCCACACTTCCCCGTCGCCGAGCAGGCCATCGCCTACCTGCACCGCACCATCGCCGCAGACCGCGACACGGAGATAACGGGCTACTTCGGCAGCGATGACGGGCTCGTTGTGTGGCTGAACGGCGAGAGGCTGATCTCGAAGGACGTGCCGCGCGGCCCCGCGGCGGACCAGGATCAGGCGCCACTCAAGCTGCGAACCGGCGAGAACCACCTTCTGCTCAAGATCGTCAACCGTACGGGCGGCTGGGCGTTCTACTTCCACACACAGCCGGGCGGCGGCACGCCCGAGGAGAACAGCCGGCACCTCGCGCGTGTCAGCGAGACGTGGGCCCAGGTGCGCGGGGACTTCCCCGCCGAGCGCGACCAGTGGGAGATGGCTGTGGAGCGTGCGGACGGGATCTGGCCGGACGCGCCGGACGTTGCCGACATCGCGGCTTGTGAGGCCCGGTATCTGACCGCTATGTCCACTCGCTTGTCGGCGAGCGCGACCATCCGCGACGGGCTGGTGGCCGACCTCGGCGCGGACGCAGCCAGACCGGAGGCCGAGCGCCATGGGTTCGCAGATGGCGCGCGAGCGGAGGCCGAGCGACAGCCGCGCGATGGGTCGGCGGTCCTGGCCATTCGGGCTGCCTACTATGAGGCCGTCGCCGCGGAGCAGGCGCTGAAGGCCGCCGCGCGACTGGTCAGCTGCCGGCTGGCCGTCGGGGATCTCTCCGCAACCTACGGCGACCGCTATCCGGGGGCGGCGGACTACCTCGCGCAGATCGACGACCTGTGGAGCGGGCTGCGCGCTGCGGGCAGCGATGTGAAGGCCGTCGGGCAGCGGATCGTAGCGCTCCAGGCGGAGGCGCTCGTCAACGCCAACCCGCTCCTGCAGGGCGAGACACTGCTCTACCTCGCGCGCCGGCCGGGCGGCGGGTTTCCGGGCTTGCCCCAGAACTGGCAGGGCAACTCCAGCGTTCAGCGCACCGGATGGGATACCACGATCGCGCGCCTCGCGCCCATTCGGGCCGACGGACAGAGCTCTGAGCTGTTCCACTCCACCAACGCTTTCGTCGGCGACCTCTGCCTCTCGTTCGATGCCCAGCGAATGCTGTTCTCGATGCCCGATGAGGCGAACAACATGGCCTTCCAGGTGTGGGAGATCGGGGCAGACGGCCAGGGGCTTCGGCTCGTCACTCAGGGCGCCGACCCGGACTACGACAACTACGACGCCTGCTATCTCCCCGACGGGGACATCATCTTCGTGTCCTCGAGGTGCTACCAGGCCGTGCCCTGTACGGGCGGGGACCATGTCGGGCTGCTCTACCGCATGGACGCCCAGGGGCGGTTCGTGCGGCAGCTCACCTTCGACCAGGACCATAGCTGGATGCCCACGGTCCTGAACAACGGCAGCCTCGTCTACACGCGGTGGGAGTACAACGACATCCCCCACTACTTCAGTCGGATCCTGTTCGGCATGAACCCCGATGGCACGCGCCAGATGGCCCTTTACGGGTCCGGGTCCTACTTCCCGAACACCACCATGTACACCACGCCCATCCCGGGCGATGACTCCCGCGTAGTGGCCATCCTTTCGGGGCACCATGGCAACCCCAGGGGCGGCGAGGTCGCGATCATCGACCTCGATGAGGGTGAACAGCACGCCGAAGGCATCGTGCAGATCCTCCCGGAGCGGCACCGCATCGTCGAGCCAGTGATCGTCGACCAGTACGCCACGGGGAAGTGGCCGCAGTTCGTGCAGCCCTACCCGCTCTCCGGCAAGTACTTCCTCGTGTCATGCAAGCCGGACCCGGAGACCCCCTGGGGCATCTACCTGGTTGATGTGTTCGACAACCTCGTCCCGGTGTACACCCAGCCCGATGCCGCGCTCTTCGAGCCGGCTCTGCTCAAGCCACGGACCACGCCGCCGGTCATCCCCCCAGCCGTGAACTACGCGCGCGACGATGCCCTCGTGTTCATCCAGGACATCTACCGCGGGCCCGGTCTCGCGGGTGTGCCTCGCGGGACGATCAAGCGCCTGCGTCTGGCCGAGCCCGTCTACCGGTACTGGGGCAATGGCGAGACCTATAGCTGCTCGATGGACGGCTCGTGGGACGTGAAGCGCATCCTCGGCACCGTGCCGGTGGGGGAGGACGGCTCCGCTCTCTTCCGTGTGCCCGCGAACACACCGATCACCCTCCAGCCCATCGACGAGCAGCACATGGCCCACCAGCAAATGCGGAGTTGGATGACGGCGATGCCCGGGGAGTTCGTCTCCTGCGTCGGCTGCCATGAGCGCAGGAAGGACAGCCCGCCTACGCAGGCCCTCTCCGGGGCGCTCCGTCGCGAGCCCTCGGAGGTCGAGCCGTGGTACGGCCCGGCCCGCGGTTTCTCGTTCAGCCGCGAGGTCCAGCCGGTGCTCGACAAGCACTGTGTGAGCTGCCATAGCGCCAGCCCGCTCGATCTGCGCGCGCCCGGCAGCCCCGGGCAGCCGGAGGCACGCTTCTCGGTCGCCTATGAGAGCCTGGCTCCGTATGTCCGCCGCCCCGGCCTCGAAGCCGACATCCGGATGCTGCCGCCCGAGGAGTTCATGGCGACCACGAGCCCCCTCGTCCAGCTGCTCCAGAAGGGCCATGCTGGCGTGCAGCTCTCAGATGAGGATTGGGACCGGCTGATCACCTGGATCGACCTGAACGTGCCTTACGCGGGTGACTGGGCCGAGACGCGGCAAGCGCCACCGATTGAGCTCGTCGAGCGTCGCCGCGAGCTGCGCGAGCAGGACGCCCAGGTGCGGGCCGCCCTCGCGGACAAGGCCGTGGCGTCGGGAGCCGGACGATGAGGCAGCTCCCGCTGCTGGTGGAGGGGCCGCACGAGCGCGCGAAGCGTTCGGCCCCTCCGGGACACCCGGGGGGGCGTCGGTGCGCCGTGAGGCTGCTATCGCTGGTCGGGCTCGTGTGGGCGTCGAGCGCCTCCGCGTGGTCCATCACCACTGAGGAAGCCGCGGCGCTGCAACAGGACGCCGCGAGGGACCTTGGGGTGTCGGCTGAGCGTGAGGTCACGCTACCCGGCGGCGGAGCGCTGAAACTCGTTCTCGTGCCGGGCGGCCAGTTCACGATGGGCGCGCCGGAGGGCGAGTCTCCTGTCGATCCCGACGAGTCACCCCAGTTCACAGCGCGTGTCCACCCCTTCTGGATGGCCGCGTGCGAGATCACGAACGCCCAGTTCGCGCTGTTCGATGCATCTCACGACAGCCGCTTCATGGACACCTACTGGAAGGACCGCGTTGGGCCGGGCTTCCCGCTGAACCAGCCGGAGCAGCCGGTCGTGCGCGTCTCTTGGCGGGAGGCCTACCGGTTCTGCGAGTGGCTGTCCCAGGTCACCGGCGAACGGTTCCGGCTGCCGACCGAGGCCGAGTGGGAGTACGCCTGTCGCGCCGGATCGGGTGGCCCCTTCGCCTGCCCGCCGGGCGAGCTGTCCGTCTACGCCAACCTGGCGGACCAGTCCCTGGCGCAGGTGAAGCCATGGGCGCTGCGGGATGACTCGCTCAACGACGGGCAACCGGTCACGTGCGCCGTCGGGCGATTCCGGGCTAGCGTGTGGGGGCTCCTCGACATGCACGGCAACGTCGCCGAGTGGTGTGCGTCCCTCTACCGCCCCTACCCTCTCGCGGCGCTCGACGTTCCGGCTGGGCTGGAGGAAACCGGCCCGCGGGTGATACGCGGGGGATCCTTCGACGATCGCCCGCGCCGCGCCCGGAGCGCGTTCCGGCTGAGCTACCCGCCGGACCAGCACGTCTACAATGTCGGGTTCCGAGTGGTGGCGCCGATCCGGGCGGACGCAACCACTGAGAGGTGACGGCCCATGGGCCGTCGGGCACTCACCAGCAGGATCGCGATGGGCGCGGCAGGCATCGCCGGGCGGGTCCTGCACGAGCCGGGCCGTCCCGCCCCGGACGGCGCGGTTCTTCGGGCGTGGGATTTCAAGGAACCGTAGGCGCGTCTCCCGAAGATACCGGGGGCGATTGACGTGGCCCGTCGAGGGCGTACGTAGCGGCCCCGAGACGCCCAGGCGATGGGCTCCCAGAGAGGGCTGCGTCTCGTCGGCTTCGCGATCCGCTTTGTAGAACGCGGTGAGGGGGGTGTCTGGCGCTTGGGCGGTGCACGACGGATGGCGGGGCAGTCGTTCTTCGGTAGGCAAGGGAACGCCGCGGCGGGTGGGGAGTCTCACCGGCCCGTGTTCCGGATTGGCGAGCTGCTGGTGCGCGCCGGGCACCTCTCCGACGAGGGCCTGGAGCGAGCGCTCGCGGTTCAGCGGGCCGCTCCCGATGCGAAGCTCCTCGGCGCGCTGCTTGTCGAACTGGGTATGTGTTCCGAGGACGCGGTGGCGCAGGCGCTAGCGCTGCAGCTAGGCGTTGCCTACGTGCCCGAGGTGGCGCTCACCGCCTCATTGGGGGACGTGGAGAGACTGGGCGTTGACCTCTGTTGGCACCGAGAGATCCTGCCCGTGCGCTCAGAGGACGGATCCTACGTCCTCGCGATGAGCGACCCTTTCCAGACGGAGCTGGCCACCCTCGCCGAGGAGATCCTCGGCGAGGAGGTGGCGCCCGCAGCGGCGACACGGAGCGCCATCCTGGCGAGGATCGGCGCCCTCACGGGGACACGCGACCCATTCGAGGAGGCGCTGGAGCAGTCCCTGGCTGCCGCCGAAAGGGGCCAGGCCCCTCAGGCCGCGGCGTCCGCCACAGGATTCGTGCCGCCGGTCTTCAGCCAGATCATGGCTCAGGCGGTCGAGGAGCACGCTTCCGCGGTGCATCTCACCCCGGCGGCCGGATCCGTCATCGTCGAGTTCCTTACGCAAGGTGCTCTGCGAGAGGTATTCCGCTTACCGAAGGGGCTGGGAGAGCCCCTTACGAGCTACATCGACGAGGTGGCGCGGGCTGGTGAGGGCGGTGGGTCCTGTATCACTCTCTTCACCCAGGGAGGGCCGATCGACTTTGCATACTACCGCATTGCTGGGGAGCATGGCGATCGCTGTGTGCTCCAGGCCCCCGAGAGCGAAGAGCCCATCCCGCCCCTCGGCAGCATCGGTCTGACCGACGAGCAGTTCGAGAGCGTGCATGGAGTGCTCGAAGCGCGGCGAGGTTGCATGATCGTCGCCGGGCCGCCGAACAGCGGAGTCACCACCACCCTGTACTCCTGCCTGAGCTACCTGACGAGTCAGGACCTGCGCGTTGTGACGATCGAACCCGCCACGGAATGGTACCTGCCGGGCGTTGAGCACGTGAGTCTCGCCCACGTTCCGGGGAAGACCACTTTCTTCGCCCTTCGCGCCCTACTGAGTCGTCAGCCCGATGTGATCATGGTCGGCGACATCCGGGATCGGGAGACGGCGGATATGGCCCTTCGGGCTGGGCTGACTGGCCCGCTCGTCCTGGCCGGCCTTCACGCAACCACCGCCGGGGAGGTCGTCGTGCGGCTGCGAGAGCTGGGCATCGGGAACCGGGTCATTGCGGCCGGGCTCGAGTTGGTCATCGCCCAACGGCTGGTGGGAGGCCTGTGCCCTGCCTGTTCGACGGGCCGCGCACTCGGGGCATCGGAGCGCTTCCTCCTCGAGCAAGTCCTGCCCGACGGCGCTCCCGGTTCGGTCCCCATCGGCGCTGGATGCGCTGCGTGCGGGGGGACCGGCCGTGCGAGGCAGCAGGTGCTGGCGGAGACCATGGTCTTCAGCGGCCCCGTGCGGTCGGCCATTCTCCAGGGCCAGTCCGCAGCGGCTGTTGGCGCCGCTGCGCGTGAGCAGGGCATGGCGTCCCTCTTCAAGACGGGCGTGCGGCATGCGCTCGACGGGCACTGCGACCTCCGCGATGTCGTTCAGCTCGCGCCGCTCCCTGTGAAGCCCAAAGCGGTCCGTCCGGCGCGCGAGGGGTCTCCTGTGGGGGTCTCCGGCCGGGCTGACGCGGTGGCGCCGGTCCGCCCGTTGGGCCCCCTCCCGCGGCAGAAAACGTTCGACACCAGTCCCGAGGCCGATGGCGCGCGTTTCCGCGAGTTCTGCGCGGCGCTGAACGACCTGCCAACCATCCCTCACGCCGTCGCGCGTCTCCAAAGCATGCTGATGGACCCGGGCGTGGAGACGGAAGCTGTCATCCAGGTGATCGAGGCCGATCCCGTGGTGACGGCTCGCGTGATCCGCATGGCGAACTCGGCTGCGTTCGGGATGCGCCGCGACATCGTGTCCGTGCGGGATGCCGTGGCTCTTCTGGGATTCGTCCAGGTGTGGAACGTCGCGGTGGCAACGCACCTGATCGATGCGTTCGGCACCGAGGCCGAAGTGCCGGTCCCCCTGTCGGAGCTGTGGGTGCACTCCCTGGCGACGTCGATCTGCGCTCGGAACCTCGAGCGCAGCAGCGGCAGTAAGCACGGGGTGGAGCTTGCCACGCTGGCCGGCCTGCTGCACGATATTGGGAAGGTCATCATGGCCCTTCATCTCGGGCCGCAGTTCGCGGGATGCATCGAGACGGCCCGGGCAGCGCGCACGCCCCTGTGGCAGGTGGAGCGTGACCGGCTCGGGTTCACTCATGCGCATGTTGGGGAGTGGGTGCTCGAGCGTTGGAGCCTCCCGCGCGAGGTCAGCCTGGTAGTGCGGCACCACCACACGCCCGACGCCCTGCCGGAGGACGTGTCGAGTGGTACGGAGCGCATGTCCGTGTTGGTTCGCCTGGCCGACGATGCCGTGAAGGCCGCGGGGATCGGGCACTCGGCCGACTACACGGCCGTGACCTGGACTGCCCGGCAGCTCCAAGACATCGGCATTCCCCCCGCGCTTGTCGCGCCGGCTGTATTGGCGACCGTGCGCTCGGTGCCGGCCATTCTCGATCTGTGCCGTCGCGGCTGACCCTGCGGCCGGGAATGGGGGCTTGGCCCATGCGCAGGATCCTGCTGTGGCTCGCCTTGGTCGGCTTCCTGGTCGTGCTGGTCACGCGCTTCGCCGAGCTCGAGCGGATCGTGTCCGTCGTCCGGAGCGCCCACATTGCGTACATCCTTCTTGGGGCCCTGCTGCAGCTTGCCTTCGTCGCCAACCAAGCCGCCTTCTACGCATCGGTCAGCCGGGCGCTGGGCCGGCCGTTGAGTGTGCGAGTGCTCTTGCTGCCTGCAGCCGCCTACAACTTCGCCGTCATCGCCGTTCCGAGCGGCAATGTCTCGGGGGCAATGCTCATGAGCGCCGCGGCCGTTCGAGCGGGACTGGACTCCGTCGAGGCCGCACTCATGAACGTCATCTACTACATCTTCGACTACGGCGCGTTCCTCCTCATGCTCGGGGTGGGCCTGGTGTACCTGCATGTCTTCCATGACCTTCAGACCGCCGAGCTGGTGGCGTCGGCTATCCTCCTGGCCGGCGTGCTCCTCGCCCTCGCGCTGCTCGCGGCCGCAGTGGTATGGCCGGAGCGGGCGTGTGCCCTCCTGGACCGGCTGTGCTCGCCGATCGTGCGACGCCTGCGGCGGTTCCGGCGTCTGGAAGGCATCCCTGAGAACTGGGCCGCCGCGGTCGCCCAGAGCCTCCGGGCGGCCGCCCTTGCTCTGCGCCGCTATCCCACGCGCATGGTCGTGCCGGCCGTGCACGCGCTGCTCGTCGAGGGAATCACTGTCCTCACCCTCTACATCGTCTTCCTGGCGTTTGGGCAGACCGTCTCCTTCGGGGTCCTCATGGCGGGCTATGCTATGGGGATGCTGTTCATGATCGTGTCGGTCACGCCGCAGGGGATCGGGTTCGTCGAGGGCGCCATGGTACTCGTCTTCTCCTCCCTGGGCGTGGAGCGAGAGGTCGCCGCGGTGGTGGCCTTGGTGTACAGGGGGCTCACGCTGTGGCTCCCATTCGTGCTCGGCTTCGTCGCGTTCAGGCGGGTGATGGTGGCAGATGGCACAGATGCCGCTGCGAGCTAGACGCGCGGTCCGCGTCCAGGCCCTTCTGCTGGCGATCCTCGGGGTCGTGGATGTCCTCTCCGCGTGGTTGGCGCACGCGCCGGAGCGCATGCGACTGCTGTTGGCTTACCTTCCTCTCGACGTCGCTTACCACAGCCGCATGCTGTCGGTTCTGTCCGGTCTGGCCCTCGTCTTCCTGGCGCATGGCGTGCTCCGGAGGAAGAGGAGAGCATGGCAGCTGACCTGTCTCGCTCTCGCGGCCGGCACGGTATCGCACGTAACGAAGGGCCTGGATTGGGAGGAAGGCGCCAGCAACCTCGTCATGCTCATCTGGCTCGTGGCGATGCGCCGGTACTTCACAGCGCTGAGCGATACGCCATCGTCCCGTCGTGCGGCGCTGTACCTCCTGGTGATGCCTCTCTCCGCACTGGCCTACGGGGTAGCCGGGTTCTACTCGCTCGACGGCCAGTTCTCGCGCGACTTCACGCTCAAGGCATCTGTCGTTGAGACTCTGCGCGAGTTCTTCGAGTTCGGCGATCCCGAGGTGCAGCCCGTTACCCCGCGCGGCCGCTGGTTCGTGGACTCTCTCGACGTCGTGGGGTCGGGCACGCTCACGGTGTGCTTCCTGTTGCTCCTTCGCCCCGTCGTCTATCGGCAGCGCGTCGACGCTCCCCAACGCAGGAAAGCATCGGCCATCGTGCAGCGCCACGGGCGCTCGTCGCTTGCGTTCTTCACATTGCTTGATGACAAGTCCTACCTGTTTGACGACAGCGTGGACGGCTACGTGGCCTACAAGGTCGTGGGGGATGTGGCCATCGCCTTGGGGGATCCCGTCTCCCTGGAGGGTGGCGGCCTGCAGCTCATCCGCGGCTTCCTGTCCCTTTGCCTGGAGAACGACTGGTGGCCCGTCTTCTACCAGGTAGGACCGGAACTGCTGGACGCGTACGCAGACGTAGGCCTAAGGGCGCTCAAGATCGGCGAGGAGGCGATCATCGACCTGCGGCACTTCACCCTCGAGGGACACGCCTGGAAAGACCTGCGGAATGCGGTCAACCGGCTCACGCGGGAGGGGCTGGGGACGAGCGTCTATGAGCCCCCGCTTCCTTCGGACCTGGTCCGCCGGCTGAAAGAGGTCTCCGACGAGTGGCTGGCCCACCAGCACGGTTCCGAGAAGACGTTCTCGCTCGGCCGATTCGAGGAGGCGTACGTGCGCCGGTCGCCGGTGATGACCGTCGAGGATGTTTCGGGTCGCATTGTGGCATTCGCCAACGTCATCCCCGAATACGCAAGGAACGAAGGCACGATCGATCTGATGCGCCGTCGACAGGACGCGCCGCACGGCAGCATGGATCTGCTCTTCGTGCGTTTGGCCGAGTACTTCCGGGGCAGGGGCTATGAGGGCTTCAACCTGGGGCTTGCGCCCATGTCCGGAGTCGGCGCGGACGAGGACGCGCCGCTTCCGGAGCGCGCGGTTCGGTTCGTTTACGAGCACCTCGGCCGGTTCTACAGCTACAAGGGCTTGCGGCAGTACAAGGCCAAGTTCCACCCGGAGTGGGAGCCCCGGTACCTGGTGTACCCCGGCGAGGCACTGCTGCCCAAGGTGGCGTTGGCCGTGGTGCGCGCCGGTCAGACGCAGGGCCTGGTCAAGTTCCTGCGAAGATGAGTGCCCGGCCGAGCCGCACTGTTGTTTCACGTGAAACATCTGTTCGCCATGACCAGCCGAAGGAGTCGTGCCATGTTCCCCTCGTACTGCCGCTTGCCGGGGCTGTTGGCTTCCATCGTGGCGTGCACCGCGACCGGCGCCTATGCTGCGAGCGCCACACTGATGGTGGACGTGGCCGCGCCGGCTCATGCCGTGAGCCCGACGCTCTGGGGGCTCTTCTTCGAGGAGATCAACCACGCCGGAGACGGCGGGCTCTACGCCGAGCTGGTGCGCAACCGAGCATTTGAGGATGCCGACGAGCCCGCCGGCTGGACGCTGCTCACGCCGGGCGGTGCCGCGGGTGCCATGGCGCTCGACCGGGAGCGTCCGTTGAACGCCGCGACTCCGACCTCGCTCCGCATCGATCGCCACGGGGACAGCCCGGTCGCTGTCGCCAACGAGGGCTACTGGGGGATGGGCTTACGTGAGGGCCATGCGTACGCGCTGTCGCTCTATGCGCGGTGCGGCGTCGGCCGAGCGGCGCTGCGCGTGCGGCTGGAAGGCCCATCCGGACTGACGCTGGCCGAGGGTTCGGTCGGTCGCCTGGACCGCGAGTGGAAACGATTCCACGCCGTTCTGGTCCCGACCGACTCGACACCCAACGGGCGATTGGTGATTGAGTTCGGCGACTCGGGCCGCGTGTGGCTGGATTGTGTCTCGCTCTTCCCGCGAGAGACGTTCCATCGGCGCCCGAACGGCTTGAGGCCGGATCTTGCCGACATGCTCGATGACATGCGCCCCTCCTTCGCCCGGTTCCCCGGCGGATGCTTCGTGGAGGGAGATCGCCTCGCCAACGCCTTCCGCTGGAAGCACACGATCGGCGACATCGCAGAGCGACCCGGCCACTGGAACCTCTGGCAGTACCGCTCGACCGACGGGCTCGGGTACCACGAGTACCTGCAGATGTGCGAGGACCTCGGCGCGGAGCCGCTATTCGTCATCAACTGCGGAATGGCCCACGAGGACGTTGTGCCAATGGACGCGCTCGATGAATGGGTACGGGATGCGCTGGACGCCATCGAGTACGCCAACGGCCCCCCCGACTCCGAATGGGGCACTCTGCGCGCGCGGAACGGCCACGAGGAGCCCTTCGGCCTGAAGTACCTCGAGATCGGCAACGAGAACGGTGGCCCGGCTTACGAGGAGCGCTACGCGCGGTTCTACAACGCCATCAAGGCGCGCTACCCGGAGATGCAGCTCATCGCCAACGTGCCGGTGACGAGCGCGCCAATGGACATCCTCGATGAGCACTACTACTCAAGCCCCGAGTGGTTTGCCTCGCAGGCGTACCGCTACGACGGCTATGACCGCGGCGGGCCGAGGATCTACGTCGGCGAGTATGCCTGCACATCCGGCTGCGGCCAGGGGAACCTGCAGGCTGCACTCGGCGAGGCGGCCTTCATGACCGGCATCGAGCGGAACTCGGATGTCGTCGTCATGGCGTCCTACGCCCCGCTGTTCGTCAACGTCAACGACCGCCGTTGGAACCCGGATGCCATCGGTTTCGACAGCGCCTCATGCTATGGCACCCCGTCCTACCACGTTCAGAAGCTCTTCTCCCGGAATCGGCCGGACGAGGTGCTCAACTCGACTCTCACCTGCCCCGAGACGTCCGCCGAGGCGCGCGGTGCGATCGGCCTCTCGACCTGGTCCACCCAGGCTGAGTTCGCGGATGTCCGCGTCACCTCAGGGGACCAGGTGCGGTATGCCTCCGACTTCGCGCGCGGCGCGGACGGGTGGCGCGTCCTACAGGGCGAGTGGCGCACGCAAGACGGCGCCTACCGACAGACGGGCGCCGGCAATGATTCCCGCGCCGTGGTGGGCGACCCAACGTGGACGGACTACACGCTCACGCTCCGGGCGCGGAAGCTCGGCGGCGCCGAGGGCTTCCTCATCATGTTCCACGTCCGGGACGACGCCAACTGGCTCTGGTGGAACATCGGCGGCTGGGGCAACGTGCGCCACGCCATCGAGAAGTGCACGGCGGGGGCGAAGCAGGTGCTCGGCTCCCCGGTCCCCGGATCCGTCGACACGGGCCGGTGGTATGACGTCCGCATCGAGGCTGCGGGCACGCGCATCCGGTGCTATCTGGACGGGAAGCTCATCCACGATGTGCAGGACACCGGCCCCGCAGCGATGGCGGCCGCCGTGGGCCGAGACGTTTCGTCCGGGGACATCATCGTCAAGGTGGTGAACCTCACGGGCGAAGTGCAGGACACGGAGATCACGCTCGACGGCGCGCAGCATGTCGCGCCGAAGGCTCATGCGATCGTGCTCACGTCGAACAACCCGAATGACGAGAACTCCCTCTCCGAGCCAACGCGCGTCGCGCCGGTCGAACTCGACGTGCACGGCGTCGCGCCCGTCTTCCGCTACCCGTTCCTATCTCACTCGCTGACGATCCTGCGCATCGAGGAATGACCAGGAGGGGCCGCATGGGGGGAACCGGCTGCCGAAGGCGGACGGTGGGCCCCCAACCGGCCCCGGCCGTGGAGGCCTACCGGGATGGGGCCGGCTGCGCGATCCCCCGGGATGGGGCCGGGGGGGGGGGCCACCCAGGGGCGCCCGGGCCCCCCCACCCCCCCCCCCCCCAAGAAGGAAATGCTTGGGGGGGGGGCCA
>Ga0315288_10002873_pt1 | contig 22036 bp, 17 predicted proteins | sample YL17G11_20_MG_FD_203454 | JGI IMG/M metagenome (GOLD analysis project Ga0315288, IMG submission 203454) | Sediment microbial communities from Yellowstone Lake, YNP, Wyoming, USA - YL17G11_20 | ecosystem: Environmental > Aquatic > Freshwater > Lake > Sediment | place: USA: Wyoming | collected...
TTCATGTTGGTGGAGATAGCGGGACTCGAACCCGCAACCTCGGCGATGCGAACGCCGCGCTCTCCCGATTGAGCTATATCCCCACGCTTGCCTCGGCAGTGCCCATTATAGATACGAGGCAGAAGCCCGTCAAGGAAAGCGCTTTAGACCGGACGCTGCCGCCGTCTTGGGGCGCGCTGCGCTCGGACCGGCATGAGGCCATCCACGGCCTCCACCTCAATGTGGCCGGCCTGTGGGTCCACACGCAGCACCACGTCGTCCACGGCGGGGATCAGTACCTCACCTCGCGGGCCGCGTACCACGAACACGTCGTTGCTGCCGGTGCTGATGATCTGCTCCACCCGGCCCAGAGTCTCGCCGCTGGTGGTCCGCACCTCCAGGCCCAGGATCTGGAAGTGGTAGTACGCGCCCTCACTCAGGGGGAGAAGTTCGTCCTCCGGCACCTCCAGCAGACGGTTGCGCAGGTTCTCGGCGGCGGCGGCGCTATCGACGCCGGCCAGCTTTAGCACGGCGCGCCCCCTCTGCCAGCGGCACCTCTCGATAGTATGGGCCACGCCGCCCAAGCAGACGCTGCGGCCGGTGTCGAACCGCTGGGGGAAGTCAGTGAGGGATTCCACCTTCAGATCGCCGCGGAGGCCCCAGAGCCCCGCAATGCGGCCCACAGCGACATAGCCGGGCGTCGGTTCCTGCTCGCGAGAGGACATGATACTGTCGCCAGTCGGAGAAAGGCCGGCCAGGGGAACGAAAAGTGTGCTGGCTTCCTACCCGATCTCCAGTACGGCCCGGCTGCCCTTGCGGATAGCCGCCACCTTCAAGAGGGTGCGCATGGCGTTGGCGATGCGGCCCTGCTTGCCTATCACCTTTCCCATGTCCGAGTCGGCGACTATCAGGTGATAGACGATGCGCTCATCCTCCATCTCTTCCGTCACCGCCACTTCATCCGGGTAGTCGACGATAGCCCGCGCCATGTACTCAATGAGGGCCTTCATGGCTCGTCTCCGCCCTTGGCTTCGGCTTGAAGTTACAGCTCAGGCTCGGGCTCGGGCTCACGCTCGAGTTCGGGCTCACGCTCGAGTTCGGGCTCACGCTCGAGTTCGGGCTCACGCTCGAGTTCGGGCTCACGCTCGAGTTCGGGCTCACGCTCGAGTTCGGGCTCACGCTCGAGTTCGGGCTCAGGCTCGAGTTCAGGCTCAGGCTCGAGTTCAGGCTCGAGGTCCAGGTCCAAGTCGGGCTCACGTCTGGGCCCGGCTCCTGCTCGAGGCGAGAGCCCGCGGGGGCCCACTCCTTCCCCGATCTCCAGGATGGCCCGGGTGCCCCTGCGAATGGCGGCTACCTTCAGGAGGGTGCGCATGGCGTTGGCGATGCGGCCCTGCTTCCCTATCACCTTCCCCATGTCCGAATCCGCCACCTTCAGGTGATAGATGATGTAGTCTTCCGCCATCTCCTCGGTCACCACCACCTGGTCCGGGTAGTCGACGATGGCCCGTGCCATGTGCGTGACTAGCTCTTTCATGTCTCCTCCCCGCCGCCCTCAGGCTGAGGCTCGCTGGTTTGCTCCTCGCCACCGATGCCCGACTTGGCGAGGAGCTTCGCGGCAGCCTCCGAGGGCTGGGCGCCGCGTTCAAGCCAGTGGAGGGCCTTTTCCTCGTTGATAACGATTGTGGCGGGATCTGTCAAGGGGTCATAGTGGCCGATAATGTCCACGAGAGCGCCATCGCGGGGGGCCCGCGAGTCGGCCACTACGATGCGGTAGGATGGTCTCTTCTTCTTACCGACGCGGGAAAGGCGGATCTTCAGCAATGGTCACCTCCGAGAGAGGATATCAGGAAATGAGCGCATCCGTCTACTGGGGCCGGCGTAAACCTGGCAAGATTCGTGGTCCGTGGCCCGACGCCAGCATCTGCATGATCTTCTTGGCCTCTTTGTACTGTTTCAGCAAACGGTTGACGTCGGTTGGCGTCGTGCCGCTGCCACGGGCGATGCGCCGGCGGCGGCTACCGTCGATGATGTCGGGATGGCGGCGCTCCTGTACCGTCATCGAGTAGACGATGGCCTCTGTCCGACGTAGCTGCGCCTCGTCAACCCCTTCCACCCGGCTTGCCAGGCCGGAGAGGCCGGGGATCATCCCGACTAGTTGGCTCAAGGAGCCCATCTTCTTCACCCGCTGGAGCTGGGCCAAAAAGTCCTCCAGGGTAATGGTGCCGCGGCGGACCCGCGCCTCCAGCGTGTCCATCTCTTCTTGGCTTATGGTCTCCTTGGCCTTCTCGATGAGGGTCAGGACATCGCCCATTCCCAAGATGCGCGAGGCAAAACGGTCAGGATGGAAGGGCTCCAGGGCGTCGACCTTCTCGCCCACGCCCACGAACTTGATGGGCACACCGGTGACCGCGCGAATCGAGAGCGCGGCTCCGCCACGGGCGTCGCCGTCCAGCTTGGTGAGAATGAGGCCGGTCAGGCCGACCGCCTTGTTGAACTCCTCGGCGGCGCGCACTGCCTCCTGGCCGGTCATCGCATCGGCCACCAGCAGCACCTCGGTCGGCGATAGGCGGCGGCGAAGTTGCGCTAGCTCTGTCAGGGGCTCCTGGTCCATCTGGAGATAGCCCATCGTGTCCACGATGACGGCGCTGGCGCCCAGGCGCTTGGCCTCCTTGAGGGCCCGTTCGCAAGTCTGGAGGGGGCGGGTCCCGCTGTCGGAGGTGTAGACGGGCAGCCCCACCTGTTTGCCCAGCGCCTCCAATTGCTCGGCGGCAGCCATCCGCTGGGGGTCGGCCGCCACCAGCAGCGGCCGGTCGCCGCCTCGCCGCAGCTGGAGGCCCAGCTTGGCGGCCGTGGTGGTCTTGCCCGAGCCCTTAAGCCCTACCAGCAGGACGATGGTGGGCGGCTCCTTCGACCGTTGAAGTTGGAGATGAGGCTGGCCTCCCCCGAGCAGTTCGATGAGCTCCTGGTTAACGATGTCGATGACCTGCTGCATTGGGGAGAGGCTGGCCAGGATCTGCGCCCCCAGCGCCTTTTCGCGCACCTGCTGAACGAAATCGCGCACGACGCGGAAGTGCACATCGGCTTCCAGGAGAGCCATGCGCACCTCTCGCAGAGCCTCGTCGAGGTCGCGCTCAGTGATGGTGCCGCGGCTGCCCAGGCGACGGAAGACGCCCTGGAGCTTTTCGGTTAGGGCTTCGAACATTACGTCCTGATTGTAGATTGGCGGCCGAGGGGCGTCAAACGGGAGCGGCGGTCAGATCGAACCGTTCATGGCGAGCCTGTCGAACCGGGAGCGGGCGGGGGCGGACTGGTGCGCTACTCTACCCCAGCGCGGCTAGGGCCGCCTGCACGTCCTCCACCATGACGATGCCCTCGAACTTGGCGGCGACCCGTCCCTGCCGGTCGAGGACGAAGGCCCAGGGCTCGCTGGGAAGGTGCCACTCCTGCGCTGCGGGCGCCAACTGGAACTGCCCCTGTTGGCGCAGCGCTGCCAGGTCGTAGGGCTCCACATGGACGAAGGCCACGGACTCTCCGTATATGCTGTACAGTTCGTCCATGGCCTCCATGGTGGGGCCGCAGATACGGCTTTGGCAGAAGGCAGGCGTGGCAAAGGCGACAACGACCGGCTTGCCGGTGTCAATCGCCTGTGCGATGGACAGGGCATGCATCTCCGGCCGAGGCGGGTCAGACGAGTCGATGAGCGCGATGTCCGATACATTGGCTGTGGTAGGGTTCTCGCTGCGCGGGCCGAGCGAACCGACCGCGGGTGTCTGGCTCTGAGGCTGCACGGGGAAGTTGGCCGTACGGGTGCTGAAGGATTCGCCGTCCGATAGGGTGCCGGTGACGCGCGCGTAGACGGCGTGCGTCTGGTCGAAGGTGACATCGGCTACGTAGACGCCCGTCACCTCTTCGTGGAGGTGCTGCTCGCCCGACTCGTGGGTGTGCGTGAACTCCACCTCTGTCGAGCGGAAGACGGCGTCGGCTTCTGTCAGCGGGACGGTATCGTTTCCCTGCGCGAAGAAGGCCAGGTGGACCTGGGCGTCGGTGAGCACCTGGTTCTGAGCGGTGACAAGACCCACGATGAATCGATTCTGGCCCACCGCCAGGTCCGACGAGACCACGACCGCCTGAAGGTCATCGGCCAACGATGCCTTCTCATTCCCGACGCAACCGGTAAGGGTGACGGCGGCCAGGAGGACTGCCCCCAGGACAGGCCAGCGCCGGCAAGAGATGAGCCGGCCCCGAGCTTGTCGATGGGCCGGCTCGTTCCCCGGCTTGGGGCCGATGAGCGCCACAGCCCCGTCTACAGTCCCTTCTGCGCCAGAAAGGCGCAGAGATCGGCGGTGCGGCAGGCGTAACCCCACTCGTTGTCGTACCAGGAGATGACCTTGATCATGCTGTCGCCGATGGTCATGGTGCTCAGCCCGTCGACAATGGAGCTGCGGGGGTCGCCCTTGAAGTCGATGCTCACCAGCGGCTCGTCGGTGTAGCCGAGGATGCCCCGCAGGGACTCCGACGCGGCGTCGCGGAAGGCCTCGTTGGCCTGCTCTTTGCTCGCGCTCCGCTCCAGGACAGCGACGAAGTCGACGACCGAGACCGTGGACGTGGGCACGCGGAAGGCCATGCCGTCCAACCGGCCCTTGAGCTCGGGTATCACCAGGGTCACGGCCTTGGCCGCTCCGGTGGTGGTGGGGATGATGTTGAGGGCGGCCGTGCGGGCCCGGCGCAGGTCTTTGTGGACGGTGTCCAGGATGCGCTGGTCATTGGTGTAGGCGTGGATGGTGGTCATGAAGCCCTTCTGCACACCGAAGCTGTCGTGCAGCACCTTCGCCACCGGCGCGATGCAATTGGTGGTGCAGGAGGCGTTGGAGATGATGTTGTGCCTCTTCGGGTCGTACTTGTCGTCGTTTACCCCCAGCACCACGGTCCAATCTTCGTTCTTGGCCGGGGCGGTGATGATCACCTTCTTGGCGCCGCCCTGGAGGTGGGCCGAGGCCTTCTGGGCGTCGGTGAAGAGCCCCGTACCCTCAACCACGATCTCTACGCCCAGATCGCGCCAGGGGATCTTTGCCGGGTCGCGTTCGGCCAACACCTTGATGGCCTGCCCATCCACCACGATAGCGTCGTCGCGGGCCTCGATCTCGGCCGGGAACACACCGTAGTTGCTGTCGTACTTCAGCAGGTGGGCGTTGGTCTTCGGGTCGGTCAAGTCATTGACGGCGACCACCTCCAGTGTGGCGGCCTGATAGTCGCGGATGGCCCTGAATACCTGCCGGCCGATGCGGCCGAAACCGTTGATCCCAACCTTCACAGCCATTCTAGCCTCCTTCTGTCCTCGCTAGGTCGTCTTGACCGCTGTACCGGAAGCGCTGACCATCATCATGTTGTTGCCAACGGTCTCGTAGTCGATGTCTACCGCCACGACAGCGTTGGCCCCCAGTTTTTCCGCCTCCTCCGTCATCTCCTTCAGGGCCAGTGCGCGTGCTTCTCGCATCTTCTCCTCGTAGGCGCCGGAGCGGCCGCCCACTAAGTCGCGCAGGCCGGCCATCACGTCGCGGAAGATGCTAGTAGCCACGATGGTCTCCCCCACCACGATCCCCAGGTACTGGTTGATGGACTTGCCTTCCACGCTGGGTGTGCTGGTGACGATCATGGGGTTGTCCTCCTCCATGAATATCGTCCCTTAAGTATAGTCCACGCCCAAGGGCCATCCAAGCATATATCGAATGGCCGCTATAATGATGACGATGAAACCTGACGATCTGTTTCAGCCGGTAGCGCTGCCCCGATATGAGTTCCCGCGGCCGCAACTCGCCTGGTTCGGTCTGCATCTGCTCGTCGGCCGGCAGCGCTCCCTCCTTCGCGATTGTCAGACATTCCTGCGCACGAACGCCCATCCACGTCGGGTAGAGGGCATCGATCATGTGCCGGCGGCGGCACCCTTTGTGCTTGTGGCGAATCACTATGCGCGCGCGGGGCTTTGGCCATACCATTGCGGCATGATCGTGACCGGCCTCATTGCCCAGGCGCGGCCCGCTGTGCGTCACATCCGCTGGGTCATTACCAGCGAATGGTACGGCCGCCGGCTGGGGCCGTTCCCCATCCCGCCTACGCTCTATCGCTGGACGTTTCGCCGTGTGGCCCGGGTGTACCGGCTGGTGACGATGCCCCGCCGTGCCGGCGAGCTCCTGGGGCGGGCGGCTGTGCTGCGCGACATCGTCCGTGCGCTAGAGCGCGAGCCCGTCGGTCTCATGCCCGAAGCGGCCGGGTCGGGCACCCTGCTCCAGCCGCTGGAGGGAAGCGGTCTATTCGTCCACTCGTTGAGCAAGCGGGGGGCGCCGGTGATACCCGTTGGCTTCTGGGACGACGGCGACACTCTTGTAGTCAGCTTCGGGCCGCCCCTGGCTTTGTCTCCCAACGGCATAGACCGGGCGGAGCAGGACCGTTCGGCCCGCGAGCAGATGATGGTGGCCATCGGGCGGCTGCTCCCGGAGCGGCAGTGGGGCGTCTACCACGAGGCCATCCGCCGCTCGCTGGCCGGCCCGGGTGGAATCTAGCCATGCCCGCGCTACAGGCTTTTGGCCTTGACAACGGCCGGTCGCCACCTCCAATAATCGATCTACACAGGAGAGGAGGTTGCCATGCTCTGGGAGGACCTGAAGCCGCTGGCGCGTCCAGAACCAGGTACCGTGCACATGGGCGTCATGAAGCTGGAACGCGAGAAGTGCACCAAGTGCGGGCTGTGCATCCAGAACTGCCTCTTCCGGGTGTGGGAGACGGACGATGACGGGTTCCCTCGCCAGAAGGAAGAGTACGAGTGCTTTAGCTGCTACAACTGCATGGTGGCCTGCCCGAGAGGCGCTATCTCAATTGTCGACTCGTATCACGTGGACGAGGGCTTCTACGCTACCCAGCCTCATCCGCTGCCGTTCAAGCTTCCGCTCCCAACTCGTGACGCGAAAGGGGATCCCGACGAGTGGACCGCCATCGAGCGGGCGGTGTTCCAGCGACGCAGCGTTCGCAACTTCAAGGACCGGCCCGTGCCGGACACCCTTATCAGAAGAGTGCTGGAGGCAGGCCGTTTCGCGCCGAGCGCCGGCAACTGTCAGCCCTGGAAGTTCATCGTCGTCACCAACAAGGCCCTCATCGACGAGATGAATCAGGCCGCGTACAATGTTCTGAACATGGTGTACATGATGTACAAGAACGACGGTCTGGTGCAGAACCTGCTGCCTCTGTACGAAGCTAACCCCGATCCGGGATTGTTCGACCCTCGTATCATGCTGGGTGGGGTGGGAGCTGTCGCTCGAAAGGACCTGCCGGTCTTTCTGAACGGCCCGGTGGTCATCCTCCTGTTGGGGGACATGCGTGCTGTCAGCGGGCCCGACCTCAACATCGGCGTTTGTGGGCAGAACATGAACCTCGTCGCCAACTCGCTGGGCATAAGGGCTTGCTGGGTAGGGTTCGCCAAAGCGATCAACGCGGTCCCACCTCTCATGGAGAAGCTCGGAGTGCGCGATCCGTGGAAGATCTGTGCGTCCATAGTGCTCGGGTACCCGAAATTCAAGCAGGACGGCGTTGTGCCGCGGGAATACCGGCCCGTCACCTGGTTCCGGGGCGGGGTCGAAGGCCCTGAGGTCGAAGAGTAGGGCGGCGGGCGGCCACCGGGCTTGCTGCGGCTGCCCGCCTCGGACGGCGGCTCGGGAATTGTTAGGAAGGAGACTACGAGGATGATTGACGGGAAGATGGAGGAGGCGCTCAATAAGCACGCCAATGCGGAGTTCTACTCGTCCTACCTGTACCTATCGATGTCCGCCTTTTTTCAGTCGCTCAACTTGACCGGCTTCGCCCACTGGATGCGCGTGCAGGCGCGCGAGGAACTGGCCCATGCCATGAAGTTCTACGACCACGTCATCGAACGTGGTGGCAGGGTCACCCTACAACCGGTGGAGGCTCCCCCTTTGCGGTGGGACTCGCCGCTGGCGGTCTTCGAGGAGTCCTACCGGCACGAGAAAGAGGTCACGGCCTTGATCAACAGGTTGGTCGACGAGGCCGTCCAAACAAGAGATCATGCCACCAACAACTTTCTCCAGTGGTTTGTCTCCGAGCAGGTAGAGGAGGAGGCCTCCGTCGAGGCAATAGTGCAGAATCTGAAGCTGGTGGGTGATTCAGTCGGCGGGCAGTTTATGATCGATCGCGAGCTGGCCCAGCGGACTGCCGGGTAGCTGTCTGGCTGATGAGGATTCCTGGTGTCAGGCCGAATCTCCGCACCCCTGGCGACGTTTTAGTAGATGGGTAACAAGGGCCGCACCCCTCCCGCTCTTGAACCCGAAATAGCGAGGCCCACCCTGGTGGCGCAGGGTGGGCCTAAACTATGCCCTCGGGGCGCCAACATGATCCGTCTCCGCCACGGCCCCATGAATTGTCCACCTGGCGTGGCCCAGGCCGAATCCTTTTGCGTCCTCTTACGTATTAATGAATGGCGGGTCACGGAGAGCAGCTCTCCGGCCCGAGGAAAGGAGGCCCCCTCCCGCCCTTGGCGACCCGCCTTCTTCTTTCTGTTGGCCCTCGTGCTGGGCCTGACGGCGGCCTGCGGCGGCGGTGGGGAGACATCCGCATCGCCCACGCCGACGGCGCAGGCCACCGTTACGCCGCAGACGACCGTTGCGCCCCAGACTAGCCCGCCCGCTTCGCCACGGCCGCAGGTCACGGCCACAGCCGGGACCTGGGCTCCCTTCCGTCAGGTGCTAGAGCGTTTCGTCCCGGAATCCACGGCTTTCAAGGCCTACATCCCGCGTATCACTGACATCGACCGGCCAAACGTCGATCTGACCATCTCGCCGTCCTTCGTCAGCGGCAGGCTGCACATCATCCAGTTCTCCGGCCGGGGCGAGACCTTCTTCGGCAGCTATAAGGGCTTCGAGCTGTTCAAGCTGGAGGAGACACCCTGGGCCAAGCTGGCCGATGGCCAGCCTCCCTTATGGGCCGGCGCTCCCGGTGAGGAGGCGTTGTACGGCTACCTGGACTTCTTCGCCTCCGGCGAGCCGGCCTTGGCCAACGACCGGTTCTGGAATGCCTTCGCCTACGCGGAAGCCTTCGTCGGCGGCGCGCTGGGTGGAGACCCGGCCCTGCTTCAGATCGACTTCGACGACGCGTGGGACCGCGGCGGTCTGCGGGCCGGCGGCATGAGGATCGAGGCGTCCCAGGGTAATCGCCACGCCTACCTGGGCGTGCTTTACGCGACCACGGACTCGGGCTTGGACGCGACGACACTGGTGGAGCGTCTGGGCGGGGACTTTCGTCAGGATTTCGCCGTGCCCGCCGACTCCACGGACGAGTGGGAGAGCCGAGAATGGGGCTACCCGAACCACATCTGGTTCGTCCAGTGGGAGTCGGCGTCGTAGGTCGCTGTATGCTGCGCCGGGCCAGAAGGACAGGGCCGGCCCCCTAGGGGGCCGGCCCTACTATTAGCCGAACGTTAGACGGTCTACTTGCCGCGGCGGCGGCCAACGGTCACCGCAGTGCCCAGGCCGCCCAGCATCAGGATGGCGCCGGCGCCGATGAGGAAGAACGCCCATGTGGGGAAGCTTTCTTCATCGCCGAGGAGGCCGCCGCCACCGGGCTCAGGCGCAACCGCCGTCGGGGCCGGTGTCGCCGTCTTGACCGCCGTGGCTGCGGGGGTCGCCGTCTTGACCGCAGTGACTGGGGTGGCCGTCCCAGCCGGCGTGGACACTACCGTGCCCGTCCCCTCTGGTGTGGCCGTCTCCTGTGGGGCTCCGCCGGTGATCTCCACTGTGGCGTCGGCCTCAACTGTCGCTTCGGTCCCGTCGACCGTATTCGGGTTATTGTCGCAGGCGTCGCCGATGAAGTCGGCGTCCGCGTCCGCCTGGTCGACGTCGGCCTTCAGTGGACAGACGTCGCCCCGGTTCAGGTAGCCGTCGCCGTCCGCATCGCCCAGCGCGGCGTCGGCTGGGTCGGGGTCGCAGACGTCGTCCAGGCCATCGCCGTCGGCGTCAACATCCGTGTCCTGGTCGTAGGGGCAGGTGTCGTTGTCGTTCTGGATGTTGTCGTCGTCGGCGTCGGGCATGTTGATGGACATCGAGCGGAACACGTAGGTGCCGGCTGCTGCCGGATTGGTCGATACGATAGAGCCGGCTTCATCGGCGGCGGTCTCGGGGTTGTCCTTCGACAGGCCGAAAGTTGTGGTCTCCGAGTGTAGCGGCGCGCAGAAGTCGGTAATGGGGTTTGGCGCTGGTACTCTGCCGGGGTCACCGTTGTCGTTCACGATGCTCGCTGAAGGGTACCCCTGCGCGGCGTCAAGCGCGCCGAAGCCGGGGAGGGTGACACCCGGCTCGAAGATGACGAAGTTCAGGGATACCGGCGAGCCGCCCACGTTGGCCGTGGCGAACATGCGGGCACGCGGGGTGAGCCCGGGGAACATCCGGGTCAGGAAATCGGGGTACTTGTCAGCGCCATCGACCAGCGTGTTGCCATCCATGTCCGCGAACTGGTCGGCATAAACCACCGTGTCCGAGGGATCAGTGCTGGCATCCATCAGGTCGAATGCGGTGGGTAGAGACGTGCCGCACTTCTGGTTGAGGAGGCCGAGCGTTGAGGTGGACGTCAGTCTGCCCACTTTGGCGCCGTTGGGGACGTCGGCGTCCTTTTGCACCCCGAACTCCGCCGGAATAAGGGTGGTCTGATACGCGAAGAGGGCGTCACCCGCAGGGATGTCGTACACCTGCATGAAGTCAGAGTTCGCCCCGGCTGTGGGGTCCGTGACGGTGACGCTTATGCTGGGACTGAAGGGTATGGCGTTCACCACCCCAGTCACTACCACCGCCGCCAGCACCACCACAAGTACGGGCGCCAACCAGACCGCACCGTGCCTTCGCTTCATCTAGATTCCTCCTTTCCTAAAGGAACAAAGCTTCGCCCCCCGGTCCGAACCAGATGTCGGTCCGGGAGGCGAAAGACTAGTGCTGGCTGAATCGTATCCGCAGGCGTGGTAACCGTCCCGGCATCCCACCTAGCGTGTCGATTGCGACCACAGCCGCTTGTTGATACAAGTTCAGATAGTCCGTGCTAGCGCCATGATACCTGTTCGTTGCGAATTGTCAATAGCCTTCGCTGTCGCCCGCCATTGCACATTCAATTCTTGCGCTGGCTATTGGGCGAGAGCGAAGGCTATCGGCCTAGACGGGCGGCTCGACCCTGATGTCTTTGTCGTTGATGTCTCGGAGCTCGATGTGGATGTGAGTCTGTAGTTGCCGGCCGTTGGCGTAGACGCCCTTGCTCTGGATGTCCATCTCCACCGGCCAGCCATCCTCCTCTGCCGTCCACACCTCGATGTCCATTGTTTGCATCAGGATAGCCATGTCTGACGTGGCGCCGAAGATGGTCGCGATGGTCTGGCCGGAAGGCGTCGCCGGGAGCACATAGTGAAGGGCTTTCACGTCGTTGACGGTCGTCTTCTCTCCCTGGGCTTGGTCCAGGTTCAGCTCTGGGAAAAGCGCATTGCAGACATCCATGGGCTGGTAGGGGACGACGGCCTGTGCGGACTCTCGCCACTCGCCCTCCAATGAGACCCAGCGTTGGCCCCCGATGATGATAATATCGAAAGGATTCTGCGTTCCGCTCGTAATCTGGGCGTCAAGACGGTCCGGCGCCACGACCGACCCGTCGATATCGTACTCGAAGAGATAGGCCCCCACGATATTCCTTGTAATAGTGGCCGCCGGCGTCGGGCGCTCCTCGGGGGGCACAGGCTCTTCGGGGACCTGAAGCGTAAGGTTGGAGACATAGCGGTAGGTCTTCAGGGAGGCCAGGGCCTGACAGGCGGCGCTGGCCGGGACCTGCTGTGTGGGCTGGACGCTGGCCGACGCCGCTGCCGTGGGCCCGACAGTGGACAGCCCTGTGTCTGTGGGCTGTGCTGTCGGGGAACCGCCTTCGTCTCCGCCGCCCCCGCAGGCAGCGAAGAGCACGACAGTTAGCCCCAATGTGACGATGGTGGCCCAAAGCTTGGTCACCATCCGCTTCGGCCTGCGTATCTCCGTTTGGCGAGCACTATTCATCGTGGACCTCCGTCTGCCGGCACTCGCCCCCATGTTAAGGCTGCGGGCAGGGTAGTTCAAGGGCACCTGTGTTGCGCCGGGAAGCCCCTCATTCCGGCAGAAAAGAATACCGCCCCGGCCAACCGACCGGGGCGGTATTTGACGAACGCTATTTCGCTATCGCTTGGTGATCCGGGTTGCCAGGGTGCCCAGACCAGCGAGCGCCATAAGGCCGGCCCAACCGGCGAGGACCATCGCCCAGAGGGGCAGTCCCTGGTCGCCGCCCAGGCCGCCGCCACCAGTGGCCGGCGGCTTGGCCGGTGTGGCCGTGGGCACTACCGTCGTGGTCGGGGGCACGACCGTCACGGTGGTGGGGGGTGGTGTCGGTGTAGCCGCCGGAGCACAGGCAAGATCGAGGTCATGCAGGCCGGATGACCAGTCGGCTGTGGGTGTGCACGTGCCACCGTCGATGGTGAAGGTGATAGTGCCACCGGCGAAACAGGGCTCCGACGAGGGAAGCCGCTGCGGCACGTCAAGGGCGTACCGCCCGCCGGATACGATTGTGGTGCCCCACTCCGTGCCGCCGATGTTGGCGGTGACCTCGTAACCCGCGGGCGCCGGCACGCCGTTAAGGCGCACCAGGCCGTTGTAGGTGCCGGGGATCACGGGCGCGCAGCCCTCGCCTGCAATCGCCGTGGCCGTGGCCGTGGCCGTGGCGGTGCCGGTGGCCGTGGCGGTGCTGGTGGCCGTTCCGGTGGCCGTGGCGGCAGGCGTGGGCGTGGGCGTGGCCGTCTCCTCGCCCGGCGCTGGTCCGCTGATCACTATGTCGGCGGTGGCATCCCTGGTGGTTTGCGCGCCATCGGGCGTGGTTTCGTGTCCGGGCAATTCGCAGGCATCGCCGATCATGTCGCTGTCCTGGTCCGCCTGCTCGTCCCAGCTCGGGTCCATGGGCCAGGAGCCGGCACAGGCGGCGTCGCTGCAGCCGTTGGGCACGAGCGGGCAGGTGTCCAGCCGGTTCCTGAAGCCGTCGCAGTCGCAGTCCACGGCATAGTAGGGGTAATCAGCAGCACAGTTGGCGGGGCGAGGGTTCCAGCAGGATATGGTGGGGGCAGGGTCACAGGACGCGTCGATGCCGTCCCCGTCAGGCCCACCGGACTGTGTCTCCACGTGGGGCGACGCTTCGGTGTTGACGTCCAGGGGACAGGTGTCCTGGTAGTTCTCGATGGGGTCGTTGTCGCTGTTGTACATGCTCACGGCCTTGAAGTGGAAGGTGTAGGTCCCGCCGAAGGGCGGGTTGTGGCGCACCACATCGCCCGACTCGTCGTCGTCGGGGGTGCGCGTGTTGTCCTTGCTAAGGCCGAAGGTGATGATCTCCGTGCTCAGGGGGGTGCAGAAGTCGCTCAGCGCCTCCATGGGCCGGGCCTGCCGACCCGGGTCGCCGATGTCATTGAGTATGGAGATCTGGACGAAGCCCCAGTCGGCGGGAAGCCCCACGTCAGCGGCCTCGAGAAGGACGATGTTCTCGGATACCGGGCTCGCGCCGACCTGGGTCTCACCGTAGATCCGTTCCAGCGGCGTTGCGCCGGGGGGCAGCATCCTGGAGAGGAACTCAGGCCAGCACTCGATGGCGTTCTGCAGGCCGTCGGCGTCGTCGTCCGCGAACTGCTGGCTGTGCTTAACCGTGCAGCCCGTGTCATCAGTCGTGGCTGTCCACAGCGGGAAAACGGGGGCTATTGCGGTAGTGCAGGACCCGCCGAACAGAGCCACGGTGGAAGCCGAGTTGATCTGTCCCACCAGGGCGCCGAGAGGCACCGCTGAGTCTGGAATGAAGTCCGGCGGAACGACGGTGTACAGCACCGCGAACTGTAGGTCGCCGTCAGGAATGTCGAAATTGGTGGTGATGTCCGCGTTGGCATTGTGCTCGGTGTCGCTGACCTCTGCGCTGAACACCGGGTCGAAGGTACCCTGAGCCCTGACGTCGCCCGGGACGAGGACGAGCCCTAAGATCGCCACCACCAGGGCCATTACACTGAGCCCCGCCGCCCTTCCCCACCCGCGCAACTGAACAGGATTGGTACGCATTGGCTTCCCTCCGCTGTGTCTACAATAGATAACGCTAGCTCCGCCTCCTCCCAGTCGCACCTATGATACGCTCTGTAGCCTTATTGTCAATACTGGCGTCGGTCTTTGCTCGATCAATCCCATCACTATCTACGCTCACTACGCCGGACGCGGGCCGACAGCTGCCGACGGGCAGCCCTGTCGCTTGGTCCGGTTGTCCACGGCTAGCCGGCCCGCCGCAGCAGCCAGCGGAAGATGAGGGCGGCAGCCACGGCAGCGACAAGGGTGGCGGCGGCGGCGCCGACGGCCACAGCCCAGGGAAAGCCGTTGTCATCGCCGCCACCGCTTGGCGTGGCCTGGGGAGAAGGCTGCACGCCGGGGGTTGACGTGGGCTGGCCCGGGCCCAACGTGGCTGTTGGGCTGGAAGACGCCGCTGTTGTTGCGGGCGTGGCCTCCGGCGTGGCCTCCGGCGTCTCGGTCGGCGGAGCAGGTGTGGGAGAGGGAAGAGCGCCGGGGCAAGGCTCGCCGACCCACACCTGCGCGTAGCCAGTGGGACCATCGAATATCTCGTCACTGTCGACGCTGCCGATAATGTTCGCCTGGGGATCGGCGAAGACGACATCGCTCAACGTGAGAAAGCTCATTCCCGTTCCCACCGCCTTCAGCGATAGCCTGGCCAGCGCGCCCGATCCGCTGTGCGCTACGCTCTCTGGCGACACATCGACGACGACAAAGTTATAGGCGCCGTCTTGGTCGGGCACCGCATCAGATAGGTTTAGGGTTCTACCGGCTTCTGTTCCGGCCACGAAAAGCTCCACGTTCACTTCGGCCACTTGTAGAACCGCGGGATCGTAGTGGACTGTGGCCTGCCAGCCCTGCAGGTTGGCGATGTCGGCGACGAAGACGTCGACGTCGAAGGATGCTGCTTCTGCCACTGACGCACAGGCGTCGATCTGCCCCAGCGAGGTAGCGCTGTTTCCGGCGACGTCGTCGTCCACGCCCACCGACGTGGTCCCCTGGCTTGCCCGCCCCCGCGCGGGCGATCCAAGCGTTGCCAGCGCTGTCATCAGCGCCAGGCAGGCGATTACCAACACAATCCTGGCGAACAGTCCTCGCACGGCTTCCGTCTCCTCGCTGACCCCGAACGGGTCTTTCTCCCGCAGGCCGCCGCTTTTCGAGGCCCAGTATACCGATAACCGAGTCAAAGGCAAAGAGAGAGGGCCCAGGGAGCAATTCCTCCCTGGGCCCTCTCTTGTTCTCGACTGAGGACCGTTACGCGCTCATCCGGAGCGTCGGCGGACTGTGTGCAGCACGCCGGCTGCGGCCAGCACCCACATCAGGAATGCCCCTACACCCGCTGTGAGGGCCCAGGGCAGGCCGCTGAGCGGTCCGAGCACGCCGGTGCCCGTGGGGGGCATTGCGGCCGGCGTTGGCTTGACCGTGCCGCTCGGCGGCGGGCCGACCGGCGGTGTGGCCGTGGCCGGCGGCGGTGTCGGCGAAAGCGCGGCCGCGCAGTTGAGGTCGAGGTCGTGCAGGCCCGCGGCCCACTCCGGCGCCTCTTCACAGACGCCGCCGTTCAGCGCGAAGGTGATGGTGCCGCCGGCGAAGCAGGGCGGGCTTGTCGGCAGCGACTCGGGGATGTCCAAGGCGTAGCGGCCGCCGGCGACGCTGGTGCTGCCCCACTCCACTCCGCCGATGCTGGCGGTGAGCGCCAGGCCCTCGGCGGCGGGCACACCGTCCAGGCGGACTAAGCCGTTGTAGGTGCCGGGGATGACCGGCGCGCAGGTCTCGCCCGGCGGGGTCGGTGTCCCCTCGGGTGTGGTTGTGCCGGTCGCCGTTGCGGTGGCCGTCGTAGTGACCGTGACCGTAGTTGTGGGCACGGGCGTCGGCGTCACCTCGCAGGCGTCGCCGACACCATTGGCATCGCCGTCGGCCTGGCCGGGGTTAGCCACCAGGGGGCAGTTGTCGCAGACGTTGCCTATGCCGTCGTTGTCGGTGTCGGTCTGGCTGGGGTTGGATACGTTGCGACAGTTGTCCTCAGCGTCGGGCACGCCGTCGCCGTCGTAGTCGTTCTCGCAGGCGTCGCCTATCCCGTTGCCGTCGGTGTCGGCCTGGTCGGCATTGGGGACCAGCGGGCAGTTGTCCGTGGCATCGGGTATGGTGTCGCCGTCAACGTCGTCGTCGCAGGCATCGCCGATGCCGTCCAGGTCCTGGTCGGCCTGGGTCGGGTTGGCGATGGCGGGGCAGTTGTCCTGGACGCCGTTGTAGTCATCGGGCACGGTGTCGTTGTCGGCGTCGCGGACCAGGATTACAACAGCCGACCTTGTGTTGTTGCCCGGCGTTGGGTCACCGACGTTCGCTGTGGTGATGGTCAGGGCCTTCTGGAAGGTGAGCGTGCAGAAGGTGAGGACGCTGGGGTCCATCAGCACGGACCAGGTGGCGGAGGTCGTGACGGGTATGCTGATAGTAAGGGTGAACGGGTCGGTGTCAGAGTTGGGTGTTACGCCGCACCCCACCACGTCTCCCACTGTGCGGGCGTCACTGACGTCGACGGGGCTAAAGGGGCCGGCGTTGACCATGGTCTGTGCGTCGCTGATGTCCTCGGCTGTGCCGGGCACAACGCGAACCTGCGTCCCCCCTACGCTGGGCATGTCATCGAAGAAGCTGTAACTGGTCGCCTGCACATCGGCGGAGGCAGTGATGTCCATCGTGTCGCCGTCCGGGTCGTCGACCGGGCCGTTGTTGGCCGTGTTCGTCTCGCTGACGTGGGTGGTAGTCGCCAAGGCCACAGTATTTCCGGTGCTGTTCATCGTGTGGGAGCCGGTGTTGGTGCAGGAGACAGTCCAGTTGGCCGTCGCGGTGTTGGTGCCCAGCCCGGTACGGTTCACATTCTGCGAGCTGTTGGGGTTCTTGGTGCAGTCTCCCGGCACTGTCAAATACAGTGTTGCGGTGCCGGTCACCGGGCCGTAGCCGGTGTTGGTGAGGTCGGCGGTGACCGATACCTGGAATGTGCCGCCCGCGACCGCGCTGGCCGGCGCGGCCACTGTCGCGCCGGTTATCGCCAGGTCCGCCACGCCCAGCACCGAGAGGCTGAACGCCGTGTCCTCGATGTTGTTTGTGAGGTCTGGGTCGATGACGTCTGTCGTAGCAACGTCGATCTCGTTGTTGAAGGTGAAGTTGTGGGTGCTGGCAGAGTCGCAGTTGATGGTGAACAGCTCATCCACGGTAACCGTTCCGGCGCCCACACCTGTCACAGTGTGGGGGGCGCCTCCCGAGACCGTGCAGTCGCCCGGTATGCTGAGGTCGGCGTCGACGTCTACGTCCACCGGGGTCTCCGGCCCGTTGTTGCGGATGCTCTTGCGCAGGCAGAGCGTGGTGTCCGTGTCGACGGGGATCTCGGTGGGTGCCGCGCCGGTGCAGTTGGCGGCGCGCACCACCTGGCTGATGATCTCCGCGTCTGCGTAGTCAGGGCAATTCACGCCGATGGCGATGATGCCGTGGGGCTCCGGCACAGACGTGTTGGCGTCCAGGATGTTGCAGCCGACGAAGGCCGGGCTGCCCACCGCGCAGTAGTCGTCGGCGTTCGAGTCCAAGACCTGGAGCCCCGCGCCGGTCCCTGGCAGGTCGATGACCAGGCCGTAGACCCCGTCGGGAGTCCCGGTGGTATCGATCCCCAGCCGGCTCACCACGCCCTTGGTGAAGGGTGGGTTGGTTTCCAGGCCACCGAGGTCGGCAACTAGGGCGTCCCAGGAGGGAATGCTCGTGCCCACAGGATCACTGAACTCCTGACCGCTTGTAGGCGCTACCTGGAACACCAGGTGAAGATTGTCGGGTGCCCCGGGCGGGGGCTTGTGTGAGATGGCGGCCACCGTCCCCACCGTCTGGTCGGTCTTTTCGGCTATGTGATACTGGAAGCCGGCAAAGCCTCCCCGATTTCCGGCTCCTCCGGGTCCCGCCGGCAGGTCTTGCAGGAACACGTCAACGGTGATGACGGCGCCGCCGGTCGCGACTTCCACGCAGGCGTCGATCGCCCCCAGCGTGCAGTTGGCGGCGCCGGTGCCGGGACAACTGTTACCCGCTGTGTTCATGTCAAAGCCAACGGTGATCGGCGTCTGGGCCTGGGCAGGCCCGCCGGATCCGCCGGCCAACCACATGGCCAGCGCTAATACGCCCGCCAGGAGTCCCGCTCCCATAACGGCGAGCGTGATCACTCTTCTAGTCGCTTTCATGGCTTCTGCCTCCTGCAGCTAACCTCGGCTGCTATCGGGCTGCTGATTGGTATGATCGCACCGTCGGCCAGTCTGAGCCGAATAAGTTCGGCGGGATTATAACAGACGGGGCGAGGTATTTCAACTGATTGCACCATCTTACTGTCCTCCACCACGACCAGGGCCAAAAATGCTGAAGGCGCCGGCGCTTCGACCGGGACGCGCGGTTCAGGTCGTTGGTTCTCTAACTAACAAAACGTTCCGGGCTCAGAAGCGGTGCGACTTGGGGCTTGTTCGCCGGCGGTAAGGTGATTCTCGACCCGCGCCTGATGGTCATTTGCGTCTGGGGGATTCCTCACGGCGTCCGCTGGCGCCTGACGGCGCGCCTGGAGAAGGGGACTAGCTGCACTGAGTGTTGATGGCCGGCTTGAAGAGCAGGACATCGACGATGCCCACTGCTCCGTCGGCGTTGAGATCGAATCGTCTGTCGTAGTTGGGGTTGCCGATCTGAGTGAGGATGACCGGCCTGAACCGGAGCACATCGGCAACATTGACCCACTTGTCCATGTTGATGTCCACGGGCCAGGCATCGTCGTTCGAGTTGTCGGGACAGGCGTCGAGGGAGTCGGTGCCGGCGTAGGTCTCAACGCTGTCGGAGAAGCCGTCGTTGTCGTCGTCGGTGTCGGTGGAGTTGAGGAGGGTGTCGCCGTCGGAGTCGACGTTGGCCTCGAGGCAGTCCTTGATGCCGTCGCCGTCGGAGTCCGGGAAGCCCTCGTCGGTCTGGGTGTCGGCGTCGTTGTCGATGCCGTCGCAGACCTCGGGGGTGCTGCTGGGATTAGCGGGGTTGGAGCCGACGCGCAGCTCGTAGGCGTCGGCGAAGCCGTCGTTATCGTTGTCGCGGTCGCAGGGGTCGCCGGCGGCGTCGCCGTCGACGTTGGCCTGGGAGGGGTTGGAGACCAGGGGGCAGTTGTCCGAAACGTCGGGGATGGTGTCGCCGTCGTCGTCGTCGTCGCAGAGGTCGCCGAGGGTGTCGTGGTCGGTGTCCTTCTGATCGGGGTTGAAGATGAGCCAGCAGTTGTCGCGTTCCAGCGCATCCTGGAAGTCGCCGTCCCTATTGACATCGAATAGGTTGAACACACTGTCATTGTCGGAATCTAGAGGTAGCAGAGCGGTCATCAGCGCGTCATCGACGAGCTGGTACTCGATTGTCGCCTGGAGTATGAGTCCTGCATCGGTCACCGTGCTCACCACAGTGTGAGGGATAACGATGGGGCCAGACGGCATCAGTTTGGTGATCGTGAGGCTGTCCAACTCGATCTGGGTGACACCGGGGGAGAAAGCGAGGACGTTGGTCACGGTGCCGGTTAGGAGGCTGGGCGACAGGAGGTCGAAGCTGGATCCCACGGTGCTCATGCCCTGCACGGTGAAGTCGATGGTGCCGACGGCTGCCGTGTTCTCGACGATGGTCACTGTCGAGCCCGGCGTCGTGGTGGTGCCGACGAAACTGATCGTGCTTTGGGGGTTGCTGACGGAAACGGCGCCGGTCGCCGGGTCGGAGACTGTCGAAGAAGCCTGGGTGGCTGGGTCGCAGACATCGCCCAGTCCATTGGTGTTCACATCTTGCTGGTCAGGGTTGAACACGAGGGGACAGTTGTCGATGGGGTCAGGAACGATATCACCGTCGGTGTCCAGTGGGGGCGTCGGCGTGGGCGATGGCGTCTCGGTGGGCGTAGGGGTGGGTGTGGGCGTCTCCGTCGGCGTAGGGCTGGGCGTTGGCGTAGGGCTGGGCGTGGGTGTGGGCGTCGGCGTCTGGCCCGGGCAGGGCAGACCGACGTTCACCTGGGCGTCCGCGATGGGGCCGTCGAAGAAGCCGTCGCCATTGGTATCGCCAATGGGAATGTTGTTGACGTTCTTGAGCAGCGGCAGGGCGATGGCGATGGGGCTGACCCCGTTGCCGACCGCGGTGAGGGTGATGCGGGCCAGTACGCCGGTGCCGCTGTCTGGCGCGCCGCCGATCTCCGCCGCGGCGGCGTAGAAGCTGCCGTCGCTGTCGGGCGTGGCCTCGGAAGCGTTGAAGACGCTGCTGCCGGGGTTAGCGGCCTGGAACATTTGCACATTGATGGCGGAAACGTTGACCACCGCCGGGTCGTACTGGAGGTGCATGTCCCAGGCCAGCAGGTCCACGATGTCGGTGATGTACAGGTCGACGTCGAACGTGTCGCTCACATTTCTGGACACGCAGGACTCGATCGACCCGAGAGAGGTGGCGGTGTTGGCCGGCGCGCTCGCCGGGTCGGAGTCGACGCCGATGCTGGCGTCGGAAGGGACGGGCGTGGGTGTCGGCGTGGGGCTAGGCGTGGGTGTAGGGCTGGGCGTGGGTGTGGGCGTGGGCGTCTGGCCCGGGCAGGGCGAGCCGACGTTCACCTGGGCCCCGGCCAGGGGGCCGTCGAAGTAGCCGTCGCCGTTGGTGTCCCCGATGGGCCCGCCACTGGCGCTTCTGAGCTCTGGGTAGAGCAGTGTCAGGGGACTTGTCCCCTCGCCCACGGCCTGCAGGGTGATGCGGGCCAGGACGCCTGTGCCGGAGTCGGCGCTCCCTATGTCGACGGCGCCGGCGAAGAGGCTACCATCGGTATTTGGCATTGGATCCGAGATATTCAGGACGTTGCTGCCGGGGTTGGCGGCTTGGAACATCTGCACGTTGATGGCGCTGACGTTGAGGATGTTGCGGTCGTAGCTAAGGACGGCGTCCCAGCCCAGCAAGTCCGCTACGTCGGTGATGTACAGGTCGACGTCGAACGTGTCGCTCACCGCCCTGGACACGCAGGACTCGATCGAGCCGAGAGAGGTGGCGGTGTTGGCCGGCGCGCTCGTCGGGTCGGAGTCGATGCCGACGGCGGCGTTGGAGGGCGGCGGAGTCGGCGTCGGCGACGGGCTCGGCGTCGGTGTGGGGCTGGGCGTCGGCGTGGCGCTGGGTGTGGGCGTAGGCGTCGGGGTCGGCGTCTGGCTCGTGCAGGGCAGGCCGACGTTCACCTGGGCCCCGGCCAGGGGGCCGTCGAAGTAGCCGTCGCCGTTGGTGTCCCCGATGGGCCCGCCGCCCGCGCCTCTAAGCTCTGGGTAGAGCACGGTCAGGGGGCTTATTCCTGGCCCCACGGCCTGCAGTGTGATGCGGGCCAGGACGCCGGAGCCGGAATCCATGCTCCCGATATCGATCGCGCCGGCGAAGAGGCTGCCATCCGTGTTCGGCATTGGGTCCGAGATGTTCAGGACGTCGCTGCCGGGGTTGGCGGCCTGGAACATCTGCACATTGATGGCGGTGACGTTGAGTATGGCGGGGTCATAGCCAAGGACGGCGTCCCAGCCCAACAGGTCCGCGATGTTGGTGACGTACAGGTCGACGTCGAACGTGTCGCTCACGTTCTTCGACACGCAGGACTCGATCGAGCCCAGAGACGTGGCGGTGTTGGCCGGCGTGCCCGTCGGGTCGGAATCGATGCCCACGGTGGCGTTGGAGGGCGGTGGAGTCGGTGTCGGTGTCGGCGTTGGCGTAGGGCTGGGCGTTGGCGTAGGGCTGGGCGTTGGCGTAGGGCTGGGCGTCGGCGTAGGGCTGGGCGTCGGCGTCTGGCCCGGGCAGGGCGAGCCGACGTTCACCTGGGCGTTAGCCAGGGGGCCGTCGAAGTAGCCGTCGCCGTTCGTGTCCCCCATGGGCGCGCCGCTGGAGTTCTTGAGCTGCGAGTA
>Ga0315288_10002874_pt1 | contig 22036 bp, 12 predicted proteins | sample YL17G11_20_MG_FD_203454 | JGI IMG/M metagenome (GOLD analysis project Ga0315288, IMG submission 203454) | Sediment microbial communities from Yellowstone Lake, YNP, Wyoming, USA - YL17G11_20 | ecosystem: Environmental > Aquatic > Freshwater > Lake > Sediment | place: USA: Wyoming | collected...
GCCGACATCGAGCGGCGTGATGGTTCCCTTCGACATCAACCCCAGTCGCGACGCCCAGATCACCCCATACTACATCGTCGAGACCGACGACGGCGGGCGGACGTTCCTTCCCGCGGGGACGATGACCTTCAACCGCGGCCTGCGGCTGCTGCCGTTCTTCTACGATGCGGGGACCTATGCCCTGATCGCGGAGGCGGAGTCGATTGGCGGATCGTCGGCACGCAAGGTGTTCTCTTTTCCGGTCAAGAGCAGCGAAAAGCTTGCCCAGTGGACGGCGGTGGCCGGGAAGTTCAAGGCGGAGGACCTGGCGGGCACGTGGGACTGGGAGATTGCGGTCTACAACGCCGTGAAGAAGGACTACGACTACCAGCGCAGCGGGCTGACCTGGAAATTCGACTACGACCCCAAGTGTCCCGCAGCGCTTGATTTTGAGCTGAAAGGCAAAGACACCGCCGTCACGGGCTTCACGCTGGTGGACACGCGGTATCTGCCGCACATGAACGTCTTCACGAAGGTGGACCCGAAGAAAACCAGCACGGTCATCGAGAGTTTCCTGAACCCCGAGGATGAGGGGTTCGCCCGCACCGATTTCTTCATTGCGTTTCTGCTCAAAGGCGAGAAACAGGCCCAGCTCGTTCTCTGGGACCCGACGACCGAGATGATGTCGCGCGCGGTTCGCACCGGCCAGCCGCCGCCTGCGACAAGGCCGACGGTGAGCCTTGCGGGCGACTGGACGAACGCATCGGGAAGCCTCGTGCAGGTTCTGACGGACAACAGCTACCAGACCTATCGCAACGAGCAGCTCGTGGACAAGGGCATGTACCTCATCAACGAAGGCAGCATCGTGACGAAGAGCGCCGAGGGGCGCGTTGACACGGAGAAGTTCGCAATGCCGGATGCGGACACGCTGGTGATCATCAGCGCCACGGGGAAGGAGACGGTTCTGAAACGTAAGGCGGCGGCGCCTGCGGCATCAGGGCTGGCGGGCTCGTGGATGTCGGCCAACGGGCGCGTGGTGATCGTCCTGACGCGGACCACCTATGAGAACCGCGTGAACGGCCAGTTGGCGGAGAGCGGATCGTATAAGGTCGACGGCGACAAGATTGTCACGACGAGCGCCGCGGGCAAGACCGAGGCCCAGCGGTTCTCCCTCGCGGGCGACACGCTGACGCTGGTTGCCGAGGGCGGCCGCCAGTCCATCTACAAGAGACAGAAGTAGGATGCTCGTCAGGCGGTGACCCCGGTTGCATAATGGCACGCTACGGGATAGACCTATGCTGGCAGGAGCCCCATATGGTCATAGCCGCCTGGCCCTCGCGTATTCGGCATGCAAGCTCGCTCACGATCGTCGTCCTGATGGCGATGGTGGCGTCGGCCGCGCCGGCGGCGGAGTCTGCCGTCGGCTTCCTCGCCGCAGCCCCGACGTTCGACAAGCTCGGCGCCGAGGCACGGGCTGCCTTTCAGTTGGCCACGAAGCTCGGCCCAGCGAAGCTGATCCTCGTCCCTTCCGACGGAACGTTCATCGATGAGAATGGGCAGAACGTGCCGCTGGAGCGGTTTTCAGTGCTCTGGTATCACGAAGGGGATACGGAGAGCCAGACGCCCCTTCACGGCGCACGGTCCTTCCCCATGCTGCGGAAGCATCTGGCCGAGGGCGGACGGCTCTTCCTGTCCGGCGCGGCGCTGGCGATGGTCCATACGATGGGCATCGAGCCGGCCGGGCCGAGGCGCGCCAACGGCGGCAGCGATGCCTATCTCGCACAGATCATCGCGATCGAGACGAAGCACCCGGTCCTCCGCGGACTGTCCGCCACCGGGGCGATTGACGGGACTCCGATTCCCATCACCGATGCCGGCTACCCCGCCTTCGCCGATTTCCATGGCTCCGGCGGCCCGACCACTGGCATGCTCCTCGCGCGAGCCAACTGCGCTGAAGAGAACCCCCTGGTCGAATACCAACTGGGCAAAGGGCGGGTGATCGTGCTCGGCTGGCGGTTGGCGCATTACAGCCACGCGGCCAATGCGCACCGCGCCAATCTCGAGCGGCTGACAGGCAATATCCTCGCGTATCTGGCGGACGCGCAGCAATGGCAGAAGATCGTCGTGACATCGCGCTCCGCCGCACCGGTTGCCAAGCCCGGCGTCCCGGAGGCGCAGTGGAAATCGCTGGAACTGGCAATCGCCGATCTCATCCAGACCTTCGGCGACCGCTACGCCAAGGGAAGCGAGTATCTACAGCGGCTCAAGCTGCTCAGGAAGTCACACGATGACATCGTGCGCCGGACCGAGCAGGAAGCGCGCTCGCCGGACGCCGGCGCTCTCGAGCGGCTTGCCAAGATCACCGACGACTTCATCAAGCTCCGTTACGACGCGTTGCTGGATAACCCGCTGGTGAAGTTCGACCGCCTCTTGGTCATCGAGCGAGGCGCGGGAAACCTCGGGCTGCCGGCCAACTGGGAGAGCAATTCCAGCCTCAGCACCAGCGGGTTTGACAACCGGCTCTGCGCGCTTTCGCCGGTGCGCCCGGAGGGGAAGCTCTCGCCGCTCTACCAGCCGACTGGCGGGCGGTTCGTCGGCGACCTCAAGCTCCACTTCGACGGCGACCGGCTGCTGTTCTCCATGTCCGGCGCCAATGGGCGATGGCAGGTGCATGAGCTGAAGCTCGACGCGCCGAATCAAGAGCCAAAGGCATCGCCTCCCCGCGAGCTGCCCCTGATCCGCGAACCGGACGTGGACAACTACGATGCGTGCTACCTCCCGGACGGCCGGATCGTCTTCACGTCCACGGCCCCCTACGTCGGCGTGCCCTGCGTCTACGGCAGCTCGCATGTGACGAACCTCTACCTGCTGGAGCGCAATGGCTCGATCCGCCAGTTGACCGTCGACCAGGAGCACAACTGGTGTCCAACGGTCCTCAACGACGGGCGGGTGCTTTACCTGCGGTGGGAGTACACCGATCTGCCGCACAGCCATTCACGCCGTCTGTTCCACATGAACCCGGACGGCACGGCCCAGATGGCGTACATGAGCAGCAATTCGTACTTCCCCAACTCGTTCTTCTATGCCAAACCCATCCCAGGCCATCCGACCAAGGTCGTGGGCATCGCCACAGGGCACCACGGAAACGCTCGCACCGGCCGCCTGCTGATCGTCGATGCCGCCCAGGGACGCCAGGAGGCGGACGGCGTCGTCCAAGCCATACCCGGCTTCGGCCAGAAGGTCGAGGCGATCATCCGCGACCAGTTGGCTGACGGCGTCTGGCCACAGTTCCTTCATCCGTACCCGCTCAGCGAGAAGTACTTCCTCGTCTCGGCCAAGCCTTCGCCGAGCTCGCTCTGGGGAATCTACCTGGTGGACGTCTTCGACAATATGTTGTTGTTGAAGGAATCGCCCGGCTGTGCACTGCTGGAGCCGATCCCCCTGCGGCAGACGTCCACGCCGCCGGTCATTGCGGACCGCGTCGATCTCAGTTGCAAGGACGCCGTGGTCTACATGAGCGACGTCTACCAGGGCGGGGGGCTCAAAGGCATTCCGCGAGGCGCCGTCAGACAGCTCCGCGTATTCACCTACCACTTCAGCTACCGCGGGATGGGCGGCCTCCTCGGCTCCATCGGCATGGACGGGCCGTGGGACATCAAACGCGTGCTGGGCACCGTGCCGGTCGAACCCGATGGCTCGGCGTTGTTCCGCGTCCCCGCCAACACGCCCGTTTCCGTGCAGCCGCTCGATGCCGAGGGCAAGGCCGTGCAGCTCATGCGAAGCTGGTTCACCGCCATGCCCGGCGAGGTGCTTTCGTGCGTGGGCTGCCACGAACAGCAGAACACGAGCCCACCCAACCGGCAGACGCTCGCCGCCCGCCGGGGGCCCTCGGAAATCGCGCCTTGGCATGGCCCCCTGCGCGGTTTCGCTTTCCACCGTGAAGTGCAACCCGTGCTCGATGCGCACTGTGTCAGTTGCCACAATGGTCAGCCGCAACGCGATGGCAGCCACATCGCCGACCTCCGCGGGGACCAGTTGATCAGCGGCTGGAAATCCGACATCGCCGGCCATGTGGACTACACGGTCGGCGGGAAGTTCTCCGTGCCGTATGCCGAGCTGCATCGGTTCGTCCGCCGGCCGGGTATTGAAAGCGATATCCACCTGCTCGCGCCCATGGAGTTCCACGCCGATGCGACCGAGCTGGTGCAGATGCTCCGCAAGGGGCATTACGGCGTGGACCTCGACGCCGACGCCTGGGACCGCCTGGTCACCTGGATCGATCTGAACGCTCCCTACCACGGCACCTGGACCGAGATCGCCGGCCAGGCGGCGGTCAAGCCGCTCGCCGCGCGAAAACGCGAGCTGCTCAAACGCTACGCCGGCGTGGACGACGATCCGGAGGCCGTCCCTTCCGAATCGCCCGCGACATTCCCACATCGAGTCGCGGCCTCGCCTCAGCCACCCCCACGATCGCCAGCCCCCCTTGTTCCCGGCTGGCCGTTCGATCCGGCCGAAGCGCAGCGCCGGCAAGGCGACAAGGAGCGATCGTGGCGAACAATCGACCTCGGCGAAAAGGTCAAGCTGGAACTCGTCCGCATCCCGGCCGGCGAGTTTGCCATGGGCGACCCGACCGGCTATGCCGATGAGCAGCCTGCTTCCCGCGTGCGCATCGACAAGCCGTTCTGGATCGGACGCTTCGAGATCACCAACGAGCAGTTTGCCCGCTTGGATCCCCGGCACGACAGCCACTTCGAAACCATGCACGGCTACCAGTTCGGCATGCACGGCTATCCCGTGAACCGTCCACGCCAGCCGGCCGTGCGGCTCTCGTGGAACCAGGCCATGGATTTCTGTCGCTGGCTCAGCCGCGACACCGGCCAGACCTTCATTCTCCCGACTGAGGCCCAATGGGAATACGCCTGCCGCGCCGGCACCGCCACGCCCTTCTCCTATGGCGACCTGAATGCCGATTACTCCAGGCATGCCAACCTCGGCGATGTCAAGCTCCGCGAGTTTGCCCTGGACACCTACATCAATGTGCGCGTGATCCCCAACCCCAACAAGTACGACGATTGGGTCCCCAGAGACGAGCGCTTCGATGATGGCTCTTTCGTGTCAGTCGATGTGGGCGGCTACCGGCCCAACGCCTGGGGGCTCCATGATATGCACGGCAACGTCTGGGAGTGGACACGCTCCATCTATCGCCCTTATCCGTACGCCGATGACGGCCGCAACGCAACCGCCGGGCAGGACCGGCGCGTCGTGCGCGGCGGCTCCTGGTACGATCGCCCCAAACGCTGCACCTCCTCCTTCCGCCTGGCATACCAGCCGTATCAGCCGGCGTTCAATCTCGGGTTTCGCGTCATCATGGAAGAGCCGTAGCGTCTTCCGTGATATCGGCATGTCCTCTGGGGCAGGCCATCTGGCGCAGATGAGGCGGGTAGAATGATCGTGCGGACCGCCGGCGAGGATGTCGCGAGATGCCGGTGGCCGCCTGGATCGAGTGTGACATGGCTGGCAACATCCGGCCAGCCCGAGAAGAGCTTTTGCTGGAGAGGTGACATGAGGATTGTGTTGCGCGGGTGTCGTTCGTTGGCTGTCCGGGTTCTCCTGTTGGCGATCGCGGCATGGCTGGGCGCTCTGCCTTCACGGGCGGCTTCGCCTTCGCCTGACGATAACTGGCCGCAATGGCGCGGCCCGACGGGCATGGGCGTAGCGCCGACGGCCGATCCGCCCGTGACATGGAGCGAGACGAACAACATACGGTGGAAGGTGAAACTCCCCGGCGCCGGCACCGCCACGCCGATCGTCTGGGAGGATCGGGTCTTCATTCAGACGGCCGTTGCGACGGGCAGAAAGGTCGAGCAGCCGCCCGGAAGCCCTCCTTCTCCGCCTGCCGCGGACACGACGAGGCGGCCGCCCCAGCGCGGCGGCTTTGGGAACTGGGCCAAGCCCGTCGAAACCTTTCAGTTCACGCTGCTGTGCCTCGACCGGCGGTCGGGGAAGACCCTCTGGCAGAGAGTGGCTCGCGAGGAAGTCCCCCACGAGGCACATCATCCCGATCATGCTTTCGCTTCCTACTCGCCCGTCACGGACGGCAAGTGCATCGTCGCGTTCTTCGGCTCGCGCGGGTTGCACTGCTATGACATGCAGGGGAATCCGAAGTGGCAGAAAGATTTTGGCAAGATGCGCACCAAGATGTCGTTCGGCGAAGGCGCATCGCCAGCCGTGTACGGCAGCACCGTTGTCGTCAACTGGGATCACGAGGGCGATGACTTCATCGCGGCGTTCGATGTGGAGACCGGCAATGAGCTTTGGCGGCAGCCTCGCCAGGAAGACACCTCCTGGTCGACGCCGCTGATCGTGCGGCACGACCGCCAGACGCAGGTCGTCACCGCCGCCATGCGGCGAATCCGCAGCTACGATCTGAGTTCGGGGAAGCTGATCTGGGAGTGCGGGGGATTGACGGCGAATGTGATCCCCAGCCCCGTGGCGGGCGACGGCATGGTCTACGCGACGAGCGGATTTCGCGGCAGTGCGCTGCTGGCGATCCGTCTGGGGCGCTCGGGCGATCTGACGGGCACCGACGCTGTGGCATGGACCCACGGCAGAAACACCCCTTACGTCCCGTCGCCGCTGCTCTACAACGGCAGGCTGTACTTCTTTGCCAGCAACAACGGGACGCTCTCCTGCTTCGATGCCAAGTCGGGCAGGCCCCTGATCGATGCCCGGCGCCTGGATGATCTCGACGGCGTTTACGCCTCGCCGGTGGCCACCAGCGGCCGCGTGTATCTCGTCGGCCGAAACGGGGTGACCGTCGTCATCATGAGTTCGGACAGTCTGGACATATTGGCCACGAATCGGCTCGACGACAGGATCGACGCCTCGCCCGCCGTTGCCGGAGGCGACCTGTTCCTGCGCGGGCATGAGCATCTCTACTGCATCGCCGCAAAGTAGCCCGTGACTCTCTCGGAAAACCCTCATGATGAGCGTAAAGACAACAAGGCTGCTGATGATCGGGGTGATGCTTCTCTCCGCGGCACAAGCCAGTGCGCAGCGGCAGATGGAGCGTCTGGGCCGCGGCGTGGTTGCGATCAACCAGGGCGGCGGAAAGGTCTATCTCGGGTGGCGGATGCTCGGAACCGATCCGGAGAGCATCGCGTTCAACGTGTACCGCTCGACCGGAGGAGCGGCTCCGGTGAAGCTCAACAACGAGCCCATCACCGACTCAACGAACTTCGTTGATGCCGATGCCGTCCTGGAGCAGCCAACCTCTTATACGGTCCGGCCGGTGCTCAACGGGCAGGAACAGCAGGCCAGTGCTCCTTTCGCGCTGCCGGCCAGGGCGCCTACCAGGCCGTACCTCTCCATCCCTCTTCAGACCCCGCAGGGCTACATGCCGAACGATGCATCGGTGGGGGATCTGGATGGTGATGGCGAGTATGAAATCGTTGTGCATCAGACGGGCAGAGGGCGCGACAATGCCCAGGCCGGCACAACGGATCCGCCGATCCTCGAAGCATACAGGCTGAACGGCAGGTTCATGTGGAGGATCAACCTCGGCAGGAACATCCGCGAAGGCGCGCACTACACCCAGTTCATGGTGTATGACCTCGATGGCGACGGCAGGGCGGAGATCGTCTGCAAAACCGCGGACGGCACGGTCGACGGCAGTGGCACGCTCATCGGCGACGCCAACGCAGACCACCGCAACGCGCGAGGCTATGTCCTGGCCGGGCCGGAGTTCCTTACCGTGTTCGACGGAAGGACGGGCAAAGCGCTGGCCACGACGGCCTACATCCCGGCCAGGGGCAATGTTGCTGACTGGGGAGACGACTACGGCAACAGGGTCGATCGATTTCTCGCGGCGGTTGCGTATGTCGATGGCCAGCGCCCCAGCGTGGTCATGTGTCGCGGCTACTACACAAGGGCGGTGCTGGTGGCCTGGGACTGGAGAGACGGCCATCTGACCAGACGATGGACGTTTGACACTGACGATGGCACGCCCGGCAACAAAGCCTACAGAGGACAGGGGAATCACAATCTGAGCGTTGCGGATCTCGATGGCGACGGCAAAGATGAGATCGTCTACGGGGCGTGTGTGATCGATCATGACGGGAAAGGACTCTACTCGACCGGATTGGGCCATGGAGATGCCATGCACCTGTCCGATCTCGACCCGGACAGGCCGGGGCTGGAGGTGTTTCAGTGCCACGAGAAGGCGTCCGACACGGCCGGCTCCGAGTTTCGTGACGCCAGGACCGGGCAACTGATCTGGGGCAAGCCGTCGCGAGGAGACACGGGGCGGGCGATGACCGCTGACATTGATCCGCGCCATCGTGGATGCGAGTGCTGGGTCGCGGGGGGTACAAGGGGGCTCTTCAACTGCAAGGGGGAGCTCATTTCCAGCACGCCGCCTCGCTCGTGCAACTTCGGCGTCTGGTGGGACGACGATCCACTTCGTGAACTGCTCAACGGCAACAGGATCACCAAGTGGAACTGGGAGGATGGCTCGGAAACGGCATTGCTGACGGCCGATGAGTGCGCCTCAAACAATGGGACGAAATCGACGCCGGCGTTGTGCGCCGATATCCTCGGCGACTGGCGGGAGGAGGTGATCTGGCGGACGCGCGATAACAAAGAGTTGCGCATCTATACGACCACGATCCCGACCCGGCGCCGCTTGTATACGCTCATGCACGATCCGCAGTACAGGCTGAGCGTCGCATGGCAGAATGTGGTGTATAACCAGCCGACGCAACTGGGATACTTCCTGGGAGACGGAATGAAAGCGCCCCCGCGTCCTGCCATCACGACCCGGTAAGCGACCCACGGATGCGACTACGAAGGTTGTGGCGTCGCGGGGGCGGAGTCGTGGGTATCGCCTAAGCCGGCGCGATCTTGCTGGAACGCTCGGGCGCCGAGGTTCCCGTAGCGATGGTAGTCGACGCTGATGCTCTGCTCTCGCAGATACCACAGCAACTCGACCCGGCCCTCCGCGAGGACCGGCTGACTGGCGATATACAGCCCCGTCTCGGCGGCGGCTTGCCGGACGATCTCAGGCACACGGGCAGAAGCGGCGTATCGGATGCGGTCGGTCTTACGGTCGCGAACAACCGCCGCCAAGCAGTCATCGGTCTCCTCGCACGTATCGAAATCCTCCCACGTCTCGGACAGTTCCCGCAGCAACTCGATCGCCGGCGAGCCGTAGCCCGGCGGCAACGACAGCGTGACATGGCAGCCGGCGACCTTCGCCGCGCACACGCGACCGAAAACCTCGAACGCTGTGTCGTCGGGATGAACCCGGATACGCAGCTCACGCACCGGCAGGTAGCGGCGGAGATTGTCCTGGCCAACCAGATTGAAGTGGTCGTGGCTCTTGCCAAACTCCTCACGCATGTTCCTGGAGCAACTGCTGACGGCGGCAAGCACGCGCTCCAGTTGCGCGGTTGGCTCGGGCGACCCGCTCTGCATGCGCTGACGCAACTGCTGACAGAATGCGGCCAGCATCGGATCGGCCGGCTGTTCCTCCTTGCCAGGTCCGTCGACGTCGGCGAAGTCCATGAACTGGGCGACGTAGTTGGGACCTCCGGCCTTCATGCCGGGGCCGAAGGCTGACTTGCCCATGCCGCCGAAGGGCTGCCGGAGGACGACTGCGCCGACCGTGGTCCGGTTCATGTAGAGGTTGCCCGCGCGGATGCCCGCCTTCCATTGCTCTTGCTCCCGGTCGTCCAGGCTTTGCAGTCCGGACGTCAGGCCGTAGCCCGTTTGGTTGACGAGGTCGATCGCTTCCGCGAGCTTCTCAAACCGCATCACGCCGAGGACCGGTCCGAAAAACTCCGTCCTGTGCGTGTAGCTCCCTCGGCGCACCCCATACTTCACCCCGGGCGACCAAAGGTTCGGATTCCCCTCCCGACGCTGGGGAAGCAGCGCCCACGACTCGCCGGGTTCGAGAACCTTCAACGCGTTCTCCAAGTCGCCCCGGGGCGCGCCGATCAGCGGGCCGACCTTCGTCTCCAGATCCCACGCCGAGCCGACGTGAAGGCTCTGGATGGCATCGCAGAGGACACGTTTGAACTTGGGGTCGTCGTAGATCTCGCCCTCAAGGAGGAGCAGGGAAGTGGCGGAGCACTTCTGGCCGGAATGGCTGAACGCCGAATGAATCACGTGTTTGATGGCCTGGTCGCGGTCGGCCATCGCAGTGACGATGGTGGCGTTCTTGCCGCCGGTTTCGGCAAAAAGGGTTATGGAGGGCTTGTCTCGAAGCATCCGCAAGGCGGTCTCGGTGCCGCCGGTGAGGATCACCGCGCTGACGCCGAAGTGAGCCACGAGCTTGCGGCCCTCTTCGCCCCCCGAGCACGGGACGAACTGGAGTGTCTTTTTTGACACCCCGGCGCGCCAGAAGCACTTGCACAGCTCCCACGCGACCAGCACTGCGTCCGATGCCGGCTTGAGCATCACGGTGTTGCCCGCCGCGAGCGCCGCCGCAACCCCGCCGCACGGAATCGCGATTGGAAAATTCCAAGGTGAGACGACGACCACGACCCCCCTGGGCGTCGCTTTGAGAGAGGGCATTTGTTGCCACCAGCGAGCGGTATCGCGGTAGAACTCGAGGAAATCGACGGCCTCGGAGACTTCGGGGTCGGATTCGGCGAGCGTCTTGCCGCCATCCGCCAGGGCGGCGCCCATGAGGTCGGCACGTGCCCGGCGGATCTCCTCGGCGACCTTGCCGAGCGCGTCGAAGCGGGCCCCTGGCGACATAACGCGCCAGCCGTCGTCATCGGCGCCGGCACATTGCACGGCGCGATCAATGTCGCCTGCATTGGCCTGGCGATAACGGCCGACGACCAGGCCGGGGCGCGAAGGGTCGAGGCAATCGCGCACGGGCCTGCCTTCGGCGATCTCCTGGCCGGCGATGACAAGGGGGATCTTGGTGGCACGGGCACCGTGCTTCGGTTCCCAGGTCGCGACGATCCGTTCTGCCCAGTCGCTGTTGTGCGGCAGCGAGAAGTCGGTATCGGGCTCGTTGACCAAGTGCTGCCAGCCCCGCGCGATCGCAGGGGAAGGAGGTGGCGGCAACTGCCGGTTCTGCGTGCGTTGCGGGGCATCGGACAAGTCGTCGATAGCGGAAAAGGCGTTGACGAAGCCGTCTGCGAGGCGTTGCCAGTCGGGGCTGCCGGGCTCGATGCGGAAGGCGTAGCGGAGGAAGTTCTCCGGACCGGTGTTCTCGTCGAGGCGGCGGATGAGGTAGCCGATGGCGTTGATGAAGTCCTCTTTGTGGCAGACCGGCGCGTAGAGGAGGAGGTTGCGCGAGAGCTCGAAGACAGCGCGTCGCTGGGCGTTGGCCATGCCCTCCAGCATCTCGAACTGGACCTTGTCGAGAATGCTGTTCTCGATGGCAAGGGTCAGCGCATACGCCAGGTCGAAGAGGTTGTGAGACGCGATGCCGAGATGCACCGCGACGATGTTCTCGGGTTTCACCGCTTCCTGAACCATCCGCTTGAAGTTGGCATCGGTCTCCTGCTTGGTCTGGTAAGGCGCCTGCGGCCAGCCCCGCACAGACGCCTCGACTCGTTCCATCTCCATGTTCGCCCCTTTGACCAGCCGCAGCACCACGGGCGCTCCGCCGGCGGCGACGCGCCGGCGAGCCCACTCGTTCAGCCGCTTCTGGTACCCGAAGGAGTCCGGGATATACGATTGCAGGACGATCCCGGCGGTGACTCTCTCCAGCCCCGGCAGTTCCAGCGTGCGCATGAAGGCCTCGGCGGTGAGGCTCATATCGCGGTACTCTTCCATGTCGAGATAGACGAACTTGGGCACCACCGCGCCGTCAGGACGCGTGAACCTGAGATGCGCAGCGGTGCGATAGAGCAGCTCCAGACGCTCGCACAGCGTGGCGATCGTGTGCTCCCGGGCGAGCGCCGAGATCTGCGAGTACAGCGTGGAGATCTTGATGGAGATCACTTCGACCTCCGCCGACTGGAGCCCCTGCAGGTTGGTCTGGAGCCGGCGAGAGGCTTCCTCCTCGCCCAAAATCGCCTCACCGAGAAAGTTCACGTTCATACGCATGCCCTCGGCGTGACGCGCCCGCAAATGCCGAAGAAGGAGGCGCGGCTCGGCCGGGAGGATGACGTTCGCAGTCTCCTTACGCATTTGCTCCTTGACCAACGGGATGGCCACCCCGGGGGCGTAGCCGCCGAATGATTGAAAACCCTTCAAGAGGGTGCGACGGAACGGGCTGAAGAATCGAGGAATCCCCTGAACGTCGAGAATGTGGATGAACTGGTCGACGGCGCGTTGCGGCGTGCTCGAGCGAAAGGCCTGGTCGGTCATCTGCGAGAGCGTCACTTTGTCCTGCGGATTCTGAAGCATCCGATCGAGCTCGGCCTGTTGCCGCTGCTCGTGATGGGTCTGCAGCTGCGCAGCTCGTTCCTGCAGCCGGCGCGCGATGAAGAGGGCCTTCTGTGCTGCCAGAAGCAGGTTGGATCGCGTATCGGGCTGGAATTCCGCAAGCACGGCCTCGAGAGTGTTGGAGGGTGTCATAAGCGCGCCCTGCTCCGGTCAGGTTATGGTCGGCGAACCCAACCCAAGTGTGGCCTGTGACCTTGTGCCACGACCGTCGTGGATCGCAGGCGAAGAGCATACCGTCGCGGGGGAGTCCGGCAAGGACGCTGTGACGCCGTGGGGGGAACGTTCCCGCCTGCCGGACACTACTTGGCCGACCGGTACTCGTACATGCCGTAGCCAACCTCTCTGACGGCCTCGATGGTCTCGCGGTAGGGGGTGTCGGCTGTGTCGATCAGGCCTATTTGGTAATTCTCTTCGTCGTAGACCCGCCCGGTGGTCGGCTCGTCCTGGTACTGGAACCAGTGGGTCCCGACGAATTGCGGATGGCGCAGCGCGCCCTGGACGTACTCCTTATACATCCTCGCCCGCTCTTCCTGCGTGCCCGTCGGGACCAGCCCGGTGTGGAACACTCCGCGGTCGAGGGCGCCAAAGTGAAACTCGCCGATGATCAGGGGGACGTCGGCGTCGCCGGGCGGCCTGAAGTCGGCCACGGATCGGCTGTACAGGTTGTAGCTCACCACGTCGCAATGCCGGACTGCCGCCGCGACGGCCAGCGGATTCACCCACGCGAACCGGCAGCCGAGATACAGCCGATTTGGGGCGGCCGCCTTCAGTGATTCCCTGACCACCTTGAAGTACTCCTCGGCCGTCTTGGTGTAAAACGCCGTCAGGTCGGCGCGGGCCTTCTGCTTGTCGGGCGGTTGGCGGCTCTCAAGCAACGCGTCCCACGACGCGTGTGTCGTGCCCCATGCGTCATTCAACTTCGCGATGGTGCCGTACCTGATTCGGAGATCGGCCACCAGAACCTGCTTCGCGGTCTGATCGAGTGGCGAGGCGAGCGAGCCAATCCCCAGCGACAACTCGTCGCCCCAGGACATCTCATTGTCAACGAAGTACCCGATGCACCAGGGGTCATTGGCCGTGTTCTGCGTGGCTGCTCGGATGCGCTGCCGCGTCTGCTCTTTGAACTGTGCGTCGAACGGGTCGGGGAACTTGCCCCAGTACCCTTGGCTGCCTTCGATCATCTTCCCGCCGGAGCCCACCGTGCACACGTAGGGCGTCTTCTGCATCAGGTAGACTTCGGAGGCCGACCAGTTGGCTATCGTATTCAGGCCCCAGCTCCGCAACCGCTGATGGGCAATCTGGGCGGTCGCATCGCGCCAGTTCTCGCCGTACTTGCGCTTGAAGTTGGCGGCGGCGAATCCGTAACACTGCGGGCTCTTTCCGGCGTAGTAGCCATGGAGCGCAAAGGCGCGCCCGACGAGAAACTCTTTGTACTGCCCGTCGCGCCCTGGGAAATCCTTGAACCAGGCATCGCGGCCATCGATGGGCGTGATGTCGAGCATCCGAACGCAGTCAACGCCGTGTGAGAAAAAAAGCTTGCCATCGGGGTCGACGATCCACCATTTGCTCTGGTGCTTCTCGACCCGAAAGGAGCCGGTGGCTTTGAGCGTCGGTCCGGCGTTCCACCCGCCCCATTTGTCCCACGACGTTGGGCCCGGCTTCTGCCCCATCTCCTGGGCTTCCTCGTCCAGCTTCTGCTGTATTTCCGCGACAGAATGGACCTTCCCGGGCCAATCCGTGTGCATGTACTGCCCAAACTCGTCAATGAAAGGGAGGAACCTATCGGGCTTGACGTTGGCCGCGACGAATGCCCCCGTGGCGCGGACATTGCGGATCTCGAACAGATGATCGACCTTCGGCTGGGCCACGAAAAACAGCAACTGCGTCACGTTGGCCACGTCAAGCCTGCCCTTGGGGTCGAAACCGGCGGGATAGCCGCGCATGCCGAACAGCTTCGCGGCGAGGTCGCTTGAGCTTCTTCGCGAGAGCTGGACCTTGAGCGTGCCGGGCTCGCCCCCCTTGAGCGTGATCGAGCCGGTGCAGCAGTTGTTGGTCCCGTCGGCGCCGGGGTTGTCCACGCGGCAGTGGACCGTGACAGCCGTCTCGCCGGCGTTCTTCACGTCGACTGCCACCGATTGATGCGCCGATAGATCCCATTTGCCCTTCGGCGCCGCCAGCGTCACGCCGGGGTATGTTTGCTCGTGGAACGTCGCGATCCGCATTACGCCGACGTCGAGGGTAGGCTTCGCATCGACTGCGACGACCTTCGTGACGTCAAAGCCCTTCGCGAAGTCGAAAAGCACCTCGTCCGCCCGAACCGAGACGGCGACAGTCATGGCGACGAGTGCCGCGGCTGCATACGTGGTCAACCGATGTAACATGGCCTGCTCCTTCCCGCTGCGCCTTTTCACGCCCCTACCTTATACTCATCAAGTGACCATTCGATGCAGGAGGAGGCGCGATGAAGCTCCACAGCACCGCCGACGGATGGTTCGCCCACGATGGCGACCAGTTGGCCCATCTTCCAGCCTTCGACATGGACCAGTGGCTGGCGATGGATGACCCGTGCACCGAGCTGCATGGCATTTTCGCTGCATCGAACAAGCTGCATGTCGAAGAGATCCGTGACTCGCTGCCTATGCGCTCTCAGGAAGTCTGGGCCGCCGGCGTCACCTATCTCCGCAGCAGAGCCGCACGCATGGAGGAAAGCCAGTTCGGCGCCAATGCCTACGACCGCGTCTACGATGCGCCGCGCCCCGAGCTGTTCTTCAAGGCCACCGCCCGTCGCTGCGTCGGCCACGGCCAGCCGCTCCGCCTGCGCGATGATTCCAAGTGGATCGTCCCCGAACCCGAGCTCGCGCTGCTCATCGCCGCCAACGGCAGGATCGTCGGGTACACCATCGGCGACGACCTCTCATGCCGCGACATCGAAGGCGAGAACCTCCTCTACCTCCCCCAGGCCAAAGTGTGGGACGGCTGCTGCGCCCTCGGACCGTGCATTCTCGTAGACGACGGCCACCTCGACATCCGCCGGTCCTCGATCCACATGGAAATCCGCCGCTCCGACGAGGTCGTGTTTACTGGCTCAACTGATTTCGCCAAGATCAAGCGGTCCTTCGATGAACTCGTCGCCTACCTGTTCCGCAACCAGAGTTTCCCCGTCGGCGTGTTCCTCCTCACCGGCACCGGCATCGTCCCCCCCGAAGGTTTCTCCCTCCAGCGAGGCGATGAGATCCACATGGAAGTGACGGAGATTGGGGTATTGAGCAATCGCGTCCGGTGATTTCGGCATGACTCAGGCCAACCCACCATCCTCCTCCGCCCAATTGCCCGACGAAGACGCCCCGCTATGTCCTGCGTGCGGGTACGACCTTCGCGGCACCGTCGGCGATCGCTGCAGCGAGTGCGGGCAGACGTTTGACCAAGCTTCGCTATCCACCAGTGCTCTGCCATGGGCGCGCTATCGCCAGATCGGCTACGTTCGAGCCTACCTCAGAACCGTCTGGCTCGTCACGATCGGCAGCCCGGCGCTCGCCCACGAGGCCAGCAAGCAACATGACGCCCACTGCGCCCGCATCTTCCGCTGGATCACTGCGGTCATCCTCGGCATTATCCTGGCCGGCGCTTTTGTTGCCACCGAGATAGAGGCGGGGGGATTGTGGTTCGTCGCGGTCCAGCCTGATCCGGCCATGCTGGGCAACCCCGCGGCCGCTCATTGGGTCTACGATCTGCTGGTCCCCTGGTCTGCGGGTGCGACGATTCCAGGCATTATTCCCCTGATGCTGATGCTGCTGGCCTTTCAAATCACGCGATCGCAGGAGCCGCTGTTTCGTTTGCCTGGCGCCTCACCTCGCCGCCAGCAATCGCTCACCGCGGTCGCATCCTACACCGTCGCCCCGATGGTCTGGCTACTGCCCGCGGTGCTATTCGTCGTCACCGCCCGCATCACGCCCGTTGGGCCTTTTCTCACGGCGACCTTTGTGCTTCTGTTCATCGCCCAGGCGTTCGCCGCAACTGCCTTCGCTGCCAGCGCCGTCCGCGGCGTTCAATGGGCCGTTCGTTGCAGGCATGCTGGCCTCGGTTGCGCCGGGCTGGCGGTCGCTCAGCTATTTTTCCTCTGGCTGGGCGGGCTTCTGCTGATCCTGGGGCTGCTCCCCTGGTGTGTCGGATTTCTGTGGATTGTTATCGACAGCTTTCGTTGATTTCACTGGCACAAACCGCGCCACGTCGCGGTACTGGACCACATTGTATGACAGCCACGAGTACGCGGGTTCTTTGCCGGGATTGAGCGCCTTTGCCTCGCCATTATAGAAGATCATCGGGCGATCGCCGCCGTCCGGGAGTTTGCCCTTCAGCACCACATACCCCAGCGGCCGGCCATCGTTATAGAAGGGATCTGCCGGCGCCGCCGGCAGGTACTTCGGCACCAGCTCATCCAGCCGCTGTGGCCAATGCCCTTCGTCCGCGCGGTACAACTGACACGCCAACGACACCGCCGTCACCCGCCGCTCCGCCAGGACTCGAAACTGCCTCTCCACGTGTGCCGACGGATCCCCCGCCCATCCGTGAAACAATCGCGAATATCGTGGGACCGTTCGCGACGGAGCGGGCGTCGGCCCCCTCCAGATTGCTGCTCCCACTGGTGGATCCCACTTGCACCGCTTCATGACCTCCTTTGCGTCTGGCCAATTCTTGCACTTACCGGCCTCCTGCATGATGGCCATGTTCCGATTCACGCGGATGATCTCGCGGTCCGCCAGTGGCCGGATGAACCACGTCCCGGCCGATGCTGTGCGGCAGTAGTCGATCCACATCACCCGCTCGATGAGGAAGCTCCGCCGAATCCCATCTGCGATCAGGCCGTCGTCCAGCAAGCGATCGATCAGCGGGCGCACCATCGCCCGCGTAGCCGGACGGGTCGTGGCGGTCCCGTCAAACCGCAGCCCCGGTGCGATAATCTGCATCTGATTGCACGCTATGTTGTCGATTGCGATCGCCACAAGCTGCGAAATGAACAAATCATCCTGCCGCAGGGATCGCGCCAGATGCAGCAGGTCGATCAATCGCTCAATCGCCTCGCTGTCGTCGCCCTTCAGGTGCGAATAAGCGGCGCCGTCCGCGAGTGTGTTGGCCATCACATAGGCTTCGTGCGGATAGGGCCAGAAGATGCTGATCGTCGCCGAGGTCAGTCCCTGCCGAAACTGCACCCGCGACAATTGCCTCGCCTGTCGCGCCAGCGCGAATGCCTGCGCGTGCGCCTTCTCCGATGCTTCCGCCAGCTTTATCCACTCCGGCGGATAGGCCAGATAGTCGGGATAGTCCGTGTTGGTGTTCCGCGGCGATTCCACGCCGGTCTTGACGATCACCTGCGCCGCCTGCATTTGCAGAAGCCACGCATTCTCCGAGTCCGGCACGAACGGGTAGACCATGTCGGTTACCGCCACCGGTTCCCCACGCTGCCGAATCTCATCAAGCTGGGCTCGGAGCTGCCGCCCGACCCACCACCCCCAGATTAGCCGAACCGCCAGCACCAGGCAGATCAGTACTGCGATCGCTCGCGCAGTTCGTGTCTGCCAGAATCGACGGTGGGGAATTGCAGGTTCCTGGGCCATTATCCGCCATCTTACAGACGCCCCGCCCGTTGACAAATCCCCTCCCTCAACCGATGTTCAGACTTGCGACTGGAGTGCCTGTCATGACCAGCATCACCCTCTGCGACATCCTCGAATCCCCGCCAGACATTTTCGACGTCTCCACCCACGCCTCCGGCCCCCGCGGCAAGCTCCCCCTCACCGACGACGTCCTCCGCAATCACCCCTGCGGGGACATCTTCGGCCTCGCCTCCGACGCCGGCATGGGCTGGAACCCCGACCAGCTCCGCCGCGGCGAGTTCCTCATCCTCAGCACCTCCGGCGGCATCCGCGCGGACAATGGCTCCCCCATCGCCCTCGGCTATCACACCGGCCATTGGGAACTCAACCTCTTGGTGGGCGCCGCGGCGGCTGAGTTCAAACGCCGCGCCTGCATCCCCTTCGCCGCCTTCTGCACCGACCCCTGCGACGGCCGAACCCAGGGCACACCCGGCATGATGGACTCCCTGCCCTATCGCAACGACGCCGCCATCGTCCTCCGCCGACTCATCCGCTCACTTCCCACGCGCCGCGGCGTCATGGCCGTCGCCGCCTGCGACAAGGGCCTGCCCGCCATGATGATGGCCCTCGCCGGATCGGGCGATCTTCCCGGCATCCTGGTTCCCGGCGGCGTTACATTGATGCCCACCGACGGCGAAGATGCCGGCGCCATCCAGACCGTCGGCGCACGCTACGCACACAAGGTCCTCACACTCCATCGGGCCGCCGAACTCGCCTGCCGCGCCTGCGCTTCCCCCGGCGGGGGGTGCCAGTTCCTCGGCACCGCCGCTACCTCCCAGGTCGTCGCCGAAGCCCTCGGCCTCACCCTTACCCACTCCGCCCTCGCGCCCTCCGGCCAGCCCATCTGGCTCGACATCGCCGAACGCTCCGCCCGCGCCCTGATTCACCTGGACGAACGCGGCATCCACGTCCGCGATATCCTCACCCCTCACTCCATCCGCAATGCCATGGTGGTCCACGCCGCCTTCGGCGGTTCAACCAACCTCGTCCTTCACATCCCCGCCATCGCCCACGCCGCCGGCCTCCCACGTCCCACGGTCGATGACTGGATCAGCATCAACCGCTCCGTCCCCCGTCTCGTCGATGTGCTGCCCAACGGCCCCGTCGGCCATCCCACCGTCCACGCCTTCCTCGCCGGCGGCGTCCCCGAAGTCATGCTCCACCTCCGCCGACTCCATCTGCTCAAAGAAGACTGTCTCACTGCCTCCGGCCAACCCCTTGGCAAAATGCTCGATTGGTGGGAATCCTCAGCCCGCCGCAAACGCGTCCGTGATCTCCTGAGAAAACTCGACGGCATCGACCCCGACGACGTTATCATGTCCCCCGACCTCGCCCGCCAACGCGGCCTCACCAGCACCATCACCTTCCCTCTCGGCAACCTCGCCCCGGAAGGCTCCGTCATCAAGTCCACCGCCATCGACCCCGCCGTCGTCGATCCCGACGGCGTCTATCGCAAGACCGGCCCCGCCCGCGTCTTTACCAACGAGCACGCCGCCATCGAAGCCATCAAGAACGGCTCCATCAAGCCCGGCGACGTCATGATCCTCATCTGCCGCGGCCCCATCGGCGCCGGCATGCCCGAAATCTACCAGGTCACCAGCGCTCTGAGGCACCTCGACTTCGGCAAACACGTCGCCGTCATCACCGACGCCCGATTCTCCGGCGTCTCCACCGGCGGCTGCATCGGCCACGTCGGCCCCGAAGCCCTCGCCGGCGGACCCATCGGCAAAGTCCTCGACGGCGACATGATTCAGATCACCATCGACCGCAACCGATTGGAAGGGGCCGTGGATCTGGTGGGTGAGAATGGAAAGGTCGTCGGCATCGAAGCCGGCACCCGAATCCTCTCCGAACGCTCCTCGCGGCGAGACCTTGCCCCCGATCCGGACCTGCCGGCCGACACTCGCCTCTGGGCGGTTCTGCAAGCCGTCTGTGGTGGCACCTGGGGCGGTTGCGTTTACGATCCTGAAACGATTGCCAGCGCGATCGACACTGTTCAACATCGTTGAGGGCGTCCGCAAGTATAGAAGCAGCGCGCCCGTGCGAGCGCGCTGCTCCATACGCTCCGACATTAGGCAACTTGCGGATAAAGTCGATTCAGGTCGATTGAGAGACCCGCATGCCGCATTGCCAACGCCAGATCGACTCTCCAGCGGCCGGCTCTGTCCACATCGATGTACAGGACACTGTGCATGACTGTTGGGATCTTGACAGACTGTTCGTGCAGAACGCACATCCCTCTAGGGCCAAGGACGGCCTCAGCCCATGCTGTCTCGTATAGGACATTCGGGTTTGCACCGTCCTCTTGTGCTGCCGCACGTTCATCGCCTACCGACGGTCCACTCACCCTGTCTTCGGCCGCGAAGACACAGACCGCGTAGCAGAGCCTGGGGACATACATCGTCAGCTTGTCCCGAAAACTGCCCGCCCCAATAGGGAGTTGGTCAAGCAGGACCGGGTTGTACCCCATCTGCGCGACCACCACACACGCAGCTTGTAGGATGGGTTGGCTGCGCCCATGTATCACCCAGACGTTTCCGAGCGGAACTGGTCTGGAGGGGTCAGAGTGCCCAGCAGCGCCCGGCGCGCTCTCGATCAAGGGTGGCTGGAGGCCAGAACCCAATGCCTGAGGAGAGCGTTTGGCGTTATGCGTCGCGCCATCAGCGATGGTGCGGGCGAAGTCGTCGTCCTGGAAGTTGACGCCATAGGCGCCGACTTCGCCGAAGAGGTTGGCGATCTGGACGCGGGAGATCCGTTCGCGGACGGATCCGCCGAAGGGGTCTGCGCCGGAGTTGCCGACGGTCCAGAGGCCGAAGGTGAACTTCATCTTGGGATCGGGGTCGTGGTTAGGCATAGAGTCCTCTTTCTTCTTTGCCCTTGTCCATTTTGCTGGACACATGTTGCTTGTGCCGCCAGCAGTGGCTGGGCGGATCGCCAATGGAGTATCGATGGATGAAGGAGGGAATCCAAGACTTCGCGTGGGCATGTCCCAGCAATCGGCAGAGCATCGGTAACCGTTCACGGCCAAGAGCGGCGAAATCAACGTGAAAACGCGGTTTCTTGGCCGACCAAGCCCGATTTGCCGAGCGTTTGTGCCTCGCCGCATCGAAAATCGCCTGTATTTCCAGTGTCTCCAGCCCGTGAACGATTACGAGCATCGCCATGAGGAGATTGCAGCTATTTGGGTGTTATTCGAGTGTTTTCCACAGTCAAGTCGAATCGGGGCCGCGGAGGCAGACGCTGGGTTGCTGTAATGCAACCGATTTGGCTTGCGAGACTTATCTGCAGTACGGTGAACATGTGGTCGTCTAGGTCAAGGTGAAACAGCGTTCCGGCTTCGACGCCTGGACCGGCCACATGCCCATGATGTTCTTCAGGAACCGGATCCTCCCGTTCACGCCGTATATCTCAGGATGATCCAGCGTCAGAATGAAAGCCAGATATGACCCGGTCACCGCAAAATAGTTGTGCCCGCGCCGCTCGTTGGGCTTGGCTTCGAAGGCGAACTTGTAGCCGTAGCCTTGGAGATGTTGTATTCGCAGAGGAAGTTGACGGCTTCGCGGAAACGTTTGATGGATTCGGCGGGTTGGTGGCATCGGATTCGACGCCTTCGCACCCTTCCCAGAAGACGTAGATCTTAACGCCGAACTCCACGCCGAGGGCTATGGCGCGGCGCCCTTGGAGACCCCCCTTCACACCGCCCGAGCATCTCCTACGCAAACGCACAAACAAATAAAAACGGCCCACGCCCTCGGGTCGTGAGCCGTGTCAGCCACCCACGAGGATGGCTGCAGGGTAGGGTGCATTCTCTGTAAAGACGACGCCGAACACGCCGTGTTACAGTCACAACGGAATCCGCTACAATGACCCTCAGCTCGACTTCTGCCGATTTTTCGCCGCGATCGGCAGCATTCTATTGACAAATGATCGGACGCCCGCCCATGCTGGTGTTGCCCGTAACCCGGCATCGGAAAGGAGTCCGATAGGCTCGTGCT
>Ga0315288_10002876_pt1 | contig 22031 bp, 20 predicted proteins | sample YL17G11_20_MG_FD_203454 | JGI IMG/M metagenome (GOLD analysis project Ga0315288, IMG submission 203454) | Sediment microbial communities from Yellowstone Lake, YNP, Wyoming, USA - YL17G11_20 | ecosystem: Environmental > Aquatic > Freshwater > Lake > Sediment | place: USA: Wyoming | collected...
GCTTTTCCATTAAGAATTATTGATACCAAATGTAAATTTACAAGCGATCGCGAGTAAAGTGACAGTTTTAATAATTTTCTATTTCCTAATTTCTATTTCCTAACAGAAAAAATAGATAGAAAAAATAAATAAAAAAATTACCAGGAACTGCAGGCGGGTTCGCCGGAGCAGACCATCCAGGCATCATTGCCTCCGCCGTACGGTCGGACCGGATCATATAGTGTATCTTTAGTATCCCATACGGCGCCGTCCAGATGCGGATGGTGAACCAAGATTTTATAATTTGTGCCATCTGAGTTGTACAAATAGCATGGGCCGATTGATCCTGGTTTAGGATCTGATGGTAATCTTCTTATATATGTCGGCGCCAGATTGGGAATCCAGCCATTAGAACCATAAACATCATGACCGCCATAACTATAACAATTATCTGGTGACCACCAAGCCCCGCTGGTGTTGGGATAGGTTTTATTGGCATCATAGTAGGCCTCAAGAGGCGCTTGGAGCGAGACAATATCAGCGCGGCGTTTGGCGCAGCGGGCTTTCTGGCGGGCTGATTGGACATTCATAGTTATAATAGTCGCCAAAAGACCGATGATGCCGATGACGACTAAGAGTTCTATAAGAGTGAAGCCCTTATGATTTTTATTTAGCACATTGAACATAGTGTATGGAAAAAATTTAATTTTAAAATTTAAAAATTGAATAAATTAAAAATAAAATCGGAGAAGAAAAAAACGAGGAAAACGCCAAGGACTAAAAATGGGCCGAAGGCGATTTGGCTTTTCATTTCCCATTTTCCATAGTGGGGAAAGATTTTCCCGAACCCTATTAATATTATACCAAATGCGGCGCCAATAATAAAAGCCAGCGCGAAGGCTGCGGTCGCGGACACGGGACTTAAAAATAAACCGATTAAAAACGCCAATTTGGCGTCGCCGAGACCCATAGCTTTACCTTTTGAAAAATAATAAATCAGAAAGAAAAAAAGGAAAGCGATTATAGCTGTCAAAAGCGGCCAGAGAAAAACCCCCCATAATCCCCCCTGATAAGGGGGGAGGAAGGAGGGGGTTATGGCGTTAAACAAATTAAAAATAAAAACAACGGCGATTGCCGGATAGATGATTTTATCCGGAATGATGCGCCATTTAAAATCATAAACTGCAATAACAAGAAGCGCAGAGAAAATAAAAATGTAATAAATGGAATCTAAAACCCCCCCTAACCCCCCCTTGATAAGGGGGGGAACAAGAGGGGGTTGAACATAAAAAACTCCTAACCAAATCAAGCCGCTTAAAAACTCAACAATCGGATATTGCCAGGAAATTTTTTTACGGCAATAACGACAGCGGCCGCGAAGCCAGATAAAACTAAAAAGCGGTATCAAATCATACCATTTTAATTGAGTCCGACAATCAGGACAAAAAGAACGGCCGAGCATGATGCTTCCGCCGTTCTTTAAGCGATAAATAACTACATTAATAAAACTTCCGAAAACAAGACCAAAAAGAAAACTACTGAGCGATATCATAACAGGCTCTGCCCGCAGTGCCGCCGCAGTCGGCCGTATCCGCGCCGGTAAAGTTGTTTGTATAAGCCGAGGAATAAGGACAGCCGCTTCCGCTGGTAGAATTACAGTCCCTATCCTGATTTAACAACATACTTGAAGTGTCCTCCAGGCTGGCACCGATATGATAGGATTGCGGACCGATGGTGCCGGAAGGCGTGTAGTAAGCATAAAAATAGCAGCTGTTGGAATTCGCGGCACAAGTGGTGCCTGAAGGAGCTAAAGGATCCATCGGCCATATTGGAATTTGGCCTCCGGTAACCATGTCGCTGATAATAGTGGGATATTTGCCGTATTTGCCGTAATAATCCTCTGCCGCAGTCTGCATCTGTCTTATATCGGCTATTCTTTTAACATCTCTGGCCCTTTTTCTCGCGCCAGTCAGGTTGACCACGATAATCGACGCCAAAAGGCCGATAATGCCGATTACCACCAAAAGTTCCAGAAGAGTAAAACCTTTTTGATTTTTCTTTTTAAACATAAATTTATTAATTAATTTATTAATTTTAATCGACCTTAAAAAGCGTTGACTAAATTATATATCGGAAGAAGAATCGCCGCAACCAAGATACCCACACCCGCCCCCAAAACCAAAATTAAAATCGGTTCAATAAGGGTAACTATGTTGTCAAAGGCCCGATTGACTTCATCGGTGAAAAAATCCGATATCTGTTTTAAAATCGTATCTAACTTGCCGGTTTGCTCGCCGATAGAAATCATCTGGGTAACCATCGGCAAGATTTGCGGATAACGAGCAAAAACCGAACTGATATTAGCCCCTTTCCGCACCGATTCGTTGGCTTCAAGAATAATCCGCTTGTAAACCGAGTTTCCAACCACATCGGCAGTCAACTCCAGCGATTGGGAAATGGCAATACCGGCCGAGGAAAGGGTTGACAAGGTTTCCGAAAAACGAGCGAGATATATTTTTTTTAACAATTTGCCAAAAACCGGCAAATGAAGCTTGAGATTGTCAAACGCGTATCGCCACTCCGGCGATTTTTTTACGGAAACCCAGCTAAAATAACCTGCGGCGCTTAATATGATAAAAACGATCCAGCCCCAATTTTTCGTGAAATCAGCCGTGCCGATAAGCATTCTGGTAACCAAAGGTAGTTTTTGGCCGGATTCAACCAAAATTGAAGTCAGGTTCGGAATAACAAAAATAAGCATCAGCACGGCAACTAAAATAAAAGCGGCGACAATGAAAGCCGGGTAAATCATCGCCCCCTTGGCTTTGGAATTTAAGATATACTGGCGGTTAATGTAGCTTGACAAGTAGGTTAGAGTTTCTTCCAGCCGGCCGGAAATTTCGCCGGAACGCACCATTTGAATATAAAAATTGAAGAATACTTGAGGATGTTTCGCTAAGGCCTTTGAAAAAATCATGCCGGCGTCAACGTCATTAGCCACAATATTGATAATTTTAGAAAAAATCGGATTATCGGTTTGTTTTGCCATAACCCTCAACGACTGCACCAGCGGCACCTTCGCCTGAATTAAAACCGCCAACTGTTTGGTGAATAAAACAATGTCCTGACTTTTTATCCGGTTAAGAAATGACAGCGCCAGTTGAGTTAATTTTGTGAATGTCGTCGGTTCGGTTTTTTCCGAAGACGCAATATCCGTAATAATCAGTTGCCGATTTTGCAAAACAGAAATTGCCGCTTCAAGCGATGGGGCCTCAATAATGTCCGACTCTAATTTTCCTTCTTTGGTTCTGGCTGTATATTGGAATCGTGCCATAATTTTATAATTGGCTAAGTACCTCCTGAAGCGCCACTGGATTTAAAGCATACGCCAAGGCCGTTTCCGGGGCCACTTCTCCGCGGCGGACAAGCTCGGCCAAGCTGTGATTTAAAGAAATCATACCATTTTCAAAAGACGTCTCAATAACCAAATCCAGCTGATGGGCTTTATCTTCCCTGATTAAATTGGAAACAGCGTTATTTGAAAACATTATCTCCGCGGCTGGAATCCGGCCGCCCCGCATGCAAGGCAGAAGCCGCTGGGAAATTATGGCCGAAAGAGTGTTGGCCAACTGCAACCTGATTTGGTTTTGCTGGGACGGCGGGAAAACATCAATAACCCGGTCAACGGTTTGGCTGGCGCTGTTAGTATGAAGCGATGAAAGCACCAGATGGCCGGTTTCGGCCGCCGTAAGCGCTGCGGCTATCGTTTCCGGATCGCGCATCTCGCCTATCATTATAACATTGGGGTCTTCCCTAAGAAGGGAACTTAAAGCATTGTGAAAACTTTTGGTATCAAGGCCAATCTCCCTTTGATTAACCAAAGATTTATCGCCGATAAAAAGATATTCAATCGGGTCTTCAATGGTAATGATGTGCTCGGTTCGCGAATGATTAATCTCATCAATTATGGATGCCAGGGTAGTGGACTTGCCGTGGCCGGACGGGCCGGTCATCAAAATAAAACCTTGTTTCAGCTTGGAAACTCTATGGAGAGTCGCCGGCAAATTAAGTTCTTCTAAAGTTTTAATCTCTCTGGGTACAAGCCTTAAAGCAACACTCACAAAACCTTTTTCAAAAAAAGCGTTGACCCTGAACCTGGCCTTATCTTTAAAACCATAAGCAAAATCAATTTCCTTCTTTTCAAGAAAAGCATCTTTTCTGTCTTCCAATAATTGAAAAACCAAATCCTGGGAATGTTCGGGCGTCAGAACCGAAAATTCGTTTAAAGGCAAAAGCGCCCCGTCTATCCGCACAGTCGGCTTATAACCAACATTTAAATGCAAATCCGAAGCGTTTAGCTTTAACGCGTTCAGAAGCAATTCCTCTAATTCTTGTTGTGTTGTGGTCATTTTGATTCTTCGGTAACGCTCACTACTTGTATTAATTCGTCAAAACCAATCGTCCCCTCCAGCACTTTCATAATACCATCCTGGAACATTGTTACCATACCCTGCCTCTTTCCTTCCGCTAAGATTTTTGATTCGGTGGGACCCGACATTATAATTTCTTCCAGCTGGGGCGTCATTTCAAGAAGTTCAAAAACCGCGATCCGGCCTTTGGTCCCCTTATTGCCGCATTTGGGACAGCCAACAGGTTTATAAATTTTTATTTCCCCTTTCCCGCCAGAGGCGGGTTCGCCTTTGGCGAATATTTTTGGTTTGAATTCTTCGGGCATTAATTCAACGGCGTCCAAAATAATTTTTTTTATCGGCTCCGACGCCGCTGTCTCTTTTTTGCAATCGGGGCACAATCTTCTGACCAAGCGCTGGGCTAAAGCCACGTTCAGAGCGGAGGGCAATAGAAATGGTTCCACTCCCATATTCATAAGCCGGGGAATAACGCCGACAGCGTCATTGGTGTGTAAAGTAGATAAGACCAAATGTCCCGTTAAGGCGGACTGAACCGCGAGCCCGGCGGTTTCAGAATCCCTCATTTCTCCGACCACTATAATATTGGGGTCCTGGCGCAAAATTTGGCGAAGTCCGCTGGCAAAAGTATAGCCCAATTCCGGCCTGATTTGCGATTGATTGACGCCGTCAACATAATACTCCACCGGATCTTCCAAGCTGACGATGTTTACGTTCTCGGTGTTTAAAATCTGCAAAATGCCATAAATGGTTGTTGATTTTCCGGAACCGGTCGGTCCGGTCATTAAAATCATGCCGAACGGCTTTTTGATGCCTCTTTCTATAACCTCAAGATTGCGGCCGACAATTCCCAATTCCGGCAAGGTCTTAAGGCCGATGGCGGGATCTAAAATCCTCATCGTTACTTTTTCGCCCCTGGCCGTCGGTAGCACCGCCACCCGCAAATCAACTTCCTTTTCTCCGACTTTTGTTGTGAATCTTCCGTCCTGCGGCCGGCGCGTTTCGTCAATCTGCAGATTGGAAAGAATTTTCACGCGAGAAACGATTGCCGGAGTGATTTCCACGGGCAGAATAACCACCGTTTGCAGTACGCCGTCAAGCCGGAATCGCACCCTAAGTTTTTTCATTAAAGGTTCAATATGGATGTCGGAAGCTCTGGATTCAATGCCGTGCTTTAAAATTGTTTCTACCATTCTGATTATCGGCGCCTGCTCTTCTTTGGCGCCTCTCGTCAGCGTTTCCGGCAAAAGCACCCTTTCTTCTTTCAATTCTTTCCTCAAGCCTTCAAGCGCCTCACTTACTTCTTCTCCCAATCCAGCGTATTGCTTTATCAAATTGGACCATTCATCTTCGCTAATTTTAGAAACTCGGGTTAATAAATTATTTCTTGAAGCCAAAAAATTAAGCGCTTCCTGCGCCTTAACATCGTTCGGGTCAACCAAACCGACGTCTAAAATATTGCCTACAAGCGACAGGGGTATCATCTTGTAATGCCTGGCGGCGTCCTCCGAAATCAAAATTAAAACATCGGGAGATATTTTTTTATCAAGCGATAGCTTTTCTGCCATTTTTATCTAATAAGGAATAAATGGATTGAGTCGCCCCAAAGAATCAACCACAATCGGCAAGTTGCCATAGCTTTTAAGCGATTTGTAAAAAGAACTGTCAAATAAATCAAACGGCAGGGGCGACATTTGGCTTATCTTGATATCAACAGCCGTTAAAGGAGGGGCTGCGGGAAAAACCGGGGTTTCAAACAAACTAAGCCCGCCGTAGAAGTAAAAATAATAGCCGAAGCCAAGAACCAAAATAACCACGCCGGCGACAATTAGGTATGGCGAAAAAGATTTCTTTTGATGCACCGCTGGTCCAAAGGCATTAAAAGTGCCTGAAGGCGGCGGTATTGGAATGGTAATCATTTATTATTGAAAATAAGTATTAATTTTTAAATTAAATTCCAAATTATCGGTTCTGGCGCCGAGTTGGCCCGGCGCGACGCCGGTAAAGGAAATACCGGTAACATCAAAAATCCTTAAGCTTTTCTCCATGGCCTTCAAATAATTTTGGAAGGCCAAATAAGAACCTTTAAGTCCCATATCCAGCATGAGCGTTTTTATGTCGCCCGTTTTAATGCCGCCCGGTTTAAAATCTTTTTGCTTGAAATTAACTCCCGAAAACACCAAGCCGTTCTCTGAGGCCATCGCCTCAAGATTAATTAAAATCTCCGGAATATTCTGGCCCGCGGGGACGGCCTTGTTAAAAGAAGTGACGTCAGCGCTCCGCTCATTATATTGACTGACTAAGCGCTCTAAATTCGCCGTAAGCGTTCTCCGCTGGGCCAAGTTCGCCTCATTCTGGCTTTTAACGTCAAGCGCGGCTTTGACATAACCGTAAAGAGGCATTAAAACCCAAAACCCTATCGCCAAAACGGCTAAAAACAAAATCAGGGGAAGTATTACGTATTTAAAAATGTTCGTGCTCATTGCTTATTTATTGCGTTTTAATAAATATCTTAGGATCAAGAATCATGGATAATTCAAATTCCAAGCCGCTTGTCCCGAAAGTAATGCTTTTTACATCCAGATTTTCAATATTTTCGTTTTCGCGCAAAGCCACCATTTGCTTCGCCAAAGCGGTGTAATTTTGCGCCGACCCCTTAAGTTGCAGAGTTAAAAGATCTTTATCGGCGTCAAATTTGGAGAAAGACACTTTTGAATAAGTAAACGAGCCGATAAGTCCCAGAAGCTGGGAAAAATAACTGTGGTTCGCCATAAGACCGTTAAAAGCCGCGAGCGAGTCGTTTAAACGCGCGATCACAGTTTCGTCGTCCGCGCTTACCTTTGCCGCTTCTTCTTTTATTTGATTATTTACACTAACTATATCCGCTTGAATCCGGGATAAATAAATCTGCAAAGATATGAATATGGCAGCGGCCAGAAAGAACAACGCTAAAGAAACCCACAAGGGCCAATGCCAGGCCGGTAAAGTAATTTTTGGTTTTGACGGCGTTATTTCTACCATGTTATTTTTACGCGAACTCTTTTAAAGCTAAACCGGTCGCGACTGCAAACTCATGGCCGATTTCGCTAATCAGGGGTTTTATTTTTTCATCGTAGGCGACGCGGCTGAATGGATTGCCGACAGCAACATCAATTGCCAGGGATCCGTGCAGATATTCGGCAAACCCGGGCATTTTACTGGCCCCGCCGTAAATAATTAACTTTTCAATCTTCTTCTTGGTTTTCCCAAAATAAACATCGGCTATATTCTGAATTGATTTGGTGATGACGGCTAAAAGCGGGTTTAAGACGTTGGCTATCTGGCTGTTGCTGTCCATCATCATTATGCCGTTTTGTTTTTTAAGTTCCTCCGCCCGGAGCCAATTAATATTAAGGCTGTTGGCCAAAGCTCTTGTTAAATCCTCGCCGGAAGTCTCAATAGAATGGCTGATTCTAATGAACCCCCCGTCCACCACGCTTATCGTGGTGTCGCGGGATCCCATGTCCAAAAGTATAGCCGGAACCGGATCGTTGCCAATTAAGGCGCGAGCCGCCGACACCGTTTCCAGTTCAATAGTCGAAAGTTTTAACCCGGATTCTCTGGCAATGTTGGTGTACTCATTGAGTAAATCTTTGGGTATGGCAATTAAAATAACGGAACTTTTGTCTCCCTGCGGGAGATGTCCCGAAGGGACACCACTCATCCTATCAACAAGAATCCAATCAATGACCACGCTTTCCAAAGAAACCGGAATATACTTTTTGGCTTCAAATTGAATGGCGCTGGCAATTTCGGATTCCGGCATTGGCGGAAATTCTATTGACGTGAGAAAACTGGAAAATATCGGAACTGACATATTAATTGTCCCAGCGAGTATGCCCGCTTCTTTCATGAGACGTTTTAACATTATAACCGCCTCGCCGCCAAAAGCTTTTTGCGATTTCTGTCCTTGAGGGTTTGGGGATAAATCCGCTGCCGACAACCCGTAATTTGTTAAAACACCATAATTTTGCAGTTTCGGCCTGCCATTTTCTTCTGAAAGCTCAACGATCTTTATTGATAAGGTACCGATATCAATGCCTATACGGCTCTTTTGTTTTCCTAAACCAAAAATACCAAAGGGTTGTACCATAGACAAAATTTAAATCCAACTTTATTATACCACAAAGTCAACTCCCATAATAAAAGTACTTATCCACACAAAATGTGCTTGAAAAAGGACATATTAAAAAAATTCTTTCTTGATCTCATTTTTCCCCGATATTGCCTCGGCTGTCAAAAAGAGCTTTCTTTGAAACAAACCTCGCTGATTTGCGAGGTTTGTTTTGATAAAATAGTTTTAAACCGCGGCGTTCAATGTCATATTTGCGGCTTAAGAAATAATCGCGGAACCTGCCGGAAATGCCTCCCAAAGACGCGTCTTAAGGGCCTTTATGCCGCCGGCTTTTATCAGGATCCGATTCTGAAAGAAATGATCCATCATTTCAAATATAAATCAATTGAATCTCTTAAAAAACTTTTAGCAGAATTAATAATCGCCTATATTACCAAAGAACTCTTAACCGATAAACTGAAAAACTCAATTCTGGTGCCGATTCCCTTGACATTAAAAAGAAAAATAAACCGCGGCTTTAATCAAAGCGAGTTGTTAGCCAAAGAAATCGGAAAATTTTTAAATTGCCCGGTGATAAATTTATTGAAACGAAAAAAATTCACCAGTCCCCAAGCGGAAATATCTGATTGGCAAAAAAGAAAAGAAAACATTTCCGGCGTTTTTGCGTTGAACTATCGATTCTTGAACTATCGATTCTTAGAATCGATAGTTTTAGGGCAAAAGTATCCGAAAATAATCTTAGTTGATGATGTTTCAACCAGCGGCGCCACACTTGAAGAAGCCGCTGGCGTTCTGAAAAAAGCCGGGGTAAAAGAAATTTACGGGCTGGTAATCGCAAAGGGATAAAAAATGGATATATCAATTAAGATCGGGGGTTTTTCTTTGGCAACTTCCGATTATTTGATAAATTTGAACAATGATTGCTGCGATATTTATGAATTTTTTTTGGTTCATGGTTTTCATTCAACCGAAAGATTGAATTTTTCGGGATGTTCTAAAACTTCTTTTATGGCTTTCATAAATACATTGAAATCTTCTAAATTATTATTTAAAATTTGATACATTTCTTCGGGAGTAATTTCTGCGTAAAAATGGGTAAGCCGATTGCGATAGCCCGCCATTCGTAAAAGCGCTCCTTCCGCAAAATTTTTCTCTACAATATTAAACTCACCCAATTTTTTCGCTATGTCTTTATATTCGGTTGTTCTTCCACCTTCAATGCGCGCGAGAATATGCGCGCCGATATTAAACACGCCCTCGAGAGCTTCGCGAAGCCGCAGCTTCGCCACATCAAAATAATCACTCTTCTCTGAAATAAAATCATTTTTCGGAATACTTCCGAGCTGCCGCAATTTCACAATATCTTTCATAATACCGTCCAAGCGCGGAGTAATAGATTGAAGTTTCAAAGGCAATTTACTCATATGCGTTTCAATATGGTTCGATTAAATTCATCCAAAAACGGTTTGAAATCACGATATAACATTTCGACGCGCTCCTCAAAGTCCAATCGAAATTCAGGCGAAATTTCAAATAAAACAACGCCGTGCGAAATCACATCAAAACGCAGTTCAAGCGACACGCGCTCTAAAAAAACAATATCGATTGCTCTAAAATTACTTAGGTCAAATATATCAGAAAAAATGTCGTAGAGCACGTTATAAATCTCTGTAGTATTTCCGTGAACAATGGTCGGGTCGGCAAAGACGACGCCAATATCGTAATCGCTTGCAGGACCCGCTACTCCTTCCGCATAAGAACCAAAAAGATACACCATCCCGACTTTTAATTTTTTGAGTTCGTCAGCGGGCAATTTAATGTTTTTATAGTTAATCATATTAATTTTTTGGGAGTAGTAATGGTGTTCATATATCTCATTTTACCACAATTAAAAATCAGGAGTCAATTTGACAGCGCAATCACCTGCACGGCGTAGGGTTCCATATTTAAAGTTTCCTGATAGACGCCGCTTGGGATGGAAACAGTTTTTGTTTCGGAATAGAGCTTTACTTCCGGCCAGTTGTTGATTTCATCGGCCACAGGACCAAGAGCTAAGTTATATTTATCCATTGCCGAACCAAAGGCAAAAATAACATCGTCCCGCTCTTGAGAAGAAAGAGAATCAAGCCAGGCTTTAACATCAGGATCGTCTGGATTTGCAAAATATTTGTCCAGTTGTCCTTTGGCAAGAAATATTTTGAAAAAATTCCAGCCCCTCTCTTTCAGAGCGGCTGAAAACGCATCCTTGGCAAATGTTAAGGCCTCGGATTTACCCTGATCCATCCTTGTTTTAATTCTACTTTCAACCGCATAAGCGTTAGAATGGGTGGCGTCAATGATGTATTTAGTGTATTTGGTAAAATTTTGCGGGACATTTTTAATGGTTAACGGAACAGAAGCTTTCGCATCCTGATAATTAACTACCATTGCACTTACCCTATCGGATGATTTGGTGGCTAACACATAATCGGCGGCTGTTGATGGTTGAGAACTGACATCAATCATTGTATCGCCCATTTTATTAATAGCTTTGAAAAAGTTGAAAGAGGCCTTGGTGATGAGATTGTCAGAGATACCAAAAAGCCCGGCCCATTTGAATAGATTTTGGCCCCACGGAAAGTCCGGCTCCCACGGCTTGTCGTAAAAGGTGTATACAGATTGGCGGTCAATGCCTTGCTGCGCCATTTGGACAAACTCGCCGGCAAGCACGGTGGCATGTTTAAAATCTTTTGAACCCAGAGTATATTCGTCAATAATCAATTCGGTTTGGGAGAATCCATTTTTACGCAATTCTGCCCTGACCTTGGCTACAATATCATTCTGTTTAAGCATAAGCGGGTTTTGATCGTATTTATGCCAGGAGAAAAAATCCAACGGCAAATTATTTTGCCCCAAAAATCGCGGCAGGCTCACAAAAAGATACTCGCTGCTGCCGTATATTTTGCCGTCAATTCCAGAAAGCGCCGGACCTCCGATTTTTACATCAGCTGGAATAGCGCCACCGTACGCCTCCCGGATGGCTTCAACTGTTTTTTTGTATAATTGGAAATATTCCGCTTCAGTGCCCGACCAAAAACATCCGGGAGATTGCGTATCAGCCGGCTCATTCCAGATTTCCCAATATTTAATGCCGTAGGGCTTAAGAGTGTTAACCCAGCCTTTCACATACTCTTTCCACTGGTTATAGTCTTTGGGCGGAGTGGTTGCCCAAGCAGACAGACAACCAAATCTTTCTGGCTCTTCCGTATACTTGGAAGCAAGATGCTTTGGCATACCCATGATGTCAAACATCAAATCCGGCTTGCCAATTTTTAGTAGTTGCTCAATAACCCAGCGCATCTTTTCCTTATCGTCACGGAGAAACATCCCACTATGCAGTCGAACTAATGCGTTACTGTAACCAATATCTTTCTCATATAACTGAAGGTTATAGGGCTTATGATCCATCTCTTCAAAATTATGCCCCCTCTTTAATTCTGCGATATTTCTTCCTTCTTTTGAGGCGTCAACATTTATTGAAATTCCGGGCGAAGGAGTTATGCCTTTCAACAAATTCTTCAAAACGTCAAACGCCGGTTTTTTGGACCAGTTAAAACGAAGCAAGCCATAGGTATCATTGGGCTTTGGACTCAAATCCCTTAGTGAAAAGAAAAACAAAGCCGATGGTATGTCTTTGGCTTTATAAGCTTCTTTTACCATTCCGACCTGAAAGTCTTCATCGGGTTTTCCGCCCGGAGTAGTCATGCTGTATTCGGTAAACCAAACCGGTTTTGAAACGCCGTATTGAGCGGAAATGTCTTTTATTATTTTAACGATTCCCGCAAACCCTCTTGGATCATCAGGGTTAGTGATTCTTGGATCGGCCCCGTAAGGATGATAAGAAACCACATCAAAACAATCTTTAGCTCCTGCCCCGTAAATTCTTTTAAGAAAATCCTGAGGCGGGACACCGATATTAGATAACCCCCCATTCAAAATAACGGCTGATGGGTCTGCTCTCCTGATGCCTTCGTTGGCATAAGCCAGGGCTATGGCGTATTTTTGAGGGTCAGCAGAAGGACCGATAAAATATTCGGCAAAGTTTGGTTCATTAAATATTTCCCAGTATCTAACGCCGTAATTCTGCCAACCCTTGCTCTTGCTCAAATCTCCGCCCAGTTTGTAATGTTTAGCTACCTCATAAGCCAAACGATTGGTATACTGGTAAAAATCTTCCCAACTCGCGCCCTTAACCCATTCGGGCTTGCTGTCAAAATAGAAAAGTATATTTATATCTCGCTTATAAAATTCCTCAACTAATTTATCGTAAAACTCCCAATTAAAATTTCCCTTGCTCGGCTCAATATCAGACCAAGCCAAAAAAACTCTGGCCCACTTGGTCCCTAATTCTTTTGTAAAATCAGCGGTCCTTATATCATAGTTCCAAGGATCAAGAGGGCTTGCCTGAATTCCAAATATACCGGGATCAATCTTTCCGGTCGTCGGCTTGCAGGCCGCGGTTAAGCCCTGAATTTTGAAAGTTGCTTCAACCGCCACCTCCGGAGTCGTTCCCACTTGCGTAATTTTCAATTTCCAATCGCCAATTAAAGAAACTTCATTCGGAATTACCACTTTTGCCCCGAATAAATCATCAAACGTGAATTTAGCGGTGCCGGAAGGAATGGAAATATCTTTGATTTCTCTCTGCCATTTAAGAACGGTTGCTTGGAATAGTTCTATTTTGAAATCAGCCTTGACCGGTGAAGAACCGGGGTTAGAAACTGTCCCCTTGCCTTGCAAAGTGTCGCCCAAAACATATTCTTTGGGGTCAAAATTGAAGGTTAAAGTAAGCGGCTGGACAATCGGAGCTTTGATAGCGAAAGTTTGGAAAACAGAGTCATTGATTTGGGGCGTGTCGGTTCGCCTGATTAACAGTTTCCAATTCCCAACAAAAGAAGGCTCATCGGGAATAGTTGGTTTGAAGCCGAAAACGCTATCAAGAGAAAAAGAGATGACTTTGGGGGCCGGTCCCGGAGAAGGAGGAATGGAAACGCCATTAATCCGGCGCTGCCAGAAGAGAGTGGTGTCTTTGTAAAGTTCAATGCTGAAATCGGCTTTGATTTCTTTGGTGATTGGATTGGTTAAGACAACTGAACCGGTAACGGTTTGGCCCAAAAGATATTCCGAGGGCAGAATGGTAAGAGAAGTGAGAAGCTTAACCGGCGGCGGAGCTAAAACCGTAAAGGAAACCTCGTTGCTGGTTCCTCTTTGGTTCTGAACCGAAATCGGATAGGTTCCGGGAGAAACATCGGGGACGGTAAAATTCAGAACCGTGCCATTGGAAGGCACATTGGAGGCGATAACCGTTGATCCGGATTTGACATCATTGCCGGTGCGCGTGAAATTAATGCCTTTAACGGTTATCTGGGTAAAGGGCTGGCCCGAAGCAGGATTTAGAGATTGAATCTGGGGAATAGCGGGAATAACGGTAAATATTGCTTCGTTTGACGTTCCATTGATATTTGAAACTGAAATAGGATAAAAAACAGCGGGAACATCGGGAACGGTAAAAGTTAAGGTTTTGCCGTCAGTTGAAGAAACATTTAAGCCAATTACGGTATTGCCGGATTTGACTTGGTTGCCGGTCGGGGTAAAGCCCGAACCATTAATGGTAATTGTTGAGCCGAAAGGAGCTGATGAAGGATTTAAAGAATCAATATGAGGACCACCCATAGCGGTCAATTGAAGATTGGCGTTCCAGGTACAGTCAAGAGGCGTATAGGAGGCAATAACCGAGAGAGTGTAGGTTCCGGCTGAAGGCAGAGTATCTGAACCAAAGGCTTCTTTAATAGACCAGGCATTGCGGCCAAGCTGGGTTTGGATAAAAGATAGTTTGGAGAGAATAACCTGGCCGTCTTTAGAAACAGTGGCGTTAAAAATAACTGTTACCGGAGCGGTATTATTGGTAAATACCACTTCGCCGATGATTGTTTCATTGACAAGATAGGAAGTTTTACCAAAGGGAGCGGTGATGCTCAAACTGGCTAAACTGGGGCAGTTAACTTGAGCGGAAATGGGCAGCGGAGAAGAAAACAAAAACACGCCTATTGCTAAAATGAATAAGGAAAAAGAAAGTATGAGTTTTTTTATCTCACTCATTACTTCAATGATACTATGGGCTTTGGCTTTATACAATTATAAGAGTTTCTTTGTTAGCGGGCAGTAGTTGAGAGCTCGAAAACCAGAACAGAATACGGCTCAAGATTTATTGTTTGGGAGAAATCACCACTTACAGTTTTAATATACTGGCGCCCGCTTTCTGATAGTTTATTAACAAAGAGTTTCGTGCCGGGTTGTATACCATAATCAGAATAGCGGAAATTGAGCGTTACGGCCTGGCTCTCCTTGTTATAATTAGTAAATACTAATCCGCGTGTTCCATCGTTTGCTTTCCAGGCAGAGGAAAGAACCTTGGGCACGTAATAGTTATCTTCTCTTCCGCCCCCAAAACGGGTTTTGATTTTTATCAACTGAGATGCTGAGATGTCTTCGTAATCGTAAAGCGGCCGAAGAAGTTCTCCGTAGACAAGATACTTCTTTGCGTAGGTAGAATACGTCTCAATGAGCGCGCGGAAATAATTAAGAATGCTTCTGCCGTCTTCGCTGCTCTGCAACTTATGTAATATCATATTGTCCTTTCCTTCCATAATGCCCAGTAAATTGCCCCGAATGAAATTGAGTCCCAATTCCGAGCCCAAAACAAGAGTAGAAGGAAATTCCACGGTTCCAAAAACAAAGCCGCCCGTAGACATAAGCCCTCCCATTGGTCTCAAGTAATCATGATAGACAGTATCAATCGCTGGCGGAGGAATTATTGAAAAATCTTTTTCTTTAGGCGACCAATAAGCATGAATCAATCCGAGCACAGCATCCACTTCTGGTATATAGTTTTCCTCCTGCTCCTCCGAAGTAATGAAAAAATCTGGGTTATATTGTCTCCCGGTTTCGCGAGAAACACGCAAAAGATTTGTTATGCCTTCAGTGAAAAATGAGCCTCCGCCGCGGCGATTCCGCCCAGGATCAAAATCTAACATACTTGTCGCAGCCGTAACCTGATCGAGATAGACACCATCAACTTTATACTCGTTTATCAAACGTTTAATGATGTCGGTTATCTTATTTTGCCAAAAAGAAGTAGTCGGATCCATTTGCGCACCCTGCGTATTGGGACTACATCCAAATAATGTCCAGGCAAATACCTTTCCATTCTCATCCTTAATCGCGTATTTTTCCGCTCCTTCTTTGACCCAGCTTGATAAAGGATCATCGGGCGTGTATTGCCAAAGCAAACCGCTAACATATGGCATCACTTTTATGTTCATATTGTGCATCTTTCCAACTTGTTCCTGGAAATTAGGTCGCGCCGGAAAATGGTTCGGCAAATCACAGTCAAAATTGTTATTGTGCCAATTATTCCAAAAGTTAATCAAGGAATCGAGTTTAAATTCTTTTTTGTATTCATTGATTAATTCTGAACTCTTGGGATTTATGGGTCTTTCATCCGCATAGTTCACCACAACAAACTTTCCTTCTTTAATAAGAGGAGATATATCTTGCCGAGAATAAAGAGGTCCCAATCTTGACCAGGGCTGACGCAAGGCCCAGGATCGATACAGTTTTGCCGCGTCATACCAATCGCCCCGCAGGGGTCCGATAACAGTCGCGTATGGGGATTGATAATCTTTACCCGGTGTAAGCATATCCTCCGGAAATTGCTCTATGCCAAAAACAATACTTTGCTTGTCAAAGAGTAAGCCATCGCCAGCAAAAAAACGCTGGTTTTTGGTGAATCCTTTTGAGTCCTGCGTGGCGAAATATATTCCCTCTTTAGAATTAAACTTTGAATAATCGTATAATGCTGCAAATTGAACCAGGCCAGAAGGTCCGGGGTTTCGAATTGCCGGGAAGGAATGCCCGCTACCCAGCTTAGCAACCGGATTATCAAGAAGCCCTCCACTATAAAAAGCCGTAGGATACCACAGATAATCGTTTCCCGGATCACCCCTGAGTGGCGCCACCGCAATAATGGGAAAAGCCACGTTCCAAAGCACATAATCTTTCAATCCTTGGGCATTTACCGAAATATTCCACGACGCGAGATTAGAATTATCATCAAGACGGACAGTAACATTTACATCGGCGAAATTGGATTGACCGCTATTGGGAACAAAAACCTTAGTCCAAGAAAGCGATAAAGATTTACCATTTTGTATCGGTGTTTCGGAATATGAAAAATTGCCTGATTTTTGCGGCAGAACATCAATTATATTGCCTTGCTTGTCCCGTACCCGCAGCGCCCAGATGATGGGAGAAGTATTATTAATTACAAAACCAGTTTTCTTGTTTTTTATGCTTTCTAAAGTGATGCCATTATTTCCGTTTTTGAAGCTAAACCCGGTATTGTCATTGGAGAAGATAAAGGAAGATGTTATTGGTTGCGCCTTAATGCTAAATTCCGATTCAACGCTGACCGGCGGAGTGGTTCCGATTTGCGTAATCTTCAATTTCCAATCGCCGATTAAAGAAGCTTCATTCGGAATTACCACTTTTGTCCCGAATAGATCGTCAAACGTGAAGTTAGCGGTTCCAGATGGAATGGAAATATCTTTAATTTCTCTCTGCCATTTAAGAACGGTTCCTTGAAACAACTCTATTTTGAAATCAGCTTTAACTGGCGAAGAACCTGGGTTAGTTACCGTTCCCTCACCTCTTAGGGTATCACCTAAGAAATATTCCCTGGGATCAAAATTGAAAGCTAAGATTAACGGCTGGGGGATCGGGGCTTTGATGGTGAAAGCTTGGGAAACTGAGTCATTGATTTGCGGCGTATCGGTTCGTCTGATTAATAATTTCCAGTCGCCGACAAAAGAAGGTTCGTCGGGAATGATTGGCTTGAAGCCGAAAACATCGTCAAGAGAATAAGAAATGACTTTGGGAGCCGGTCCCGGAGAAGGAGGAATGGAAACGCCATTAATCCGACGCTGCCAGAAAAGAACGCTGTCTTTGTAAAGTTCAATGCTGAAATCGGCTTTGATTTCTTTTGGAGTTGGATTGGTTAAAACAACCGAACCGGTGACGGTTTGGCCCAAGAGATATTCCGAGGGCAAAATATTAAGAGAAGTAAGAACCTTGACCGGAGGCGGAGCTAAAACAGTGAAAGAGACCTCGTTGCTGGTTCCTCTTTGGTTAGAAACTGAGATGGGATAGGCGCCAGGAGAAACATCGGGGACAGTAAAGTTTAGAACCGTACCATTGGAAGGTACATTGGAGGCAATGGTTGAAGCGCCGGATTTAACATCATTGCCAGTAGGAGTAAAATTTAATCCTCTGACAGTTATTTGAGTATAGGGCTGAGCCGAAGAGGGAGTTAATGACTCAATCCGGGGAATGGCGGCAAGCACGGTAAACGATATTTCATTTGAGTTTCCATTAGCATTGGAAACTGAAATGGGATAGACACCGGGAGAAACGTCGGGAACGGTAAAGATTAAAGTTTTGCCGTCAGTTGAAGAAACATTTAAGCCAATTACGGTATTGCCGGATTTAATATTGTTTCCCGTAGCAGTGAAACCAGAACCATTTATGATGACAGTTGAACCGACGGAGCCAGATGAAGGATTTAGGGAATCAATATGAGGACCGCCCAAAACGGTAAAAACAACTTCATTAGAAACCCCGTTTGAATTGGAAATTGTTATCGGATATTGTCCGGCTGGAACATTGGGAACAGTAAAAACCATACTGGTGCCGCCACCGATGGAAGAAACGTTTGAAGCAATTATAGATGACCCTGATTTAACATCATTGCCGGTGCGCGTGAAATTAATGCCTTTAACGGTTATCTGGGTGTATGGCTGGGAAGAAGAAGGGGTCAGAGATTCAATCTGGGGCTTGGCAGCGGCTACGGTAAACGACATTTCATTTGAGTTTCCGTTGGCATTCTGGACCGAGACAGGATAAGTTCCGGGAGAGACATCGGGAACAATAAAACTTAAGGTCTTGCCGTCAGCTGAAGAGAGGTTTAAGCCGATTATGACACTGCCGGATTTAACTTGGTTGCCGGTAGGGGTAAAGCCGGAGCCGTTTATGGTAACAGTTGAGTTAAAGGGGGCGGAGACGGGACTTAAAGAGTCAATATGAGGAGCGCCCAAGACGGTAAAAACCACCTCATTGGAAGTGCCGTTTTGATTGGAAATCGTTATCGGATATTGTCCGGCTGGAACATTGGGAACAGTAAAAATTATGGTATTGCCTCCGGCCGCAGTAAGGCCAGAAGCGATCATGGTTGATCCTGATTTGACATCATTGCCCGTAGGAGTGAAATTACTTCCTTGAACGATTACCTGGGCGCCGGGAATTGCCGACGAAGGAATTAAGGAATCAATATGAGGCGGATTTGGCGCAGCAGGCGCAATAGCGGTAAGCGTCAGATTAGCGTTCCAAGTACAGTCAAGAGGCGTATAGGAGGCAATAACCGAGAGAGTGTAGGTTCCGGCTGAAGGCAGAGTATCTGAACCAAAGGCGTCTTTAATAGACCAGGCATTGCGGCCAAGCTGGGTTTGGATAAAAGATGGTTTGGAGAGAATAACCTGACCGTCTTTGGTGACAGTGGCGTTAAAAATAACTGTTACCGGAGCGGTATTATTGGTAAATACCACTTCGCCGGTGATTGGTTCGTTGACGAGATAACTGGTTTTTCCGGTTTCTATTTTTAGGCTGGCTAAACTGGGACAATCAATTTGAGCCGTGGCGGGCAAGGGGCTGATGACGGAAACAAAGAGCGCGCTGGTTAAGAGAAAGACAAACTTTAAGGTTTTGGCTTTCATTTTATTATTTCCTCGCAATTTTTCTTGATGTTTGCGTCCGATGTTTCGTCAGCGCAGTTTGCTGCTTTCGGCATCAGATAATTAAAGGCATTGTTTAATTTTGCGTTGGTCTTCGGGCCAACCGCGCCGTAGCCGGTGCTGTTGGCATCTCCGCCGCTCACAATATTGTTTTTGGCCTGAAATTTTTTTACCGCGTTTTCGGTAAGAGGACCGAAATAACCGGTAACCAAGCCCTCGGGATAAATGGAAGAGTCGGACTTTAAAGCGCGCTGAAGATTAGATACAGCATCGCCGCGGGAACCGGGCACAAGATTCTGAACAAAATTAGAAACAACATTTCCGAAGTTTCCAAAGACCGACGTATCCGTAGTTGAAGTTGCCGCCGGCGCGATGCCGCCGCCGGAAAGACCCCTCAAGGTGTTTAATTGGGCCTGTAAAACCGAAATCTGGCTGATTAAATCCGCAATTCTTTGCTCCAATTCAGTTCTCGCCGGAGGCACTTGAACCATTTTAGAATTAGAATCAGAGTTGGAATCCCCGGCAGCGGTTTGAGCCAAGGCAGATAATGGACTAATGGCGAAAACAAAAAGCGCGCCTACAACAGGAAGAAGAAATTTCGCCGTTTTTGTTTTCACTTTATTGTATTTTAAATTCTTGCCAGATAGTTGTAGGTACAACAGATCCAGAGTAGGAAGAGTAGGTCTTTACACCCAAGTACCAAATGCCCCAAAAATAATCGGATGCCGGAATCGTTGGTTTAAAGCCGAAAACATCATCAAGAGAAACGGTAAAAGTGCCTGGTTCAATCCGAACAGAGGGTATCGTGCGTCTCCATACGGTTACATTCGACCATTTCTCAATTTTGACAAGTTGTATATCGAATTCGGCGGTAACGACGGCCGTTTCATTAGAATTGATCACTGTCGCTGAACCGTTTAATGTTTGTTCCAAGCGATAATTTTGAGGAGAAATAACTAGACTAACTGTTACGGGTTGAAAAGAAACGTTTGTCGTCTTTAAGTCTTTTTGTGCTGCCGCGATTGAAAAGGTTTGCGAAAGACTTTCGGAAATATCTTTTCTAATTATTCTTATCTCCCAGCTTCCATAAAGCGAAGGATTATCGGGAAGCGTCGGTTTAAAGCCAAGCACGGTTTCCAACGGGACGGTATAACTTTGAGCCGCCAGATAAATACCATCAATATCGCGGCTCCAAACTAATTGTCCGTCCTTATAAAGTTCAATTCGGAAACTGGCTGTTACCGGAGAAGCCACTTCCAGAGTCGCCGACCCATTTACGGTGTCGCCAGGAGAATAGGTCTGAGGCGAAATAGAAAGAGTTTTTAAGATGGCGGTTGGAGTTGGAGTTGAAGGCGGAGTTGGAGGCAGTGGCGGAGGTGGAGGCGGACATGCCTGGGTATTACAAGACTGACTTTCGACTCTTGTGCTGCAATTAGCATTAGTAATTGTCCTAGTCTGAGTGCCGCCACCGCAAGAAACCGAACAAGCAGACCAGGGGCCGGTAGCTGGAGTACAACTAGGAGCGCTGGGGGTAACGGTAAACCACCGAGTTTCTGTACTTCCTCCATACGGATTTTCAACCCAGATATCCCATTTAGATTCAATTGTCTTGTCTCCCCGCAGATCATTGGGAATTGTAAAAACAAGTATATTTCCGCTTGCCGGAGCTGTTGCAACCAATACGCCTCTCATTTTATAATTGTAATATTCGCTCATCATAATCCTATTTTCCCCCGGTGTTGGAGACCAGCCCGTTCCTATAATGGTTACGGCCGTCCCTCTAGGTCCTCTTGCTGGCTGTATACCATCCATCATCAAAGCGTTTGCTTTTTGGACAAGTAAAAGCGGCGTTGCCAAAAATAAAGCTACTGAAATAAAGAAAATAAACTTTGTTTTTATTGTCATATTTTGTTTTTTAAAATTTTAAGCTTTTAATTTTTAAAACACGGACTGACCTTTAACAACTTTTTCGCAGTTGGCTTTAATAGCAGTGGTTTTTATTAGACCACAGATTTTTATATCCTTTTTCGCTTGCGCCACCAAATTCAAACAACTGTCCTTGGAAACAAAGGGGTTATTACTTATGATGGATTTGCAAAGATCGGCATTCTTTTCAGACACCGCTCTTGTCTGCCAGCAAGTATCTTTAGCTATATCGGTCGTTTCCTTAGCGCAATCAACGGATACGGGGAGTTTGCCAGCGGCTATATCATTAAAAGGATTGGTTCCGTTTTCAACGCTCGGAAATATCGAGGTGGATGGTTTTTGATAGTAATAAAAGTAATAATAGGCTCCGCCGGCGATCAAAAGCAGTATTAATATTATTCCTCCTATGAAGAGCGCCTTTTCTTTGTCAATTTTCGAAAACCAATTCTGGTTCTGATTTTGGTTCTGGTTGTTGAAATTGTTAAATTGATTATCCATATTTAATTATTTAATTTTAATTAATAATGATTGTTAACATAATAACAGATTTGTTTTTGAAATGCAACGCGCAACTTTCCCTCTATCTCGGAATAATTTCTTTCCAACCGGGCAAAGCCAGTGGCGAAACATTAACAGTAGTGGGACTTAAACATTGAGTTGAACCGCCGTTGCCGGAACAAGTTAGATAATAAGTCGCGCTCG
>Ga0315288_10002877_pt1 | contig 22031 bp, 16 predicted proteins | sample YL17G11_20_MG_FD_203454 | JGI IMG/M metagenome (GOLD analysis project Ga0315288, IMG submission 203454) | Sediment microbial communities from Yellowstone Lake, YNP, Wyoming, USA - YL17G11_20 | ecosystem: Environmental > Aquatic > Freshwater > Lake > Sediment | place: USA: Wyoming | collected...
GAGACCGCGCGCATTGGGGTTCTTGCTGCCCGGGAAAAAGACCTTGGTCGAGAGCACGAGGTCGGTGCGCGGCAGCCCCTTCACCGCTTTGCCCACCACCACTTCGGCATTGCCGTTGGCGTACATATCGGCGTTATCAAAGAAGGTCACCCCGCGCTCGAAGGCGGCCTGTACGCAGCGCGTGGTCACGTCTTGATCCACCTGGCCGCCGAAGGTGACCCAGGCTCCCAGCGAGAGTTCGCTCACCTTGAGCCCGGAACTGCCCAGACGACGGTAATTCATACTGTGACTCCTCAGGAGTGGCGGCGGGCTGCGCCTTAGGTGGAAGTCACAGCCGCCGGCGTGGGGAATGCGGTGATTATACTTGCCGCCCCGCCAGCGGCTTGACCATATAGTGAAAGTCGGGGTAGCGCGCCGAGGTGAATGTGGCGGCCACGTGGTACCCCAAGCGCTCGTACAATCGCTGCGCGTCCGGGTTCGTGAGATCGACCGAAAGCGAGCATGCATGCAGGCCGAATTCGCGCGCCTGGCGTTCAGCCTCTGCCAACAGGCCCGTGCCCAGCCCGCGATGCCGCCACGCAGGTGCAACACTTAACGTGTCGATGTACAACTCATCGCGCGCGGCTTCTGGCCGAAGCAAGAAGGGCAGCCAACGCGAGGCGAAGCGCAGCCCCTTCGCGAGGCCCGCATGGCGGGTCATGGCGGGCACGAGCCCCCAGGTGAGACGACGCAGGCGATGGCCCGGGAGGGTAAGCAAGAGTCCCGCCACCTCCTTACCGCCCTGCGCGACCGTCCCATACACGTGGCTGAGACGGTGGCCGCGTTGCGTGTAGAGCGCCGCGAGCAGGGTCTCGGTTCGTTGCCCATTCGGCTGGCAAAACATGTAGTGGGCGAAGCTGCCCCACGCGGCGTAGATGAGCCGCGCAGCATCGCCGGCATCCTGTGCAATGGAAGGCCGATACGAATATCCACTGTTGATTGGCGAGTGCGTCAGCGAGTCCGCAGTTGGCATGGTTGTCTCGCGCTGGGCGAATGTCGGGGCCGGTCGCTGCATCAGGCGGCGGCACTGGGGATTATACGAGGGAGCCGGCCTGCCACTAAGCTTGGGGCGAAGTGATGGAACCTGGCCCGAGCCTTCGGCGTCTGAGATATAGCCACACACAATCACCGCGCGTGGGGAGGAGTCATGCCAATCGACCTATGGACCGCTGTTCGCGGGCTGGCGGCGCTGGCGCTTGCGGCAGGATGCACGCTGACAAAGCCTGTTCCGCGCAACTTCGAGGAATGTGAACGGGCTGGCTACCCGGTGATGGAGAGTTACCCGCGGCGTTGCGCCGTCCCGGGCGGGCCGACGTTTAGCGAGCCCTATGCCATGCCGCCCGAGATCACCCCGGTAGCGCAGATGCCTGAGCGCATCGGCGAACCCTCCGGCGCGTGGGCAGAGGCCTACGTTGCGATCGAGGCGCTCACGGTGGAGCGCAACGGCGGGGACCCGACGCGAGTGGGTGTGCGCCTGCACGGCTCGCTGGGTGACCCGTGCACCCGGCTCTTCCCCATTCGCCAGGAGTATTCCGACCATCGCCTGTCGCTCGATGTGCGCGCCTGGCAGGAGCCGGGCATGGCCTGCATCGCGGTCATCGAACCGCTGGATCTGCTGGTGACACTCGAGCAGCCGCTCACGGCCGGCGTTTGGACGATCAAGGCAGGCGGAATCTCCATCGAGTACGAGGTGCCGTACTTGGCAGACTAGCCACGCGACCTCTCGTTTTCTTGCTCGTCATTCCCGCGTGCTCGTGGCGGGAATCCAGGTAATCACGAGACCAGGGAATGCGCAACCGCCGCGAGCCACGGTCATTGTTCATCCTTCGTTCAAGGAAGTGTGACGAGCGACATATGTGTCCCGGGTCCCCGCCTCCGCGGGGACGGCGTTCTTGACCCACACGTTCGTTCGTAGCGACAAGTGATATCAGGGGACACGCACCTTGTGTTCTTGCTTGTCATTCCCGCGAATGCGGGAATCCAGGAGAGAATCTCCAGCGAAGAGGAATGCGAAGCTCTCCGATCCCTTCCGACCGCAGGCAATGATCTGTGCACCGCTGACCGCTAATCGCTGCCGGCTACCGGCCGCCTCTGCCCCCACCTATACAAATCCCCTCGCGGGCGATAGAATGCCCGCAGCCTGGCGAAAAGCGCCGGGCATGAGGCGCAATGAAGAATCCCACCCGCGATCGAATTCCTCCGCCGGCCGAAGGCAGCAAAAACGCTCCTGCGCGTCCACTGCGCCGGCCGGAATGGATCAAAGTGCGCGCACCCAGCGGAGAGACCGTCGACTGGCTGCGCGGGCTGATGCGTTCGAAGACTCTGCACACCGTGTGCGAAGAGGCGATGTGCCCCAACATGGGCGAATGCTGGGGCTCGGGCACGGCCACCTTCCTCATGATGGGCGATGTCTGCACCCGCTCCTGCGGCTTCTGTGACATCAAGCACGGCCGCCCTGGGCCACTCGACATGCTCGAGCCGGAACGCGTGGCCCAGGCCGTCAAGGCGATGAACCTGCGCCACGCAGTCATCACCAGTGTCAACCGCGATGAACGCACGGACGGCGGCGCGCCGATCTTCGCTGCTGTCATCCGCCGCATTCGCGAGATTCACCCCGGCTGCTCGATCGAGGTGCTCATCCCGGATTTCAAGGGCAGCCCGGATGCGCTGCGCATCGTCGTCGATGCGCGCCCGGAAATCCTCAATCACAACGTCGAGACCGTGCCGCGCCTGTTCCGCAAGGTGCAGCCGCAGGACCGCTACGAGTGGACCCAGGCGACGCTCAGCAACGCCAAGCGCATCGATCCGGAAGTGCTGACAAAATCCGGCATCATGCTCGGGCTGGGCGAGACCTTGGATGAGGTGGTCGCGGTGATGCGCGATTTGCGCACGTGGGGGGTCGAGATCCTCACCCTGGGCCAGTATCTGCAGCCCTCGAAGCGCCATTTGCCGGTCGAGCGCTTCTACACGCTGGATGAGTTCGCCGAACTGCGGCGTATCGGGTTGGAGGAATTGGGCTTCGACTGGGTCGAATCCGCGCCGCTCGTGCGCTCCTCGTATCACGCCGATGCGCAAGTGCGCTCTCTCTCGATTGTCCACCGCAAGCTGTGGGAGACGCCTGCGGCGGCGAGCGCAGCAGGTTGAGCCGGCCGAAAGGAATCACAAAGCGCACACCTCAAGGCGTGCGCTTTTCCTTTTTGTGCCAGGCGGGTGGCAAATGTGGCGGCGAACGAGGGTCAACCTGGAAACGGAGCAACCAACATTGCCCGTGGCCTCCATTCGCGCCTCCTCTGTCATTGCGAGCCCCGGTCGATAGGGCGAGGCAATCTGGGAGACCTTCTAGAGCGCGGACTGTCCAAAAACTGTCAACAGCCCGTGCCACAGCGCAATGAGGGCAAGGGCACGCCATGGCGTGCCCCAATAACTCACATGATGAATTCGTGAAGGCGTCAATGAAGACATGGGGCGGATCTTCGGCCCCATGTCCCCAAGAATAGATGAACCTCCCCTCCCCACGAAGTGGGGAGGGGATAAAGGGGAGGGGTCCTACTTGGTGCGAACAGACACCGGGCATGATGGGCGCCGTTGATGAACCGCAGCGTGGGTCAGCCAACGAATGAGCGCGCCACCTGCCGGTCAAGCTTGCCCATCGGGTAGCGCGCGAGATCCTGCCGCCGCGCCCAGCGCACATCCGCCGCCTCAATCGCGCGCGGCGTGGCGCTCACCAGCGCGCACTCAAACACGTGCAGCGTCACGCTGTAGTGGGTGTACGCATGGTCGAGTGCCGCGCGCTGGCGGCCGACGCGCACACGAATCCCCAATTCCTCGCGCAATTCACGCCGCAGACACGCCGCGAGCGTTTCGCCGCGCTCGCGCTTCCCGCCCGGGAACTCCCACAGGCCGCCGAGCAGCGCCTTGGCCGGCCGCTGGGCTATCAACACTCGGTCCGCGCGGCGCACGATGCCGCACGCTACATCAAAGTGCGGCACACGCTGTGTGACCCGCGGCCGCGGTCGCAGCGCCTGCGTCCCGCGCGCATTGGCTCGGCACACCTCGCGCAGCGGGCAGCGCGCGCATTGCGGCGCGCGCGGCGTGCACAACGTCGCACCCAATTCCATCAGCGCCTGGTTGAACCCACCCGGGTTGCGCGCGGGCATCATGCGCGCCGCAATCCCCAGCAGGTGTGCCTCGCCGCACGATGAGCGCGCATCGCCGGGGTAATCGTCTAGCCGGGCGAGCACGCGGCGCGTATTGCCATCCAACACCGGCACCACCTCGCCAAACGCGATCGAGGCGATCGCGCTGGCGGTGTATCGCCCAACGCCGGGCACGCGCTGCCACGCCTCGGCCGTTGTGGGCCACGCAGCCTCGGGCTCCCCGGCCATCGCGCGCGCCGCGCGATGCAGGTTTCGCGCCCGCGCGTAGTAGCCCAGGCCCTCCCACGCGCGCAAGACCTCGCGCAGCGAGGCGCGCGCCAGCGTTGCGCGGGTCGGGAAGCGTTTGAGAAACCGGGTGTAGTAGGGGATAACCTTCGCCACCCGGGTCTGCTGCAGCATGACCTCGCTGACCCAGAGGGCATACGGGTCGCGTGTGCGCCGCCAGAGCAGGTCGCGCGCGGCGCGCGCGTACCAACGCGTGAGGCGCGCCACGGCGGCACGCAATGGATCGCGGCGGGCCATCTAGACCAGCCTCAGCTGCGAGCCCTCGGGCGTCTTGGTCACTTCGATGCGGGCGGGGAACGCATCGCGCAGCTCGTCGAGATGGGTGATGACCAGGATGCGGTCAAAATCGTCCTGGACGGAATTGATCGCCGCCACCAGCCGCTCGCGGCCCAGCGCATCCTGTGAGCCGAAGCCCTCGTCAATGAAGAGCGCGCGCAATTGAGCGCCCGCGCGCCGCGCCAGGAGCTTGGAGAGCGCCACGCGCAGCGCGAAGTTGATGCGGAAGGCCTCGCCGCCCGAGTACATCTCGTAGGCGCGCGTGCCCAGCCCGTCGGAGATGATGATCTCCAGCGTCTCGCGCGTCTCGCCCCCCTTGGTCTCGCGCTGGGTCTCGAGGCGCAGCATCATCTGGCCCTCGGTCATCTTGGCCAGCAGCGCATTGGCCACCTCTTCCACCTCGGGCACGACCGTCTCGATGATCATGTTGGGCACGCCGCGCCGGCCAAACGCCTCGCGCAACTCCTCGAGCAGCGCCATCTCATCGCGCTGCGCGTGCGCCTCGGCCTGTAGCGTGCGGCTGTGCGCCTCGAGCGCATCCACCGCGGCCAGCCTCTGGCGCGCGCCGCCCACCCGTTCATCCGCCATGCGCTTGGCGAGGCGCGCGTGCTCGAGCGTCCCGCGCAACTGCTCTGCTTCGGCGAGGCGCCGTGCCAGGTCGCCCGATTCGCGTTCGCGGGTTTGCTGCATCGCTTCGGCCTCGGCCACCGCCCTTTGCCACTTGGCCACGCGCGCTTCCGCCGCCGGCAGTTTCTCGGCCGCCTCCTGCGCCGCGCGCCCGGCCGCCTCCATCTCCGCGAAGCGCCGCTCGAGCGCGGGCAGCCCATCCATCTGCCGGCGCAGCGCGGCCATCTCGGTTTGCAGCATGCCGAGCGCGTTGGTCACCTCGTGCAGGCGCGCCTTGTTGGCCTTGAACTTCTCGCGCCGCGCCTCGACCTGGGCGTGCAGCTCGCGCACGATCGCGCCGCGGTGCTTCTCGTCGAGCGGCTGCCCGCAGGTGGGGCAGTGCGGTTCGCGCGCCGCCTCGAGCGTCTGGATGCGCGCCTTGATCGGCTCGGTCTCCGGCGCCAGGCTTGCGTTCTCGCCCCGCAATGTGCCCGCCAGCTCGGTCAGATTTTTGGATTTCTCGTTCGCCTCTTCCCACGGTTTGCGAGCTGCCTGCACCTCGTGACGCTGGCGCTCCAGCTCGTTACCTTGATGTGCTATCGCGCGGCGGTCGGCCTTCACGCGCAGCGCCTCTGCCTCGCGCGTTGCTTCCCGCAACTCGTGGCGATCCGCCTCCAGCCGGCGAGTCAATTCAGCCTGCTGCTTCTCGAGATTGGCGCGCATGAGCTGCACTTGCTCGACCGCCGCCCAAGCTTGCTCGAGACTCGCCAGATGCGACGCCTTCGCCTCCGCCTCGTGCTGCGCCGCCTTCAGCTCGCCTAGGAATTCGGCGCGGCGCTCGACCTCGCGGCGGATTTCCTGGAGGCGCATGTCGATTCGCGCCGCGGCCTCTTTGGTTGCGCGCAAGCGATCCTTCGCGCGCTCTTCAACTTCCTGCCAGCGGTCCAATCCAAGGATGGTGGCGAGAATCTGGATGCGCTGGACCGGCGGCTTGGCGGTGAACTCATCCGCGCGGCCCTGCGCGAGATAGGTCGAGTTGACGAACGTGTCATAGTCCAGACGCAAGAGGCTCGTCAGCCGGTCCTGCGTCTGCCTTAGCGTGTGCTCCGAGAGGCTGCGCCAAGCGCCGGAGGCGGCATCGAGGGCTTGCAGCTCGAGCAGTGAGGTGCCCACCTTACCCTCGGCGCGCCGCTGGCGGATGACCTGATAGCGCTGGCCCGCGAGGTCGAAGGTTAAGACCACGCGCATCTCGCGTTCGCCCTGGTAGATCAGGTCGTCGGGCGACGAGCTGCGCGCTTTGCCCCACAACGCCCAGGTGATCGCATCCAGCAGCGACGATTTGCCCGCGCCGTTCTCGCCCGAGATGCACGCAATGTGGACCCCCTCCAGGTTAAGCGGGTCGGGGTCCTTGTACGCGAGAAAGTTGTGCAGCTCGAGGCGAAGAGGGATCATGCGCGCGATGAACCTCGACGGTCCACAATCAGCCTAAACGAACAAAGGGAAGAGGGCATAGCCTGCATTACCGTTGACCGCGTGCGTAGGGCATTTGCACCAATCCCGCTCCCGGCTAAGCCGCACCGCGTGTGTCCGCATACATCGGCGATTTCATGACCCTTCCACGCCGATACCTCAACGGTGTTGCCCTCGCGCTGAGGGCAATCGCCACGTGAATTCGAAAGACATCTTCCCCTCCCCACATCGTGGGGAGGGGCAGGGGGCCTGCCCTCGGAACAAGGGAGGGGTCGATGCTTCAAAGAGGACCGCCAATTCGCAGGCATGCTAGGCTTTCCGCCAAGCGTCTAGCGGGAGGCATCGGATTCTGATTCGAGCAGCGGCTCGGCCGCGGCCAAGAGGCGCGCCAGGCGCTCGGGTGGCGTGCTGCGCAGCGCGAAGTAACGCTCGAGCAACTCGCGCGGGGTCAGGCTTTCGGCGGCGTCACTCCCAAGCCGCGCGCGCACTGGCGAGGTGAGGTCCTTCTCGATCGAGAGGTGCGAGGCCGCGGCCAGCGCCCGTTCGACCTGGCGCGCATCGAATTGGGCGAGCTGGTCGTGGCGCAGCGTGACAATCACGCGCACGACGGCGCCCGCAACCTCCTCTGCGCGCGCGGCGAGCGTGCTCACGGCGTGCGTGGTCGGATCCTCCGCGACCTGCAGGTCCACTCGCAGTGTGATGAACGGCCGGGCGTGCACCGGCACGAAGGTCATGCGCGTCGCGCCGCGTGCGAGTTCCACCCAGCAGAATCCCTTGGCTTCCTTCTCCTCGCCGAAATCAATGCGCTCGAGCGAGCCGGAATAGGCCAGGATCGGTTCGCCGGGCGCATTGCCTGCGAGAACCTGGTGGCGGTGAATGTGGCCGAGGGCGATGTAATCCCACGCCGGCGCGGCGAGGGTCGAGCGCGAGACGCTGACATCGCGGCCGAGCATCACGCTGCGTTCCGAGCCGTAGCGCGCCTCGCCCACCGAGAAGTGGCCGGCCAGGACGCGCGGCATGTCGGCCGCGTTGGCCGCCTCGGCCAATTCATCGAGCGTATCGATCACCGCCGCGCGCAATGCCTGGTCGAGTTCCTCGACCGACTTGCCGCGGTGCTCCTCCTCGCTGAGCAGCCGGTTGCGCGTGGGATATGGAACCCAGGCGAGGAGCACCTTGCCGCGGGCGGTCTCGACGACCCGGCTCTCGGGCTTGTGGCCGACGATGATGTTGGGCACCTCGAGCGCGCGGAAGATATCGACGCTGGTGGCCTTTTGCGTCGAGCCGGGCAAATCGTGGTTGCCGACCAGGAGCAAGGTGGGCACACGGTCGGCCAGGCGTTTAATGCGCCGGGCGTACTCACGCTGCTGGGTCGGTTCGGGGTCGCGCGTCTTGAAGGCGTCGCCGGCGAAGACCGCGAGGTCCGCCTCGTGCGTAAGCGCGTACTCGACGACCTCATCCAGCCTATCGAGAAAATCGCGCACGCGGCTGGAGGTGCCGGTGGCCGGATCGAGCTTGCCGTAGTTTTCCATGCCGACGTGCAAGTCGGCGAAATGCACGAGGCGGATGGGGGCAGGCATGGAGAGGATTCTATCAGTGCGCGCCGGTCACCCCCAACCGATCTCACCCTAGCGACGAGCAGGCCGAAGAGCGCCGAGCCGAGGATGACGAGCGCGAGGTTGATCGAGGTGCGCACGAGGAGGGTGAAGGCGACGAGCGCGAGCGCGGCCTTATCCCCGTTGCGCGCGACGAGTTCGTGCAGCGACGTGCCTGCGGAGGCACGGAGGGTGCGGTCCATGTCGTAGGCGGGTCACAGGAGCAGCGCGACGACGACCGGGCGCACAGCGGTGAGCATGGCGCGCACGCGCGGGCTATCTTTGAGGCCGAAGAAGAAGATGATCATGACCAGCATGAGCAGCGTGGTGGGCAGGACGGTGCCGGTGACGGCGGCGAGGGCGCCCGAGGCCGGCCCGCCGCCCCACGAGAAGAGCGCGACGCGGGTGAACACCACGAAGAGGCGCCAGCGCATCATCGCAATTCTCTTGTGGCTTGGCGGCTAAGAAGGCATCCCAGAGGTCCACGCTCAATTCAAGCGCCGTGAGGTGGGGTCGCACAACGTACGGGGCGATCATACGTCTCGTACGAGAGGGGAAACTACTTGTGTGTCAAGATCTCTTCTGGCCGCGTGCTTTGAGGAGTCCGATCACTTCCTCATGCCCCCTCTCCCTGGCCAACTCCACCGGTGTCTGACCCTCGGCGGTCAGCGCAGAGACCTCGGCGCCATGGTCAAGAAGCGCGCGCACGAGGTTGATGTTTCCATTCTGCGCCGCGGCATGCAGAGGCGTGAACCCCCCTTCTTGACGTGCATTGACCTCCGCGCCGTGGGCGATGAGCGCGAGCGCTTGGAGGGTCTCGCCGGCGGCTGCGGCCACGTGCAACGGCCGCACGCGCAGCTTGTTGTGCGCCTCAGCATTTGCATCAGCGCCCCCAGCGAGGAGCATCTCGGCCACCTCGGGCTGGCCAAAGAACGCCGCGAGATGCAGCAGCGTGAACCCGTCGGGCGAGTAGCGCCCAATCAGCGAGCGGTTCGCCGTGAGCATTCCCTTCAATCGATCGACCTGCCCCAGGACGCACGCCTCGAACGTGCCAATTTCCACCCTCAACTCGGCCAAAGGGTGCGCCGCATCTGAGTGCCCGTGGTACATCGCACGCATGGCTGCACTCACACCGCTTGGGTCCCTCGCGTTCGCCAGCGCTGGCTCCTCGCGCACGTACCTGCGCAGCGCCTCCATATCTCCGCCGCGCACGGCATCCAGGAATTCCTGCGGCGGGGACATCGCCATTCTCCCTAGCCCTCTCAGGCGGCCATCTCCGCCAAGGCTTCGCGCACATAGCGCGCGGTGAACGAACCCTCCGCCTGCGCCACGTCCTCCGGCGTCCCCTGCGCCACGATGCGTCCGCCGCCCTCGCCGCCCTCCGGCCCGAGGTCCACGATCCAGTCCGCCGTCTTGACCACGTCCAGGTTGTGTTCGATGACGATCACGGTGTTGCCCGCGTCCGTCAGCCGGTGCAGCACGTCGAGCAGCTTCTGGATATCCGCAAAGTGCAAACCGGTTGTCGGCTCATCTAGGATGTACAGTGTGCGCCCGGTCGCCACGCGCGCAAGTTCCTTGGCCAGCTTGACGCGTTGCGCCTCGCCGCCCGAGAGGGTCGTCGCCGATTGGCCGAGCTTGAGGTAATCGAGCCCCACGTCGTGCAGCGTGCCCAAGAGTCGCTTCACGGTCGGGAAGGCGCCGAAGAACTCGAACGCCTGCTGCACGTCCATGCCGAGCACCTCGGCAATCGAGCGCCCCTTGAACTTGATCTGCAGCGTCTCGCGGTTGAAGCGCGTCCCTGTGCACGCGTCGCACGTGATCCACACATCCGGCAGGAAGTGCATCTCGACCCGCTTCTGCCCGTGGCCCTGGCAGGCCTCGCAGCGCCCGCCTTTCACATTAAAGGAGAAGCGCCCGGCCGCGTAGCCGCGCGCCTTGGCCTCCGGCACCTGCGCCAAGATCGAGCGGATGTCGTCGTACAGGCCGATGTAGGTGGCCGGGTTCGAACGCGGCGTGCGCCCGATCGGGTCCTGCGTGATGTTGACCACCTTGTCGAAGAAGTCGAGCCCCTCGATGCGGCGGAAGCGGCCCGGCCGGTCGATCGAGCCGTGCAGCCGCGCGGCGAGCGCCGGGTAAAGCGTCTCCGCAATCAGCGAGGACTTGCCCGAGCCCGAGACGCCGGTGACGCAGGTAAACAGGCCCACTGGGAAGCTCACGTCGATGTTCTTCAGGTTGTTGTGGCGCGCGCCGTGCAGCACCAGCCAGTGGTCGTTGGGGCAGCGCCGTCCGTTGCACGCCCCGGCCTGGGCCGTGCCCGCCGCCACCTTGAGCTCGCCGCGCAGGTAGCGCCCGGTGAGCGAGGCGGGGTTGCGCGCAATCGCTGCCGGCGTGCCGGTGGCCACGATCCGCCCGCCCTCCACCCCCGCGCCCGGCCCGATATCCACCACCCAGTCGGCGGATTGAATTGTCTCGCGGTCGTGCTCGACGGTGATGACCGTGTTGCCCAGGTCGCGCAGGCGCAGTAGCGAATCCAGGAGGCGCCGGTTGTCGCGAGCGTGCAGCCCGATCGACGGCTCGTCGAGGATGTACATCACGCCCACCAGTCCAGAGCCGATTTGCGAGGCCAGGCGGATGCGCTGGCCCTCGCCTCCCGCGAGCGAGGGCGCGACGCGGTCGAGCGTCAGGTAATGCAGCCCGACGTTGAGCAGGAACTCGAGACGTGCGCAGATCTCCTTGATCACCTCGCCGGCCACTGTCTCTTGATCCGCAGTGAGGTGCAGCGCGGAGAAGAAGTCCATCGCCTGGGCGATCGACATGGCCGAGACCTCGATGATCGTCTTGCCCGCAAAGCGCACCGCAGCCGCCTCCGGTCGCAGGCGCGCGCCGTGACAGGATGGGCACGTCTGGTATGACATGAAGCGCGAGTACCAGGCGCGCATACCTTCCGATTGCGTCTGGTGATAGCGGCGCTCGGTGTTGGCAATCGTGCCGGCGTACGCAGAAGTCCATGACCCCTGCCCGCCGTCCTGGTTGCCCCATTCCCAGCGGATCTTCACCTTCGGGTCGCCGTACAGAATGCCTTCACGCACTTTCTCGGGAAGCTTTTTCCAGGGCGTGTCGAGCGAAAATTTGTAATGGCTGACAAATGACTTGGCCACCATGCGTGCGGTCTTGGAGGTCTTGGTCGACCCCCAACTGAGCACCGCGCCCTCGGCGATGGACTTTTCGCCGTCGACGAACTTGGCCGGGTCGAAACTGTATTTCTGGCCCAGGCCGTTGCAGTCCGGGCACATGCCCAGCGGCGAGTTAAAGGAGAACATCGGCGGGGCAAGATCGGGGAACGAGAGACCGCAGCGCGGGCAGGCGTTGTGCTCGCTCATCTCGAGCGTCTTGCCGCCGGCCACATCGACCCCCACCGCGCCGCCGCCCACGCGCAGCGCCGTCTCGACCGAATCGGCAAGCCGGGAGCGGAAGTCGTCATCCGGCGCGGCCGGAAGCACCAGCCGGTCGACGACCACGTCGATATCGTGCTTGCGCGTCTTGGCCAGCGTGATCTTCTGGTCGAGGTCGACCACCACGCCGTTCACCCGCGCGCGCACAAAGCCCGAGGCGCGCGCCTCGGCCAGCACGTCCTCGTGCGTCCCCTTGCGCTTGCGCACCACCGGCGCGAGCAGCATCAGCCGCGTCTCTGGCCGAAGCGATAGAATCTGGTCGACGATCTGGGTCGAGGTCTGGCGCGCCACCGGTCGCCCGCAATTCGGGCAGTAGGGTGTGCCGCTGCGCGCGTACAGCACGCGCAGGTAGTCACTGATCTCGGTCACCGTGCCTACCGTCGAGCGCGGGTTCTTGGAGACCGCCTTCTGCTCGATGGCGATCGCCGGGCTCAGGCCGCCGATATAGTCGACGTGCGGCTTCTCCATCTGGCCCAGGAACTGGCGCGCGTAGGCCGAGAGGCTCTCGACGTAACGCCGCTGACCCTCGGCGAAGAGCGTGTCGAAGGCCAAGGACGACTTGCCCGAGCCTGAGACGCCGGTGAAGACGATGAACTTGTAACGCGGCAGCACTAGGTCGATGTTCTTGAGGTTGTGCTCGCGCGCGCCGCGGATGATGATCTGATTGGCCGACATAATCGTAGGGTGTCGTTCTCTTGGCGGGATGAGGTGGGTGCGTCCCCCCATTCTACCGACTTGTCGCGGTCGTGGGGAGGGGGAAATACAAGCGTGGCGGCGAGGGCGCGAATCGTGCGGCAGTGCGTGGCATTCTGGCAGGCGAGGTGATGGATGAAGGTCTACTTCTCGTGCTCGCTCACCGGCGGGCGTAACGATGAGGCCGTGTACGGCGCGCTGGTCGACCACTTGCAGGCGATCGGCCATGAGGTGCTCACCGCGCACCTGGCGCGGCCTGAGGTCATGAGCGCCGAGCGTGTGGTCGACCCGGGTGAGGTCTATCACCGCGACATCGCCTGGATCGAGGAGTGCCAGGCCCTGGTGGCGGAAGTGAGCACGCCTTCGCACGGCGTGGGCTACGAGATCGCCTACGCGCTCGAACGGGGCAAGCCGGTGTTGTGCTGTTACCGCCGCGATGCGCGCGTCTCTAAGATGATTACCGGCAACGATTCGCCCACGCTGCGCGTGGTAGCCTATGCCTCGCCGGATGAGGCGCTGTCGCTGGTCGACCGCTTCCTTGGCGAGGTGGCGTAAGGCCCGCGCAATGCCTGCCAGCGCCCCTCCTCCGTCATTCCGAGGGCGCACCGCGCCCGAGAAGTCTCGGCCTCAAAATGCACGAGCGGCGCGCGGGGCGGCTATTCGTCATCCCCGTGTGCTCGAAGCGGGGATCCAGGGGGGCGTGCGTTTGGGAAGGTCGGCTCGTTGGGGAATACACTGTTGAGGCGGTGCTCGGTCTTCCCACGCGATAAGCGCATCGCGTGCGATGGGCCTTCCCCCTTTCCCGCTTTCGCGGGAACGACGGTCAAGACCAATGCGCCTGTCCTCCGCGCGCGGTACCCGTGCGCACATCGTGCGTGCGCGGACAACTGTAAGGTCTGCTATGCCCTCCCCCTGATCAACTCCCGCGGAAGAGACTCGACCCAAAGGATGACACGTTGAGCGAAGCTCAAGTTATCGAACGCACCCCCTTTGTGCGCACGATTGACAGCCTGCGCGAGGACCTCGCGCGCCTCGGCCTCCCGCGTGAAGGCGTGCTGCTCGTGCATTCCTCCCTCAGCGCGCTGGGCTGGGTCAACGGCGGCGCGGGCGCCGTCATCCGCGCGCTGCTGGCCGCCCTCGGCCCGCACGCCACGCTCGTCATGCCATCTCACTCGGGCGATTGCTCCGACCCGGCCGTGTGGCAACACCCGCCGGTCCCGCAGGAGTGGTGGCAGACGATTCGCGACACGATGCCCGCCTTCGATCCGCTCACCACGCCCACGCGCGGTCTCGGCCGCATCGCAGAACTGTTCCGCACCTGGCCCGCCGCCCGGCGTAGCGTGCACCCGGCCTTCTCATTCAGCGCGCTGGGACCGCTGGCCGAATCCATCACGGCTGATCACCCACTCGATTTCGGGCTGGGCGAGAATTCGCCGCTGGGGCGCCTGTACGAACGCGCGGCGCGGGTGCTGCTCCTCGGCACCGGCTACGACCGCAACACCTGCTTTCATCTGGCCGGGTACCGCATCCCGAATCCCAAGATCATCGAGGAGGGCGCCCCCGCGTCGGAAGACGGCCGCCACATGTGGAAGACACGCCGCGAGGTTGTGCTCAACAGCGACGTCTTCGCCGGACTAGGCGAGGCTTTCGAGCGCGCAGGCGTTGTGCGCACCGGTTTGGTCGGCTCAGCCACCGCGCGCCTCTTCTCGATTTGCGAGGCGGTGGATTTCGCGGTCGCTTGGCTTGGCCGCGGCGGGGCGTAACTGCGGACGCGGACCGATATGGGAGAGGGCACAGCAGCCACTAATGCTGCTCGCGCAACTTCCTCCGTTGAGGGAACACCGCAATGGGGAGTTGCGGGTGTTCTTTCCCCAACTCCCCAAGAAAAAGAAACCTCCCCTTGCCCATGCGATGGGGAGGGGGAAGGAGGAGATCTGAGCTCGGAGCCAAAGTTAGCCGCGTTTCCTTCAAATGCAGTCAGGCGTGCAGCCCGCGGCTCGTCCCTCGCGCGCCTTCTGCTTGAGCTCGAGCCGCTCCAAGCGGTGCTCGATCTGCTTCAGCAGGTCAGCGGGCTGCCACGTCTGGCGGGCGCGGCGCGCGGCGCGCGCGGCCGCTCGCGCCCACCGCACCGCGGCCGCCATGTCGCGCGCTTGCCACTCGTAGAACTTGGCCAACTCAATACACGGCAGCGGGTCGCCGGGTGCGAGCGCGTGCCAGGCCTGCCAGTGTTCGACCGACTCGGCCGCGCGCCGCCCGTGCTTGAGCAGCGCGGCCAGCATGGCATGCGCGCGGAACTGCCCCGCCTCATCCAGCACTGCACCCAGCGCCGCGCGTAGCGCGCTCTCGGCGTGCCCGGCCTCACCGCGCGCCATATACACTCGCGCCAGCGCGATGCCGTCCGGCGGCTCCAGCGGATCCTCCGGCGGGCGGCGGTAGCGCTCGAAGAGGTCCGCCGTGAGTGCCACCATCGAGAGAATATCGCACGCGTTGTGGTAGATCACGTCCTCCAGCGGTGCGGCGTCACCTCCATCTAGATAGGTGCGATACATCGCCGGGATCCGGTAGCTCTCGACGTCGCGCGCCTCGCGCACGATGCCGAGCGCCCGCTCCTCGAGCGTGCCCAGCGAGCACGACTCGAGCCGCCCACGCCAGAAGCGCCGCGCGTGTGGCAAGAGATCCAGATGCGGGAGATTGGCCAGCGAAACGCGTTTGCGCAGCCGAATCGTTGCACGGGCTTCGAGGATCGGCACATCGAATCCGCGGCCGTTGAACGTGACCAGTCCGGCCGCGGAAGAAAACTCACCCAGCACGGCCTCCAGCATCGCCGCTTCTTCAGAGGGATCGCGCAGGAAGTACTGGCGCAGAACGTAGCGATCGCCCTGCATGCGACCCAGCCCCACCAGGAAGGCGAACGTCCCCGCCCCGCCCGATAAGCCCGTGGTCTCCGTGTCGAGGAAGATGAGCGACTCGAGCGCGCCGCTCGGATGGAAGCCCAAGAGATCACTTTCGGGCATGGCTTGCCGCGCAAGCGCGCCAAGCTGGATGCGTCCATGCTGATGATCGGGCGCGTAGCTGGTTTCGAGGTAGTAGTATTCTCCGCGCGAAGAGGCGGCGGTGTGCCCGGCCCAATGCGCAGGGATGCTGCGCGGCGTCGCGGGCTGCGGTGGACGCGCATGCGTTGTGCTGCCCGCGCGTCTCAATCGTGCGCGGAGCGAGGCCATGTCACTCATAATAGGCGCTTATCCTATCGTGATACTGGAAATAGTATACCGTGCGCAGGTTCAGGAACAAGGGGATTGGCAATCGAGTGTGGTGTTGTATGCGGAGCGACGAAAGTCATCGGGGAGAGGTGACGGGTGGCCTGGGCGCGCTGCGAGGGCTGGGTTATAGTGAAGGCAGAGACGAGAGAGAGATGGGGGAAAGTCCATCGCTCATCGCTGTCTCCTCCTTTGGCGAAGGCCTCCACCAGGCTCCCCCCTCACCGCACTGGTGGAGGCGCCATTTAACCCCCAGGCGCACTCGCGTCGGGCGTCTCGCCCAGATTGGCCTGCGCAATCGGCAGCACCACGGTGAAAGTCGAGCCTTCGCCCACGGTCGACTCGACCCAGATGCGGCCGCCGTGCACTTCCACGATCGACTTGACAATCGAGAGACCCAAGCCGCTGCCCGTCCCGTCCTCGACATTGGAGGCACGGTAGAACTTGTTAAAGATGTAGGGCTGCTCGGGTGTGGGGATGCCCACGCCGGTATCCGAAACTTGCAGCAGCACCTGGTTCTCCTCCAGACGCGTGGCCACCGTCACCCGCCCGTTCTCAGGCGTGAACTTGATCGCGTTGTCGATCAGGTTGTTGATCATCTGGCGCAGGCGCACCGGGTTGCCGGCCACGGCCGGCAGGTCTGGCGGCAAGTCCACTTCAAGATGGATACCCTTGGTCTCGCAGCGCAGGCGCAAGCTGTCGGCCGCGTAGCCGGCCAGCGCCGAGAGGTCGACCAGGTCCTGCTGCGTGTCGAGGCCAGCCTCGATTCGCCCCAGGTGCACCAGATCGGTGATGAGAGCCGTGATGGATTGCGTGCTGTCTTGCACGCGTCGCAGGAATTCGTGCTGCTGCGGCGTGAGCGGGCCGCCGCGCTCGACCAGATCCACGTAACCGAGAATCGTGGTGAGCGGCGAGCGCAGGTCGTGTGAGACGGTGGTGACGAATTCTGATTTGATGCGGTCGAGCTCTTTGAGGTGGGTAATGTCGCGCATCACCACCACGTGGCCCACGCCCTCGATCGGCGTGAGGTGCGTGTGGAACACGCGCCCATCCGCCAGGGTGATCTCCGCCCGCCGCAATTGCGGGCTGGGCGTGTCGCGGCGTGAGTACAGCGCGAGCAGCTCGGGGTGCGGCACGGCCTCGGCCAGTGGATGCAACAGGGCCGCATCTTGGTTGAGGCCGAAGGCTTCTTGCGCGGTGTGGTTGATGAGCAGCAGCCGGTCCTGCGGGTCGGTGATCAGCACCCCGTCTTCGATTTGCTGCAGGATGGTTTCCAGCTGGCGGCGCTCGGCCTGCACCTGGCTGAAGAGGCGCGCATTCTCGAGGGCCACCGCGGCATACTCGCCCAGGGCTTGCATCAGCACCACGTGATGCGCGGTGAGCGGCCGCCCGGCCTGACGGTTGTCGACGCCCAGTAGGCCCACCGAGCCGGTCTCGCCTTTAAGCGGGACGAAGATCAGCGAATGCACGAGGAAGGTGGTGGTGATCTTTTGCGGGCTGTGCTCGTCGATGAGCACCGGCTCGCCGGAGCGCAGCGCCTCGCCGGCCAGCGAATCCTGCACCCGCGCGCGAAAAGTGCGCACGAACTGCTCGTCGAAGTTCTTGGCCGCGCGCATGTACAGATCGCCGCTGGCCTCATCCAGCAGCATCAGGCTGCCCTCGTCGGCGCCGGTGAGAGCCACAGCGGCTTCGACGATGGCGGTCAGCACTGCGTCGAGGTTGAGGTGGCGCAGAATGCCTTGGGCCAGGCTGGCCAGCGTTTCGAGCTCGCGCACACGCGGCGAGGCATCCACGGCCGGCACTTCCGTCGGCGGCGCAAGCGGGCCCGGCGGCGCGGTCAGCGCAGTCTGCGCCTCGCGGACGAGCGTGGTCAGGGCCGCCTCTTGGGCCATCAACCGTGAGACGTGCTGGCTCAGGCGGGTGAGCGGCAGCGAAGCCAGGCGCGGCTGCAGTTCGCCGGTGCCGGGTTTGGGCCGGTGGGCATACTCCGCGGCCAGCCGCTCCAGCGCCGCGTCCACTTCGGCCGGGCGCGGGCTCACCAAGAGGTCATCGGCCTTGGCCTGCCGGGCCGCTTGCACCAACTCCGGGCTGTCCTTGTCGAGCAGTATCAGCACCGGCAGCCGCGGCTGCGCGGCGCGCAGGGTGGCGATGGCTTCTTGCGTGAATTCGGGCGAGGCCGGCATGGCCACCACGCCCAGCGTGGTGGGAAACTGTTTCACCAGGCCAATGGCCTCCGCCAGCGAATCGCATGCCAGCACGCGGTGGCCGCGCGGACGAAAGGCCGCTTCTTCGAACTGAGGCGTCAGCATATGTTGCGGGTCCAGGAGGAGGATCGTCTCGCTGGGCATCGCGCCTTAAGGGGAGAGCCTGCCGTCGGCACCGGCCACGCGCGCTTCCAGTGAGCGGAAGAGGCGCGCATTGATCAGGGCGATCGAAGCGTAGTCCGCCACCGCCTCGAGCAAGGCCTGATCGTGCTGGGTGAAATCGCGCGGGCGCCGGTTGGCTACGGCAATCACCCCCAGCCCCTCGCCGCGCGTGCGAATGGGCGTGAGCAGCGCGGTCTGGCACGCCTGACCGATCGCCAGGCGGCGCAGCCCGTCGCCTGAGAGGCGCATGCCCTCGCCCGAAACGAGAACCGAAGGCGAGAGTCCGTCATCCCAGGCCTGGCCCAGCCGCGCCACAATCGGCGTGGGCAGGCCGTGTTGCGCGCGCAGGATTAGCAGGCCACTGTCCTCATCACGCAGCGTGAGCCAGCCCAGGTCGGCTTCGGTCGCGAAGCGCGCGCCCTCCAGCAGGCGCCCGGCCACCTGGTCCATCTGATCGAGCGACGTGATCGCTCGCCCAATGCCGTGCAGCAGAGTCAACTGTTTGACGCGCTGCTCGAGTTCCTGGTTGGTCTCGGCCAGACGCGAGGTCAGCGCCTCGCGATCGCGGCGCAGACGCGCCTCGACCAGCGCCCGCTCGACCGCCGAGACCACTTCCGCCTCGCGCAGCGGCTTGCTCAGGTAATCGCGCGCGCCCAGGCGAAAGGCGCGCAAGGCCATGCTCTCCATGCCCACCGGGGCGGTGACGATGACCGGCGCCTCCAGACCCTGGGCGCGCAGCGTCACCAATATGTCCTTGGCCGTCAGGCGCGGCAGGGTCAGGCTGGCGATAACCACATCGGGATGGAAGGTGATGATGCGCTGGATGGCGGTGGGGCCGTCGGCGGCGGTCGCGACCTGATAGCCCATAGGCAAGAGAGTCTGCCGGGCGAGGCTGTCCAGAACGTCCGGATCCTCGTCGGCAACCAGGATCCTCTCTGCGCCGCTGTTCAATGAGGTTGCCATGGTGGGTAGCCCACTCCCCTCGGTGAGCCGTGCATGAGCCATGCCCGCGTCTGGCGTGCCGGGGGGCCGGGGGTCTGGTGAGTCACAGCCGGCACGCACAGTACCTGCGAGCGACCGCGCCATACTATAGCACAATTCGATGCGGCCAGCCCGCGAAACGCGCCTCTTGTTGACACCGCGCGCGACGCGTTAGAGGATTGTAAGAACCCGAATCGCCGTATTGACTTGCCGCCGTTCTCGTGACTAGAATCATCATACGCCACCCTTCATGTGACCATGGACTACCGCGACTACTATCAGATCCTCGGTGTCTCGCGCCAATCGAGCGCCGGCGAAATCAAAAAGGCCTATCGCAAGCTGGCTCTCAAGTACCACCCCGATCGCAACCAGGGCCAGCGCGAGGCCGAAGAGCGCTTTAAGGAGATCAACGAGGCTTACGAAGTCCTCGGCGACCCACAGAAGCGCGCCAAGTACGACCAGCTGGGCCGCGCCTACAACGAATGGCAGCATACCGGCGGCGCGCCAGGCGGATTCGACTGGGGCCAGTGGGCGGGCGCAGCGCCCGGCGGCACGCGTGTGGAATTCGGCGACCTGGGCGAAGCGTTCGGCGACTTCTCGGATTTCTTCCGTTCTATCTTCGGTGATATGCCGCGCGGCACGTTCACCCAGGGCGGCTTCCAGCGCGGCGGCGGGTCGTTCGCGGCGCAGGGGCGCGACGCCCAAGCCACGGTCGAGATCAGTCTGGAGGACGCCTACCACGGCACCTCGCGCTTGCTGCAACAGGATGGCCGCCGCCTCGAGGTGCGCATTCCGCCCGGCGCCCAGACGGGGACGCGCATCCGCCTGGCGGGTGAGGGCCCGCAAAGGCGCAGCGCAGGGGCGGGCGACCTCTATCTCGTCGTTCAGGTCAAGCCTCATTCTCGCTTCGAACGCCAGGGCGACGACTTGCACACCGAAATGGCCGTTGACCTTTATACCCTTGTGCTCGGCGGCGAGGTGTCGGTGTCCACCCTCGACGGGCGGCAGGTGTTGCTTTCCATCCCGTTCGAGACTCCGCTCGGGCAGACCTTCCGCCTCAGCGGGCTGGGCATGCCCCGTCTGCGCTCGGGGAGTGAACAGGGCGATCTGTACGTGCGGGTGCGCGTGGAGTTGCCCACCCACCTCTCGGCGGAGGAGAAGCGCCTGTTTGAGGAATTAGCGCGCAAACGCCGAAAAGCATAGCCGGCCACCCGCTGGCGGCTCACACGCAGCGATACGTTGCCAGGGAGAGACGAATGAAGCGATGGACGATGGGTGTTGTGGCCAGCGCCCTCCTGGCGTTGGCCTGTTCCAGTTTGCCGCAGTTGACTCTGCCCAATATTGCCACGTTAACGGTCGTCACGCCGCAGCCGCAGGCGGAAACCACCTCGCGGCCGAACTTGCCGCCGCTGCTTCCGGTCGTTGGCCTGCCGTCCGAATCGACCAGTGGCGCGCTGAGCGATCTCTATCAACAAGTGAATCCGGGTGTGGTCTCGCTGCGCGTGTTCACCGCGGAGGGCGGCGCGCTCGGATCGGGATTCGTGGTCGACAAGCAGGGGCACATCGTCACCAATCTGCATGTGGTCACGGGGGCCACCGGTCTGGAGGTGGACTTCCCCTCCGGGCTGATGGCGCACGGCAAGGTCATCGCCGAGGATCCAGATTCAGATCTGGCGGTGATCCAGGTGACCGTGCCCGACGCGGAGCTCGTGCCGCTGCCGTTGGGTGATTCCTCGACCCTGCGGGTGGGTACGCCCGTGGTGGCGATCGGCAACCCGTTCGGACTGTCGAGCACCATGACCCTGGGCATCGTCTCCGGATTGGGGCGCACGCTCGATTCGGAGCGCGCCTCGCCCGGCGGGGGCGTCTTCTCCGCGGCCGATCTCATCCAGACCGACGCCGCGGTCAACCCGGGCAACTCGGGCGGCCCGCTGTTCGACCTGCAAGGGCACGTGGTCGGAGTCAACCGCGCGATTCGCAGCACGTCGGTCACCACATCGGGCGACGTCGTCAACTCGGGGGTGGGCTTTGCCATCTCGGTCAACGTGGTGCGGCGCGTGCTGCCATCGCTTATCGAGAAGGGCGCTTACGACTATCCTTACATCGGCATCACCGGCATGAGCGAGATGCACCTGGCCGAACAAGAGGCGCTCGGTCTGCCGCAGAGCAGGGGCGTATACGTGCAAGAGGTGACGGCTAGCAGCCCGGCCGAGAAGGCCGGCTTGCGTGCCGGGTCGCGGCCAACCACCCTCACCGGCTTGCAGGCGGGCGGCGATCTGATCATCGCCATCAACGAGTTTGCGTTGCGCAACTTCTCCGATCTGCTTTCTTACTTGGTTCTCAATACCTCGCCGGGCGATACGGTGAAGCTTACCCTGCTGCGGGATGGACAACAGAAGGAGGTCAGCCTGACCTTGGCCGCACGCCCCTAGAGTTCGGCCGGCGTCGGCGGCCGGCGCACACAATTCATGAGGAGGCTGCGATGCTCGGAGAGCAGGATCTCAAGAGTCTCCTGAAGTTCGACGCGGGGTACCCGGTGCTGAGCGTCTACCTGAATATCGAGCCGGCGGAGCGCGGTGGGGAACCCGTGCGCCGCCGGCTGCGTGCTTTGCTGCGGCCCCTGCCGGAGCCGGTGGCCGCCGACCTCCAAATCGTCGAGAAATACTTCGAGCACGAGTACGATGGGAGCGGGCGCAGCGCGGTGGTCTTCTCGTGCGCTCCGGCCGCTTTCTTCCAGGCGTTCCTCTTCCAACTGCCGCAACGCAGCCGCGCCCGCTGGCTGCCTCAGCCGTATGTCAAACCGCTGGCCTACCTCCTAGATGCCTACGGGGGCTATGGCCTGGCGCGCGTCGACAAG
>Ga0315288_10002878_pt1 | contig 22020 bp, 24 predicted proteins | sample YL17G11_20_MG_FD_203454 | JGI IMG/M metagenome (GOLD analysis project Ga0315288, IMG submission 203454) | Sediment microbial communities from Yellowstone Lake, YNP, Wyoming, USA - YL17G11_20 | ecosystem: Environmental > Aquatic > Freshwater > Lake > Sediment | place: USA: Wyoming | collected...
TTTTGGAGTTGAACCTTAATTTTTTACTTTTTCCTGTATGACTTCATAACTTTTATCCACGATGGCCCTGAACTGGTTGGAAATGTCGTTATAGTCGAGAACGTCAATGCTCATAGGCAAATTGGAAGCGGCAAAGACGTCCTTCAACAATTCTATCCTTCGCCAGTCGAGTTTCCCACTGCCGATGAGCACGAGGTCGAGGTCGGAAAATATGCCGGCTTTTCCTGCTGCGCGTGAGCCGAAGACCCGGACTTCACAGTCAGGCGCCTGCTGACTTAAAATCCGCCGTATCTCAGTTAAGTATTTTTCCTCAATGTCAATCATTAAGCTCTTCCAGAGTTTCCAGCAGGCTTCTGGCATCTTTTACAAAATCCAGCGCCGTTAAATAGACGGATTCGGCTTTTCTTTCATCATAAGTATGCGAGCTGAGGTTGCGAGCATCACCGTATGAAAACCAGGTCAAGGGATTTTTAATCAGGCCGGAACGAGCCGCTAAACGAAAAAGCTCTTTGCGAGAACGAGGAAATTCAGCCTGCCCGGAAGGAGCGTTTTCCCTCAGCCATCGCTGGATATACTTCCAGCAAAACTCGTACGCCACTTCAAAGTTCTGAATCACCCCCGCTCTTATGGCATCTTTCGCATCATCGGATAAGCCGGAGATAAAATCATTATTGTCAGCCACGCTTACGGCTCTTTCAAGAGATTCAACCGCTTTACGAAGACTGGAAAGATCAAGCTTCATTACTGGTTACCTCCGAATCCTGATTGTTCGTACGTTATAATCGGCAAAATCATGAGCGAATTGTCTATCAAACGAAGTTTTATGTCAAGAGTAACCTTACCACGGGCCAAAAACGGGCCTCTGGGGACAGAAGAATCTGCTTTAATCTGCGTCTATCTGCAGTTTTATAATCTACAAGTTTATTCGCGAAGCAAACGTAAAGCTTGAATTTTTAAGACAGATTTGATATTCTACCCGGCGGTCCCAAGGGAATCGGCCGTAAGGCGTCCTGTGGACTGACGGAAATAACGATTGGGCATACTTTGAAAAGGAACGGATTCAAATGAATTATTGCGTTGTAGGATTACAATGGGGTGACGAAGGCAAAGGCAAGGTTGTCGATATCCTCGCCGAGCATAGCGATATCGTCGTACGATACGGCGGCGGCGCCAATGCCGGCCACACGGTAGTCGTAGGAGACAGCCGGTTCGCTTTGCACCTCCTGCCCAGCGGCTCGGTCCGGCCGGACACCGGTTGTGTAATCGCAAACGGCGTCGTCGTCGACCCGGACGTGCTGATACAGGAAATCGACACACTCGCAGAGAAAAGTATTTCGCTCGACGGCAGGCTGCTGATTAGTGAAAATGCCCACGTCGTCCTGGATTATCACAAGCAAGAGGACCGATTGCGCGAAGAATCGCTCGCCAAAAACAAGCTCGGCACAACTATTCGAGGTATCGGCCCCTGCTATGCAGACAAGGTCGGCAGAAGCTATACCGTCCGGATGGGTGATTTCAGGAACTTAGAGACTCTCAAATCCAAACTGAGAACAATCGTCGAGTACAAGAACAAAATATTCAAAACCCTTTATAACGCCGAGCCGATGGACGCCGATGAAATCTTCGAAAAGTGTAAAGTCTATGCCGGCAGGCTGCTGCCTTTCACAACGGACACGACCGAATTTCTGCACAAGTCAATTGCCGGCGGCAAATCCCTCCTTTTCGAAGGCGCCCAGGGCTCGCTGCTCGATCTGGATCACGGCACGTTCCCGTTTGTGACCAGCTCGAACTCAAGCTCGCTCGGCATGTCGGCCGGCTGCGGCGTTCCTGCCAAATTCGTCGATAAATTCATCGGCGTAATCAAGGCCTACACAACGAGAGTCGGCGCCGGGCCTTTCCCCGCCGAGCAGGACAACGAAACCGGCCAATATATCCGCGACAAGGGAAACGAGTACGGCACCACAACCGGCAGGCCCCGCCGATGCGGCTGGTTCGACGCCGTAGCGGTATTATACAGCGTAACAATCGGCGGCATAGACGAAGTCGCGATGATGCATCTCGATACGCTCAGCGGCCTGGAGGAGCTGAAGATTTGCAGGGCATATAAAATCTATGGCCAGGAGACGACTTTCTTCCCGGCAAACAATGCCAGGCTCTCTCAGGCCGGATGCGTTTATGAAATAATGCCGGGCTGGAGCGAGGACCTGACAGAAGCAAACAATTTTCAGGACTTGCCGGAGAACGCCCAAAACTATGTCCGCCGAATTGAAGAACTTATCGGCAAACCGATAACATTCGTCGGCGTCGGGCCAAAACGAAGTCAGACAATATTCAGACAATAGCGTTCATCTCTCGCGAAAATATGAACTTAATGCTATAAGCTGCCGGCTATGGAAACTTTTGAACAGAAACTCAGGAAAACCGCAAAACGACTTGATTTGAAGCTCGAACAGATACCCCGTCACATCGCGATCATTATGGACGGCAACGGCCGGTGGGCACAGCATAAATCGCTGCCGCGAGTCATGGGGCACCGCCAAGGCGCAAAAATAATTGAAAGAATAGCTTTATTTTGCGTCGATTTGGGCATCGAATCTCTGACTTTGTATTCTTTCAGTACGGAGAACTGGAACAGGCCCAAATCCGAAATCAGCGCTCTGATGCACATCCACTCCGAATATCTTGTCGATATCCGGCCTACGCTGATGAAAAATAATGTGAAATTAATTCACCTTGGCCGGAAAGAAGGACTCCCGGCACAGGTATTAAAAGACCTCACCGAAACAATGGAGGAGACATCCGCCAATACCGGCATGATACTTGCCCTGGCGTTGAATTACAGCGGCAGGACGGAAATTGTGGACGCGACTCGGAAGATCGCACAAGAATATAAAAAGGGCAAACTCAGCCTGGAAGACATCGATGAACAGTGCGTAAGCCAAAATCTGTACGTGAGCAATCTGGGCGAGCCGGACTTGTTGATCCGCACGGCAAACGAAATGAGAGTCAGCAACTTTCTGCTCTGGCAGATTTCATATAGTGAATTTTATGTTACGAAAACGCTTTGGCCGGATTTTACAAAAACCTCTATCGAAAAGGCAATCCTGGCCTACGCTTCAAGAAAACGGCGTTTTGGAACTATCTAAACGGAACTATAGCTGATAAACAAAAGGCTCAAAAATATAAAGCTGACTTTTGCAAAGCGCTCGTACGAATTAAAATGCTCAGATACAGGTTACTTTTTGGAACATTGATGACGCTGTTCTTTACCGCCGCCGTCATTTTCGACGGCTGGATGGATGGCTCTCTTTCAACTTTAGCCGATCCGGCTCGGGCCGGAGTGCAGGGAACGATTCTTTGCATTCTGGTCATCCTGCTGATAATTCCGGCACAATTCGAGCTGTCGAAACTCGCGGCGGCAAAAAATTTGAAGATTTTTCTGCCCGTCTCGATTACCGCCTCGATTTTATTCGCCACAAACCGCTATTTGCAGCAGCTTATAGAATTTCCGCCGGAAACTTATCTCAGCCTTCTATCGGCTTTCGTGCTGCTGGCATTGCTTCTATACCAATATAAAACCCATGGGACTTCAGGCGTTTTAGCCAATTGCGGAGCAAATTATTTTTCGATCCTGTACCTGGGACTTCTCAGCAGTTTTTGTGTAGCAATTCGAATAGAATTCGGACTCTGGCCTTTGCTAATGTATGTTTTTGTCGTAAAATCTGCCGACATAGGCGCTTACTCGATCGGGACCCTGTTTGGCAGACATAAATTTTCGCCAAAAATCAGCCCCGGAAAAACATGGGAAGGAATGGGCGGCGCCGTTGCGGCAGCGATAATTGTTGCTATTGGTTTTGCGTTAATTTGTGATATAATGCCCTGGTGGCCGGCGGCAATATTCGGCCTCGGTTTTGCGTTTATCGGCCAACTGGGCGATCTGGCCGAGTCTATGATAAAACGAGACGCCAAGCAGAAAGATTCGTCAAACAAGGTGCCCGGCTTCGGCGGCGTACTGGACATCGTCGATTCGACTCTCGTTGCGGCACCGCTGGCATATTTATTCTTTATTTGGAGCTCTTGAGAGAGCAGAGCATTGGAAATAACAATACAATTAGATTCGACCGACAAGCAGCTCGAATTGTTCGGCCCCGCCGACAGTTACCTTCGGCTTTTGCGCCAATCACTCGGCGTGCAGATTACCGCCCGCCAGAGCAGGTTAATGATAACCGGCAGCCAAGACGATGTGAAAAAAGCCGCCGAGATTGTCGACAAAATGCAAAAACAGCTTATCAAACATCGCTCACTCACCGCCGAAGATGTAACCGCCTTCATCAAGCTCCTGGATTCACACAACAATCCCGATACCGACAAGGCCATTAGCGTCTATTCGCATAAAAAGGTTATCGAGCCGATCACAAAAGGACAGTTAAAATATATCGAAACGATGTTAGCCAACGACCTGACCTTTTGTATCGGACCGGCGGGAACCGGCAAAACATACCTGGCGGTCGCAATTGCCGTCTCAATGCTGAAGAAAAAACAGATCCGGAGAATCGTCCTTGCACGGCCGGCTGTTGAGGCCGGCGAAAAACTCGGGTTTCTGCCGGGCGATTTGCAGGCAAAAGTAAATCCATATCTTCGTCCCCTGTTCGACGCTCTCGAAGACATGATGGATTTTACGCAGATGAAGAAATTCGTGGAGCTGGATATAATCGAGATAATTCCACTTGCCTTTATGCGCGGCCGGACGTTAAACGAAGCCATCATCATCTGTGACGAAGCCCAAAATACCTCGGCATTACAGATGCTGATGGTCCTGACAAGACTGGGAAACGGCTCGAAAATGATAATAACAGGCGACATAACACAAATCGATCTGGAACCGGGACAGAAAAGCGGAATGATCGAGGCCATTGAAACGCTGCGACGAATCAAAGGCATCGGCTACGCGGAATTAAACCAGAAGGATATAGTGCGGCATCGACTTGTTCAAAATATTGTGCAGGCTTATAAAAAAAGAGCTAAAGCCGATTAGCCGTCATTACGTGCAGGATAGACAGATGGAATTTTGGAAGAAAACAAGTCTGAGGCGAAGCCAGGTTCGCAAGAACATATCTGCCGAGCGTTTTTCACGAATAAGCCAGTTCGCCAATACCGATTCTTTAATCTCGATCCTGATATGGCTGCTTTTCGTAGTCCTTTGCACCCTCATTTTATCTATCCCGCAAGCCGACATTCTCGAAGTAACACCAATAGCTGTTGTAGTCGTTTTGATTTCACTGGCCGGCGCTTTGTATATCCACCACTTCCAAAAGCGAATAACAACAAACCACGCCAGAGCGTTAGTCCTGGTCGGATTATTCATCCTGTTATTAGTCACAACCAAATTCGGCGTCTTATCAACCGGGCAAACCTTTTGGGCTACTGCAACCGCCGTCACAAGTGCGATTATTATGACAATCGCTTACGACCAGCGTTTCGCGATAGGTATGAGTATCTTCTATTGCCTTTTTGCCTGTCTGGCCGTAGAGCCGATAAAATCTCAACTGACGAATTTCTACCTGTTTTTGACGATGGCCGCCGGAGCAACTACCTGCTGTTTTTGTCTGAAAGAAATCCGCACGAGAATTAAATTGCTCCAGGTCAGCACGCTGGCGGCGATAATAGTGTTTATAACAGCAGCCGCTCTGAACTTTTTATCCCAGGACCTCAATACTGCCGGTATTATCAGGGACTCCGCACTTCACGCGGGCGTTACTCTTGTGGTTGGCGTGCTCATTCAGGGTTTGCTGCCGCTTATCGAAAAAGCCTTTCGCATAGCAACGAGCATGACGCTGCTGGACTATAGCGATGCCAACCAGCGGTTGTTGAAACGACTTCATATGGAAGCACCCGGCACATTCAGTCACAGCCTGTTAATAGGCTCAATTGCCGAGGCCGCCGCCGAGGCAATCGGACGCAACGGCCTCTTGTGCCGGGTAGGCGCCTATTATCACGATATCGGCAAAATCAACAAGGCCGGCTATTTCGTTGAAAATGAACTTGGCTCGGCCAACCGGCACAAAGAACTCTCGCCGACAATGAGTCACCTGATTATCGTGGGTCACGTCAAAGACGGGATAGAAATGGCCAGGGAATACGGCCTGCCCAGCGTGCTTCGACAATTTATCGAAACACACCACGGCACAACATTGATCGAACATTTCTACAACGAGGCCAAAAAACAAAAAATAAAAAACGCAAAAGGAAAAACCGTCGAGGCTCCTTCCGAGAGTGAATTCAGGTATCCGGGCCCGAAGCCGCGAATAAAAGAAGCTGCGATTATTATGCTGGCCGATACTGTAGAAAGTGCCGTCAGAAGCCTGCCTGATGTAACACCGACAAAAATAGATGCGGTCGTACACAATATGGCCATGAAACGTCTGCAGGACGGCCAATTCGACGAATGTGACATGTCTCTGCGGGAACTCAGTCAGATCGAGGAAAGTATATCAAAAACTCTCGCGTCACATTATCACGGACGAATCGCATATCCAAAACCGCCGGATGAACCCGTGGAGACGGAATCCCAGGCCGAGCAGCGCGAGCAAAAAAATAATTAATAGTCATGGCTTCTTCCAAACAAGAGCAAGATATAGTCATTCGAATCATCAAAAACTTCAAAGATGTAAACACATCTCCGCTTAAGATAAAAAAACTGGCAAAAGCCCTCTGCTATCGTTTTGGAAGGAACGAACCGATAGATACGAGATACGAGATCAGTATCGCCATAGTCGACGATAATGAAATCCGGAAGTTGAACAGAGAGTTCCTGAACAGCAAAGCTGCCACCGATTGTTTGAGCTTCGATTTATCCGGCGACGAGAAGGGGCTGAAAATTTTCGACCTGGTCGTTAACGGGGAAATGGCCGTCAGGCAGGCAAATCTGCTGGGCCATTCAAGCAAAGCCGAGCTGGCCCTGTACATCACGCACGGCTTGCTGCACAACCTCGGATTCGACGATTCGGCGCAAAACCAGGCCCGAAAAATGCACGAGACCGAAGATGAAATTTTACAGGAATTCGGCTACGGCATAGTTTATAATAAAGATACAAGACCAAAAGAACATTAGAGCACTGGAAACGTAGAACCTGTGCATGAAATAACTGAAAGGGTATCATAAAGTGAATTACGCTGGTTGGGCGGTTCTGATAGTTTGCCTTCTCGCCGGCGGCTCATTGTTCTTTTCCGTCAACGCCGTCGCTCTGCAAATATTTTCACACGTCAAATTGCAGGAAGCATTCAAAGCGGCCATCAAAAAAGAGGATTCGAAAGATCTCACCGAACGGCTTTCGGAAATGGAAGAAGAGCTGATTTTGACATGCTCCCTGTACCGGCTCATCTTCAATATGTGCATACTGCTGGTATTGGTTTTTGTTTTCACCACCCGAGGCGAACCGTCAAGCCGGGAAAGCTACGCCGTCGATTATCTGCTCGCAGCTCTCGTTGCATTTGTGATATTTTCGGTATTCAGCCTGGCCATTCCTCACGCCTGGGCGAAATATGCGGGTGAAAAAATCCTGAGCCGTACGTACCGGCTCGTCATGCTCTTTGCGTTTATCGCTTCACCCATTCTTTACATCTTCAAATTATACGACGGCTTCGTCCGGCGTCTGGCCGGTATCGCCGAAACAACGCTGGAAGAACAGCACGAAGAAAAACAGGAAGAATTCCTGACAGGCCTTGAGCAGCACAAAACCGACGGCGCGCTCGATGAGGAAGAGCAGGAGATGATCGAAAACGTGCTGGAGTTACGAAGCAGCACAGCCGACGAAATTATGACTCCCCGAACGGACATCGTCGCCGCCGAGGTCAATTCCGATTTGCAGCAGGTTCTGCAAATCATTACGTCCGGCGGCCATACGCGCATCCCGGTTTACGAAGATAATATCGACAACATAGTCGGCCTTATTTACGCCAAGGACCTTCTGGCCGAGATCGGCAAAGACCCGGTGGATTTCAAACTCCGTGAGAAAATGAGGAAGGTCTACTTTGTCCCTGAATCGAAATCTCTTCGCGCCCTGCTGCACGAGTTTCAAAACCAGAAATTGCACATTGCCATCGTTCTGGACGAATACGGCGGGACGGCCGGCATCGTGACGCTGGAGGATATTCTCGAAGAACTCGTGGGCGAAATCACCGACGAGTACGAAGAAACACCCGCCGAACCTATAAAGAAAATCGATCAAAACACGATCGAAGCCGATGCCAGAACATACATCGACGACCTGAACGACCAGTGCGATCTGAATCTGCCCGAAGACGACGATTACGAGACGATCGGCGGCTTTGTCTTCTCCCGTCTGGGCTACATCCCGAAAGTCAACGAAAGCTTCGACTACGGGAATCTAAAGTTCACTATTGCCTCCGCCGAGGCCAGAAAAATCAAACGCATAAGAATCCAGAAAATCGAAAATGGGTAGGGGCCGTCCCATGTGGCGGCCCCGGGCAGGCACGCGGGCCCGCCCCTACGGTGCAACCATGCTGACCAAAGACCTGGCTATCTGCATACGCGCAATCGATTACTCCGAAACATCTCAGATTGTCTCGTTTTTTACAAGAGCCACCGGCAAAATCGATGCCATCGCGAAAGGCTCAAAACGGCTCAAATCGCCCTTCGACGGGCCCATCGAGGTACTCTCGTATGGGAATATCGTCTTTATCGATTCGGCCGGAGAAAAGCTCGCCACTTTGACCGAATTCCAGCAGCAGCCCGCCCTGATAAACCTGCGCAATAACCTTTTTGTGCTGTACGCCTGCCTTTTCGCCGCCGAGCTGATGAATAACCTGACACACGATTATGATCCTCACCCCGAGCTTTTCGACGGTTTTCTGGAATTTTTGCACAACGCAAACGAACGGCATTCATCGAGCGATCAGCAGCGTGACATTTTGGCACTGCTGATATTATTCCAATTGACCCTGCTAAGGGAAATCGGCCTCCAGCCGATTCTAAATCAATGTGCGAATTGCAAAACGCAATACGCATCACGCAATACGCAATACGAAGCTTATTTCAGCAGTTCCGCCAACGGGCTGATCTGCAGGGATTGCGAGTCAAGTTTTCCCGACAAGATCAGGCTCACGAAAAAAGCTTCAGCATGTCTGGTCAGCCTGAAACAAATACCCGGGTCGGCGGAAAATACGCTTAAGGAGATCGAAAAGGTTTTGGTCCATCACTTGACGGGACTGCTCGGCCGAACGCCGAAAATGGCAAAGCACATCCTCAGTAACTGACTTTGCTTGATGCTGTGTATTTGACGGGAACTATCTAATGCCGTTTCTAAAAAGCAGGCTCAACTCCAAAAAAGCTGGTGGGCTGATAAGAAATAAACCCTGCAACTATTTTGGAGTTGAACCAATTTAATCGAAACGGCACTAACATACTTATATGGTAAATACGGAATACAACACAGAACACCAGTTTGGGCCGGACACGGCGAAGCTTATCGCCATGATTTCGACGTTTCTTTAAACGATTCGTCCCTGTGCTGGCTACAGTGGCACTGGAAAAAAAAGCGGCTTCGGCTCCTATTCTACATTCGAAATCCCACCTGTCGGAGAAACTTCCTATACGACCGGACCTTTTGGCGATACGTAAGTCTATTCTTCACTTTGCTCAAAAAGTTCCGGTTCGGCAGGCGCACTTTTCTTTTTGTGCGGCTTTATGCCGAGGTGCTCACAAGCCTGTTCTGTGATTTCTCTGCCGCGTTTGGTTCGGCGCAGGAAGCCGATTTGCAGCAGGTATGGCTCGACGACGTCTTCGAGCGTGTCCCGTTCTTCGCCGAGCGTCGCGGCGATTGCATCGATGCCCGCCGGGCCGCCATTGTAGACGTTGAGAAGCGCGCGCAGAAAAGCTCGATCCAGCTCGTCCAGGCCCAATGGGTCGATCTGCTCCATCTTCAGCGAGCTTTCGACAATCTCCATGCTGAGGATGCCGGAGCCTTTGACCTGGGCGTAGTCACGGACACGCTTGAGCAGGCGGTTGGCCACTCTCGGCGTGCCGCGGGAGCGGTCCGCGATCAATTCCAGCGTCCCTTCCTCGCACTGCAGTTGGAGCAATTCGGCGGACCTGGCCAGAATCTTCGTCAGCTCTTCGCTGTTGTAGAATTCCAGGTGATACAGCATCCCGAACCGGCTGCGAAGCGGGGCGCTGAGCAGACCTGCCCGCGTCGTAGCACCGATCAGCGTGAAAGCTTTAAGCGGGAAGTTTATCGTCTTTGCGTGCAGCCCGCTGTCGACGGTGAAGTCGACCTTGAAATCCTCCATCGCCGGATAAATAAACTCTTCCACGGGCGTGCTCAGCCGGTGAATCTCATCGATGAAGAGCACGTCGCCGGTATTGATATTGCTCAGAAGGCCCATCACGTCACCGGCCTTTGCGAGGGCCGGGCCGGATGAGCACCGTATCCGCGCACCCATCTCGTTTGCCACGACGTTGGCAAGCGTCGTTTTGCCGAGGCCGGGCGGGCCGTAAAACAAAATATGCTCCAGCGGCTCGGACCTTTGCCTGGCCGCTGCGACAGCGATTGCGATCTTTTCTCTGACATTCTGCTGGCCCACACATTCAGCCAGGGACTTCGGCCGAAGTGAGATATTGAAATTCTCCTCGGCCTCATTCAAAGTTTGCCCGCCTATGATTCTGCCTATAGCCATGGTTTCAGTTTTGAGTTTTAAGTTTTGAATTTTAAGTTTTTCAGACTTCGACGCCCTGCTTCAGTCTATACACCAGAGGCACGAGCGACTCGGCCGATTTTATATCGGGGTGCTTTCGGCAGGCTAATTCTACCATCTCCATCGCCTCGGTGCGTTTCTCGCCCCAGGCGATGAGAATCTCCAGGGCCTCGATTTGGAACGGTTGGAACCCGTCCGCCTGCCGGGCCGGTTCGGCTCCGGCGGCAAAAGACATAAGCTTGCCCCTGAGCTCGGCGACAATCTGCTGAGACATTCTTTTTCCTATCGCCGGCAGCGACATGAGGATCTTGTCGTCGGCATTCTCTATCGCCGCGGCGATGGTCGCTATCGGCATGCTCAGCGACCTCAGCCCCTTCTTGATACCCATCCCTTTTACGCTGATATATTTTCTGAAAAAATCCCTCTCGCCCGTACTCAGAAAACCGACCATTCTCGGTATCATGTTTCCGCCGCCCGGCGTGCCCTCGTAATATTCCATCGTGCAAAGAGTCACGTCCGAGCCGACCCGGCCGGACAGAGCGATGACACAATAGCCCGGCAGCATGACCTCATAACCGACCGCCCCTACCTGAACCAGGCAGCAGTCGGTATCGAGCTTAATAAGTTTACCATCAATCTTCGCTATCATGAATCAATTGACCATTGTCTATTTTCTATTGATTATTATTTACGATTTTTCAACCGTTACTTGTCAAAAAACAACGCTTTTACTCGAATTCGCACAGCACATCGCCGCGGCGATGGCATCGGCCACGTCGTTCGGTTCGGGCGGCTCCGGCAGGCACAAAATGGTCTGAATAGTTCTCTGCACCTGCTCTTTCGACGCCCTGCCGTTGCCGGTAATCGACTTTTTTATGCGCGTCGCACTGAAGCTTCTGACCTCAATCGCCGCCTCGGCACACTTTTGCATTATAACACCCCTGGCGTGTCCCATCAATATCGCCGTTCTCGGATGGGCATAATGCGAGTATAATTCTTCGACCGCCACGACGTCCGGCCTGAAACTTTTAAGCAGCGACGCCGTATCGTCGGCTATCCTGTTCAATCTCTGCTCCAAAGCCAGGTCGGCAGGCGTGCGAACAACTCCCGCCTCAATCAGCTTCTCTCCATCCTGCCCAATCTCCAGGCAGGCATACCCGCAGACGAGCAAACCCGGATCTATACCGAGGAATCTCATTTCATTCTCCAGGTAGTCTTATCCGGCGTATCTTCCAGCACTATTCCCATTTCATCCAGCTTGTTACGAAGATCATCCGCTTTGGCAAAATCCTTTTCTTTGCGTGCCTGCTTTCGCTGGTCTATCAGAACATTAACCAGCTTGTCCATCAGCTCATCATCGCCCCCTGCCGCTTCCGGGTACTCGTCTTTTACAATACCAAGAACGTCTCCGCCCAACCTGCCAAACTGCTCATCGACCGCGCCGAGAGTTTGAGCGGTTGCGTTGCCATCCTGGAGCAGCTTGTTTGCCAGACGAACCAGGTCGAATACGACCGACAGGGCAACCGAGGTATTCAGGTCATCGTTCATCGCCGCTTCGAATCTGGCCTTCAACTGCTCAAGCTGTTCTGCAACCTGTTTGTCAAGCTCGTCATCGGCCGCCCGGCTCATCTCTTTTCGGATTGCTTTGACGGTCTCGGTTATTCTGTTGTAGCCGCTCTGGGCGGCAAACAACGCCGCATCCGAAAAGTCGATAGGGCTTCTGTAGTGGCTGTTCAAGATCAACTGCCTTACCGCCAGCGGATCATATTTCATGGTCAATCTCTCATGGGCGCCTGAAAAGGCCTGCTTTAGTGTGATGAAATTATTCAGGCTCTTGCCCATTTTCTGGCCGTCCACGGTGACCATATTGTTGTGCAGCCAGTAGCGAACGAAGGGCACGCCGTTGGCCGCCTCGGACTGGGCAATCTCGCACTCGTGGTGAGGGAACTGGTTCTCCAGGCCGCCGCCGTGAATGTCGATTGTTTTGCCCAGGTATTTCATACTCATTACCGAGCATTCCAGGTGCCAGCCGGGATAACCCATTCCCCAGGGGCTCGGCCACTGCATAATATGGTTCGGCTCGGCTTTCTTCCAAAGCGCGAAATCCACCGGGCTCTTTTTGTCCGGCGAGACTTCCACGCGGGCGCCGGCTATCATTTCTTCGATATTTCTGCCGGAAAGCCTGCCGTAGTTCTTGAATTTAGAAACATCGAAATACACCGAGCCGTTGACCTCGTAGGCATAGTCTTTTTCCAGAAGTGTTTTTACCAGCTCGATCTGCTCGATGATATGTCCGCTGGCTCGCGGGCTGATATCCGGCCGGACGCAGTTCAATTCGTCCATGTCCTCGAAGTAGCTTCGAGTATAAGATTCGGCCAGCGCCATCGGATGCATCTTCTCTCTTTTGGCCGCCTCGCCGATCTTGTCTTCGCCCTGGTCCGCATCATCGGTCAGATGGCCGACGTCGGTGATATTCTGCACGTAAGTAACGCCGTAGCCGAGATAGCGAAGATATCGAACCAGCACATCGAAGCTGACGTAACTTTTCGCGTGCCCCAGATGGGCGTGCCCGTAAACGGTCGGCCCGCAGACATATATCCCGACCTTGCCTTCCTGCAACGGCTCGAACTGCTCTTTCCTTCTCGTTAAACTGTTATAAAGCTGCAATGACATTTCAACCTCTTATAAGACACTGATTGACACTGTTTTTATTTTATTTTTAGACACGGATTTACACAGATTTACACGGCCAATCATTCCATTTATGTTCTTCACAAACCTCTTCTATGACATCTACAAACCATATTTCTAATTCAGGAAATGCATGTCTAAAATTACAATGTCAATCCGTGGCTAACAAGCCGTTACGTAAATCCACATCCGAGTCGTGGCCAAATATTCGGCGTTTTACTGTCACAGACTGACCGAAGTTTATCAGTAGACCAATTTGTAATCCTGTTGCCTTCAAATAGTTTACTAATTGCACTTCGTGAATCGGCTCAAGCTTGCTTACTGCCTTAGCCTCGACAATTATTTTATCTTCGACAATCATATCAGCGAAATAATCACCGACTGTTTTATCGTGATAAAGCACCTTGAGAGGAATTTCAATAGCACATTTGATATTATTTTCCTGCAATTCTATAGCGAGGGCGTTCTTATACACTTTTTCGACAAAGCCGTATCCAAGCTCCTTATGTACCGCATACGCCGCTGCAATGATCCTCTTTGATAATTCCCTGTGCTTTAGCATTATTTTCAAATAAATTTATAACCGTGTTAATCCAGTGTTAATCCGTGTCTAACAAAAATTTGTTATGTTAATCCGTGTCTTATAGCGTTCTTCTACGTTTCTTTCTCAAAAGCGCCGTAGCGGTGGCGGCCATGGCCTGGCCGGCTCCTATCTCGCCTAGGCCTTCGTTGGTCTTTGCCTTGACGTTCACGGCGGTAAAATCAATACCTAAAAGCCCCGCAACGCATCGTTTCATCTGGCCTTTGAACGGCCCAAGCATCGGCTCTTCCGCATGAATAATCAAATCAACGTTGATCACTTCCCACTTTTTCTCTTCCAGCCGCTCTTTTACTACAAACAGAAGCTCTTTACTGTCGACATCCTTCAAGGCCGGATCGGTATCGGGAAACAACGTCCCGATATCCCCCATGCCGCTGGCCCCAAGCAGGGCGTCGATAACGGCGTGCAGGCCCACGTCGCCGTCGCTGTGTCCTGCCAGACCGGCCGGATACGGGACATAGACTCCGCAGAGCATCAGCTTCCTGCCCTCAACCACCCTGTGAATGTCCGTGCCGATACCTATCCGATATCCGGCGTCTTGCTCCTCAATCACAGTATCCCCTTTGTACTTGGAACATCCGTCCCGCGAAGGCTGACGGCCGTACCCAGGGCCTTGCCAAGCCCCTTGAAAATCGCCTCAGCTATATGGTGGCTGTTTGTCCCGTACGGCACATTGATATGCAGATTAAACCTGCCGGCGTTCGAAAAGCTCCGCAGCATTTCCTCGACGCACTCGACGTCAAAGTCGCCGATTTTATCCGTTCGATATTCGACGTTATAAACGCAGTTCGGCCTGCCGGACAAGTCCACAGAGACATTAGCCAGGGCGTCCTCCATGGGCACAGAGCTGTGGCCGTACCTGGCGATTCCTTTTTTATCGACGAGGGCCTTAAGCAGACATTCGCCCATACATATTGCGATGTCTTCGACCGTATGGTGCGCATCGACGTGTAAATCGCCCTTGGCTTTTACCACCAGGTCGATTCCGCTGTGCTTGCTCAGATGCGTGAGCATATGGTCCAGGAAGCCGACGCCGCTGTCAATTTCATATTTGCCGACTCCGTCCAGATTAAGCTCGACGGCCACGTCTGTTTCTTTTGTCTGCCTGTGAATTTGGGCAATCCTGTTTTCCATAAGAGTGGTCCTCATATTATGCCGGCAAGTCGCGTCCATCCCCAAAGCCTGCGGCTTCGAGGCTGCCACCCGTTTTTCATCAATTTTATTGGGTGGCAGCCTCATCCCGTGGCGAGGCCGTCCCGGCCTTGCGTCCAGCCGGCATCTTGCCGGCGGCAGAGAACAATGGCAAGATGCCCTCGCCACATGGGGATGGCTTTTCCTTAGCTAAACTTATACTCCGCCTCAGGCGGACCCGGCAGTTTCCAAGATTTCTTTCAAAGCCATAACAACTTTATCGTTTTGTTCGGTCGTACCGACCGTTATTCTCAACTTATTTTCCAGCCCGGGCAGGTCAAAATACCTGACGTAAATATTGCGCTGCACCAACTTATCATAAATTACTCTCGCCTGGCAACGTTTAGTCTCGGCAAGAACAAAATTCGAGTAGCTGCGCGGCACTTCGAATTTCAAAGCGCGAAGCTGCGCAACCAATAATTCGCGGGCTTTTTTTACTTTCCCGGTTGTCTGCCTGAAATACTCCTGGTCTTTTATCGCCGCGGTTGCCACAGCGATAGCGACAGCATCGACATTGTAGGAGTCCTTGACCTTGATTAACCCGGATATCAAATCGGCCGGGGCAATCGCATAGCCAAAACGCAACCCGGCAAGACCGTACCCTTTGCTCATGGAGCGAAGGATAATTACATTATCGAAGTTTTTAACCAGTCCGGCACAATTCTCATCGGCAAAATCCGCATAGGCCTCGTCGATCAGGAGCACGCCGGAAAGATCATCGGCCAACGAAGCCATCTCGCCGACACTTATAAAGCTGCCGCTCGGCGCGTTAGGATTGCAAACGATAGTCAAAGCGGCGTTGGTTTTTATTAAATCGACCGGCAGATTGAACTCGCGGTCGAACGGCACTTCCAGGGCCTGACAATTTTGCAGATTTGCCAGCACAGGATAAAGCGAATACGTCGGAACGGGGTATGCGACGGGCCGGTTTTCATCGCAGAAAGCACGAAAAGCGATAGTCAGCAGCTCGTCTCCGCCGTTGCAGCACATGATATTTTCGGGACGCACCCCATGGATTTCCGCAGCGGCTTCTCGAAATGCAGTTCCAACGGGATCGGGATACCGCCGAAGCTGCTCTACATTGATCCGGCTGAGCGCCTCCACGGCCTGAGGAGAGGGCAAATATGGATTTTCGTTCGTGTTCAGCTTGATTATATCTACCGACTTCGGCTGAAAACCCGGCTCGTAACCTTTTACCTTCTCGATATTATCCCGAAAATAACCCATAAACCACTTCTCGTATCTATATAAAGAGATTTTCTTATTTAATCCGGCGCCTGGCTGGCCTTGTCATTCTGAGGCACAGCCGAAGAATCTCAACGCCCATGTATTCCCTGAGATTCTTCACTTCGTTCAAAATGACAAAAGAGCCGGATACCGGATTATTTTTACAGATTATAAGGATATTTTGGTTAAATTAAAAGGGAAGATTTTACGATTATTCAGAAAGCATACTTGAAGAGGGCAAAGTTCTTTACGATGCTGCCTAATTTCGTCTTTCGTGACTCGTCGCTCGTTTTTCGCTTTTCTGTCATTCCCGCGAAGGCGGGAATCCACTTCCTGTCATTGCGAGCCCGCCACCGTTTGGCGGGCGCGGCAATCTCTCTTTACCAACTTGTGGTGAGCCGGAGCCTACACTGAGCAAAGTCGAACCATAAGAAATCAATCAGCGTTTCCTAACTAAAATATACGCACAAAAGTCTAGTATCTGTAGGGTATGCAGGTTTCTGCATTCCTAACTTGGATCTTTTCTATACTCAGTCTGGTTGAGTAGTCAAGGCAAGTTATGAAGCTCATCTCGTATTTTATCAACCGCATCCTTGTGTTTTTTATAGAGCTCGTCGAACGGTTTGGGATTGCTATCTCTAGATTTTCGTTTGTGTAGAAACTGTTTGCGCCATATTGCCATCAAAGCAAGACCGTCGTTTTTCTCTCCAACCTCGGCATTAAATTCATTCAAAATTTCTTTATCCTCTCGATATCGAGGCAGAAGTCGAAAATGGAGGCTATCCTTAGGATCCTTACTTTCTCCAAGCGAGACACAATATATTTTTTCACAATCAAGTGTCTCGATCATTGCCTTCGAAACTACATTAATCAGCTCTAACAGATTCTCCTTATCAGGAATATCTCCCTCGCCCAGAGACTTTGGTACTTTGAATACCTGATCCTCTTTAGCTTTGATGAATATTTCGCCAGGAGAATAAAATTCCTCATTTCCAGGCTCTGCTATCCAAATGCCGAGCTTATATAGAGATGACCCTTCGCTTATTTGATCTGACATGGTCTTATCCCCAAAAGAAATTTAAAAATATTTAAACAGCAAGGGCAACCGAGTTATCCATCCTACTTTCTGTCGTCAGACAAGTTTAGCATTGCCAGGACGGCCTGCTTTAGCTCAGGAACATCTCGCCGTGTAATCTCCCATATTTTTTCTATATCAAGACCAAGATAATCGTGAACAAGAATATTACGAAAGGCCGCAATTCGGTACCACTCAATTTCAGGATGCACCTGCTTCAAATCATCTGAAATACGCTGCGTTGATTCGGCCATCGTTTGAAGGTTCCTAATCACAGCATCCTGAAGAGTATGAGAAACCATAAATCGTTCTCGTCCATCTTTGATGTTCTCCTCGATACGCAGGATACAATCTATAATGTGATGAAGATAAACAGAGTCATCTTTCATAATGGAACGGCCTCACGCAGCACGTGCTCGCGAATATAAGGATTGAGTGCTTTTTCCGTAACGACCTCCACGGGTCGGCCTAAAACTTCCTGGAGGTCCAGAATAAGACCGGCGGGAAACCACGAGCTTGATGTCGGACCAACATCAATGAGAAAATCTATATCACTATCAGGACCAGCCTCGCCCCGAACCACAGAACCGAAGATTCGAATATTATATGCTCCGTGCCTGGCAGCTATATTGCGGATCTCATCTCGTTTTTCATAAAGAAGCTGTTTGATATTCATATAGAACTCTGTTGCATTTGGATAAATATACGCTACTTTCAAAATTTAACCAGCGAATGATAGAGTATTTATTTCCGGCAGTAATCTATCAGGCGGGCGATTTCGCTGCGCAGGTCTTTCCGATGCACAATCATATCCACAAAGCCGTGCTCCAGCATGAATTCAGCCGTCTGAAATCCTTCCGGCAGCTCGACCTTTATTGTCTCGGCGATAGTGCGAGGTCCGGCAAAACCGATCTGCGCCCCCGGCTCTGCGATCAGGCAGTCACCCAGCATTGCAAAGCTCGCCGTGACTCCGCCTGTTGTCGGGTCGGTCAGAATGCAGATATAAAGTCCGCCTGCCTCGTCAAACTTCGCCAAAGCCGCGGAGGTCTTGGCCATCTGGCCGAGCGATACCACGCCCTCATGCATTCTTGCTCCACCTGAGCAGGACACTACGACCAGGGGCAGCTTCTCCTCGATCGCCATATCAACCGCTGCACAAAATTTTTCACCGACCACCGAACCCATGGAACCCATCAGGAAATTCGGCTCCATTACCGCCATCACCACGCCCCTGCCCTTGATAAAGGCCTTGCCGATTAACATAGCCTCCCTGGCACCGGACTTTTTCTCATCCTCTTTGATTCGCTGCTTATAAGTGGTTCCTCTGAACTTGAAGCTCAGCGGATCATCGGAAGTCAAATCGTCAAGCACCTGCTGAAAAGAAGCTTCATCGACCAGATACGCAATTCGAGTTTTTGCTTCAATGCGAAAGTGATGGTTGCATTCCGGGCAGACGTTAAGGTTCTTCTCGACCGTGCTCTTATAGAGCATATGCTCGCAGCCCGGACACCTTATCCAGAGCCCTTCGGGCATCTCCTTACGCGGCTTCAGCGAAAAACCGTTCCACTTTGATTTGGTTTTCTTGGTCATAAAAACCTATACTTAGCCCCGCCATTTATTGCGGGGTTTCTCCACAACAATATACATTCGATGATTTCCGGGAGATTTTACCAAAAACTGCCCTACCTTGCCAGAAAAATTACTTACAGGCTTTTCGAATGGCGTTTATTGCCGCGACACGGTCGTTTTGTGCAAATATTGCATTGCCCGCCACAAGCGTATCGGCACCATAGGAAACAACAATTGCCGTGGTCTGAGGGTCTATACCGCCATCGACTTCGATGCGTATATCGGGACCGACAATATCTCTGATTCGAGCGACTTTTTTCGCCGCGGCCGGCATAAATTGTTGCCCGCCAAAGCCCGGATGGACCGTCATTACCAGAACCATGTCGCAATGCGGCGCCACGGCGGCAATCTCCTCGACCGGCGTCTCCGGATTCAGGCATATCCCCGCGCTGCAGCCCAAATCATGCAGCTTATCGATAAGTTTTAGCGGGTCATCGGCCACTTCGATATGAAACGTGATATGGTCGGCCCCGGCTTTTACAAAAGGTTCGGCATATTTCGCCGGCTCGCTTATCATCAGGTGAGCATCGAAAACCAATTCGCTTATCTTGCGGAGCTTTGTAATGACCGGAGGGCCGATTGTAATATTCGGTACGAAGTGGCCGTCCATCACATCCAGATGCACCATACTCACCCCGGCCAGGGTAATTTCGGCAATCTCATCGGCCAACCTGGCAAAATCGGCGCTCAGGATCGACGGCACAACTTCAATTGTTCCCGCTTTCGGTAATCGCATCTTTGTAGATATATGTAGATTGCCCCCGGCTAAAACCGGGGGCTAAATACTGACGGCCTTATTTTTCATCGAGGATTTCGAGGCATTTGAACTTCTTGCCTTCGAGAAATTCAAGTGAAGCACCTCCGCCTGTGGAAATATGGCTTATCCTGTCTTCCAGGCCGAGCATATTAACTGCACTGGCACTGTCACCGCCGCCGATGATACTGATCGCTCCCTTGTCCGTAGCCTCGGCGACCGCCAAAGCTATAATCTTTGTACCTTGATCGAAAGGCGCGATTTCGAAAACGCCCATCGGACCATTCCAAACAATGGTTTTGGCATCTTTAATCTTTTTAGCGAACTTCTTGGCCGCCATCGGCCCTATGTCGACAGCCTGATAGCCCGGGTCGATGTCGCCGACGGCGGTGCGGTATGGCGCGCCGGATTTCAGATCGCGAACCACACGGTGGTCGACTGGCAAAATTACTTCGCAGTTAGCATCAGCCGCTTGTTTCAGCAGTTCCTGGCCCTTGTCGATAAAGTCGTCCTCACACAGGCTTTTGCCGATACTTTTACCCCTGCCTTTGAGGAAAGTATAGGCCATGGCCCCGCCAATGATGATACGGTCGACCTTGCCGATCAGGTTTTCGATCACGCCGATCTTGTCCGAAACCTTTGCTCCGCCGAGTATCGCAACGAAAGGCCTGCCGGGATTACTGAGTGCTTCACCAAGAAATTTCAGCTCCTTTTCAACAAGAAAGCCGGTTACCCGGGGCTTGCCTTCCATTATCATCGGGACCGTATACATCGAGGCGTTATCCCTGTGGGCCGTGCCGAAGGCGTCGTCAACGTAGATATCCGCCATGCCGGCCAATTCTTTCGCGAAGTCGTCTTTCGCCTGCCGGAGCTGTGCATCTTCCTTTGCCGCCTTGTCCTTTATGGTCTCTTCCTTGCGGAAGCGCAGGTTCTCAAGGAGCATACAATCACCCGGCTTGAGGGCTTTGGCCTTCGCGCTGGTCTGCGGACCGATACAATCGTCAGCGAAAATAACATCCCGGCCCAACAATTCAGACAATCTCTTCGCTACCGGGGCCAAAGACAACTTCACATCCTTCTTGCCCTGAGGCCTGCCGAGGTGGCTCATAAGAATCAGCGCACCGCCGCCCTCTAATATCTTCTTTATCGTAGGCAGTGCCTTAACGATCCGGTCATCGCTGGTAATGTTGCAGTCATCGTCCAGCGGCACATTAAAGTCGCACCGCATCAGAACTTTTTTACCCCGCACATTAATATCAGCAACAGTTTTCTTTGCCATTTCCTTATCAATCCCCAAAAAAAATGCTTATGCTTTTCGTGAAGCGTATCTAATTAACGCCCATCCCCAAGCTTGGACACCGCCGTGCGGTGGTCCAATCTTGAGGCTGCCACCCATTTTCAATCAATTCTATCATGTGGCATCTTGGCTCAACACATACGTTTATGAACCATCTTTACGCTTCAGGCTTCGAGTATCAGTACTCGGATTACAACGCGGCCATTTTTTCCATAATATCGACGCTGCGATTCGAATAACCCCACTCGTTGTCATACCAGCTTACGACCTTAACGGTTTTGCCGATAACCATCGTGCACAGAGAATCGAAGATGCTCGAATGAGGATCATTGACGATATCGCTGCTTACGATAGGTTCGTCGCAATAGGCCAGTATGCCCTTCATCGGCCCCTGGGCCGCTTTTTTCATCGCCGCATTGACGCTCTCGACCGTAACGTCCTTCTTGACGTTCACCACAAGGTCCACCACGCTGCCGACCGGGACAGGTACGCGTATGGCAAAACCGTCGAGCTTGCCGGCAAGCTCTGGAATTACCTTGCCGATGGCCTTTGCCGCACCGGTGCTGGTTGGGATCATGTTCGCCGCAGCGGCACGGGCGCGACGCAGGTCCGAGTGGATCATGTCGGCCACTCTCTGGTCGTTGGTATAAGCGTGAATGGTCGTCATCATACCCTGCTCGATACCGAACGAATCATTAAGGACCTTCGCTATGGGAGCAAGGCAGTTGGTCGTGCAGCTTGCGTTCGAAACACAACTGATTTTCTTGGTCAGCTTGTTATCATTCACGCCCATAACGATGGTCGCTTCGATATCGTCCTTTGCCGGGACGCTCAGCATGACT
>Ga0315288_10002882_pt1 | contig 22000 bp, 16 predicted proteins | sample YL17G11_20_MG_FD_203454 | JGI IMG/M metagenome (GOLD analysis project Ga0315288, IMG submission 203454) | Sediment microbial communities from Yellowstone Lake, YNP, Wyoming, USA - YL17G11_20 | ecosystem: Environmental > Aquatic > Freshwater > Lake > Sediment | place: USA: Wyoming | collected...
CTTGGTTTGGAGAGACAAAATCGTCTTTTCTTTCAAGGGGGATGGCCGGAATGGACTCGCTCCCGAAGTCCCACTATGGTCGCTTCGTCCATCCCGGCCCTCCCCCTTGGAGCATTTTTTGATTCCGTCTCTCCAACCTAAAATAAAATTTATGAATAATGAAGGTTAACTGAGAAATCGGGTGAACCAAAAAATTGTAATCATTGACGATGATCGGATCACTCTGGAGATTCTGAAGAGGCGTCTCTCCCAAGACGATTTTCAAGTTTTCTACGCCCAGGATGGACAAGCCGGCTATGATTTGATCCAGAGAGAAAAACCGGACATCGTCATTACGGACTTGCTTCTTCCCAAGATTCACGGCTTGGATCTGTGCAGAAAAATCAAGGAAGACAAAGATCTGAAAAGGACGAAAGTCATCTTGATGACGGCGACTTATAAAGCACCGGTTTTCAGGCGAGAAATCCAAAATAGCGGGGCCGAGGAGTTTATTGAGAAACCCCTTAGCACGATCGATCTCATGAAAAAAATCTACAAGTTGTTTATTGACATTGCCGAAGAGGAGAAGGCTTCATCCTCCTCTAAATGAAGATCAATTTTTCGATCCCGACATTCCTCGGAATCTCAAGGTAAGCCGATGAAGATCGGTCGGGACCGGCAAAAATGAACCCTTCAGGGGCCCCAATTTGTTTTCGCAGGCCATACCGAATCCGCTTATTCAGCATGGCCTGCGAATTGAAGATCACTCAACATCGAACGCGTTGACAGTCATCGCCTTTTGGGCATATCATGGACCCAAGATGAGAACCGGGAAAAAGGCCGGATAAAAAAAGCGGTGCTGATCCGTCTTCTTCAAAACATGCTGGGAAAGACGGTCCCGAGACACGAGGCTGGCTTTTCAAGAAGGGGTGACCATGCGCCAACCAATTTCCAAGAAAAAAAATTCAATGGCCGAGCGCCAAAGAGATGAGGAGCTTATCCTTGCCCAACGGGATTTGGCCTTGGCGATCGGCAAGGCTGAAAGTACCGAAGAAGGAATGCGCTCCTGTTTGGAAACCGCGATCCGTATCTCGGAGATGGATTGCGGCGGTGTTTATCTCGCGGATGAGAACTCCGGGGCTTTAGACCTGATACTCCATCAAGGTTTATCGGCTGAATTTGTCGCGGATGTCTCACACTATGAAAAAGATTCACCCAATGCGCAACTTGTCCTGGCGGGCAAGCCCGTCTACTCGGAACATCTCCAAATAGGGATTCCTCTGAATAAGCCGCTGCAGCGGGAAGGTATTCGCGCCATTGCTATCATTCCGATTATTCATAAGGATCGTGTCATAGGCGGAGTGAATCTCGGTTCTCATACTCGGGTTGAAGTACCCCTCTTCGTCCGCAATGCTCTCGAAACGATTGTTTCTCAGATCGGCTACTCGGTTCTCATTTTACTAACAAAAGAGGCGCTCTTCAAGAGCGAAGCGCGCTATAAAGAATTATGGAATCATGCTCCCGTGGCTTATCATATGCTGGATACAAACGGAATCATTGCCAAAGTTAATCATACAGAAGCCTCCATGTTGGGCTATCAGGTCCATGAAATGGTCGGGAAACCGATTTTTGATTTTGTTTTGCCGGAACAGAAAGAGGAAGCGCAAAAAAGGTTCCGCCGAAAAATACGGGAGTTGTCTGTTCCGAAGATTGAAAACAGGATCTATCTCAAAAAGGATGGCTCTCCTATTTACGTTGTTATTGATGAGGTGTTGGAGCGGGATGCCGACGGGAAAATCACTGGCATCAGGTCGACAATGGCCGATATCACGGACCGCAAACGTGCGGAGGAGGAAGCGGTTCGTCATACTAAAAATATAGAATTCCTGTCGGAAACGGCGATGGGATTTGTAGAACTTCCGGCCGAGAAGGACATTTTTTGGTTCATAGGGGAGAAACTGAGACAACTTATAGATGATGCGATCTATATCTTGGTTAACTCATTCGACCAAAAAACGGGCGAGATTCAAGTCCGTGCCCTCTTGGCAGATGACCGGCACAGGCAAGCTATTTTAAAAACACTCGGCGCATATCCGTTGGGGATATCCTTTGTCGTGAGCAAGGAGGCGTGGAACGGCCTTGTCAGCGGCAAGCTTGTCCGTGTTCCCGGCGGTGTCCATGAGTTGTCATTCGGTAATATTCCCAAGGCCGCTTGTGATGCCCTGGAAAAGCTTGCCGGGATCGGTGACATTTTCACGATGGGCTTCACCAGGAAAGGAGAATTATACGGCAGTGCTACGATCATCATGCGAGAAGGATCCCAGCTAAGCAACCGGGATGTCGTCGAGACATTGGTACGTCAGGCAGGAGTGGCGTTACAGCGCAAGCGGGCGGAGGAGGCGCTGCGAGAAAGCCGGAAAAGATTCCAAGCACTGACAGAAACCACCAGTGACTTTGTTTGGGAAATGGATGCCAACGGTGTTTACACCTATTGTAGCCCGCAAATCAATGAACTCTGGGGATACAAACCGGAGGACATGATTGGGAAAACGCCGTTCGAACTTATGATTCCCGAAGATAGAGAGCATGCTATTAAGATGTTTCGTACAATAGCGGAGTCTCCGAGCTCGTTCAAAGGAATGGAAAGCAGCAGCCGGGATAACGCCGGCCGAATTGTTGTGCTGGAAACCAGCGGTGTCCCTTTTTTCGACATTGATGGCAGGCTGCGTGGCTACCGTGGAATTTCCCGCGATATCACCGAGCGCAAGCGTGCTGAGGATGAACTGCGGAAAAGCGAAGCCAGGCTGAAGGAAGCCCAGGCTTTGGGTCGAATAGGAAGCTGGGAATTCGACCTCGACAACCGGACACTACAGTGGTCCGACCAAGTTTACAGATTGTATGAGCGTGATCCGGCCATGGGACCTCCCAATGTTGAGGAGGAAGCGGCCTACTACTCTCCCGAACAGGCAGGGATATTGCATGAATATGCCCAAATCGCAGGGGAGCAAGGGCAGGCATTTGAATACGATCTAGAAGCAAGGCTGCCAAGTGGCAGAATCGCTTACTTTGCCGCCACCATGCGTCCCGTTAGAGATAGAAGCGGGCGTATTGTCAAGCTCTTTGGCACCGTTCAAGATATCACTGAGCGCAAGCGGGCGGAGGCAGATCGGGAGCGGCTGCTGGCCGAGCTTGAGGCCAAGAACAGGGAGCTCGAATCTTATGTCTATACCGTCTCCCACGACCTGAAAGCGCCCCTCGTCTCCCTGAGCGGCTTCTCCTCTGTATTGCAGAAGGAGTTTGACAACCAGTTGGGCGAGGAAGGTAAGCACTGCCTGGAGCGCATCCAAGCCAATGCGGCCCTTATGGACACCCTGATCGCGAGCCTGCTGGAGTTGTCACGCATCGGGAAGGTGGTCGGGACAGTCAAGGAGGTCAATGTGGTGGCGCTGCTGAAGGAGATCCGGGGCGTGCTGGCCGTCAGGCTGGAGGAGGCCGGGGCGGAGTTTGTGGTGCAGGAGCCGCTGCCCACCGTTCACGCCGACCGAGACCGTATCCGCCAGGTGTTCATCAATCTGATAGACAACGCGGTCAAATTCAGGAGCGCGGAGAGAGCGCTGCACATTGAGGTGGGCTGCCGCCAAGAGGGCGATTTCTATTGCTTTCATGTGGCCGATAACGGCATCGGCCTCGCCTCCCAGTACCACGAACAGATCTTCAGTCCCTTCCGAAAACTGCATTTGGAGATCGAGGGCGTGGGGATAGGACTGGCCCTGGTCAAGAAGATCGTGGAACACCACGGCGGCCGCGTCTGGGTGGAGAGTCCTTCGGCGGAGTTTACCCCGAGCCAAGCCGAGGGACCAGGCGCAGGCCGGGAGAGAGCAGGAGCGACTTTCTATTTCACCTTGCCGAAGGAACGCCGGGATAAGCCGAGCCGTCGAAGCTCGGACCTGAAGGGCTTGTCCTGATTTTGGAAAAGGGGCCAAGCCGGGACAAGAGATGAAGGAGGAAACATGAGCCCGAAATCGATTGAAATTCTTCTCGTCGAAGACAACGCCGACCATGTGGAGTTGATCATCAAGACGCTGCGGGAAAACAACGTTCTGAACGAGGTGCACGTGGTGGCCAGCGGGGAGGAGGCGATGGATTTCCTCTGCCGACGTGGAGCGTACGTCGATGCGCCGCAGCCGGAATTGATCCTGCTGGACATTAAGCTGCCCGGTATGAACGGATTAGAGTTCCTGATGTGGATCAAGGCCGATCCGAAGCTCAAAATCATCCCTGTCGTGGTGCTCAGCACGTCGGCGAGCGACCAGGAGATCACGGAAAGCTACAGGCACGGGGCCAACAGCTACATCATCAAGCCGGTGGATTTTAAGCATTTCATCAAGGCCATCAAAGATCTCAAGCTCTACTGGATGGTCACCAATACTTTGCCCATGTGACGTCGGAGGACGTCCAGGGTTTGACGAAGCCTGGAGATCTTTTCGGCCCGTAGCAGGAGAAAAAGAGAGCGATGAGAATTTTATTGGTGGAAGACAACGCTGATCATAGAGAGCTGATGTGCCATGCCCTATCCAAATACGACCTTACCTGGCAGGTCGACGGGATCGCGACCGGCGAGGAGGCGCTGCGCCGTCTGGCGGAGGGAGGGGTCTACGACCTGGTGTTCCTGGATTACAGCCTGCCGGGGCGGGGTGGATTGGAGGTGTTAGAGGAGATCCGGCGAGGCGAGGCTCCGCCCCCGGTGGTAATGGTCACCGGCCGTGGGGACGAGCAGGTGGCGGTGGAAGCGATAAAGGGCGGAGCTTACGACTATGTGGTCAAGGGCGAGGGCTACCTGCGGCGGCTGCCGGTGGTTGCCCGGAGGGCTATGGAGGCCCACTTGTTGGACCTGGAGTACAAAAGGGCGGAACAGGCGTTGCGGGCGTCTGAGGAGAAGTATCGCTTGCTGTTTGAGACCGCTCCTTTCGGTATTGGGATGGCAGACCCGGCGGGGAATGTGTTGGCCTTCAATTCGGCTATGGAAAAGATTACAGGCTTTACCCCGGAAGATTGGAAGACAATGAGATTAGAAGCTACGTACGTTGACCCGGATGAACGCCGACAGCTATTGAGGACCTTGCAGGAATCCGGCCAGGTTCGTGACCGGGAAGTCCGGTTGAAGCGCAAGGACGGCACAATCTACACGGCCATGATGAATATAGATCAGATCAAAGTGGGCGGGCGGATGGTGCTCTACACCAATGTGCGCGACATCACCGCGCGCAAAAAGCAGGAAATCCTCCTTGAGGAAAGCGAAATGTTGAATAAAGCCCTCTTCGAGTATAACCCGATTGAATCCATTCATGTGGATCTTGAAGGAAGAATCCTGACGGTCAACCTGGCTAAAAGGCAATCGGGCGAGCGACTGCCTCATATCGGGGATGTGATGTATAAGGATTATGCGGCGAAACATGAAATCGATATGTACGGCCATCTACAAGAATGCCTCCGAACGAAAGAGGTTAAAGAATTTTCTTCGCTCAAATATCGGGATAAATACCTGCATGTGAAAATCGCGCCCTTCCTTCATGGGGCGATCATTACCTCTCTCGATATCACCCCGCAGGTCATGGCCGAGAAGGCGTTGAGCAAAAGCGAGATGATGTACCGGGCGCTCTTTGAAAATGTCGGTGAAGCGATTTTTATCTTGGACTTGGATAGAAAAATTCTTGCGGCGAGCAACAAAGCCGGCGAGATGTTTGACTTCAACAACAAAGAATTCATCGGGATGTCGTTCGTCGATCTTCTCGTCGCCTCCGAAATCCAGAAATTTCAAGACGTTCTGGAGGTTTTGCCTGACGGCCCGGCTTTCCCCCTTTTACAGCAAAACGGCTTGAAAAAAAACGGGAATGTGTTTCCGGTTGAAATCAATTTGTCCGTCATCCACGGCTTGGAAAAGGAACCATTCTTTTTCCAGGTCGTCGTCCGGGACATTTCGGAACGCCGCAAAGCGGAAAAAGAAAAAGAAAAACTCCAAACCCAGCTTTTGCTCTCCGAAAGAATGGCTGGAATCGGAGTTCTCGCGGGAGGGATTTCCCATGAATTCAATAATTTGCTTCAAATCATGAGCGGCGTCGTCCAATGCGCGGATAAGACCGGAAAGCTCACCGATATCCAGGAAGCCTTTGACACCGTTTTGAAAACATCCGACCGGGCGGCGAAAATCATAAAAAATTTGCTGACATTTTCCAATCCTCATAGCTCTCAAATGGAATTCACCGATCTCAGGCACCTGATCGATCTCGTGTTCGCTCTGGCCGAGGGCCAGTTGAAAAAAAAAAATATCAAAGTCGTCAGGCATTATGAGAATATTCCCTTGGTCAGGGCTAATGTCGGCGAAATTCAGCAGGTATTTTTCAATCTCATGCTTAATGCCAGGGACGCAATGTTCCCCAAGGGCGGAACGCTGAGCGTCGGGGCCGGAGTTACAGACGGCCGGGTGGAAATATCTTTCAAAGATACGGGACATGGAATAAGCAAAGAAAATATGAATAGAATATTTGACCCTTTTTTCACGACAAAAGGGGCTTTTGGAAAGAGTTCGACTCCGGGCACGGGACTGGGGTTGGCGGTGTCTTATGCCATCGTAACACGACACCAGGGAAGTCTTGAGGTGGAAAGCGAAGTTGGCCAAGGGACGACGTTTCGTATTTATTTTCCGATCGCTGAAGCTGAGAAGCGCCCGAGGCGCCGGCCGGCAAAAAAGGCCGCGGCCGCAAAATTCCGACCGAAGAGAATTTTAGTCGTCGATGATGAGGAGGATATTTGTAAAACCATCATTAAGTATTTGTCTTTTCGAGGGCATAAGGCCGAATACGCCATGACCGGGAGCGGCGCGCTTCGAAAGCTGAAGAAAAGACATTTTGATTTTGTATTGGTTGATATGATCATGCCCGGGCTGTCGAGCGTCGGGCTCATAAATAAGATTAAACAAATCAAGCCGAGCCTAAAATTAATCGCCATGTCCGGAGATCTCGCGAATTCCGCTCGAATAGCCAAGACGAATAAAAAAGGTGTGTTCAAAATCATTCAAAAGCCTTTTCAAATTGAAGAAATAGCCGAGATGTTCAACAAATAGCTCGAATTCTATCCGGCGATTAGACTGCATCATGAACCGGCTGGGAATATTGGGCCGCCCGGCTGAAATGCTGGAGCGATGACGCCCGGAAACCGGTCGCCAAGTCGGAATGAGGGGAGCTTGGAGCACTCTTGACAGTATTGATGGTAATTAAATATGATAAGATTACATATAGTCGCGGGAAAGGCCAATTTATTGAGAAAATGGGGAATTTCGTCTGGAGGGGAGAAAAAACCCTTTTTTATCTGTTCGCACCCCCCCAAATTCAACCTTGCCCCCAAACGCCCTCTGAATCTTGCCTTTTCCGACGATTGGCGGGAAATTTGAGATGAGAAAACTTGGGCGGCCGACGGCGGTTAAAATTTTGATTATTGATGACGAGCCCGATCTCGGCCGGATTTTTATCAAGATATTCCAAGAAGAAAAATATCACATCCTGACCGCCCTTGACGGTCCCGACGGGATTTTGAAGGCCCAAGAGGAAAAGCCCGATGTGATCCTTTTGGATTTAAACCTTCCGGGAATGAACGGCATCGACGTTCTCCGGGAAATAAGAACACACGACAAAAACGTCTTGATCATTATCCTGACGGGCTATGGAACGATCGCCACTGCCATCGAGGCGATGAGGCTCGGGGCCTTTGATTATCTTGCCAAGCCCATCGATATTGAAATCATCAGAATGGTCGTTCAGAATGCTCTTAAAACGCGCGCCGTTTTCAAGGAAAAAGACCGCGCCCGAGAGCCCCGGGACGGGGCGAGGTATGACCCGATCATCGGCGACAGCCTCCAGATGAGTGACATCCGAAAGCTGATTCATAAAGCTTCCGCCTGTGATATTTCGGTTATCCTGAAGGGAGAAAGTGGGACGGGAAAAGAATTGATCGCGCGGGCGATCCATCAAAGCAGCCGGAGGGCCGAGAAGCCCTTTGTCGTCATTGATTGCGCGGCTCTTCCCGAAACGCTGCTGGAAAGCGAGATATTCGGATATGAAAAGGGATCGTTCACCGGAGCGTACGATCGAAAAATAGGCCGGTTCGAATTGGCTCATGAAGGAACTGTTTTTTTGGACGAAATCGGGAATTTGAACGGCTATGTGCAAATGAAACTACTCCGGGTTATTCAAGAGAAATCGATCGAACGCTTGGGAGGGAAAAAGCTCATTCCTCTGGACTTCAGGCTTATCGCCGGAACGAACATCAATCTTGAAGCCGCCATGGAGGAGGGGAAATTTCGCGAAGATCTGTACTATCGATTAAACGTTTTTTGCCTCGCCCTCCCGCCCCTCCGGGAGCGGAGAGGAGACATCGAGCTTCTCCTGGATTATTTTCTAAAAAAGTATATCTCGCTCTATGAGAAAAGTATTAAAGGCTTTTCTCCCGAAGCCAGGTGGCTGTTAACCGAATATTCTTGGCCGGGGAACGTCCGGGAACTGAAAAATGTCATTGAAAGCGCCGTTGTTTTGGCGGATGATCAGATCGTGCCCGCGATTCTACCCCAAAAAATCCAGGTTATTCGGGGAAAAATACCAATTTCCGAGGGAACTCTTAAAAAATTGAGCAGAGATGCCAAAAAAGATTTTGAGAGACGTATCATCAAAAAAGTTTTGGACGAAGTCGGCTGGAATAAAAGCAAGGCCTCCAAAGTGCTCGAGGTGGACTACAAAACGCTTTTGAATAAAATCAAAGAATACGGCATTTTCCGACAATAAGCGGACCTCTCCGCTCCCTCCTTATTCGGCGATCGGGAGGTGCATCACATCAACAACTTCATGCCTTTTTTGCGCGGATGCGTTAAAATAAAAGCCGGAATGACAATGAATGAAGGGAGGCATGAATGAAAAAACACATTTTTTGGGTTTTGATCGGATGGCTCTGTCTTGGCGTCGGCCTGGCTTCGTCCCAGGGACTGAGGAGCGGGGAGGCGGCGATCTACCTCAAAAACGGCGATTTAGTCGTCGACCGGATCCTCGACATCTCGAGCACCAGGCTCGTGCTCGAAACCGAAAACAGAGGCGAATTCCCCCTGCGGGACCTCTGGATGATCAATTTCGTCAACGACAAATGGAATTTCCCGGACGAGCGGAACAAGATCGAGGGCGGCGACCATTACGTTTTCCTCAAGGATGGAGGCATAACGTCCGGAAGGATCACGGACTTCAGCTCCGAGCAGCGGGTGTTCGATCTCGACTCCGGCGAAAAGATTGCGATCGGCCGGGTCCGCCGGATTTATTTTTCCAAGAATGTCCCCAATGAGTTGATGAACGAAGTGCGGGAAGAGCGGACGGAGGGCACATTCCGCTCAGTCGGCCCCGGGGGTGACAAGGAGATCATCTGTGAGATGGGCTGGCACGTCCTGGAGATCGACTCCAACACGCCCCTCAAGAAGTGGCGCTGGACGTCCCGCGAGGCGAGGTGCGTCGTGGCTAACCCGCGCCGCGATGCCCTGCTGGTCATCAAGGGCGGAGCGAACAGGGACATCATGCCCAATCAGAGGGTAACCTTCAGGATCAACGACCTGACGCTCGATGAATTCATCCCCGGCGAGAACGTTTTTGAGAAGAGCTACAACATCAGGAGAGAGATGCTCGGCGACAGGAACGAGTTTACCCTGACCATCGCAGTGGACCGAACCTTCATCCCGGCGAAAGTCATTCTCCGAAACAAGGACGAGCGGGAGCTCGGCGTTCAGATTGCTTACATCTATCTTTTTGAGCGCTGAGGGTTTCCGTCTGCCGGATCCAGAGAGATGGAAAGGATTCTTTTTTCTGCTCGCCGATGAATTCCGGTGCCTACGAATTGATGATTATTCCGCGCGGCGATAGACGATGGCTGTGACCGTCTTGTCGTTTCCGCCCATGTTGACAGACAGCGCATAGGGACGGTCGGGGGAAATCGGGATCTGCCAGTTCCCCGCTTTCCCGGTCAGCTGCTGCCAGATAGTAACGGCCTGCCGCACTCCGGTTCCTCCCGTGGGATGTCCCCAGCCGACCAGCCCGCCGGACGTGTTGAAAGGCAATGTTCCCTGCCGCGAAGCATTCCCGCCCAAAATATAATCCGGCCCTTCGCCTTTCCCGGCCAAGCCGATCGCTTCCACGGACAACAGCCCGGAAATCGTGAAGCAATCATGGCATTCCACGGTCCCGAGCTCATGGAGAGCGATTCCCGCCGATTCCAGGGCCTTTTTCACGGCCCTGGCCGTCGTTTCAAGCCGAGTCGGATCTTCCGGAGGAATCGTCAGGTCCGCTTCAACTTGCCCCCAGCCGACGATTTCCACGGCGTCGGATTTGGGACTTCCGGTCCGTTTCAAGCCTTTTTCGGAGACGATTGCGATGGCGGACCCCGCGTCGGACACTTTGGAGCAGTCATAGACATTCAAATGGTCGACGAACGTCCGGGGATTCGGTTCTGTCAAGGCCAATGATTCGAGATTTTCCGCGGTATTATGGAATTCCTGGGCGGTTTCGCAGAGCCGGGCGTTTTCGATGGCGTTCCGGTACCAGCGGGCGAAAGCCTGCCGCGTTTTCTCCCGTCCGTATTTTTCAAAATAGGAGCCCGCCCGGTCACTGAAGGCCGCGGGGAAGAAATAGGCGTGACCTTTCTTGCGTTCACCCCGGAACCAGCCGGCGCCGGCCAGGATGTCCGCGCCGTAAACGGCCTTGACGGTGTTCTGGACTTCCACGCCGATCGCCAGGACGACATCGGCCGTTTCGGCGAGCACGGATTTTATCCCGGCGGCCAGTCCCAGCCCGCCGGAGCCGCAGGCCCCTTCCACCCGGCAGCACGGCTTCCATCTCAGATCTTCATCCACATAGGGTATCAGGGCGGCCAGGTTGCCCTGCTTGTTGAAGCGGGCCGCCATAAAATTGCTGATCACCCCTTCATCGACGTTCTTCCCCCCGCCGATTTGCTTCAAGGTCCCCTGGCCCGCCTCCCGGATGTATTCTTCAAGGCCCGGCCGGGGCTTTTTGGGATGGAATTCCTTCCGGCCCGTTCCCATGGAGATGGAATTGTATCCCGCCGTCATGAAGACTTTTCGCCGGATTTTTTTCATGTCATGACCTCTCAATCGAAATAATTGTTGATCGGGCCGTAGGCATGGTAAAAGCCCGTCAGCAGCACGGTATTGACGTCCTCTTCCCGGGCTGCGACCTTCTCGTTCACGAGCCCGAGTCCGATCTCCTTGGATTTCCGCCCATACTTTTTGGCGAGATCGGCGCCCAGGGTATTCATCCCCTTCAACTGCCGGAAATAGCCCTCAAGGAAATTCGCCCTGTCGGGGACCTGGATCACGCTTTTCCACGGCTTGGCCTGACCCGGCAACGCGCCCAATTTTTGGTCCAAGCGTCCGCTGATCTCCGCAAAGGGCACATAGGCCTTTTTTTCGGGGTCGAAGACTCCGCCCGGCCGTCCCTTTTCATACTTCAGGAATCCGTCCTTCTGGGATCCATCGGCGTATTGCCCGCCGGCGATCCCCAGGGAGATCAATCTGTCCAAGAGCGGGCTGTGGAGCCGGCCTCCGGCCAGACGCTCGTTCATCACGCGCAAAATGCATTGACAGACGTCGAGGCCCACATAATCGATCAGCTGGAAAATCCCCATGGGACGGATCAGAAAATCCTGGCTGACCTTATTCACCATGTAAATCGAGTCGACCAGCCCGAAATCCCCGGCGAGCCGTTCGACCTCGGAGACGGCGTACAAGGCGTCCTTCATGAAGTGCCCGTTCCCGATGAAACCGGCGACGTCATGGGACGGCACAACGGTTTTCCGCAGTTTCGAGGCAAATTGTTTGGCGAAATCAGCCAGGCCGGAGACCGTGGCCTCCGCGCGGATCAGCTCCACGAGTTTTTGAACGGCCGGAGGATTGTAAAAGTGAAAGCCGATGATGCGGCCGTTCAGGTTCGCTTTGTTATTCAATTCCGAAATGGGAATGGATGAAGTATTCGTCAAAAACCACGCCTCCCGCGAGTTGTGGGAGATGATCCGGGAGAGGAGCTTGATCTTGAGGTCCAGGTTTTCATTGATCGCTTCAAACACCAGGGTAGAATCAAAGGCAGCCTCGATCTGGGTGGCCGGGCGGACGACGGCCAGAACGTCCTTGATGTACTGATTGATCACGTCCTCGTTTTCAATCAAATCCTCGCGTTTTTCATAGGCCTTCCGGAGCCAAACCGCCTTCTTTTCCGCGGCCCGCTGAACCTGGTCTTGCAGATATTTCAGCAATCCCGAAAGGGCTTTCTGGGAAATATCCACGGCCTGGAGAGAAAAGGTCCGGGATTCATTTCCTGGCTCCAGGCTCAGATCGGCCATTTCCATGGCCGTGAGCAGAACAATGCCGCTGCCCATTTTCCCCGCAGCCCCCAAAACGGTTACATTTTCAAGTCGTTCGGCATAATTCATCGTCGTCCCTCGTCTCCTTCGAGATCAGGTTCACCATTTGGGCGCGCGTTTTTCCAGGAAGGCCCGCATTCCCTCCGCCGCCTCGTTCTCAAAGAGCAAACCGAACATCTCGGATTCCAGGGCGCAACCCGCATCAAAATCCATCAAAAATCCCTGGCGGGCGGCCTGTTTGACCCGTTTGACGGCCTGGGGGCCTTTGGAAGCGATCGTTTTGGCCAGTCCAAGGGCTGTCGGCATGAGTTGCTCGGGTTCCACGACTTTTTGCACCAATCCCATGCGCAGGGCCTCTTCGGCGCCGATCATCTCTCCCGTCAGGAGCAGGAACAGGGCATTCCCGAGACCGATGAGCCTGGGGAGCCTTTGCGTGGCCGCATACCCGGGGATTACGCCCAGGTTGACTTCAGGCTGGCCGAATTTGGCTTTGGCGCCGGCGATCCGAAAGTCGCAGGCCAAGGCCAGCTCGCAGCCTCCACCCAGGGCGAATCCGTTCACCGCGGCGATGACCGGCTTCGCGAGAAGCTCCAAACTCCGGAAGGTCCGCTGGCCCCATTTCGAGAATTCTTTGCCTTCGGCCTGGGTTTTATGGACCATTTCGGCGATGTCGGCGCCCGCGACGAACGCTTTTCCTTCACCCGTGATGATCAAGACCTTAATATCGTCTCGTGGGCTGATTTCGGCGATCAGGCTGTCCATCTCCTGGAAAAAACGCGTGTTCAATGCGTTCAAAGCCTGGGGCCGGGAGATGGTGATGACGGCCACGCCTTCAGCCGCTTCCATTTTCAGGATTTCATACGTCATGCCCTTCCTCCTTATTCCGTTAAAAGCGATCTGGCGATGACCAGGCGCTGGATTTCCGACGTGCCTTCGTAGATTTCCGTGATCCGCTGGTCTCGATAAAGCCGCTCCACCTTGTAATCTTTCATGAATCCGTACCCGCCGTGAATCTGGAGCGCTTTGTGACAGACGCGATGGGCCATTTCCGAAGCGAACAGCTTGACGATGGCCGACTCTTTGGTGAAGCGCTTTATTCCCGAGTCTTTCATCCAGGCGACGCGGTAGAGCATGGTTTTCGCCACCTCGACGTCCACGGCCATGTCGGCCAGGACGAACTGCAGCGCCTCGAATTCGGAAATCAGCTTGCCGAACTGGGTCCTTTCTTTGGAATAACGGACCGCTTCTTCCAAGGCGGCTTCGGCGATTCCGATGGCCTGAGCGGCGATTCCGACGCGCCCGCAATCCAGTGTCGCCAGGGCGATGTTCAACCCGCGATTTTCCTGCCCCAAAAGATTTGCGGCCGGAATCCGGCAGTCGGTGAACACCAATTCCGTCGTGCTGGAGGTGCGGATCCCCAGCTTGTCCTCGTGTTTTCCCACGGAATATCCGGGACTCTCTTTGGGAACGAGAAAAGCGGAAATTCCTTTGGCGCCTTTCTCCTTGTCCGTGCAGAAAAAGGCGATGATGACATCCGCAAAAGAGCCGTTGGTCGTAAAATTTTTTGTGCCGTTCAAGAGATAAAAATCTTCCTGGCGAACGGCGCTGGCCCGCAGAGACCCGGGATCGCTGCCGGCGCCCGCTTCCGTCAGGGAAAAACATCCCAGCCATTCCCCGGAGGCCAATTGAGGAAGGAATTTCTGTTTTTGATCCTCCGTCCCGAACATGATGATGGCATCGTTGACCAGAGAATTTTGGACGGAGACACCCACCGCCGTGCCCGCGTCCACCTTGCTGAATTCGATCATGGCGCCCGCATAGGCGATCATCCCCAGCCCGGACCCCCCGTATTCCTCCGGAACCGTCATGCCCAGATAGCCCAGCTCTCCCAGCTTTTTGAGCGCGGCCAGGTTGACCTCCTGCTTGGCATCCAATTCCTCGACAACCGGCGCGAGCTCCTTTTCGGCGAATTTCTTCGCCCCGTCGATGACCATTTTTTGTTCTTCGCTGAAATTAAAATCCATGATCCGTCTTCCTCCTCTCTTGAATTGTATTTTGGATATATTCGACGATATTTTGAATATCCTCTCCCGGTCCGAAGACTTTTCCGACCCCCATTTCTTTCAATTTCTCCTGATCTTTCGTGGGGATGATGCCGCCTCCCGTCAACAGGCGGTCTCCCAGGCCGGATTTATCCATGAGCTCCTTGACCCGCTTGAAATGGGTCATATGAGCCCCGGACAAGATCGAGAGGCCGACGACGTCGGCATCTTCCTCAACGGCGGCCTGGACGATGGATTCCGGCGTCTGCTGCAGTCCCAGGTAGACGACTTCCATGCCGGCTTCCACAAGCGCACGGGCGATGACCTTGACCCCTCGGTCATGGCCGTCCAGCCCGGGCTTGGCGATGATGACTTTGATTTTTGGACCCGCCATCTTTTTTTCCTCTTGTTTCATATTTTCAATAAAAGGGTTGTTCGCGATATTCTCCAAAAACTTTTATTAAAGCATCGCTGATTTCGCCCTCGGTGGCATAGACACGCGAGCACTCCAGCAGGTGAGGGATCAAATTTCCGGATCCGGCGGCCGTTTTCTCCAAGGCCTTCAGCCGCTGTTGAACGGCGACGTTGTCCCGTCGTTGTTTAATCTCGTGCAGGAATTGGACCTGGTCCCTTTCAACGGATTCATCGATTTCCAGGACCGGGATCTCCAGCTTTTCGTCTTCGTTGGTGAATTGATTGACTCCGACAAGGAATTTTTTCTTGCGGGAAAGCGCAATCTGGTATTCATAAGCGGCCCGGGTGATTTCCCGCTGGGGAAATCCCTGTTCAATAGCCTTGACCATCCCCCCCAGTTCATCGATTTTCTTGAAATACTTTTCCGCCTCTTCCTCCAGGTCATTGGTTAATTTCTCGAGGTAATAAGAACCGCCCAGCGGATCGATCACATTGGCCGCCCCGCTTTCGAAGGCGATGATCTGCTGGGTTCGGAGAGCGATTTCCACCGCTTTTTCCGAGGGGAGGGCCAACGCTTCGTCCATGGAGTTCGTGTGTAAACTCTGACATCCGCCCAGGACTCCGGCCAGGGCTTCCAGGGCCGTCCGAACGATATTGATTTCCGGCTGTTGGGCCGTCAAGCTGCAACCGGCCGTCTGAACATGAAATCGGCACAACCAGGACCGGGGATTTTTCGCTTTGAACCTTTCCTTCATGTGGCGGGCCCAAATCCGCCGGGCCGCGCGCAGCTTGGCGATTTCCTCGAAGAAATCCAGGTGAGAATTGAAGAAAAAAGACAGCCTGGGGGCAAAGTCGTCAATATCCAATCCCGCCCGGATGGCATGTTCCACATAGGTGAAGCCGTCGGCCAGCGTGAAGGCCAGCTCCTGGGCCGCCGTGGATCCGGCTTCGCGAATATGATATCCGCTGATGGAAATCGTGTTCCACTGAGGGACATGGTCCGCGCAGAAGGCCATGAGATCCGTGATCAGGCGCAGGTGGGGTTCCGGGGGGAAAATCCACTCCTTCTGGGCGATGTATTCCTTCAAAATGTCGTTCTGAAGAGTTCCCCGGACCTTGGCAAAAGGGATCTTTTGGCTTTCGGCGTTGGCCAGAAACATGGTGAAGATCCAAGCGGCCGGAGCATTGATCGTCATGGATGTCGAGACTTTGTCCAGGGGGATATCGTGGAACAGGCGTTCCATGTCGGCCATCGAATCCACGGCCACTCCCGTTTTGCCCACTTCTCCGACGGCCAGGGCGTGATCGGAATCCCGGCCATAGAGCGTCGGATTGTCAAAGGCGACCGATAAACCGGTTTGTCCTTTCTCCAGGAGGAATTTATATCTTTGATTCGTTTGGACGGGAGTCCCCATGCCGGAAAACTGGCGCATGGTCCAGAGTCTCCCCCGGTACATCGTCGGGTGAATCCCTCGCGTATAAGGATATTCTCCCGGGTCGCCCAACGTCGTCGCGGGGTCGAAAGCCGATAAATCTTCCCAGGTGTAAAGCGGCTGGAGTTGGCGTCCGGAAATGGAGGAAAAATCGGCTTCGCGCAACTCGGCTTTTTGATTTTGTTCTTTCCCGTGTTTCTTATTTGCTATTTTCACGGCAAGCCCTTTCCTTGGTGAATTCCATTTTTACTTGAGCGCAAGTCTTGCGGATATACGGATAAGGAGACTGGCAATTTTTCAAAAGATGCTCGGAGACGGCCCGAATTTCCTCCGGGGCATTCGCCAGCGCGGCATATCTTTCCCACAGATTTTGCTGGATGGATTCTTTGATCTCGTGTTCCAGGCGTGAGCGTTTTTTTTCCTGGTACCGTCCGGATTGGACGATTCTCAGAATCCTTCGTTCCATTTCCTCGAAAACCTCGTCCAGCCCCCGGTCTTGGACGGCCGATGCGGTGAGAATCGGCGGAGCGGATTCTGTTATCCGGCGCGCACTGATTTCGAACAAAAATTTCAAAGACTCCAGGAGAGTCTCTATGCCCGGCAAGTCGGCCTTGTTGACGAGAAAGATGTCTCCCACTTCGAAGATCCCGGCCTTGAGCGCTTGGATGATATCTCCGGTGCCGGGCTGGAGCACAAGAATGATCAGATCGGCACAGGTCAGCACATCCAACTCGGCCTGGCCGACTCCGACCGTTTCAATGAAGATCCTGTCCATTCCGAAAGCGTCGAAAATATCCGCCGCATGGGGAGTCGAGGGTGAGAGCCCTCCGTGGCCGTCCCGGGAGGCCAGGGAGCGGATGAAGATATGATGGTCGCCGCTCAGACTCTGCATCCGGACACGGTCTCCCAGGAATGCGCCACCCGTAAAAGGGCTGGTGGGATCCACGGCGATGACGCCGACGGAATGGCCGGCCTTGAGGGCGCGGCGGGCCAAGGCCGCCGTAACGGTGCTTTTTCCCACGCCCGGAGGTCCGGTGATCCCGATTCGTATCGCCCCTTTCTGATGGGGAATCAGCTTATCCCGAATCTCCGGGATCAACTCCGGACAATTCTCAACTTTGGTGATCAGACGGGCGCAGGCCAGCCGGCTGCCGTTAAAAAATTCATCCCACAATTCCGGGTTGATGGAATGTCCGATGGGCATTTCTGATTTCAGAAAAACTCCTTCGTCGCTGAGTTCGGAAACCGTCGGTTAAAGATCAAATATATCGCCAAAGAACGACGGAAGTCAAGGAAGACCAGGCAGGAATTACCCCAATTTTATTTGTAGCAGAAAACCGGGTCCTGTCAAGGCCGGATTATCTTCCCAATCGTTTCCGAAACTCCTGGGTCAGCCTGGGGACGACCGCAAAAAGATCGGCCGTGATGCCGTAGGTGGCAATTTTAAAGATCGGAGCGTCCGGGTCCTTATTGATGGCCACAATGACGTTCGATGTCTTCATCCCGGCCTGATGCTGGACGGAACCCGAGATGCCGCAGGCGATATAAATCTTGGGCCGAACGGTTCGACCGGTTTGCCCAACCTGGTGTTCGTAAGGAATCCAGCCTGAGTCGACGGCGACACGGGATGCGCCCACGGCCGCGCCCAGGACCTCCGCGAGTTCCCGGATCACTTTGAAATTTTCTGCGCTCCCGACTCCTCTTCCTCCTGAGATGATGATCTCCGCGTCAGCCAGGTTGACCGTTTCCGTCCCTTTGATGAATTCCAGGATCTTTGTCCTGACCTGGTCCTCGGTCATCGGGAGGGTCTCCCGGATGATCTCTCCTTTTCTTGTATCATCCCTCGGGGGCATGGCGAAAACCTTGGGCCGGACGGTCGCCATCTGCGGGCGGTAATGGGGATAGTCGAGAATCGTCGCCATGATGTTTCCGCCAAAAGCCGGCCGCGTTTGTTTGAGGTATTTTGTTTCCGGATCGATGTCCAAACCGGTACAGTCCGCCGTCAACCCCGCTTCCAGGGTTGTGGCCACGGTTCCCGCAAAATCCCGACCCTGGGTGGTGGCCCCGAAGAGAACGATCTCGGGCTTATATTTCCGGATGAGCTCAACGGCGGCCTTGGCGTAGGGATCGGCGCGATATTGTTTGAGCAGGGGGCTCTCCATGACATAGACCTTCTCCGCTCCATGGGCGATCGCCTCTTTGGCAAAATGATCAACGGTCTCCTTGTCCCCGAAAAGCATGGCGCACAATTGACATCCCAGACGATCGACCAGTTTCCTTCCCTCACCCAGGAGTTCAAAAGAAACGCTCGAAGCCTTTTCCTGCTCGTGCTCGAAAAAGACCCAGACGTTTTTATAGAGGCTGGTGTCGATGGGTGCGGCCTTTTCCTCTTTTTCTACGGTGATGGCGCCGACCGGGCAGGCATCCACACAGGCGCTGCAGAAGTTGCATTTCTCATCGACGGCCGCAATCCCGTCCTTCATGCTCAATGCGCCGAAAGGACAGGAGGGGAGACAGGCCTCGCATCCCGAACAGGTATCAGCATCAATGATTAATCTGGCCATTCCCTTCTCCTCCTATTCATTCTGAGAAGACGTTCAGCGTTCATCCGTTGGCCTTGACGGAAAGCGGGCGGGATGCACCTCACGGGATCATTTTATAAATTTCGTGTCCATCAATTTTTGCGCAAGAAGCGGAACCACCTCCGGCAATTCTCCTTTCAAAATCTCGCCGCCCGCTCCTCTGGCCTCCGGGGAAAAGATCCTGACCACCCAGGTTGGCGATCCCTTCAATCCGATTCGATTCTCATCCGCCCCGATGTCCTTTGCGGTCAAAATGGGAATTTGAGCCCTGGCAACCCTTTTGATCCCTAACAGGGAAGGATGTCTGGGCTCATTGATATCTTTGATAACCGTCAGCAAAGCCGGAAGCGAAGACTCGACGACTTCTCTTCCATTCTCCAGCAATCGTTCCACGACGATTTTCTTCTTTTCGAGATCGATCTCCCTGACCTTCGAAACATAGGTGAGTTGCGGGATTCCCAGGCGTGTTGCAACGCCCGGCCCAACCTGAGCGGTATCCCCGTCGATGGCCTGCTTTCCGCAAATCACCAGGTCGGCGCCGCCGATCTGCTGAATCGTCTTGGCCAGGGTATAAGCCGTGGCCAGCGTATCCGCTCCCGCGAAGGCTTTGTCCGAGACCAGGTAGACCTTGTCCGCGCCCACCGCCAGAGCGCTTTTCAAAACCTCGACGGCCTGAGGAGGGCCCATGCTGATCACGTGGACTTCTCCGCCGTGTTTTTCCTTGATGCGAAGGGCTTCTTCGACGGCATACTCATCGAAGGGATTGGTGATACTCGCCACGCCCTCTCGAATCAGGGTGTTCGTCTCAGGGTTGATCTTCACGTCCGTGGTATCCGGAACCTGTTTGACACATACTACGATCTTCACATTTTCCCCTTTATCTTCCTTTAAAATAGATGAAATCGCGGGCCGGCGTGATCCGGGGATAAAAATATTCTCTTTGGGATCGCACCAGATCTTTTCCTTTATGCCCGTATGCCCGGGAATCAAATTGTCGATTTCGGTAAAGATATATCATCGGATAATATCCCGAGTCAAGAAATCATGCGTTCAGGAGTCCCCCCATTTTTTATTTGGTGCAGAAAACCGGGTCCTGTCACGGCCGGGGCCATAACACCCTCGCTCAAGACCCACCCACCCGCCACCATGAGCTTCGGGTGTTATGGCCCCAGCCGTGCCACCCGGGCGCCCGTCTCAGACCGACACTTTATTTTTACTGCATTTCGTTGTCCTTCAAGGAGTTCCATTAATTATAAATATAAAAATGGAGGAACTCCTGATCTGACGTTTAAAAAAGCCTGAATACAGGTCAGCTCCAGAGCCGCCCACAGCGGATATCGCCCGCCGGGCCTTGGAAATGGACAACGGTCGAGGGGATTCCGGGGACGCCTTCTCCGGCCGGCGGACGGTCAAAACTGTTTCTTGTTGAAGGCCGCGACGGCGAGATAAAGGAACAGGGCCGCGAAGCCGGCTCCGAAAGCCAAAGAAAACCACCACGGCCGGGGCAGCTTGAGGAGGACCGGGAGTAAGCTCAAGACCGCCAGTTGGTTACCGCCGTAGAGAATGAGGATTACGCCCACAAGGACCGACGGCGACAGGACCCCGATAAGGATGCCGGCGGAACTCGAGACGGCCATCATGGAGAAAGCCGTCAGCAGCGATTGTCCGGCCTCCGCCAGCATCTTTCCGCTTGTCCCGCGGCCCGAGAAATAATCGACGGCCATGCCCACGGCGATGGTCAGGACGGCGGCCGCCGCGATACAGGTGCCGACCGCGAAGAATTTCCCCAGGAGGATGCTGCTCCGTTTTACGGGACGCACAAGGAAAAGCGGATAGACGCCCTTGCTTTTTTCGTGGATGATGCCCACCACCAGCATGATCGAGGCCAGCGTCCCGCTGACGCTGGTGACGATATAGGTCGAGAACAGGGCCAATGACATCTGGCCTTTGGTGTCGGGCCGCAGGAAGTGGAGGAGGACCGAGAGGAGGGGAAGTCCGATCCACATGAAGGCCATGACTCTGGATTTGTAAAAGCCCTTCAGCTCGTCAAGATACATGATCCTCAGGCTCATCGCCCCTCTCCTTCCCCCACGAACTTCAGGTAGACCTCGTCCAGGCTCGGGGCCACGGGCCGGATGCTCCGGATCCTGTTCCCTTTTTCCAGTAGCCTTTCGACCGCGGCGTGGATGGCGGCATCGACGTCCGCCCCGGGCTCGAGATGAAGAAAGAAGCGGCCTGTTTCGGCCCCTGTGACGCTCCGGATTCCCTCGAGATCCCCGGCGCCCCGCCAATTGCCCTCGTCGTGCGACAGGACCAGCTCGACATCGTCGCAGGTTGAAAAGTGGGATTTCAGCTCGTCCAGCGTTCCGATCTTGAGGACCCGGCCGCGGCTGAGGATACCGATCCGGTCGGCCACGTCCTGCACGTCGCTCAGGATATGCGAAGAAAAGAAAATGGTCATGCCGGCCCGGCTCAGCTCCCGGAGGAGGGATTTCACCTGAATACGGTTCCCCGGGTCGAGCCCGGAGAGGGGCTCATCAAGGACGAGGAGCCGCGGCTGGTGCAGCAAAGCTTGGGCGATCCCCAGCCGCTGGACCATTCCCCCGGACAAGTGGATGATCTTCCGGCCGCGGGAGTCCGTCAGGCCGACCTGTTCCAGAACCTCGGGAATGCGGCGCGAGAGCCGGCCTTTGTCCAATCCCGACAGTCGGCCGAAAGTCAACAGGGCGTGGTCGACCGTGCGCCATTCCTGGAAGGCGATATCCTGGGGCATGTAGCCGATCATTCGGAAAAGCTCGTGGCGTTCCTGGGGCATACGGAAGCCCGCGACGGAAAGCGACCCGCTGAAATCGGAGATCAAGCCCACCAGGATCTTGATGGTCGTCGTCTTACCGGCTCCGTTGGGGCCGATGAACCCGAAGATCTCGCTCTCCCGGATTTCGAAAGAGGCCCGGTCCAAGGCCAGGACGGTACCATATTTTTTCGTGACTCCCTCCAGAAACGCCAGGCCGCAAGCCTTATTCATTTCCGTTCCTTTCGCTCTGATTTGAATGACGGGCTGGGAAAATTTTAAAGAAAAAGCACTACATTGTAAAGC
>Ga0315288_10002883_pt1 | contig 21993 bp, 24 predicted proteins | sample YL17G11_20_MG_FD_203454 | JGI IMG/M metagenome (GOLD analysis project Ga0315288, IMG submission 203454) | Sediment microbial communities from Yellowstone Lake, YNP, Wyoming, USA - YL17G11_20 | ecosystem: Environmental > Aquatic > Freshwater > Lake > Sediment | place: USA: Wyoming | collected...
GAGGAAGGCGAGTAGAAGTCGCGCCTCCGCAACTCCCCAGTATCCCCTAGTGATGCGCCTCTTCTTCGGTTGGCGGCGGCTCGACGAGGCCGAGGGCGCGCCGCAACAGGTAGGCGAGGATGCCAAGGAACGCGGCGCTGAGAGCGGCGGCCAGCGCCCATAGTTGCACGTCGACGACGCCGACAAGAAACGACATTTCCATAATCTCCCTTGCAGGTTCGGTTACAGGTTCGTCGGGCGAGGTTCTAGGCCGGCGATTGCGGATTCATCCGCCGGCGCCTCGACGAGCGTCTGGACGGCGGTGATGCGCCCGCCGCGACGGTAGACCCGCGGGACGCGGGCCGTGATGCCGGTCAGCGTCTCGTAGCTGATCGTGTCGGAGAGGCGGGCGACCTCTTCAGCGCTTATCTCGTCGTCGCGCTGGCGGCCGATAATCACGACCTCGTCGTCGAGGGCGACATACGGGATCTCGGTGACGTCGGCGACGCACATGTCCATAGCGATACGACCCACTATCGGCGCGCGGCGGCCGCGCACGAGGACGCTCCCCTTGTTGGAGAGGGTGCGTCGCAGGCCGTCGCCGTAGCCGCACATCACCAAGGCGACGACGCTGGGCCGCGCCGCCGTCCACGTGCAGCCGTAGCTAACGCTTTCGCCGGGATCGAGGCGTCGCAGGCGGGCGACGCGGCTCTTCAGGGACATGACCGGTCGCAGGAGTGTCCCGCGGTCCACGTCTTCCGACGGGTAGCAGCCGTAGAGCCCGATTCCCACGCGCACCATGTCGAGCGAGAGTTCCGGCATGTCCAGCACGGTGGCCGTGTTGGCGACGTGTCGCAGGCGGATCCAGGGCAACTGGTCGGCGACGGCGGTGAAGGCGCGGAACTGGCGCTGGACGTAGCCCTTGTCGGGCTCGTCGCCGGTGGCGAAGTGGGTCCACAGGCCCTCGACGTCGAGGCCGGGCAGGTGCCGCATCGATTCGGCGAGCGGCAGGAGCTGCTCCGGCGGCAGGCCGTAGCGGTTTAGGCCGGTCTCCACCTTGAGATGCACCGGAATCGTTACGCCGCGCTCGACGGCCCGCTGGGCGACCGCCTCGGCGAAGTGATGCGAGCCGACGGTCGTCGTAAGGTCGAGGGCGACGGCGCGCTCGGCTTGGGACACGGGCGTGTGCCCCATGACGAGGATGGGCGCCGTGACGCCCGCGCGACGCAGCTCTTCGCCTTCGTCGACGCAGACGACGCCCAGGCGGTCGGCGCCGGCAGCCAGAGCGGCCCGCGCGATGCCCGTCGCGCCGTGTCCGTAGGCATTCGCTTTGACGATGGCCATCAGCAGGGCGCCGCAGGCCTGCCGCTTGAGCTCGCGGACGTTGTGCTCAAGGGCATCGAGATCGACGTCGGCCCAGACGGGGCGCCCCAGCCAGGCTGATTCCTCTTCGATCGGTCGCTCCAATATCCCTATCTCGCTGTGGCCGGCCCTCAGGGCACCAGTTGCCACTGCCGGGGCAGGCGGTAGTAGAAGACGCTCTCGGTGACGCGTTCTCTGTCGAAGATGCGGCCGCGACCCTTGCGACCGATCTCCTGGTACGTGTTCTGGATCTGGACGATGCGCTTGGCCAGCAGGTTCACGATGATGCCGCCCGCTTTCACGGGCCTCAGGCTCGCCTCGCGCGTCTCGTCGTCGACGATGCGGAAGACGGGCTGCTCGTGCGGGCGGCAGAACTGCAGCGCCTGGTGGATGGCGTCGTAGCTGCCGGGCACGTTGCGCTCGTCGAACACGGCAAGGCCGTTGAGGACGTAGTCGGGGAGGGCGTGGTAGTAAGGTAGCGTGAAGTCGAGCAGCTCTTGGAGCGTGTTCGGCTCGCGGGCGCAGGCCTTGAGAAGCGCCGGCAGGGCCTCGGCGTGGGCGACGAAGCTGATGCCGCCGCTGTCGTCGATGACGGTGAATCGGAAGAGGTTCATGGAATATATTAGCTTTGACGCCGCCGCCGGCGGATAGTAACATTGGCAACAACAGCCGTCAACGAACGTGTCCCCAGCGGCGTCTCTGTTTCGGAAGGCCGCGCCCGATGACCACACCTATCATACCAGAGAAAAGGCCCTCTGTTTACTGGCTCTGCCTTGCAGTGCTGGCGCTTGCCCTGGCGACGCTCGCTTTCGCAGGCTGCGACGGCTCGTCGAAGGAGCCGGCGACGACGCCTGCGGCCACGGACGGCGCGACGCCGGAGCCGACGGCCATGCCCGCTGATCTTACGCTGGCGCGCAGCTTCGAACGGAACGGTCAGTACGCCGAAGCACAGACGGCATACGAGGCGGTCGTGAAGGAGGGAAGCGAAGCCGATAGGCGGCAGGCGCGGCTGGCGCTGGCACGCCTCTATCTGAACGAGAACGATTTCGAGTCAGCGTACGATGAGATCACGGCTCTCCAGAGCGCGGGCGACGGAGGCGGCGAGGCCGATTTCCTGCTGGCGCGCTCGCTTGCCGGCCTCGGCGAGAGCGAGCAGGCGCTGGAGGCATACCGACGCCATATCGATGAAGGAGGCGCTGCCGCGGCGAACGCGCAGGCGGAGATTGCGTACCTGCTGCTGCCGCTCGGTCGCGTCGACGAGGCGGAGCAGGCGGCCGAAGCGGCGCTAGACGGGATGCCGGAGAGCCTACAGCCGGGCGTGATCTTATCGACGGCGCAGGGCCTGGAGGGGGCCGACGCGACTACCGCCGCTATTACGTGGTACCGGCGGCTCTTCGACCAGAGCGATTCGATATCGGACAAGGCGACGGCTCTGGAGCGGATCGGCTCGCTGAAGCGCGCGAGCGGAGCGGCAGGCTGGCAGGACGACCTCCGGCAGGTCATCGCCGCTTACCCGATTACGGGCGCGGCTTCGGATGCGCTCGATGCGCTGCTTGGGGCGGGGGAGCCGGTCGACGCCTACGTCGAAGCAGTGGTGTACTATCGATACTTCCAGAACAACGAGGCCATGCAGGCGTTCCAGCACTACCTGGCGGCCGAGCCCGGCGGCGCGCACGCCGCCGCGGCGCACTACTACGTCGGGGCCATCGACGAGCGCCTGGGTGACGACGACGCAGCGCTGGATGAGTACGCGAAATCGCTGGAGATCGACCCGTCGGGCGACCTCGCGGACGACGCCCTCTGGTGGCGGGGGCTGATCCTTGAGAAGCAGTCGCGCTGGAACGAGGCGTCGGACGCCTACGGGCGCATCCTTGTGTTCAGCCGCGTTTCGCCGTGGGCGGAGGACGCCGGCTTTCGGCAAGGGCTCCTTCTTTACAAGCAGCAGCGCTATCAGGAGGCGGCGAACGCCTGGCGCAGCTTTGGGTCCGGCGCAAGCGACGAGGTGGCGGCGCATGCCCTCTTCTGGTCGGCGAAGGCGGAGATGGCGGGCGGCGACACGGCCATCGCGACGGCGCATCTGCGTGAGCTGGCGACGGGCTGGCCGCTGGACTACTACGGCCTGAGAGCGGCGTCGCTGCTGGCGGAGAAGGACAAGAGGGCGACGGCGCTGCCGCCGGTCCAGAGCGAGGAGGAGGACGTGCGCTCGTGGCTGGCGGCCGCGACGGGGCAGGCGCCGGTGTCCATCTGGAGCATCTGGCTCGACCCGCGCTGGGCAAAGGGACAGGAGCTGGCGGCGGTCGGCTTCCCACGGTCGGCGGCGGCGGAGTTCCGCGACCTCATGTGGGCGCACGCCGGCAATCCGATGGCGCTGTGGGCGCTGGCGCAGTCGTACCAGTGGCTCGGGCTGACGGAGATGTCGTCGCGGAGCGCGGAGCTGGTGCTGGAGGACCTGTCGCCTGAATTGCGGGCGAAGGCGCCGCGGGCGCTGCTGCGCCTGGCCTATCCGGAGGACTACATGGGCTTGCTGGAATCGGCGCAGAAATCAGAGAGCGTAGCGCCGGACGTGATGCTAGCGCTGGTGCGTCAGGAGAGCTTCTTTGACCCGCTGGCCGGCTCAGGCGCCGGCGCGATGGGACTGACGCAGGTCATTCCGCCGACGGCGCAGGAGATCGCGGCCGACCTACAGGTCAGCGATTTCACCAACGACGACTTGCTGCGGCCGGTCGTGAGCATCCGTTTCGGAGCGCACTACCTGGAGAAGCAGCTTGCCGCCTTCGATGGCAACCTGTACTATGCGCTGGCCGCCTACAACGCCGGCCCCGGCGCCGTCGAGAAGTGGCGCGAAGCGTCCGGCGACGATATAGACATGTTCCTGGAGCAGGTGGATATCGGCGAGGCGAACCTGTACGTGCGGCTGGTGATGGAGAACCTGGCGGTCTATCGCTATCTGTACGAGGGAGCCTCGCGACCGTCTTTGCCGCGATAAACGTGCACCGTCGTCGCGTCGGCGGCGATTGACACCCCCAAGCGGCTACTCTATCATTGTGTTCAGATGCACAACTGAAGGAAGGTGAAGTGCCCAAACGCACCTACCAGCCGAAACGTATTCCGCGGAAACGAGTCCACGGATTCCTTGCCCGCATGAGCACCCGCGGCGGGCGCCTCGTGCTGCGAGCGCGCCGTTCGAAGGGCCGCTACCGGCTGACGGTCTAGAGCGCGGCCAGGCCTTGGGCCGGGCCAGATGCGAAGGGAACAGCGTCTCAGGAAGAGCAGCGATTTCGCCACTGCCTATCGGGAAGGGCGGTCCTTTTCCAGCAGGCTCCTGGTGATACGGCCGCGGGCCAACGGTCTGCCCCACAATCGCTACGGCTTCGTCACCTCGCGCGCCGTCGGCAAGGCGGTGGTGCGGAACAAGGTGCGAAGGCGCCTTCGCGAGGCGGTGCGATCGCTTCCCCTGGAGGACGGCTGGGACGTGGTGGTGATAGCGCGCCGGAGCGCCGCGGACGCGATGTACCGGGAGCTGCGGGAGTCGCTGGCGTCGCTGCTGGCGCGGGCGGGCGTGATGGCGAAGCTGGGGGCGGATGAGGCGCCGGAAGAGGTTAGGGGAGAATGAAGAGCCTGGCGCTGGGCGCAATTCGATTCTACCAGCGGTCGCTGTCGCCGTTTCGGTCGCCGGCGTGCCGCTTCTACCCGACGTGCTCTGAATACGGCCACGAGGCCATCGAGCGCCACGGGCTGTTCCGAGGCGGCTGGCTTACGATTTGTCGATTGGGTCGCTGTCATCCCTTCCATAAAGGCGGCTACGACCCCGTTCCCGAGTAGTGAGGCTCGCGGGCCCTGTTTCACGTGAAACATGTCGCCTCAGGCGACTGCCGGAGGAGTAAGATTCAGAAATCGCGCACTGTGAAGGCCCTGGGTCTGGGCCTTTTCTCCCTGTCGCTCGTCCTCTTGCTGACCGCTTGCCGCGGCATCACCTCTCCTAAGGGCTGGGCAAGTCCGCTGATTACCGACAGCACGCTCCTGGCGGCGCCGAACCATCAGTCTCTGGCCGACGTGGACCTTCAGGCCAACAGCCGGAACTGGACCTTCCCGCCGTCGAAATCCAAAATATCGCTGACGGCGCTGTACGGCACGCCCGCGGTCTCGCAGGGCGTCGTGCTCGTGGGCGCCTACAACGGCACGCTCTACGCGCTGAACCTGTCGGACGGCAGCGAGAAGTGGTCGGCGGCGACGCAGGGTCAAATCGTCGGCGGGCCGGTAGCAAGCGATGGCACGGTGTACGTCGGCTCGGCGGACCGCTGCCTCTATGCCTTCGCTGTCGACAGCGGCGATCAGCGCTTCAACCCCGTCTGCACCGGCGAGAAGATTTGGTCGACGCCGGTGGTCAGCAACGGCGTGGTCTACTTCAGCTCCATGGACAAGAAAGTGTATGCAATCGACGCCACGACGGGCGAGGCCGGCTGGCCGCAGCCTTTCAAGGCGGACGGGGCGATAGCTTCCACGCCGGTGGTGGACAGCGGCACGGTGTACGTCGGCGGGCTAGACAACTATATGTACGCGCTGGATGCGTCGAATGGGCAGATGCGCTGGCGCTACAAGGCCGACGACTGGATCTGGAATCGCGCCCTGGTAAGCGGCGGCACGGTCTACTTCGGCTCGCTGAGCGGCAAGGTGTACGGAGTGGACGCGACGAGCGGGGAGCTGCGCTGGGATAGGCCTTTCTCCGCGAAGGGCGTGGTGCGCGGCGGCCCGGCAGTCGTCGGCTCGACGCTGATCGTGGCAACGGACCAGGGAAACGTGTACGGGCTGGACGCGAGCACGGGCAACGAGGTGTGGTCGAGCAGAGCGGGTTCGGGGGTGCTGTCCGATCTCGTCGTGAGCGGCGGGATGGTCTACTACAGCACGAAGAGCGGCGGCGTGGAGAAGGTCGACCCGACGAGAGGGACGATCACGAGCGTGCAGGTGCCGCAGTAGCATCGGTCTATCAGGTCGGTAAGACGTGGATATCATCACTCTCCTCTGGAACTGGATACTGGTCAACCCGATGGCGAATGCCCTCGTGTTGCTCAACAATGCCTTCTTCGGCAGCTTTGGGCTGTCGATCATTATCTTCACCGTCGTCATGCGTGGGGTCACGTTCCCGCTGACACTGCGACAGCTTCGGTCGTCGCGGGCAATGTCGGCGATGTCGGGTCGATTGCAGGAGATCCAGAAGAAACACAAGGACCCGAAGCGGCGGCAGGAAGAGACCATGAAGATCTACCGCGAGGCGGGAGTGAACCCGCTCGGCTGCCTGCTGCCGATGGTCGCGCAGCTTCCGATATGGTTCGCGCTGTACAGCGTCCTCCGGCTCACCGTCGGCGACGTGCCGGAGAGCACGATCAGCCTGTCGAAGCATCTATACCCGTGGTCGTTCATCCAGCAAGCGGTGCCGTTGAGCAACAAGTTCGTCGGCCTCAACCTGGGGCAGCCGAACGTGATCCTGGCTGTTCTCACCGGCGCGACGATGTTCGTGCAGCAGAAGATGACGACGCCGCCGGCGATGGACGAACGCTCGGCATCGATGAACAGCACCATGCTGTGGATGATGCCGTTGATGTTCACGTACTTCGCGATTTCCTTCCCCAGCGGGCTGGCCCTATACTGGGTGATATCCAGCGTGGTCGGCATTGTTCTGCAGTATGTATACGTGGGCTCCGGTGGGCTGACGTGGCGTAGTCTCTTCTCGCTCCAGCCGGCGCCCGCGCCGAAGCCGGCGGCGTCGCAGGTGACGCCCGCGACACAGAAGACCGAGCAGGATGAGGACGAAGAGGGCGAGGAAGCAGAAGCGGGGGAAGCCGTAGCGGATGAGCGTCGCTACAGGAAGAGGTCCCGTCGTGGAAAGCGTAGACGCAAGCGGTAAGACGGTCGATGAAGCTGTAGAGAAGGCACTGGCTGAGCTGGGACTGGAGCGGACGCAGGTAGAGGTAGAGGTGGTCAGGGAGGGGCGCTCCGGAATACTGGGCATCGGCGGCGAAGAGGCGCGGGTAATCGTCCGGCCGAAGGCAGAGGCGGAAGTGGGAGCGCCGGCACAGGAAGGGACGGAGGCGGAGCACGAGGTCAGCGAGGACGACATCGCGCTCGGCGTGGAGGTCTTGGAGAAGCTGCTGTCGCTGATGGAGGTCGATGCTACTGTGCGCGTGCGCGAGCCGGAGACGCCCGGCGACGGCTCGGCCATCGTGAAGACGGTGCTCGACATCAGCGGCGACGACCTGGGAATCCTCATAGGACGGCGCGGAGACACCCTCGCGTCGCTGCAATACCTTGTGAACCTCATCGTTGGGCGGAAGCTGAAAGCGAAGGCGGGCTTCGGCGTCGACGTTGCCGGCTACCGGTGGCGACGGGAGCAGTCGCTCAGGAGCCTGGCCCTGCACATGGCGGAGCGGGTGCGAACCACGAAGCAGTTGATGACACTGGAGCCGATGCCGCCGAACGAGCGGCGGATCGTCCATCTAGCTCTGGCGCAGGACGCGACGGTGATAACGGAGAGCATCGGCGAGGGTGAGAATCGCAAGGTTGTCATCCGGCCTGCCCGCTAGGCAGTACCGTCCGTTAGCTAGGTTCGAACCGGCGGCGAGCAGATCAACCTCACATCGATGACTGCCCCCGATTTTCTGGTGATCGGTCATGTCGTGAAGGACGTCAGGGAGGACACCTGGCGGCCCGGCGGCACCGTGACCTATGGCGCCACGCAGGCGTCGCGACTGGGCCTGCGCGCGAGCGTGATCACGCGGGCCTCGGCGGACGTCGACCTGGACGAATACCTTCCGGATGTCTGCGTTCATCGAACGCTTTCCGATGAAACGACGACTTTCGAGAACCGCTACGAAAAGGGAACCCGGGTCCAGCACGTCTGGGCACAGGCGCCGCCGGTAGGGCCAGAGGATGTGCCGCGGGAATGCCGGGGCGCGCGCATCGTGCTGCTGGGTCCGGTGCTCCGCGAGGTGCGACCGGGCATGGTGAAGCTCTTCCCGAACGCGCTCGTCGGCTTTTGCGCCCAGGGGTGGCTGCGCGACGTGCAGCCGAACGGGCTGGTGGTGCGACGTCGCTGGGACGCGGGCGAGTCGGTGAGCGGGGCCGGCGTGGTCGTTGTGTCGGACGAGGACATCGAGGATGATGGGGACGTGCTCGAGAAGTGGGAGCGGGAGGCACCCGTCGTCGTTGTGACGGAAGGAAAGGGCGGCGCGCGCGTCTATCACGAAGGGCGCTGGCGGAGGATAGGCGCCTTCCCGCACGAGGAGGTCGATCCAACGGGCGCCGGCGATGTGTTTGCCACAGCCTTCGTCATCGCGCTGGATGAGACGAAGTCGGTGGCAAGCGCAGCGAGATTCGCGTCCGCAGCGGCGGGGCTGAGCATCGAAGGAGAGGGCACGGCGAAGGTGGCGACGCGGCGGGAGATCGAGCGCGTGCTGGCGGAAAACCCGGAGGTTGTGCTGGAGTGATTGTCGCGGTTGCGAACCAGAAGGGCGGCGTCGGCAAGACGACGACGGCGATAAACCTGGGCGCCTGCCTGGCGAATCGCGGCCTGCGCGTCCTGCTGGTGGACGCCGACCCGCAGGGGAACGCCACGGCGGGCCTGGGCCTCGATGACCGCACGGGCGACAGCGTGTACGAGGTGCTCGTAGACGGAGTAGCGGCATCGTCGGTGGCCGTCGCGACGTGCCAGGACGGGCTGTGGCTGCTGCCGTCGACGGCGGACCTGGCGGGCGCCGAGGTGGAGCTCGTGCCGGTGGCAGAGAGGGAGTACCGCCTGCGAGAGGCGCTGGCGGGCGTGACGGCATCCTACGATTTGGTCATAATCGACTGCCCGCCGTCGCTGGGCCTGATCACGGTGAACGCCCTGACGGCGGCGGACGTGGTGATCGTGCCGGTGCAGTGCGAGTACCTGGCGCTGCAAGGGCTGGGTCGACTGGTCGAGACGCTCGATCTGGTGCGGCAGAATTTGAACCGCAAGCTTCGATTGCAGGGCCTGCTCCTGACGATGTACGATGGCCGGACGAACCTGTCGCGGCAGGTGGCGGAAGAGGTGCGAAGCCATTTCCCCAACACGTTTCGCGCCGTCATCCCCCGCAGCGTGCGCGTGAGCGAGGCGCCGAGCCACGGCCTGCCGATGCTCGCGTACGACCGTTCGTCGCGGGCGGCCAAGGCGTATGAGGCGCTGGCCGACGAGGTGATGGCGGCGCTGGGCAAGCGATCGGCCTGAGGAGAGAGGCGATGGCAAGAGGTAAGACAGGACTAGGGAGAGGCCTCGGCGCGCTCATTCCCGGGCCGGCGCCGCTTCGAGAATCGGTCGACGTCGACCTCATCGTATCGAACCCGTATCAGCCGCGGTTCGGCATCGAGGCGGCGGCGCTGGAAGAGCTGGCGGAGAGCATCCGCCAACACGGGGTGCTGCAGCCGCTGCTCGTCAGCCGGATGGACCCGGAAGGAGGCGGCGCGCCGACGTACCAGGTTATCGCAGGAGAGCGACGGCTGGAGGCGGCGAGGCTGGCAGGCCTGACGCAGGTACCGGTGGTCGTCAAGGAGTCGACACCGCGCGAGGGTCTGGAGCTGGCGCTGGTGGAGAACCTGATGCGCCAGGACCTGAACCCGCTGGAGGAGGCACAGGCGTACCGGCGGCTGGTCGATGAGTTCGGGCTCAGCCAGACGGAGCTATCGTCGCGGGTAGGGCGGAGTCGCTCCGCGGTGGCGAACGCGTTGCGACTGCTTAACCTCAGCGATGAGCTTCGGGCAAGCCTGGCTCGGAATGAGATCAGCGAAGGGCACGCCCGCACCATCCTCAGCCTGCCGGAGTCGATTCGTCGACAAGCGTGGGAGCGCGTGGTGCAGAAGGGGCTGTCGGTGCGGCAGACGGAGGAGCTGGTGCGCGACTGGCCACTGGAGGGGCGGAAGCGTCGCGGGCGCAGGCAACCGGCGCGCAACGTGGAGTTGGAGGCGCTGGAGGAGCGACTTCGCGTAGCGCTGGGGACGCGCGTCAGTGTCGTGAAGGGGCGTCGCGGCGGGAAGATAACGGTCCACTTCTACAGCGACGAGGAGCTGGACGGGCTCCTGGAGCGCCTGGGCGTCACGGAGCGATGACGGTGGGTGAGCACAAGGAACTGGTCGACGGGCTGGCGGCGGTGCCGGACCGCGTCGTCGAACTGATTGCGGGCCTCGACGAAGAGACACTGCGACGGCGGCCGGCGGAAGGCGAGTGGTCGATCAAGGAGGTCTGCGGCCACCTGGTCGAGGACGCGCGCACCTGGCAGGAGCGCATCTCGCTGATGACGACGCAAACGGACCCCTACTTGAAGCGCTTCGACCCGGTGACCGGCGTGCGCGAAGGCGGCTACCAGGAGGCGCGCAACGAAAAGACCCTCGACGAGTTCCGGCGCGTACGGCGTGAGACCGTCGAAATGGTATCGAAGCTGACGCCGGAGGGCTGGGAGCGCACTGGGCGGCACTGGTCGGAGGGTCCGGTGACGATCGCTGAGGCATGCTCGATCGCGCTGGATCACGCGGAGTCGCACCTGGAGCAGTTGCGGGAACTGAGGGAGCGACGCGTCAGGGAGTAGACTGCGGAGGCGCAGAACAATAATCGTAGGGCGGGCATGTTGCCCGCCTTTTTGTTTGTCGGGCGAGACGCCCGACCTAAGAAGAAAGCGGCGGGCCGAGCGCCAGGCCGATGAGACGCTGCGCCAGGCGTGCCGCAAGGGCCGCGCAGGCCGGTGGCCCGCAGTCGGGGGCCAGCTCCACCAGGTCGAAACCGACGATCCGCTTCCCCTCGGCGAGCGCAGTCAGAAGCTCGATCACTTCATCCCAAAACAAGCCTCCGGGCTCCGGCGTGCCCACCGCCGCCATCTGCGACGGGTCGATGCCGTCGAGATCGATGTCCACGTAGACGTTCGGCGACAGCTTCTGCACGACATCCGCCGGGCCGCCGGGAAGCGCGCGATAGGCCGCGGGCGTGAGGAAGGTGAGGCCGCGCTCGCGGATGAACTCGAGCTGGTCGGGGCTGGCGCTGCGCATCCCCACCTGCACGACCGGGCACGCTTCGGCGATGCGCCGGAGGGGGCAGGCGTGGTTGTAGCGCGAGTCGAGGTACTCATCGCGAACGTCGGCGTGTGCGTCTATGGCGAGCACCGACAGGTCAGGATAGCGGCGAAGGTGCGCGCGCACGGCGCCGACGGCGACGGTGTGCTCGCCGCCGAGGGTCACGACGAACTTGCCGTCGTCCAGGAGGTCGCTTACGGCGCCCCCGATCCTGTCGACCATGGCCCCAGGGCTATCGCTGTGCGGCGCGAGGTCGGGCAGCGTATGGATGCCGTGGCGCGAGGTGTCGAAGCCGAGAGTGAGGTCGTACGACTCCAGGTCCTGCGAGGCGTGGATGATGGCGGCCGGCCCTTCGCGGGTGCCGGCGCGTGCAGTGGTCGTCGCGTCGTAGGGGATGGGCAGGATGACGACGCGGGATGATTCGTAGGCCGTGAGATGCGGCTCGGGGGCGAGGAAGCCGAACGGGGGATAGAAGTGGTCCTTGTTCATGACGATCCCCCGTCTCGTCGCCAGGCGCCGGGCATGCCGTCGAAGCTGATGGCGGGCGGCCGGCGCTTCTTGATAACGTCCGCGCTGCCCTCGGCGAGGGCGCTGACGATTAGCGGCAGCGCGACGGTAGCTTCGACATTCACCGTCACCGTCGTGGCGTCCGGCGCGATCTTCCGCCACGACTGCGCCTCCTCGAAGGTGCAGCCGGAGAGGCCGCCCCACTGCGGCTGGTCCATTGTGATCTGAACCGCGTACTTGTGGCCGGGAAGCTCGCGCTGGAAGATGTAGCCGCCGACCTCCGCCTGCTGGATGAAGTTCTTCGGTGTGCCGCCGCCGACGTAGATGACGGCGGTCGCGGGCGCGGTGGCGGCGATGTGCGCCGTCTCCAGCACGTCGCCGATGACGTCGAAGAGGACGGGCGGCGCCTGCTGCGGGCCCGCGGTGTCGCTGCGGGCGCGTCCGAAGGCGATGGCCAGGCCGTGGACGCTGTCGCCGAGGGCGGGCGAGTAGACGGGCACGCCGTGGCGGGCGGCGGCCGTGAGTATGCCCTCCTCCTCAGCCACCGGCATGAGCGCTTCGCCGACGGTGCGGAAGTATTCGCGGGTGGTGTAGGGATGAGTGCGGTCGAGAGTGTAGGAGAGCTGAGTGATGAACTCCTCGGCGGCAGAGAAATCGCTCTCCGGCGCCAGGACGTCGTAGAAGCGGTTTATGCGGCGGCGCCCGAGCTCGTGGTCGTCGGACTCGGGACTGCCCTGGAAGTGGAACTTGCCGAGGGTCTCGTAGACGTCGTGAAACAGGTTGGCGCCGGTGCTGACGAGGACGTCGATCAGCCGGTTCTCGATGAGATAGACGATGACGCGACGCATTCCCGCGGGCACCAGAGCGCCGGCGAGGCCGAACATGATGACGGCGTCATCTTCGAGCATGCGCGACCAGATGCGCGCCGCCTGGGCGACGTTGCGCGCCTGAAAGGCCGTGCCGCCCATGGCGTCGAGCAACTGCGCGGCGGTCATGGGGGAGTCGACAGAGAACGGCCGGACGCGGGAATGAAAGAGGTCCACCAGCAGGTCTCCGGGAAGGTCAGTGGCTGTCAGGAATGTAACAAGGGTTGGGTCGCGCTGCTCCCTACGGCGTGCAGGGAGTCGGCGACCCGATACCGTTCAGAGGTGGCGAGCGGCGCGGCCGCCGTCACGCTGTGCGGGAACTCCAGGCCCCGCGGGAGGGTGTGGACCTGCCACTCGCGAAGCTGGAAGCGCTCGCGGATGTCGTCGATGGCTTCGTCTGCGTCGAAGGTCTTGCAGGAGAAGACGTCGACCCAGAGGTAGCCGTGCTCGGGGAAGGTGTGCGCAGAGATGTGGCTTTCGGCGATGAGGACGAAGCCCGAGATGCCCCAGTCTTCCGGCTTCGCGCCCGTGTAGCGGCAGACGTAAGGAGGCGCGATCTTGGTCATCCCGATAGCAGAGGGGCAGAGGTCCAAGAACGCGCGCACCAGGTTCTCGTCGGCCAGCTTCTGGGGGTCACCGCCGTACCCGTCGATCGTAACGTGCATCAATCCCCCCTTTCCTTCCCGCCCTGCTTCGGCGCAGGGGCGCTTGGATTACCGCGAAAAAGGCCGGAACGACAGCGAGCTACCTTTGGCGTCGACCGGGTGGAAGTGTGCCGAAAGTGCCTGCAGTCATTCCTGGCCGAAAGACACAGCAACGGGCATCATAGCATAGCGATCGGCGGCACGCAATAACGATGAGATGGGGGACGCGCTCCGTCAAGCCGGCGAGGCAGACGTCGGCAGGGGCGGCTTCCTGAGCGGTAGAGTTACACTGAACTCCGTTCCGTCGCGCTGTGAGCTCTGCGCCGAAATCGTGCCGCCGTGCGCGTGGACAACCTCAGAGGCGATTGCCAGGCCGAGGCCCGTGTGGCCTTCGTCGTTCGTGGACTTGTTGACCTGGTAGAAGCGCTCACAGACGTGCGGCAGGTGCTCCGGCGGTATGAACGAGCCGGTGTTGTGGACGCCGACCCACACGTTGCCGTTGACTGCGTGCGCGGCGATGGTGATCGTCCCGTCTTTCGGCGTGTGCCGGATGGCGTTGTCGAGCAGGTTGGAGAAGACCCGCTCCAGGCGACGCACGTCGCCCTGGACCTGCGGCAGCGCGGGCACGTCGGACCTTATCTGGAGGTCCTTTTCCTGCGCCCGTCGCTGGAAACGCTCGACGCACGCCTGCAGGAGGTTATCCAGCTTGAGCGCCTCCGGCTGCAACGTGACTTGTCCGGCCTCGATCTGCGACAGGTAGAGGAGGTCGTCGACGAGGGCGCGCATGCGCTGCGCTTCCTCGTTGACTATGCACGCCGACTCCGCCATGTCGGCCGGGTCCTCGATGGCGCCCTCCGCCATGGCCTGACTGAAACCCTGGATCGACGTGAGAGGCGTGCGCAGCTCATGGGAAGCGTCGGCGAGGAACTGGCGTAGGGTGGCCTGCGAGCGGTTCACCTCGAGGGCCATGGCGTTGAAGGCGGTCGCCAGGCGGGCGACTTCGTCGCGGCCGCGGACGTCGATCTGCTGATTGTAGTTGCCGCGGGCCATCTCTTCGGAGGCGCGGGTGATCTGGCCCAGAGGGCCGGAGATGGAGCGGGAAAACACGAACGCGATGGCAACTGAGATGAAAAGGGCGATGCCGCCGGCTATGCCGACGCGCGGCAGAATATCGAGCCAGGCGGAGGTGATGTTGGCTTCGGGAACGGCAACGACGGAGCGGTAACGGCTGAACATCTCCGGGCTCGTCCCCTGGCCGGATACGGTGTCGAGCGGCGTGTAGAGGAGGAGGTTCTGGCCGTCGTCGCTGAAGCGGACCTGCCGCACCCAGATGGGGCCGACGCGTTCGGTGCCGCCGGAAGAGCCGAGGGCCGGCACTGTTTGGCCTTCAAGCGATTGCTCGGTGTCTACGAGGACGGTGGAGGTTACCTTGTCGACGAGGAGGATGCGCACGTCCAGGCCGGCGGCGTAGTCGTCGAGCGCGGGCCGCATTTGCTCCGGCATAAGGCCCAGCCACTCGAGGTAGGTCACGCGCAGGGCGAGCGGTTGCGCCAGCCGTCCGACTTTCTCCCGCTCCCGTTCAGTCTCATGGTTTCGGAAGAAGATGACGAAGCCGGTGCCGGCGGAGAACAGGCAGATGAATATGACGGCCGCAAAGGCCAGGATGAGCTTACTTCTCAGGCTTCTCGGCATCTATGTTCACCACGAGCTTGTAGCCGATGCCCCAGACCGTCTGGATCTGGACGCTGGAGCCGGCGAGCTTTTCTCTGAGCCAGGCGACGTGGACATCTATCGTGCGGCTATCGCCGTAGAAGTCATGGCCCCAGACGCGCTGGATCAGTCTCTCGCGGTCCATCACGAGGCCTTCGTTCTGGAGGAAGGCTGCCAGGAGGTCGAACTCCTTGGCGCGCAGGGTGAGAGGCTTGCCCTTGAGGGTCGACTCACGGCGGGGGACGTCGAGGCGCAGATCGCCCGCTTCCAGGATAGAGGCGGGCTCGGCCATCCCCTGGCTGCGACGGAGAACTGCCTTAACGCGGGCGACGAGCTCGCGCGGGTTGAAGGGCTTGGTGACGTAGTCGTCGGCGCCGAGCTCGAGGCCGACCACCTTGTCGACGTCATCGTCACGGGCGGTCAGGATGATGATAGGGACGTTGCTGGTCTTGCGCAGCTCGCGGCAGACGCTGAGGCCATCCATCTCCGGCATCATGACGTCAAGAACGATGAGGTCGGGGCGGTGGCTGTGCACTTTCTCAAGGGCCTGTTTGCCATCGAAGGCGCTATCGACGTCGAACCCTTCCTTGCTGAGGTAGAGGCGCACGAGTTGGACGATGTTGCGCTCGTCGTCGACGACCAGGACGCGTGATGGCATGCGTGTCACCTACGCCTATGATTGTACACTATCGACAGCGCTAAATAGAGAGCACGAAGCGCCGGCAGGTGCATCTGCCGCTGCCATATTGAGATTATCGGGCCGCGGGGGATAAACCAGCAATAAAGAGTTGTTAAGAGAGTGCTAAAGGGAATTGGGTATTCGGGTCCGCCGGCCAGAAGGGGGGTGGTAGAGGTGAGTGCGAAACTGTTGCGAAATGGGGATCGTGTTTGCTATACTCCGGCCACGTGAAACCTGCCGCGGGGCGAGGAACGCGAAGGCCCGCCTATCGCTCTGGCCGGTGGACATGAGGTGGGGACAGGGCGATGCTGGCTGGGGAGGTGGTTCGTGGAAATCCCGGTATTACCCAAGTGTCAGAAGTGCAAGGTAGGAGACCTGGTGCCACTTTCTGACTTCGGCAGTCAGGGCGCACCTATTCACTACAAGGCGTGGGCCTGCACAAACCCCGATTGCGGTTTCAACATCAAGATCCGCAACGGGGACCTTTATGTGGACGAACCCATTACTAGCGGCGCACTACACACTCCCCGCTACCGGTAGTCTCTCCAGAGCCGTCTAGTCGAGGGTAGAGGCAATCGCTTCCGGTCGAGGCGTGTGCTGCTGCGTGCGCGGAGAGCGGCAGCGGGCACGTCACCCCGTCGCCACGGCTGGCCGCGCCCCAGCCAGCAACAGGCAACTGGTTCCCCTAACGCGTCGGTTGATGAAGGCAAGGTCTTCCGTTGGAGTCGCTGGCGCTTCACCTGACTAGGCCATTTTGCCGATGATTTGACGCATCTCCTCTGAGTTGAAGGCACGCAGCGACTCGGTTCTAACGTTGCCGGCTCCGGCGAGCCTGAGCATGGCGCTGGTAAACGCTTGGTCGTCGGACATTTCCACCACACAGAAGCCGTCCCACCGGCCCAGCGTCCACATGAATTCGCGCAGCTTGCCGCCGTGTGTCTCCACATCGGTCCTGAAGGCTTGAACGCGATCGATCGTCGCTCCGGCGTTCCTAGCGCCCTGGTCTGTCCATTTCCAGAGGACAAGATAGGTTGGCATGACGGGGAACCTCCTTTCAGGCTCTCTTGATGCAATCACGCCTAAAGGGTAAAGGCCGGTTATGCATCAGCGGTGATTGTTGACCAGAAGCACGTGCAGAAAAGGTGAAGGAGACGGGGCCGGCGTCCTTTCCCGATCGCGGTGTCTAGCGGCCGATGCCGAGGTAGAGCATCCCCAACGCTTCGACGCTCTCCCGCGACAACGCGTTGCGCCCATCGAGGACAGCCCTGCAGCCGCGGAAGCCGGCGAGGTCGAGGTCGCGATACGCCGCATGCCAGGCCTGGACGACTACGGCGTCGGCGTGCTCGGGTGGAAACGGGTCAGCAGGTTCCAGGCCGAGGGCGCGCACCTCTTCGGGAGTGAAGTACGGGTCGTGGACGAGCGCGCGGGCGCCGCGGGCCGCCAGCTCCTTCGACAGCAGGAAGGCGCTGGAGAACGCGGGCTCTTTGACGTCGGGCCGGTAGGAAAGCCCGAGGATGACGACGGTCTTGCCTTCCAGCCCATCGATGGCGTGCGCGAGCCTTTCGACGGCGTAGGCGGCCATGCCGTCGTTGATCTCGCGCGCGGCCTCCGGCAGGCGGGCGGCGGCGCCTTCGAGCAGGAAGCGCGGGTAGACGGGTATGCAGTGCCCGCCGACGCCGGCGCCCGGCTGGTGGATGTGGGAGAAGGGCTGTGAGTTCGCCGCCGCTATCGCTTCCGTGACGTCGACGCCGTGCTCGTCCGCGATGCGGGCGAACTCGTTGGCGAGGGCGATGTTGACGTCGCGGTACGTAGTCTCGGCGAGCTTGACCAGCTCGGCGGTCTCGCAGTTGGCGACGGTGAGGACGGGGGCATCAAGCGCCCTCGCGTAGAAGGCGGCGGCACGCAACGTGCTCTCGCCGTCGATGCCGCCGACGACCTTGGGATAGCGGCGGAGGTCCGTGAGGACGCGGCCGACGAAGACGCGCTCCGGACTGTAGGCGAGGAAGAGGTCGCAGCCCAGCCGCAGGCCTTGCCTACCGGCAGGCAGGCCGGACGCTTCCAGCGCAGCGCCCAGCCGCCTGCGCGTTGTGCCGAGCGGGACAGTGGTCTCCAGTATGACGAGCGTGTGCGGCTGGAGGCCGGCGGCGACGGCGCGCGCGGCGTCGTCGAGGGCGGCGAAATCGGCGCGCTTCTCGGGCGTGAGGCCGACGGGCACGACGATGACGACGACGTTGCTCTTGCGGACGGCGTCTGTCGTGTTCGTCGTGGCGCTGAGGAGGCCGGCGGCGTAGGCGGCGCGTAGCTTCTCCGCCAGTCCCTCCTCGTCGGGGTACGGGCATTCGCCGGCGCTGATCGCGTCGACGATGTCGCCCGCGATGTCGCAGCCGGTGACGCGCAGCCCCTTTAATGCGCACTGGACGGCCAGCGGGAGGCCGATGCGGCCCAGCCCGACGATGCAGACGGAGAGGTCGCCGGTCAAGCGGGCCTCCTTGCGGGCAGGGGCATTGCGCGCCCCGTCCGCGCCGACTCGACGAGCAGGGAGGCGGTCTCCAGTGCGGCCAGGCCGTCTTCGGCGGTGACCGGCGGCGGCACGCCGCGGCGGACGGCGTCAACGAACGCTTCAAGCTCCAGGCGCAGCGGCTCCGCGCTCTTGACGCGGATGGCCTGCGGCGCGGTATCGCGCGACTGCCCGTCGCGGTCCTTTGGGTAGAAGGAGACCTGCTGGGAGAGGTAGTCCGCCTGGAGGAGGCCCTTCTCGCCCAGGATGGAAAGTTGCCGGACCTTGGTCGGTGTCAGCCAGTTGACGTCGAGGACGCCGACGGCGCCGCAGCGAAAGCGCAGAACGCCCCAGAGCATGTCCTCGTGTTCCGTAGCCACTCCTTGCAGCGTCTCGGCGTAGACGTGCTCGACTTCTGATTCGAGGAGGAAGAACATGACGTCGATGTCGTGCGGCGCCAGGTCATGGACGACGCCGACGTCGCGCACACGCTCGGGGAAGGGCCCCGTGCGTCGCGCGTAGAGCTGGTAGACGCGCCCCAACTCGCCGGCTGCAAGGCGGCGCTTCACTTCCAGGACGGCGGGGTTGAAGCGCTCGACGTGGCCGACCATGAGCGGCACGCCGGCGGCCCGGGACGCCTTTGCCATGGCCCGCCCTTCGTCGGTCGTCGCCGCGATCGGCTTCTCGACCAGCACGGCGACGCTCTTTTCGATGGCGGCGAGCGCGACCTCGCGATGCAGGAGCGTCGGCACGCAAACGGATACGAGGTCGAGGCGCTCTTCGGCGAGCATGCGGTGGTAGTCGGGGTAGGTGTTTGCCGTGGCCCCGGGAGGACTAAAGTCCTCCCCTACATTTGTTGAGGCTGAGGCCAACGCGAAGCGTTCTCGCGAGACATCGGCGACGGCGACGAGCTCGACGCCCTCGATCTCGCCATAGACGCGGGCGTGGTTTAGCCCCATGGAGCCGAGGCCGATGACGCCCGCTCGAAGCGTCCTCTTGTCGCCCGTCACGACGCGCCTCGCTGCTCCATCGCCTCGTTGACCGCGCCGGCGATTGTCTTGAGGTCGTCGGGGCTGAGCGCCGGATGCACGGGCAGCGAGAGGACCTCGCGGCTGAGCCGCTCGGCGACGGGGAGGCGGTCGCGGTAGCCGAGGTCGAGGTATAGCGGCTGGCGATAGACCGGCACGGGGTAGAAGACCTTAGTCTGGATCCCCGCTTCGGTCAGTTTCGCCGCCAGGGCGTCGCGTGCCGTCGAGGTGCCATCCGGCGAGGGCACGCGGACGGTGTACTGGTGATAGACGTGGTGGCGGCCCGGCATCTCCTTCGGGGTGATGACACCATGCAAGTGCTCCGTGAGATAGGCAGCGTTGGCGCGCCGCTGCTCGTTGCGCTCCGGCAGCATGCGTAGCTGCGGCAGGCCGATGGCGGCGAGGATCTCGGTCATGCGGAAGTTGTAGCCGAGACTCTCCGAGACGTAGCGCGACGACTCGCCGTGGCTGCGGAAGCGTCGCGCCTTCTTAGCGGTAGCGGGGTCGTCGGTCGTGATCATGCCGCCTTCGCCGGTGGTCATGTTCTTCGTCGCGTAGAAGGAGAAGCAGCCGGTGCCGAAGCTGCCGGCCATCTTGCCGTCGACGCTCGCGCCGTGGGCTTGCGCCGCGTCCTCGACGACGAAGAGGCTATGCTTGCGGGCAATCGACGTTATCGCTTCCATGTCGCAAGGCTGGCCGTAGAGGTGCACCGGCAGGATGGCCCGCGTAGCCGGCGTGATCTTCGCCTCGATGAGCGACGGGTCGATGTTGAAGTCGTCGCTGCGCACGTCGACGAAAACGGGTCGAGCGCCGGTGAAAAGCACGGCGTTCGCGCTGGCGGCGAAGGTGAAGGGCGTCGTTATCACCTCATCGCCGAGGCCGAGGCCGTGAACTGCCACGGCCGTCATGAGGGCGGTCGTGCCGGAGGAGACGGCGACCGCCTCGCGGGTGCCACAGAACGCGGCGAAGCGTTCCTCCAGCTCGCGGACGCGCGCGCCCTGGACCAGCCGGTCCGAGTAGAGGGCGGCCAGGACGGCGGCCTCCTCCTCGTCGCCGATAAGCGGCCTGGCGATGGGGATCATCTTCGCTCGATTCTGTCTGCCGGAAGGTCGTAGACGGCGCCGCAGGCCGGGCAGCGCCACTTGCCGGATACTGATGCGTCGGGTTCGAGGGGCTTGCCGCACTCGCAGACGTAGCCCGTGACGCGCGCCGGGTTTCCCTTCACCAGCGCCTGGTCGGGCACGTCGCGGGTGACGACGGAGCCGGCGCCGACCATCGCCCAGCGGCCGATTGTGACGCCGGAGATGATTACAGAGCCGGCGCCTATCGATGCGCCGTGTCGCACCAGCGTCGCCTCCACCTGCCAATCGTCGTCGGTCTGGACGCGGCCGTCAGGCGTGATGGTGCGCGGGTAACGGTCGTTGGTGAAGGCGACGTGGGGCCCGATGAAGACGCCGTCCTCGACGGTGAGGCCGCGATAGAGCGAGGCGCGATTCTGGATCTTCACCCTGTCGCCGATAACGACGCCCTTGTCGATATAGACGTCCTTGCCGATGTTGCAGTCGTTGCCGACGACGGCGCCCCCACGGACCTGGACGCCGCTCCAGATGCGTGTCCCGGCGCCGATCCTGGCATCCGGCGATACGTCAGCCGTGGGATGGATCATCGCTCTCGAGGACCTCTACGATCTTCTCCGCCGCATGCCCGTCGCCGAAGAGCGCCGGCCGCTCTCCCTGCGGCAACGGGCGCTTTGCGGCGGCGACGATGCGGTCGATGTCGCAGCCGGCAAGCACGTTCCAGCCGCAATCGACGGTCTCGGGCCACTCTGTCTCGTCCCTCAGGGTAACGCAGGGGACGCCGAAGAAAAAGGCCTCCTTCTGGACGCCGCCGGAGTCGGTTAGGACGCAGCGGGCGTTGCTCTCCAGCAGGAGCATGTCGCGGTAGCCGAGGGGTTCGAGGAGGCGGACGTTGGCGGACGGCGCCAGGCCGGCGTCGAGCATCGCTTTGCGGGTGCGCGGGTGCACGGGAAAAATGACCGGCTCAGGCAGGAGTCCCAGCGCCTGGACGATTGACGCGAGTCGGGAGGCGTCGTCGGTGTTGGCGGCGCGATGCACCGTGGCGAGAACGTAGCTCCGGGGAGAGAGGCCCCACTGCACAAGCTGCCCGCCCTCAAGCCAGCCATCCTGCACCTGCCGGAGCAGCGAGTCGTACATCACGTCGCCGACGAGGTGGACGCCGCCCCTGATCCCCTCGCGCGCCAGGTTACTGACGGCGAGGGCGCTGGGGCAGAGAAGAACGTCGGCGCAGTGGTCGGTAAGGACGCGGTTCAGCTCTTCGGGCATCGTGCGGTCGTAGCTGCGGAGGCCCGCTTCGACGTGCGCGAGCGGCAGCCCGAGCTTGACCGTGGCGAGGGCGCCGGCCAGCGTCGAGTTGGTGTCGCCGTAAACGAGCACGCGGTCGGGGAGCTCGTCGAGAAGGACGCTCTCGATGCCCTCCAGCATCCGCGCCGTCTGGCGGGCGTGGCTGTCGGAGCCGACGCCGAGGTGATAGTCCGGCGGCGGCAGGTCGAGCTCGGCGAAGAAGACGTCGGAGAGCTGGGCGTCGTAGTGCTGGCCTGTGTGGATGAGGATGTCTTCGTGGCGGTCGCGGA
>Ga0315288_10002884_pt1 | contig 21985 bp, 23 predicted proteins | sample YL17G11_20_MG_FD_203454 | JGI IMG/M metagenome (GOLD analysis project Ga0315288, IMG submission 203454) | Sediment microbial communities from Yellowstone Lake, YNP, Wyoming, USA - YL17G11_20 | ecosystem: Environmental > Aquatic > Freshwater > Lake > Sediment | place: USA: Wyoming | collected...
GATGATTATCTTAATGGCATAATTAAAAAACATGAAAATACTCGAGCAGATAAAGAAAAGGATCGTATAAAACATATTGAATATACTGATGCTAATACAGGTCCGGTCTTTCTTACTTACAAGACCAAGGACGAAGTAAATCAAATGGTTAACCAATGGATAGAAGAGAAAAAACCGATCTATCATTTTACTTCTGAGCCTAAAATAACTCATCTTGTTTGGGTAATTGATGATGAAAAAGTAATTCAACAATTAATAAATGTCTTTGCAAAAATTGATTATTTTTATATTGCTGATGGACATCATCGAGCGGCAGCCGGGACAAAAGTAGGCCTTAAAAAAAGAGAACAATTTAAGAATTATAGCGGAAAGGAAGATTTTAATTACTTTTTATCGGTTCTTTTCCCTCATAATGAACTTTATATTATGGATTATAATCGAGTGGTAAAAGATTTATTTGGAAATTCTGAGGAAGAATTTATTCAAAAAGTATCCCGGAATTTTAATATTGAACGAAAAATAGAAGGAGAAAGATATACTCCTACCCAAAAATATGTTTTTGGAATGTATCTAAATAATATCTGGTATAAACTAACTGCTCGACCGAAGACTTTTAATAAAAATGATAACTTAGAAAAACTCGATGTATCAATATTGCAAAATAATCTTCTCGCTCCGATTTTAGGAATAAAAGATCCTCGCCTAGATCAGAGAATTGAATTTGTAGGTGGAATTAGAGGTTTAAAGGAATTAGAAAGAAGAGTAGATAAGGGGATGAAAGTTGCCTTTGCTTTATTTCCTACTTCTATAGAAGAATTAATGGCAGTAGCTGATGCCGGTAAGATAATGCCTCCGAAATCAACCTGGTTCGAACCTAAACTATATTGTGGCATCTTTATCCATCAGTTATCAGGAAGTTGAAATGGGGTCAGATACTGTCTGTTTAGTTACTAAAACGCGATGATTATCTCTATACCTATCAACTAGAATCTCACATCTACTCCGGAGATGTGAGATAATTCGGTATAAGAGAAACCATAATCATTTTTAGTGGTATCAAGGGTATCAGAACCAATATAGTGGTGGAAAGCATCGTGAATCGTTTTGTAAATAGGATAACCTAATTGTTGAATTACTTTTATTGTTGTAACTAATTATCTAAGGAAACATTCTTTGAATCCCAAAGGTTCTAAATAACCTTATAGCCGCTATCCTGAAATAAAAGTCCAAAAGATTTTAGTACTTTTACTGTTTCTTTAAAAACCACTTCTGAATTCCTTTGATCGTTAACATCATTATTTGGACATAATACAATAGTTTTACAGCTAATGGATAGTGAAAGATTATTACTTAATTTGTAACTATTCAGGTCACTCACCAATTGTTCTTTGAATACTTAATTTTTTAATTCTTTTATATTTTCTATAAGAATAGTATCTCAATTAAATTTTTGTAGAGCGTTAATAGTTAGTATTTTCATGACATATTTTTTAAAAGCTATAGTAATTGCTCATGGGAATAACTTTCAATTATCTATCCTATATCTCAACCGGGAAGGTCATTGTGTAATTCGATTTTGCTCAAATCCAAATTTTTAGTAAATTTAAAGAAATCTTCTAATTTTAATTTTGGATAAATAATTCTGTTAAGGTCGATCCTTGATATTCTAGTCATTCTATCTATATTTTCCTCTTTTTTTATAAAAAACATTGATTAAAATTACTTGAAGGTTTCAGATTTTTTAACTCTTTTATTTTTATTACCTCTTTTATTATTTCTTATTTTGGAGTATATAGTTAAATAAACTTATTTTATAATTTAGTTATACTTCTTCTAAACTTTGCTGAATTATTATGGCAAATTCTTTTTGTTAAGTTTACTCTAAATATAGAAAGATTTAGTTACGGTTAAAATTATTTTAAATATTTTTTAAAAATACTATTGACAACACGTGATCACATGATGTAACATAAAAAAAATAATATTAATTAAGTTGGTATTAAAATATATGGATAGTATATTGCAAAAATTAGATAAATATAAATTAAATAATAATAGTTTTATTTCGTTATATGTTCAAATTGCTAATGCTTTAGAAAATTTACTTAAAGAAGAACAATTTAAAAATGGTACAAAATTACCTTCAGAAGAATCATTAGTAAAACATTATAAAGTAAGCAGACCTACTATAAATAGAGCTTTTGAACTGCTTATTAAAAAATCATTAGTTTATAGAGAGAAAGGAAAAGGAACATTTATATTAAATAAGAGAATCCAACTTCCATTACTGCAAGAAGATATAAGTTTTGGAGAGTCTTTAAAAAAAGCAAAAGTAAATTTTTCTACTGAATTACTTGAATCTAAAATAATTCAAGCAAATGAGATTGTTGCTAAGTGGCTTTATATAAAAGAAGGCACCGAAGTAATTTATATTAAAAGATTGCGTTATTTAGATAATGTACCATTTTTGTTAATAAAATCTTATTTACCTAAAGATCTATTTTTAGGTCTTGAAAATGAAGATTTTGCAAAATATTCTTTACTTTCCATATTAGAAAAAAAATATTCTGTCTTTATTGAAAAAAGTAAGCGTTACATGAAAATTATTAAAGCATCAGAAAAGGATTCTTTCCATCTTAATATTACAGTAGGGGATCCATTACTACATTTAGAGGGGGTGGTGTTTTCATCGAAAAATAGAGAAATTGAATACTTCGATATTAAACTAAGGGGTGACATAATTAGTTTCTATACTACTTTATATGTTAATAGAAGAAATATTTTACCTTAATTAGAAAATATAAATAGACTAAATAGATTTAATAAATTCTAAAAGAATATAAAAATAAAAATACAGAAAGGAAATATAGATGTCAAAGATAAGAGTTTGTTTTATAGGAGCAGGAAATTGTGTAAGCGCAATAGTACAAGGAATTCAATATTATAAAGGAGAAGATCATACTGGATTAATGTATGAAACTATTGGTGGGTATAAAGTAAAGGATCTTGAACCAGTTGCTGCTTTTGATGTTGATGAAAATAAAGTAGGTAAGGATCTCTCCGAAGCAATTTTTTCAAAGCCAAATTGCACGGTAAAGTTCTCTGATGTACCCAATCTTTCAGTAAAAGTAATGATGGGACCAATTATGGATGGTATAACTGAACATTTATCTAAAATGGTTAAAGTCTCAAATAAAAAGCCAGTTGACGTGGCCAAAGTATTAAAAGAAACTAAACCAGATGTAGTAGTTAATACTTTACCTACTGGTTCTATAGAGGCATCCAAATTTTATGCTAGGTTAGCTATAGAAGCAGGTGCTGGTTTTGCTAATGGTATGCCTGCGCTGATAGCTAATGATGAGAAATTTGTTAAGTTAGCTGAGGATAATAATGTTCCTTTAATAGGAGATGACGTGAAGAGCCAAGTTGGAGGGTCAATTTTTCATAGATCTCTTTTAAAACTTTTTATGGATAGAGGAGTAAAAATTAAAGAAACCTATCAATTAAATGTAGGCGGTAATTCTGATTTTTTTAATCAGTTGACGAGAAAAGAAACAAAATTATATACCAAAGGTCAGTCTTATAAAACTTTAGTTCCCTATAAATATCCTGTATGGGGTGGAGCTGCAGGTTATATAGATTTTCTAAATGATACAAAAGAAGCTTTTACTGTTTTGGAAGGAATTGAGTTTGGAGGAATACCAGTTAGTATTATAGCATTTCTCAAGGTTGTTGATAGCCCAAATTTTGCGGGAGTAATGGTTGAAGCAATAAGATGTTGTAAACTTGCAATGGATAGAAAAGTAGGAGGTGTACTTACATCTGCTTCTGCTTATTTAACGAAGTGTCCTCCTGAACCACTGTCTGATGATGAAGCAAAGATAAGACTGAATGAATTTATAGAAGGTAAAAGGGAGCGTTGATAAGAAATAAAAGATGAAACCTGATTTAATTGTAATAGGACATTTAATGAAGGAAAAAACTATATTTCCAGATCATCATATAATTGGCCCAACGGTAGGAGGTGCTGCCGCATATTTTTCAATAGTGGCAAGTTGTTTAGGTAGTAAAGTAGGAATTGTAAGCAAGATAGGTAGAGATATGTCTAAAAAATTACTTGATCCATTATATAAAACTGGAGTAGATATGCAAGGGATAAGAATTGAAGGAATGAGAAGTATGATAAGTGAACTTTATTATGATATAAATGGGAATAAAAAAATGAAGTATCCTTATAAAGGTAAACCAATTATTTTTGAAGATATACCGATTAACTATCTTCAAGCAAATATGATATATGTTGCTCCACAAGAATGGGAATTTTCTCTCAAAGAAATAGAAAAATTATCTTCTTTTAAAGGGAAAATGGCTATTGAATTAAGTGGATATGGAGGAGCTCATTGCACCCATCATTTATCAATAGATAAAATTCGTTCTTTTTTTAAGCAGCTTTTACCATATTTTCATATAGCTAAACTTAGTATTGAGGATTGTAGGTATTTTTTTGAAGAAAAGGACGAAATAAAAATTGCTAAAACTTTAATTGAATGGGGGGTAGAGATAGGTATAATAACTTTATCAGAAAAAGGAGCTATTATTGTTACTTCTAGTGATATTTTGAAATTACCTTCTTTTGTAAAAGGTTCAGTATTAGATAGTGTAGGAGCTGGCGATGCTTTTGCAGCTGGTTTTATGGTGAGTTATATAAAAGATAAAGATGTAAAGAAAGCAGGATTATTTGCCTCAGCAACAGCTGCAGTAATGATTGAGAGAACTGGCGGGATGAATTTATCTCGGATGCCTGTTTTATTCAAAATAGAGGAAAGGTTAAATAGTGAGTTAGAGCAATGATTAAGATCTCACCTTCTATTATGTGTGCAAATTTTTCTTGTTTAGGTAAAGAAATAGATGAATTAGAACAAGCGGGAGCAGACCTATTGCATTTTGATATATGTGATGGTCATTTTGTTCCAATTATGACGATGGGACCATTGGTAATTTCTTCTATTAGGAAAATAACAAGACTTCCAATTGAAGCTCATTTACAAATATTAGAACCTGAAAAGCAAATAGATTATTTTATAGATGCAGGTGTAAATTTAATTCTAATTCATATTGAAACGTGTAATGCTATTTTTCGTACTATTAGGAAAATTAAAAGTAAAGGCATAAAAGTAGGAATATCTTTAAATCCTATTACTCCGATTTCTTATCTTGAAAATATAATTAATGAATTAGATGTAGTGCTTATAATGACAGTAGATGCAGGATTAGTAGGTCAACCATTTATATATAATTCTTTAAGGAAAATTGAACAAGTAAGAAAAATGATCGATAGCAGTCACTTAAAAGTTGAGATTGAAGTTGATGGATGTATTAATTATAATACAATTCCTAAAGTTGTAAGAGCAGGAGCAAATATATTGGTGTTAGGAACTTCGGGACTTTTTGGAGTTAAAGGTAATAGAGAGTCTATATTAAAAGAAATTAGAAAGATTGTGATGGAATTAAAATAAAAATGAACTTTCAGGAAACCAAAGAAGAAATATGTAATGAGATAATATTTGCCTTGAGTAAAGTTGACGAAAGAGAAGTAGAAGTTTTTATAGATAATTTATTAGATGCAAAAAAATTATTTTTTATCGGAGTTGGTAGAGTTATGTTAATGACGAAAGCTTTTGCTAAGAGACTTAAACATTTAGGGTTTGATTCTTACGTTGTTGGAGAAACAATAGTACCGGCTATTCAAAGTGGTGATCTACTAGTTGCTGCTTCGGGTTCAGGTGAGACTTTAACAACTGTAAATGTTGCACGGTTAGCTAAAGAACATCAGGCAAGAGTTGCATTAATTACTTCCTCTTTAGATTCCACTTTAAAAAAAATTAGTGATGCTTCAGTTAGAATTCCTTGTCCTACTAAATTACATTTATCTGATGAAGTTCCATCTAAACAACCGATGACAAGTCTTTTTGAACAAAGTATTCTTATTTTTTATGACTGCATCTCAATGATTATTCAGAAAAAATTAAATATCTCAGAAGAAGAACTTTGGGAAATTCATACTAATCTTGAATAAGAAAGGAGAATAAAATGGTAAATAAAAAGTTCTTATTAGGAATTGTCGGTTTAGGATGGTGGGGGAGAAAATTATTCAAATATTTTAGTGAATTAGAAAAAGTTAAAATAGTTGCAGTTTGTAAAAAAAGAAGAATTATTCCAGAAGGTTTTGATATAGGAGAAGCTAAACTTTATACTGATATGAAAGAAATGTTTGAAAAAGAAAATATGGATGCCGTTATTATTGCCACACCCCCAACTGAACATTTTTTACCTACTAAATTAGCTGCTGAGAAAGGAATTCATGTATTTTGCGAGAAGCCAATGGCATCTTCAGTTGAAGATTGTGACAAGATGATAGAAGTATGTAATAAAAATAATGTTAAATTATTTATTGCGTTTAAGCATAGATATGCAAAAGCTTATCATTATTTGAAGGAAAATGCCAAGAAATTTGGAAAACCAATGTGGGCTATGTATATTTATCCTTTATGGAAAATACCCGATCCAGGTTGGAAATTTGTTGAAAATGGATGCAAAGGAATTATTGTGGAAAATGTTGTTCATGCAATTGATAATTTAAGATATTTGATGGGCGATGTAAAAAGAATTTATGCTGAAGGAGAGACATTTATATATAAAAATAAACTACCTGATTCAACAATTTTCACTTTACGTTTTAAAAATGGTGCAATAGCCGCGCTAGGAGGTGGATGTACATCAGAAGAGAGAATAAGCCAAGAGCGTTTGGATATTCATTTTGAAAAAGGGATAGCTCAAGTTTGGGGATTTTTAGACTATCCCTATAAGCTTCGTGTGTTTATGAGAGAGGAAAAAATTTTAGAAGAGCATAGTTTTGAAGGAAGTGACGGAGTAAGAGAAGAAATTCAACATTTCTTTAAATGTATAGAGAAAGACGAAGAACCATTAGCTAGTGGAAAAGATGGGAGAGAAGCAGTAAACATAGCTCTTAAGGTAATTGAGTCAATTAGGAAAAATAAGGTGGTGGAACTGTCAGAGTGAATAAAATAGGAATTGGGGTAATTGGATGTGGCACAGTAGCTCAAAAGGGGCATTTGCCTTGGTATTGGGAAAATCCTGAAACTGAAATTATAGCGGTTTGTTCTGATATAGAAGAAGAAGCGAGAAGCACTGCTAAAAGATGGGGAGCTAAATACTGGTTTACTAATTATAAAAAAATGTTAGATTTAGAAGAGATTAATGCTATTAGCGTTTGTACACCTGTTTGGCTACATAAAGAAATAGCAATAGAAGCAGCTAAAAAAGGAAAACATATTTTATGTGAAAAACCAATGGCGAGAAATGTTAAAGAGTGTAATGAAATGATAACCGAAGCCAGAAAGAACAAAGTAAAGTTGATGATAGGTTTTACTAAGAGATTTAATCCAGGATTTCAAAAAATAAAAAATTTAATTGATGATGGTTTAATTGGTAGAGTATATCATTTAGATATTCATTGGAATTTGTATTTTCCACCAGGTAGTCGTCCAGCAAGAATTTTTTGTGAAGATAAAAGAGTAGGAGGAGGAGTATTATTAGATAATTGTTGTCATTATATAGATACTTTTAGATGGCTTTTGAATTCGGAGGTAAAAACAGTTTTTGCAGAAATATCAAAAGTTATTCCAGAGAGAATATATGAAGATCAAGTTGTATTAATTCTTAGATTTAAAAACGGAGTAACATCAATACTTGATATGGGTTTAAATAGAGTGGAAGATGTAGAGAAATCAGCTTGGGAAAAAGCACCTATATATTCACAAGAATTTACAGAACATGGTTTTATTTATGGAAACGAGGGGACTATTTATTTTAATGTCCCACCATTTGATTCGGTTGAAGCGGTGGATATAAATGTGTATTTATTAAAAGGGAAAAATTGTAAATTTGGAGGTTGGCACAAAATTGAATTACCAATAGTAAGACAACCAGGAGGGCCCCTTGCTCCAGGAATAGTTTTAACCTATCCATTTAAAAGAGAAATTGATCATTTTATAGATTGTGTTATCAATAATAAGACCATGATTGTAACAGGTGAGGATGGGAAAATAACTTTAGCAATAGTTGAGGCTGCTTATGAATCGGCTAAATTAGGGATAAGAAAAGAATTAGATTAAATAAAACTTTTGCTATTTTATAATTATGATATTTAAAGATTGTTGGCATTATTTTTGATAATTATCTAAATACAATTTCTTTGAAAATACAGGAAATGGGGATAGAAAGAAAAGCATGGGAAGTAAAATAAAAGCAAATGAAACAATATTCTACCTATTTTTTTAAAAAATTGTTATTTGTAAATATCCTTAATTATATCAGGGGAGACATATATGGTTAATTTTTATGAAGAGTTAGGCGTAACGCAGCTTATTAATGCTTACGGGAATACTACAAGAATTGGTGGTTCTATTATGCCTCTTGAGGTACTTGAAGCTATGAAAAGCGCTTCTGACGCTTATGTAGATTTGGATGACCTTCTTAAGAAAGCAGGACAAAAAATTGCTGATATGATCGGTGCCGAGGCAGCTTTTATAACCTCTGGTGGAGCTGCTGCCGTGGTGATTTCAACAGCAGCATGTATAGCGGGTAAGGATCCAGCGAAAATTAGATGCTTGCCTGACACGAAGGGCATGAGAAATGAGGTGATAATTCTAAGAGCTCATTATTGCTTCTACGAGCAACAGATTAGACAAGCAGGAGGCAAAATAGTTGAGATAGGTCAAGCAAGATCTTCATTTTTATGGGAACTTGAACAAGCAATCAATGACCAAACTGCCTCTATCTTTTATTTTGCTGAGAGCGAAACAAGTAGGGGCTCTTTACCTTTAAAAGATGTAGTAGAGATTGCACACTATAAGAAAGTTCCTGTTCTTGTTGATGCAGCGTCAGAACTTCCTCCTGTTAGTAATCTCAACAGATTTACAAAGATGGGAGCAGACCTAGTAGGATTCAGCGGAGGAAAGGATATTCGGGGTCCTCAAAATTCCGGGCTTATTATAGGGCGGAAAGATCTAATTGAAGCTTGTGCTTTTAATAGCTGCCCCAATAATAGTATTGGCAGGCCAATGAAAGTAAATAAAGAAACAATAGTAGGTTTAGTGAAAGCATTAGAAATTTATTTAAGTCAAGACTTTGATGCAGAAATGGAAAAATGGAGTAAACAAGTAGATTATTGGGTAGAAAGTTTATCTGAACTACCTTGTATGATTATAACACGAGGATTTCCAACTCTCTCCGTACATGGTATGGGACCTGACTGTATTCCTAAGGCTTATATAGTTTGGGATGAGGAAAAACGGGGATTCAAAAAAGATCAAGTGGTTGATATGCTCAAAAAGGGAAATCCTGGAATAGCAGTGAACCCATGGCCTAAGAGAGGTATCGCTCTTAATCCCCAAATGCTACGTGACGGAGAAGAGAAAGTAGTAGCGCGAAGGTTAATAGAGGTTTTTCGGGGATAAACGATGAATAAAATTTGACTAGGCATGATACGGGTGGAGGTATGATACGATATGTATATAATGCAATTCGGAGAAGTGCTAAAATACAGTGATATGTTACTTAGAGGATTGTTGTTCACATTAGAACTAAGCATCCTGACTATGTTCTTCTCATTGATTTTGGGAACAGTAATAGCTTTATGGAGAATTTCTAAGAATAAATTCTTGTTTGCATTCGCGACTGCCTATGTAGAATTTTTTCGCAACGTGCCCCTTCTGATAGTAATTTATATTGTCTTCTATGGTACTTCAGCGCTATCTATTTTTAGATTTACATCCATTACGGCTGGTGTGATTGCGTTGACCTTGAATTCTGCAGCATTTGAAGCAGAGATTATAAGAGGCGGACTTAAGGCAATTGCAAAAGAGCAACTAGAGTCAGCTCAGTCTTTAGGATTATCTAAATTTCAAATTTTTCGTTTTATTGCAATTCCTTACGTAATAAGAATAGTCTGGACAGCGTTAGGGAATCAAGCTGTAGATATTATTTTAGGTTCTTCTGTCGTGTCAGTGATTGCTTTTCCGGAATTAACTTACGCAGGAATGAATATAGCTGCAACTAAGGATAGATATTTCGAGGTATTTGTAATACTGCTCATTATTTATTTGACTTTGTCCGTTAGTGCATCATCAATTCTTCGAGTAATTAAAAGAGTTTTTTTGAAACCAAATGAACTAGAATAAAGGAGGAAATTTTTAGATATGACTTGGATGCGGGTATTGCTATTACTCAGAGGTGCAGTAGTTGCTTTAGAAGTCTGCACATTAGGGATTATCCTGGGTTGCGTACTGGGATTTTGCCTCTCCTTAATGCGACTTTCTAAAATAAAAACGCTAAATATGTTGTCATTAATTTATGTTGAGCTGTTTCGCGATTCTCCTCTTCTCATACAATTATTTCTGATCTTCTATGGGCTGCCTATTCTTTTTAAGGTGCAGACTTCTGCTCTAGTAGTCGCAACTATTGCTATGACTCTCAATAGTTCAGCTTATATAGCAGAAATCTTTAAGTCTGCAATTGGGGGAATAATGAAAGGACAATGGGATGCTTCTTATTCATTGGGTTTATCCCACTTGCAATCGCTCAGGTACGTGATATTACCACAGGCATTTAGAATTGCAATACCACCCTTGATAAACCAATTTGTGAGTATGTTAAAAAGTTCATCTTTAGCTTCAATAATTGGCTTTGTCGAGATAACAAAGTTGGCTACTATGATTAGAAGTCGGACATTCACAACTTTCGACGTGCTGGGGGTAACGGCAGCAATCTACTTCGTAATGTGCTACGGGTTGTCGAGACTGGGTAGTTATCTGGAAAAGAGACTTGAGATCGGAACGTAAAGTAAATAGTTTTTATAGACCTTCTGCAAAGGAGATTGAATATATTATGAAGAGCGAACCAATAATAAAAATCCAAGGCGTTCACAAGTGGTTTGGAGATTTATATGTTTTGAAGGGAATTGATATTTCTGTAAATAAAGGCGAGGTAGTGGTAATATGCGGAGTAAGTGGTTCAGGAAAGAGCACATTATTACGTTGTATTAATGCGCTTGAGACCTTTCAGAAGGGTTCAATAATTGTAGACGGACTTTCTGTGAACGCAAATAATAGAAAATTCGTTAGGGAGGTAAGAAAGCGGGTTGGAATAGTATTTCAAAATTTCAACCTGTTTCCCCACTTAAATGCAATAGACAATATTACGCTTGCTCCGAGACAAGTAAAAAAAGTAAATAAGCGAGAAGCTGAACAACAAGCAATGAAGTTGTTAGCTCAGATGGGTTTGTCCGATAAAAAAAAGTCATATCCTATATCTTTATCGGGAGGTCAAAAACAAAGAGTAGCTATTACTCGTGCTCTGGCGATGGATCCAATGGTAATGTTATTTGATGAGCCAACATCTGCTCTAGACCCAGAGATGATCAAAGAGGTTTTGGATGCAATGATTAGCCTTGCTCAAAAAGGTATGACCATGATTGTGGTGACTCATGAGATGGGGTTCGCAAAATGTGTGGCGAACAAGATTATTTTTCTAGATCAGGGTGTGATTCTGGAAGAGGGTTCTCCTCAAGAATTATTTGAAAATCCCAAGCATAAAAGAACAAAAGAATTTCTGAATCATATACTTACTTAATTTGTAAAAACTAAGATAATTTATGACTTTGAGAAATTAACAAGAGCTACCGGACAGGGAGGAGCATGGGAATATTGCCACAGAAGGAGATGACAAGAAAAAAGCCAAAAGAGGAAAGGGGATGAGAAACAAGAACGAATTGTATCAAGTAAGAAAAGTTATAGAACATGTGGAACGTTTATGTTGATGATCTATTATATATATTAAGGAATATAAGGAGGATTTTGAAATGAGTACAAAAATGAAACTAGTAGGATGCTTGGTAGTGGCGGCTCTTCTATTAGCCTCTTTGGTGATGGGTGCTGCTGCGCAGGAAGAAAGTGTTTTGGATGAAATTCTTAAAAGGGGATTTATTCGGGTCGCTATCGGTCTGACGGCGTATCCAATGGGATTTAGGGACGACAAAGGAAATCCTGATGGATATGAAGTCGATATTGCCAAACTCCTGGCGGAAAAACTTGGGGTAAAGCTTGAGATCGTGGAAGTATCTGGTCCAACACGTATCAGTACAGTAGTAGCAAAGAAAGCCGATATTGTTTTATCTGGTCTTACACGCACACTCGAAAGAGCCAAAAGTATTGCCTATTGTGAAATTCCATACTACATAAGTGGATTGAGATTTGTAGTTAAACCAGATAGCCCTTATAAGACAATAGAAGATGTGCAGGCAGCTGGAGATAAAATAAAGATTGGAGTCGATAGAGGAGGGACAGCAGAACAATGGGCGCTAAAGCTTTTTCCAAATGCACAACAGATGAAATTTGACAGTGTTCCAGATGGATATCTAGCTTTAAGTAATGGAATAGTTGATGTTGTTGTTAATGACGCTATATCAGCCGGTGTTAACGAGGATAAAAACCCTGATAAATATAGGAACTTGCCAGGGATAGTTGCGACAGAACAACAAACAGCGGCAGTAGCCTTCGGGGATTTCAAATGGTGGCAATGGTGTAACCTATTTTTCCATGAGTTTAACACCCTGGGAGATAACTCAAGACTATACGAGAAATGGCTTGGGACACCACCAGATCAGTTACTTCCTTGGATAGAGATACGGTAAAGTCTAAGGAAGTTTTCTATTTTACATTTAAATTAGATGTCTGAAGTTTTAATACTAATCTCCATACGCACGGAATAGTGAGTGTGCGTATGGAGATCTAGAGTAAAATATTAACTTATTACAATGAGAATCAATAACATGAGCTAAGTGAAACAATGAGATTATTTTCTTCCATAATATTTTTTATGGGAGAATTATAAAAATTTTAAATATCATTCTTGGATTAGGATGAATAATTAGGTCCTTAAAATTATTAAGGTACTTATACTTAGTATTTATTTATAAACCAGTTAATAAAAAATAACATAAGGGAGTATTTGAAAGAAATGAGAAAACTAATTGATTTTAGAAGTGACACCTGTACATTACAACCTGAAGAAATGCTGAAAGCTATGGTAGAAGCAAAGGTAGGGAATGAAGAATATGATGATGACCCTACTATTATTGAACTTTTAGATTTGGCATGTGAAATAATGGATAAGGAAGCAGCCTTGTTCACAGTTGGTGGAACAATGGACAACTTGATAGGGATCTTAGCTCAGACAGAAAGAAGCAATATTGTAATAGCGGAAGCTGATACTCATATAACTTTTTGTGAAGTTAGCAATTTAGCAGTAGTTGGTGGATTAATGCCAAAATTAATAAAAGGACATTTAGGAATTATGGATGTTACTGATATCGAAGCTGCTATTCCTCGTATTGGTTATGATTGTGCAGACGCAAAGTTGCTTGTAGTCGAAAACGCTCATACATTGGGTACTTGTACCACTCCACAGCAAATGGCTGCATATAGGAAGGTAGCTAATAAATATGGACTTAAGATTCACATAGACGGGGCTCGTATTTTTAATGCTGCTGTAGCATTGAATGTAAAACCAAGTGAATTAGCAAAAGATGCTGATACTTTAGCTTTCTGTTTATCTAAAGGGTTAGCATGTCCATTTGGTGGGGTATTAGTTGGTCCAAAAGAGGTTATAAGTCGCGCTCGTCGTTATAAACAAATGTTAGGGGCAGGTTTTAGGCAGGCAGGATATATGGCGGCTTGTGGTATTTATGCTTTGAATAACATGGTGGATAGATTAGCTGAAGATCACGAAAATGCCAAACTTTTAGCTAAGGGGTTAGTAGAATTAGGTATGGAAATAGATATGAATACCGTACAAATTAATATAGTTCGTTTTGGTATACCGTCTTCTTTAATGGAAGTGAATGAATTTTATAAAAAAATGATTATGATAGAGGGAATTAAGATGAATCCACCTGATATTGGAGAATTAATACCAGGTAGAATTAGACTTGTTACTCATTGGGGTATTGAAAGGGAAGATATAGAATATTTTTTAAATAAAGCAAAAGAAGTATTAAATAGCTAAACATTTTATAAAAAATCATGATGTTTACGCTATAGAATTAGAATTTCCTGGGTTTATGGCTTTTGAACATGGTTTTCATCACGAAATGTAAGGTATAGATTTGACTTTTTTTTACAATCATTCCTTTTGTCGTTGTGTTTCTGTAAAAACTGTATGCATTTAGCGAAGAACAAGAGAATAGATGTAGATAAAGTGAGAAAGGAGGTAAGGAATATCCTGAATACTTCACTTAATTCAAATGTTCCTTTAGCTAAAAATTCCAGGTGGACTCAGTCCTTTGAACTTATTGGCACACTTATCGATGACAGGGAATTTTCTGAATACCTTGTATTTAGAAAATTTATCGTAGTAGGTTTTATAAAGGAAATTAAGGCTGTTCTTCCCTCCGATGTAAAGTTGTTTGTGATTAGTACTAGCTCATCTTCTTTTTCCTGGTCGGATGGCTCGAGTATACGGGATGTAGCCGACCTAGTAGATGCTGTCGAAACAACGAGCTATTTTCAGGAGCCTGAGGACGTCTATTTGGATGTGTGCTTTGCAAAACGAATGATAGGTCTAAAATCAAAACTATACGTAGGGTTACGACCTTGTTTCCCTGACGTACTTTATCCTGAAAACTTGACAAAAAATCTAGGAATCCTCAATAAAGTTGGTATCGATGGTGTCTCTTTTTTTATCTACAGTCATATGTCTCATGAGAATCTCGAGTGGATTAAGATGTCCTTGAATGCCTTGGAGAGCCCTTCTTCTTAATTTTGTCTTCTCAGGGATCCAATGGGGGTCATTATGTAGTGCTGAGAGAAACTTCTAAAAAAGTGTGTTTCTATCGTAAATGTCAATAAGTAATGAATTTAAAAAGGTACGAAAAGTCACGCGGTATGATGTCAAGCGAAATACACATATGACAATAAATGATTTAGAACAAAATCACTAAAAACTTTTAACATGCAAGATACAGTTACTGTCAAAAATTTTATGAAAGAATATGAAAGATATATATTAGAGAACAGTAAGCTAAGAAGATGAAGATTTTCTTTGGAGTAAGGTTTTAATTGTTTTTTGAAAAGAAGGTTTTGATACTAGAGTAAGGGAATGGGAGATTGATTACTCTTGGTAGCTCATGAAGTCCAATTAAAAGTAGGTAGTTGAGATGTTATTACAAGTTTCTTTCGATGACTTTAATTTAGAAAAAGTAAAAAAAATTGTAATAGAAATTCATCAATATATTGATATATTGGAAGTTGGTACACCCTTATTGCTTTTTGAAGGAATTAATGCTATTAAATTTTTTAAAAGAAAATTTTCAAATAAAATTATCTTAGCTGATACTAAAATTGTTGATGCGGGTGAAATTGAAGCGAATATTGCTTTCAAAGCTGGGGCAGATATTGTTACTGTTTTGGGTAATTCAAATATTAAAACTATATATGAAGCAAAAAAAACTGCTGAGAAGCATAACAAAATGATAATGTTAGATTTAATAGAAATACAAAAAATTGAAGATATTATGGATAAGATTGAATTGCTAAGGAATCATATTATAATGATTCATACCGGTTATGATAGTGGGATTCTTGATTTTAAAAATTGGATTGGAAAAATAAATAATAATGTTGATTTAATTAAAAAATTATCGAATATAAAAATCGCAATTGGTGGAGGAATAAATGAAGATAACATTGGTAATTTTTTAAATATGTCTCCAGATATTATTATAATTGGAAGATCGATTATTTATACTAAGAACCCTCTTGTTACTACAAAGCGATTTAGTGAAATAATTAAAAAATAATTTTATAGAGGAAAATATTTAAATGAATATTAAAGAATTAAATATAAAAATTTTATTTGTATTAGAGGGACAAAAAAATAAGACTTGGCACTCTAAATTATGAGATTATTTTAGGTGGAGTTAAAATTAAACCTAAGGATAAAATTATGGCTGATAGATATGGATTAGTATTAGTTACATTAGAAAAGACACAAACAATTTTTAAAAATTCAAATGTATGAATTAAAAAAATATTACGGAAGAATTAAAATTTAAAACAACCCTTGAAATGTATTTTCTAGAAAAATATATTTTTATATAGAAGAAAGTTAGAAATTTAAATATTGAAGAAGAAAGGTAAATTATGGCTACTTTATTAAAAAAGATAAACATAATCGATATTAAAAATAACAAGATATTGGAAAATTATGATTTATTAATAGAGAAAAATATTATTAAAGCAATAGACAAAAATTTGGATGAATTTTTAAAAAATGATAAAAAAATAAAAATTCGTATTATGAAAGGGAAATATCTTATCCCCGGATTGATTAATTTGCACCAACATTATTTGTATAAGAGAACTTATGGTCCTTTATGGGATCAATTAAAATTACCAATTCCAGTATTAACAGTTAGAGCTGTTAAGAATGCATTAGGTGAATTGAGAGAAGGAATAACTACAACTAGAGAGGTAGGTTCACTATATAATATAGATTTATCAATGAAATATTTATTCGAGAAAGAATATATTTTAGGTCCAAGATTATTTATTTCAGGTCAACCCTTAGGAATTACTGGTTCAAAAGTAAAAGGTTTAGCTCAACAAATTAATGGGGAAGAAGAGTGCAGAAAATGGACTCGACAAAGAGTGGAATACGTTGATTGGATAAAAGTTTTTGCTAGCTACTCTACACTTCCAGCACAAATATTTGCAAGACCAGAAATGTCATTGGATGAATTGAAGGTAATTACCGAAGAAGCTCATAAAGCAGATAAAAGAGTAGCTGCACATACAATAGGAGAAATATCCTTAAAAAATGTTATCGAAGCTAAAGTTGATACTATAGAACACGGTTCAGGCCTTAACAGAGAGCTCGCTATTAAAATGAAAGAAAGAAATATAGCGTTGGTTCCTACATTAAATGCATTTACAGAATGGCAAGACCAGGAATATGAAAGAGGTGAGGAAGCCTTTAAATTACGCGAAGCCGGCATAAAGCTAAACCAATTTTCGTTTAAAGTTGCTATAGAAGAAGGTGTAAAAATTGGGATGGGTTTAGATAGCTCGGGAATCGTAAAAAAAGAAGCAATGTTAATGAAAATGATATCGAATGTAAGTAATTATGAAATATTAAAAATATTTACACAAAATGGCGCAGAAATATTAGGAGTTGGAAATACACTGGGAACAATTGAAAAAGATAAAATAGCAGATTTAGTAGTACTCAGCAAGAATCCAATAGAAGATATTTCTAATATTGAAGCTGTTTCATCAGTAATAAAAAATGGGAAAATAATACCAGTTAATAATATAAATTTAACCACTAAATATGAAAATAAAGAATATAATTCCATGATTAAAGAATTATTAAATATAGGAATAAATAAGGAAAATGTTACAATCCTGTGAAAAATTAAAGAATTGTTAAAAACATTAATTTGGTAAGAATTAAAATTTAAAGATTTAAGATGGGGATGTAAAAGATTAGAATATTAAGGAGTTATGGGAAAGCATCTAAACAACTAAACAAAAATTTTACGGGTATTTCTACAGTTACAATTTATGAATATAGTAATAGAAAAAAATGTAAAGGCCTGCTATTAGTTTTAAAATAGTAACCATTAACTAAAAAGCAAAGGCTTCTATTGTGAGGAAAAAATTGAAAGGTTTCTTGAGGTAAAAGTTTTTTTAATTGAAAGATAGTCTTTTAATTTAGCGGGGGTTCCGCAACTTTTAAGTGGGGATGAAAGCAAATTACCGGTAGACCGGGACAGATAATAGTCTGTTAAGGTGAGTACTACACCTGTAAAAGTGTGGTAGCCTATTATGCTAAAATTAATAAGAATTAACTTAAACTAAGATAGTTATAATATTTCTATTTAAGAAAATATAAATTATGTATGGAGGACATTCAAAATGGAACAGTATTAAAAGAAAAAATGGTAAAGTAAATGCTCAGAGAGGAGAGAAATTATTTACTGAAATAATTAGAGTAATAACTGTTTTATTATTTAAAAAGGAAGGTATTTTATGATGAAATCTCGAGAAAGAGTAAGAAAAGCCATTAACCATATAAAAACCAATCGTATTCCTCTTGATTTAGGTTCAACTTTAGTAACGGGTATTCAAGCGAGCACTTATGCTAAACTAAGGAACTCATTGGGATTAAAAGATAAATTAATTAAGATAATTGATCCTTTTCAAATGCTTGCTGAAGTAGAGATGGAGGTAATCGAGAAATTAGGGATTGATACTATAGGATTACGTCTTCCCACTACTGTATTTGGATTTAAAAATGAAAATTGGAAACCCTGGAAATTATTTGACGGAACTAAAGTATTGGTACCTGAAAAATTTACTACCGAACAAGATAGCGAGGGGAGTATTTACCTCTATCCTCAAGGCGATACCTCAGTTTTTCCTTGTGCAAAGATGCCCAAAGATGGTTTTTATTTTGATCTTTTAGCACGTCAGGAATCTCTTGATGAAACTAACTTAGATCCAAAAGAATGGGTAAAACAGCAGTATTCAATTTTTTCTGAGGAACAATTAAAATATTTAGAAAATAAAATAGATTCGTTATATAGAAATACAGATCTTAGTATTATTGGGACTTTTATAAAAGATACATATTTTGGAGATATGCCCTATGTAGTAGGTCCGGCCATTAAACATCCTAAGGGGATAAGAGATCTACAGAAGTGGCTTATGGCCCACATTGAACATTCAGAATACATTAAAGAAATTTTTGAAATGCAATGTGAAATAGGATTGAAGAATTTAGAACTTTCTTATGAGGCAGTGGGGAATAAAATAGATGTAATTTATGTTAGTGGAACAGATTTTGGTACTCAAAATGGTCCTTTTATATCTTTAGATATGTATAGAGAGCTTTATAAACCATTTCATAAAAAAATAAATGATTGGATTCATAAGAATACACCATGGAAAACCTTCTATCATACTTGTGGATCTATCGTCACCTTTTTAGATGATTTTGTTGAGGTTGGAGTAGATATTTTAAATCCTATTCAGACCTCAGCAAAGGATATGGATCCTAAAATGTTGAAGGAAAAATATGGAGATAAAATAGTATTCTGGGGTGGTGGAGTAGACACCCAAAGGACGCTTCCATTTGGTACTCCGGAAGAAGTAAGAAAGGAAGTTAATGAGCGCTGCCAGATATTTGGGGAAGGAGGAGGTTTTATATTTAACACCGTTCACAACATTCAATCAAAAGTCCCCATGGAAAATCTTATGGCAATGTTTCAAACTGTAAGGGAATTTAAATTTTAATTATAAAAAGGAAAAGAAATACAATTTTCATTATTTATAGATTAAATATATCATGAGGAAAATTTGAAAGAAAAATAAGAGGAAATAAAACAGTCTGGATTTCAATTTATTTAATTTTGGGATTGGAGAGCTTGATTATAAGTTAATTCTTAAAAAGAGTTTTATAAGGTTTATTCAAGAGTTGTGGGCTTTGAAATTTTCGTTAAATAAGAAAGTTTTATTTATGAAAAACTTTATGAGTGGATTCATTCAATTAATCTATAAAAAGAATACATTAATAAAAGAACTTAGAGTTTACATTACAATGGGGTGACTTTAACTTAAATTCTAGTGTGTAGGCAAGAAATTAAATAGTCTTAAGAAAAATTTAAAAAATCGATAGGAGGAGATCGTATGGAAAAATTAATTGAGGTGCGTTGGCACGGTAGAGGTGGGCAGGGTGCAGTTACTGCCTCCAAGTTATTAGCTACTTCTGCCCTTGCTGAAGACAATTATATTCAGGCTTTTCCTGAATATGGCCCAGAAAGGATGGGTGCCCCCATCCAATCTTTTACCCGTATAAGTAAAACCCCTATTAAAATCCACTGTCACGTTACTAATCCCAATATAGTAGTAGTATTAGATCCCACTTTATTGAGGGCAGTAGATGTAACTGAAGGGTTAGCTGAAGGTGGTGTTTTAATAATAAATACTGAGGAATCAGCTACTGAAGTAAGAAAAAGATTGAATCTAAAAGGTAGAAAAGTCTATACTGTAAATGCCAGTAAGATTGCTCAAGAGACTATAGGAAGACCTTTACCTAATACTCCCTTAATTGGAGCCTTAATAAAGGCCACTGGATTATTAAGTTTGGATAATGTCTTAACTGATATCGAAGATAAATTTAAGAAGAAATTTAGTTCTAAGATGGTAGAAGATAATATTAATGCAATCAAAAGAGCCTATCAGGAGGTGAAGGGTGAATGAGTGGTACCAAGAAATTAGGATGGAAGGAAATCCCTGAAGGAGGATTAATTACCAAAGCCGGAAATTCAGTTACTTATGAGACCGGTTCCTGGAGGTCTGTTAGACCGGTGAAAGATGAGGAGAAATGTACCAATTGTTTAATCTGTTGGGTCTATTGTCCCGACTGCTCCATATTAGTCTCAGATGGAAAGATAAAAGGTATTGATTATTCTCACTGCAAAGGTTGTGGAATATGCGAAACAGAGTGCCCAGTTAAAGCCATCAAAATGATAGATGAAAAAGAATTTACCGATTAGAAAGGAGGAGAAATATGAATAATAAAATGACTGCAATAACTGGAAATGAAGCTGTATCTTATGCTATTAAACAGATAAATCCTGATGTAATGGCTGCTTATCCCATCACTCCCCAAACAGATATAGTGGAAAAATATTCTGAATATGTAGCTGATGGGTTAGTAAATACTGAATTTATTACCGTAGAGAGTGAACATAGCGCGATGAGTGCCTGTGTAGGAGCAGCTGCTGCTGGAGGTAGAGTAATGACTGCTACTTCAGCTAATGGTCTGGCTTTAATGTTCGAGATACTCTATATCGCTGCTTCTAACAGGTTACCTATTGTTATGCCAGTGGTAAATAGAGCCTTATCCGCCCCCGTTAATATTCATTGTGACCATAGTGATAGTATGGCTGCTCGAGATTCTGGTTGGATTCAAATTTATTCTGAAAACGTTCAAGAGGCTTATGATAACACTATTCAAGCGGTAAGAATTGCCGAACATATGGAAGTTCGTTTACCTATAATGGTAATGTTTGATGGGTTTATTACCAGTCATGGAATAGAGTGTGTAAAACTTTTAGATGATGATAAAGTAGCTAAATTTGTAGGGAAATATCCTCCCCGTTATCCCTTATTAGATATAGACCATCCGGTTACTTATGGCCCTTTAGATCTTTATGATTACTATTTTGAACATAAAAGACAACAAGTCGAAGCAATGAGGAAGGCTAAAAAAGTAGTTTTGGAAATAGGTAAAGAATTCGAGCAAGCCTTCGGTAGGGAATATAAATTATTTGAAGAATATCGGCTTTCTGATGCTGAAAGAGCTATTGTGGTCCTTTCTTCCACTGCTGGTACAACCAAGCAAGTAGTAGATGAATTAAGAGCAAAGGGAGAAAAAGTTGGTTTATTAAAGTTAAGATTATTTAGGCCATTCCCTTATCAGGAGATTGCTCAAGTTCTTTCTCATCTTAAGGCAATAGCCATCTTAGATCGCTCTGATTCTTTTGGAGCCTTTGGGGGACCACTCTTTACCGAAATTAGGTCTGCCCTTTTAGAAGCAGGCAAGATCCCTCACAATGTTAATTATATCTATGGTCTAGGAGGGAGAGATATCAATCAGAATGATATAGCTTCTATTTATGCTGATTTAGAGAAAATAGTAAAAACCAGTAGAGTCGAAGAACAAGTAAAATACTTTGGCTTAAGAGAATAAGGAGGTGTTAATCAATGGCTAATCTTAAAGAATTATCTAAAAAAGAAGGATTTTTAAGTGGAGGACATCGGCTTTGTGCTGGTTGTGG
>Ga0315288_10002885_pt1 | contig 21977 bp, 21 predicted proteins | sample YL17G11_20_MG_FD_203454 | JGI IMG/M metagenome (GOLD analysis project Ga0315288, IMG submission 203454) | Sediment microbial communities from Yellowstone Lake, YNP, Wyoming, USA - YL17G11_20 | ecosystem: Environmental > Aquatic > Freshwater > Lake > Sediment | place: USA: Wyoming | collected...
CGAAGCGCCTCTACGGCGACCGCATCGCGCTCTTGGGCGGCGTGGATATGGACCTGCTCGCGCGGGGCTCGGTGGACGACGTGCGCGCCGCGACCCGCCGCATCCTCGAGGCGTGCATGCCCGGCGGCGGCTACGCGCTGGGCTCCGGCAACAGCGTGGCCAACTACGTGAAGGTCGAGAACTTCCTGGCCATGCTCGACGAGGGGTGGAAGGTCGGGCGGTACGGGGCGTGAGCGCGGGCCGGGCTATCCTCCCCCTCGACGGGGGAGGATTAAGGTGGGGGTGGAAAGCGGCTGGAGCGCCTCTGCACGCCCCCCACCCTACCCTCCCCCGCGAAGGGGGGAGGGGCGAAATCGGGCGCTTATCTGTCTGTTGGTGAGGCGAACACCGTCGCCGCGGCGGCGTCGAAGGCGAGGTGGACTTCGGCGCCGGGGTGAAGCCCCTCTGCGGCCTGGGCCTGGAGTTCGACGGTGATGGGCCCGGCCGCCGTCGCCACCCGCAGCCGGATCACGGCCCCCAGGAAGACGGTCTCCTCGATCTTGCCCGGCAGGCTGTTGGCGCCCGCCTGCGGTGAGAGGCTGAAGCGCTCCGGGCGGAGCGCGATGGTCACGGCCTGGCCGGCGGCCACGTCCCCGGCGGGAATGACGATCACGGCCTGGCCGGCCGCGCCATCGCTGGAAGGCGCCACCACTCCCGAGACCGCGTCCGCGACCTGGGAGCGCAGCGCTTGCAGCCGCACGCGCGCCTGGCCCTCGGCGACGGATTCCACGGCGCCGACCAGGAAGTTGGTGTGGCCGATGAAGCCGGCGACGAACGGCGTGGCGGGATCGCGGTAGATGTGCAGCGGGTCGCCCACCTGCTCCAGCCGGCCGGCGTTCATCACCGCGATGCGATCCGATAGAGCAAGCGCTTCCTCCTGGTCGTGGGTCACGTAGAGCGTGGTGATGCCGAGCGCGCGCTGCACGCGGCGGATCTCCTCGCGCATCTGCACGCGCAACTTCGCGTCCAGGTTGGAGAGCGGCTCGTCCATGAGCAGCAGGCGCGGCTCGATGGCGAGCGCGCGCGCGGTGGCCACGCGCTGCTGCTCGCCGCCGCTGAGCATGCCCGGGAAGTCGCCGGCGCGATGGGCGAGGTGGACCTGCTCCAGCGCGCGCGCCACGCGCTCGGCGACCAGGGCCCGCGGCGCCTTGCGCGCCCGCAACCCATAGGCCACGTTCTCGCGCACCGAGAGATGGGGGAAGAGCGCGTAGTTCTGGAACACCATGCCCAGGTTGCGCCGGTGGGGCGGGAGGGGATCGAGGCGCTCGCCGTCGCAGGTGATCTCGCCGGCGTCGGGGCGCGCGAACCCGGCCACGCAGCGCAGCAGCGTGGTCTTGCCGCAGCCGCTGGGGCCGACCAGGGTGAAGAACTCGCCGGGCTGGATCTCCAGGTCCACGCCCGCGAGGGCCTCGCGCTCGCCGAAGCGCTTGCACAGCCCGCGAATGGTGAGGCCCACGCTCACATCAACTCCGCCGCGCGCTCACCCTGCCAGACATTGAAGATGAGCAGCGGAATGAACACGCCCGCGAGCAGCAGGGTCGAGGCTGCCGCGCCGGGGCCGAAATTGTCGCTCAGCACCACCTGCTGGTAGATCACCACGGTCATCGTGGCCCAGGAGCCGAAGTAAAGCAGGATGGTGCTGGCGATCTCGCTGATCACTTGCACCCAGGTCATCACCGCGCCGGAGACGATGCCCGGGGCCATCAGCGGCAGCGTCACGCGCAGGAACGTGCGCGCGGGCGACGCGCCCAGGCTCACCGACGCCTCCTCGGTGGCCGGCTCGACGTGATGCAGCACCGCGGTCACGCCGCGGACCGCGTAGGGCAGCCGGCGCAGGACGTAGGAGATGACGAGAATGGTCACTGTGCCGGTGAGCAATATGGGCGAACGGCCGAACGCCGTGATGAGCGCCACCGCCAGCACGGTGCCGGGAATCGCATAGGGCACCATGAGCATGCCCTCGAGGCCGGCCGTCCACTGGCTGCGGCGGCGCACCAGCAGGTAGCCGATCAGCACGCCGAGCACCACGCACACGAAGGTGGCGACGGCGGTGAGGAAGAGGCTGCTGAACATGGCGCGGGGCACGCTCTCGAATACGTGGAGGTAGTTCGACGCGCTGAAGCCGGGGCGCATGATGGGCCCGTCGCTGGGGAAGAACGACGTGACGACCACCACCACCGTGGGCACCAGCGAGAGCCCGATGATGCCGTAAGCGAGGGCGGTGGCGAGCCGGCGCAGGCGGGGCGCAACCTCGGGCTTGGCGGCGCGGCGCAGGCCGGACATCACGTAGGAGCGGCGGCCCACATACCAGCGCTCGACCAGCAGCACGGCCGTGGTGCAGGCGAGCAGGATGATGCCGGCGGTGGCGGCCATCGCGGGCTCGCCGCCCATCTCGTTGATGAAGTTCTTGTAGATGAAGGTGGGCAGGACGTCGTAATCCACGCCGATGGTAATCGCCGAGCCGAAGTCGGCGAGCGTGGTGAGGAAGACCAGCAGCGCGCCGCCCAGGATGGCCGGGGTCAGCAGCGGAACGGTGACGGTGCGGAAGATGCGCCAGGGCGTCGCGCCCAGGTTGGCGGCGGCCTCCTCGAGCGCGGGGTCCAGGGAGGTGAGCGAGGCGGAGACGAGGAGGAAAATGAAGGGATACAAGTTGAGCGTGAGCGCGAGGATGATGCCCTTCGCGCCGTAGATGGTGCCGAGCGAGGGCAGGCCGCCGGCCTCGAGCAGCCGCGTGAGCCAGCCGTTGCGCCCCAGGAGCAGGATCCAGGAGTAGGCGCCGATGAAGGGCGGGCTCACCAGCGGCAGCACCACCAGCGCCCGCACCAGGGCCTTGCCCGGCACGCCCCAGCGGGTGACCGCCGCAGCCAGCGGCACGCCGATGACCGCCGAGAACAGGGTGACCATCACGCCCACGTAGAGAGAGTGCTCGAGGGCGTCGCTGTGGTAGTGGAAGAACTTCGCGAAGTGGACCAGCGACCACGCGCCCTCGGCGCGCAGGCTGCTGAAGAGCAGTTCCCCGAGCGGGTAGGCGATGAAGAAGATCAGCAGGCCATAGGAGAGCGCCAGCACCCCCTGCCAGGGATCGCGGGGCGCCCGCACCCGGCCTAGCGCTTTAGACGCAGTAGCAGAGCCTGCCATTTGTCGAGAAAGTCTTGGTGGTGGGCGACCGCCCACTGGAAGTTGAAGTTCGGCGCGGACTTGACCTGGTCAATGGGCGGCAGGCTCGTGGGGCCGGCGACGTCCTTGCGCGCTGGGCGGAGGTAGAGTTTGCGGGCGAGGAGTTCCTGCACCGGTTTGCTCTGCAGAAAATCGAGGAAGCGCTTGCCCGCCTCGGGGTGGGGCGCGCCGCGGATGAGGGCATTGGCGTCGGGGAAAACGGCGGTGCCCTCGACCGGATACACGATCTTCACCGGCGCGCCGCCGCCCACGTAGAGGCCGGCGAGATTCTCGTAGGTGAGCCCCACCGCGTATTCGCCGTCGGAGACCCCCTTGGGCACCTTGCCCGAGCCGGGCAAGATCTTGGCGTGACGCATGATGGTTTCGATGGTCTTCCAGCCGGCGTCGTTGTCGCCGAAGATGGCCACCATGGTGGCGAGTTGGGTGTAGGCCGACCCCGAGGTGTCGGGCGCCGCGTAGGCGAGCAGGCCCTTCCAGCGCGGCTTGGCCAGGTCGCGCCAGCCGCGCGGCGCCTGCGACGCGGGGACCATCTTGGTGTTGTAAATGAGCACCATGGGCACCACGTTGTTCGGCTGCCAGGGCTGGCCCTTTGCCACCGCCGCCCAGCGCGGGTCAATGGCGCCGGCTTCCCTGGTGGCACAGGGCTGGAAGAGATCGGGGAGCGCGGAGGGGCCCTCGGCGCCGATCCCCCAGACTACATCGCCGAGGGGATGCCGGCGCTCGGAGCGGATGCGCTGCACGACCTCGTTGGTGCCGGCCGGGATGACGCTCACCTCGAGGTCGGGGAGCATCTTCTCCCACAGGGGCTTGGCGGCCTGGATGATCTCTTCTTTCTCTGCACAGTACACGACGACCCGCGCACCCGGCTTGCCCCCTCCGCACCCCGCCAGGCCCGCGATCATCGCTGCAACCGCCAGCGCGGCCGCCACGCGCACCGCCGAGCGAATAGCCCTCATCGCGCTTCCTCTCCTCGTACCTGGCCCACCGTTCGGCGCCGGCTGCGCGCCAACCTCTTCGCGCGGCGCCTACTTCTCCTCGATGGCGATGAGCCGGCACCAGGCGCTGTCGAGGCCGCGCACCCTGATGGGCAGCGCCATCACGTAGAACTCGCGCCTGGCGATCTGGTCCAGGCCCGAGGCGAACTCGACGAAGGTGGCGCCGCGGCTCATCAGGATCTCGTGGAACTCGTTGCCGGTCGGGATGTCCTTGCTCAAGCGCACGTCCTCCACCACGATCATCTTCACCTCGTGATCGCGCAGCCAGCGCGCGGCATCGGGCGTGAAGTACGGCGGATCGCCGGCCTCGGCGTCATTGCGCGCGGCCACGATGTCGCCGCGGCGGATAATATCGCCGATGGTGCGTTCGAGGACCTGGGGCGTGATCGCCGGGTCGTCGCTCTCCAGTTGGAAGGCCGCGAGGATGCCGCGGCCCATGTAAGCGCTGAGGGGCAGGTCGGTGATGGAGGTGCCGCGCTTGAAAAAGTGCAGGGGCGCCTCGACGTGGGTCCCCACGTGGGTGTGGGTGCGCACGTCGTACTTGAGCGCGTCATCGGCGAGCCGGCCCTCGGTGATGTCGAAGAAGCGATCGCGGCTCGCGCCGGGTATCACCTCCAGCGACAGGTCCAGCACGCGGTAGCGATCCGGGTCAATGTCGAACATGGGCGCACCTCCCCTCTGGTAGTTCTGCGCCGGTCGGCAGCGGCCCTGCCCGCGGTAGGGATTCCAGCGGGGCCGTGGAAGGATGGGCGGTGGGAAGGCCGGGAGATTCGGTGAGGATACAGCACGCGAGGGCGAACGCCAAGGGCTCGGGCCGGATCGTGAGAGCGATCCTCTGGCTCGCGGCGCTGGCGGTGACGCTGGCGGCGATCGGCGCGGCTGGGTTGTGGGTGTGGTTCTTCGCACCGCGCAGCCAGGCGGACCTCACCGAGCGCTATGGCGCGTTCCGCCGGGCCTGGCGGGCGGACGCTTTGAGGCCCGTGCAGGCGGGGCCACTGACGGCGGGTGTGGCGGCGGTGGAGATCACGCCGCCGGTGGGCACGCCGCTGGGCGGCTACGGCGCGCGCCATGGCCAGCCCTCGACCGGGGTTCACGATCCACTTCACGCCAAGGCCCTGGTGCTGGATAACGGCCACGAGCGCATCGCCATCGTCACCTGCGATCTCATCGGCATCAGCAAGGCGGTCAAGCGCCAGGTGCTGGCGCGGGTGCGGCGCGCAGCGGGCTTGGACAGCGCGCACCTGCTCCTCTGCGCCAGCCACACGCATTCGGGGCCGGGGGCCCTGGCGCCGGAGTTCGTCTGGCAATTGGCGATGGGCCGCTACAACGCGCGGCTGCGGCGCGACATCGGGAACCGCATCGCGAGCGCGATTCTGTCAGCCAATGCGCGGCGGCGGCCGGCGCGCCTGGGGTGGGGAGCCGGCCGGGCGCCGGAATTCGTCTCCAATCGCCGCGGCGGGGACCCGCTCAGAATCACGAACCCCGAACTGCTCGTGCTGCGCGTGGATGGGCGCGACGGCAGGCCGCTCGCGGCGCTGGTCAACTTCGCGGCCCACGGGACTTGCCTGGATTCCGACAACATGCTCGTGTCCGCTGATTACCAGGGATACCTGCAGCGCGGCCTGGAGGCGCGCATCGGCGGCGTGACCGCGCTCTTCGCGAACGGCGCCGAGGGCGACCAGTCGCCGCGCTCGCCGGGCGGCAAGAATGGCTTCGCCGCGGCGGAGGAGATCGGGTCCGGGCTGGCGGAGCGCGCGCTCGCCGTGTGGCGCACGGTCCGCACCCAGCCGACCGTGAAGTTGGCGGCCGTGGCCTATCCGGCGCGGCTGCCGGAGGGCGTGGGCTCGGTGGCGTTGGAGGCGGCGACCGAGATCCAGGCATTGAGCGTGGGCGGGCTCGGCATCATGGCCGTGCCGGGCGAGATGACCGCGCCGCTCGGCCTGAGGCTGAAAGAGCAGGCGCGACGGCTGGGCTTCGCGCCGTGCCTCTTTGGGCTGGCGAATGACCACATCGGCTACATCCTGACCGAGGACCAGTATCGGCGCGGCGGCTACGAGCGCACCATGTCGGGCTATGGGGCCGGGCTGGGGCGGTTCATCGAGGGCGCCTTCGGCGCAGCGCTCATGGAACTCGCGGTGCGCACCAGCGACCTCTCGCCGGTGATCGAACGCGGCGGCGCGCGCCTCTGCGGCCCGGCGCGGGCGTATCACAAGAAGGGCCAGTGGGTGCTCGAACTCTCGGGCAATCCCTATGAACTGGGGTATTGCCACGGCGCGCTGGTGAGCACGGAGTTCCGGCAGGCGCTGGCGCGGATGCGCGGGATCGCGGCGCGCGAGAAGCAGGTGCCCGGCGGCATGCCGACCATGCTCTTCCTGGCGCGGCGGCCGGAGTACATGCTCGAACGCCATCTGCCGCCGGAATACGTGCTGGAGATTCACGGCCTGGCGCGGGGCCTGGGGCTGGATTATGACACCACGCTCTTCTTACAGGTGATGCTCGCCATCGCGGAACAGCCGAACATGAAGAAGATGCTCGGCCTGGGCGCGAGTTGCTCCAACCTGGCGGCCTTCGGCCCGGCCACGCGCGGGGGCGAACTGCTCCACGCGCGCAACCTCGACTGGGGGATGGGCGAGGTGCTGCCGCGGATCGCGACCGTCGCCTTCTATCACCCCGCGGCGGGGCACGATTTCGTGGCGGTGAACTGGGCGGGGATGGTGGGGTGCCTCACCGCGATGAACGCGGAGGGCGTTTCCATCGCCGAGGAGAGCGTCTCGTCGCCGCGCGATACCTCGGTGGACGGGAAGCCGCTGTTCCTGCTCATCCGCGAGGCCATTCAATACTCGCGTTCCCTCGATGACGCGGTGAACCTGGTCGCCGCGTCGCCGGGTACGTGCGGATACCATGTGACCGTTTGTGATGGAAATCGGCGCGAGGCGCGCACGGTCGAGATGACGGCGCACCATCATGCGGTGCGCCTGCCCCAGGGTGGGCTGCTCTTCGGGTGCGCGCCCGAGCGGCGGCCGGAGTGGTTCGAGGGCGGGATGCTGCCGCATCCCGACATCAGTCGCGCCGATTCCAGCAGCGACTATCGCTACGCGCGCCTGCGCGAACTCGCCTCCCAGCATTACGGAGGGATGGACGCGGCCACGGCCGTGGAGTTCGTGCGCGACACCATGGACCCCAACACCGGCGCGCCGGGAACCTCGCTGCGCTCGGTGTGCAACCACGATACGCTGCACAGCGTGGTGATGCGCCCGGGGTTGGGTGACCTGTGGGTGGCGCAGGGGGAGATGCCTGCGCCGAGGGGCGAGTACGTGCACTACGACCTGCGGCAAACGCTCTCGCGGATGCGGTAGGGGCGAACCCTGCTTCGCAGGGCTTCGTAGCCCTGCTACGCAGGGCGAAGTAGCCTTGTGTTCACCCGGTGTGGCACAGCCGCCCTCGGCTGTGTCAGCCCACCTGCACCCGCTCGCGCCGCCGCGCCAGCCAGCCGCACGCCGCCGCGGCGAGGATGATCCCGGCGAGGGCGAAGACGATGCTTGTCGCCGATACGCCGGGGTCCACCATGAGGTCGGCGAGTATGACCAGCGCGACGTAGGGCACTGCGACCCAGACTGCCGCCAGGCCGCTGCGCGCATGGCGTGCGCACACCAGACCGCCCGCGACGAACGGCAGCAGGTGCCAGGCGTTGGGCGGGAAGATGTGCACCTGGAAGGCCCACGCCAGGAACGCGTGGCCCACGCCCTGGGCGATCAGCCCGAGCACGATACCCTTGAGAGTGCGCAGCATCAGCGTTCGCCTGGGAGCGGCTTCGGCGGACGGGCCACGGTTCCTGCCGGCGGGGTGATAGGGATTCGGGCCGGCGCCGTGGAAGCACGCCCCAATGTCAGCGCACAACCCATCTTTGCGGCTCGGGATTGACGCGCGCCCCCTGCTCAGCCCGAAGCGCACGGGAGTCGAGAACTACGCCTATCACCTGGTGCGCCACCTGGCCCTCATCGAGGACGGGCCGGAGATCTTGCTCTACGCCGATCGGCGCGCCAAGCCCGCCTTCCCCCTGCCCAAGACGATGCGGCTGCGGGTGGTGGAGGCGCGGGCGGGATGGCTGCGGCTGGCGCTGCCGCTGGCGCTGCTGCGCGACCGCGTGGGGGTGATGCACTTCCCCGCCACGGTGACGCCGCCGTGGGCGCCGTGCCGCAAAGTGGTGACGGTGCACGACCTCGCTTCCGAGCATTACCCCGAGGCCTACGCGCCCGCCGACCTGTGCATGCAGCGCTATGCGCTGCACCACTCCGCGGCGCGCGCCGATCGCGTGATCGCCGTGTCGCAGAGCGTGCGCGATGACCTGCTGCGCTTCACGCGCGTGCGGCCCGAGCGGATCGAAGTCATTCACGAGGCGGCGGATGAGCGGTTCTTCGAGCCGCCCGGGGACTCCGGGCCGCCGCTGGGTTTGCAGCCCGGGTACGTGCTGTTCGTGGGCAACCTGGTGCCGCGCAAGAACCTGGGCCGGCTCATTGACGCCTACGCCGAGGCGCGCACGCTGGGGGTGTCGGCGCCGCTGGTGATCGTGGGCGCGGGGCGGCCGCAGCACGAGGGCCAGTTGCGTCGGCGGGCTGCGGGGCTGGGCGTGAGCGAGCACCTCAAACTCCCCGGCTACCTGGACGACGCCGACCTGCCGGCGCTCTACCGCCACGCGGCGCTGCTGGCGTGGGTTTCGCTCTACGAGGGGTTCGGGATGCCGCCCCTGGAGGCCGGCGCCTGCGGCACGCCCGTGGTGGCGTCGAATGTCTCCTGCTTCCCCGAGGTGCTGGGCGACGCCGCGATCCTGGTGGACCCCCATGACACCCATGCCATCGCTACGGCCCTCGCCGCGCTGGCCACGGATCCGGAGCGCCGTGCGGAGATGGCCGCCCGCATGCAGGCCCGCGCGCGCCAGTTCTCCTGGGCCGAGGCGGCGCGCCGCACGCTCGACTGCTACCTCTCGCTGGCGAAATAGGGAGATGGGGGACAGTTAGTTCGGCCACTGGCTGTCGAAAGGCCCAGAGAGGTCCTGGGAGCAACGCCAAAACGGTGACTGTCCCCAGTTTTCTAGCGCAGGGAGGACCCTTACATGCGAGCGCACGCAGGAGCATACATTCTGTTTCTCCTGGCCCTGGCAGGAGCGAGTCAGGCTGACCAGTCCCCTGTTGAGGCGCCACGTCGTCAGACGCAAGCCGAATTCATCGAAGAGTGGGCGCGCATCACTGCCGGCACAGCGCAACGGATCCTGGAGCGATCCAGTACAGCACCGGCAACCCCCTTGGTGTTAGAGGTCATCCCTGAACAACCCAGCTTCCCCCTTTTTTCCCCGGTGACCGCGCTCGTCCGCCTCACCAACACGGGCGCACAGCCGGTTGATGGAAACTTCCAACTCGGCGAGGTCTTTGGGCGGCTTTTCGTGTATGTCGCTGGTAGAAACCAGCAGTTTGTGCCCTACCTGTCCCAAGCATTCGTCTACGCTCAGGTCAGTGACCTGGAGGTCCCGCGATCCACGCTGCCGTCCAAGGCCTCGATTACTGCGCATGTCTCCATCCTCTATACCCACGCCACGAAGGGCTATGCGTTCCCGACAAGCGGCACGTACCGTGTCAAGATGGTGTTTGCTTACCGCACCGACTACTCACTCGTGTCCTCGAATGAAGTTCGGTTCCGGATCGTCAACCCGAGGGACGAGGATGCCGATGCTTCGGCGCTCTTCAAGGGGGAGGAAGAAGCCAAGGTGCTGCAAGGGGAGTCCACCAATCCGGAGGCCATCGCCAGGCTCCGTCAGGTTGTGGAGCGCTGGCCTGACAGCGACTATGCGCTCTATGCCCAGGTCGCGCTTTCCTCACTGCGGCCCGAAGTCTCCGGCTTCCCGCAGCTGAGAGCCGATAGGGTCCTTGGCCCCCACCATCGAGCGTTGCTTGGGGCGGATATGCGGACCTTGCGGGACACGACCCAGACCACGCTCGCCAGGATGGCGGCAGCGAGGAGGATCGGCAGGGAGTTTGGCCATAAGGCAAGCATCCCGCTCCTCACCAAGATAGCGGGAGACATTCACGAGGGTGTTGATCTTCGCTTGGGCGCTCTTGTTGCCCTCAGTCAGATACCGGATGAGTCGGTAGTGCCGGTCCTGCTGAATGTGGCGATTGATGAGAAGGATCCGAAGCTGCGCGATGCTGCCAGATACCAGCTTGAGAGCGTTCTGGGAATACCTGCGTCACGCACCTGGTGGCAGGAGAACAAGACACACTGGGTGCCGCAGCAAAGGTGGCACGCGCTCTCATCCTCGTTATGAGGGATCCGAGTCTCCCTAGCAGCTACGGCAATGAGACAACTGGGGAGGCCAAATACTCGCCGTTCTGTTCGTGGGGGAGATTCGGGGACATACGACACATCTCTTACCGCCCCGTTGCCAGATCGCGCCTGCCGGTCCCCCAAACCGCCCCCGAGTGTGGAACGATCCTCTAGGAATAGGCGATTCGGCGGGAGGCACGGGCATGAGCACGTTTGGACGGGCGATGGGAGGGTTGGCGCTCGGCGCCTTGCTGGCGACGGCGGGCGCGGGTTTCGCCGCCGAGGTGCGCGTCACCACCAACGCCGGCAACCAGGAGAACCCCTCGATCTCGGGCTCGATCATCGTCTGGCAGGATGATCGCAGCGGCAACCCCGACATCTACGGCTACAACCTGCTCACCACGCAGGAGTTCGCCATCTGCACCAACAGCGCGGGCCAGTATCGCCCCGACATCAGCGGCCACATCGTCGCCTACGATGACATGCGCAACGGCAACTGGGACATCTACTACTACGACCTGGATGCCCAGACCGAGGGCCCCGTGGTGGTGGATCCCGGCGGGTCCTCTAACTCCGCGGTGAGCGGCACCCAGGTGGTGTGGACCGACACCCGCGCCTCCAATGCCGACATCTACTACAAGGACGTCGGCACCGGCACCGGCAAGGCCATCTGCACCTACATGTCCACCCAGACCAACCCCGACATCTCCGGCAACCTGGTGGTGTGGCAGGACGTACGCGGCGGGTTCAACAATTTTGACATCTACGGCTACGACCTCAACACCAGCACCGAGTTCCAGGTGACCACCAACACCAGCCACCAGCAGAACCCGGCGATCTCGGGCCACCGCGTGGTGTATGAGGACAAGCGCAACGGCAACTGGGACATCTACATGAAGGACCTGGACACCAGCATCGAGACGCCCATCTGCACCGCCGCCGGCGATCAGACCGAACCCGCCATTGACGGCGACCTCATCGTCTGGACCGACGCGCGCAGCGGCAACCCCGACCTCTACGCCTACGACCTGGCGCTGGCGATGGAGCGGCCGGTATGCGTGAACCCGTCGCAGCAGGTGCACCCGAACGTCTCGGGCGGGCGCATCGTGTGGGCCGATAATCGCAACGGCAACTGGGACATCTACACCACCATCCTCGGGTCGCCGCCCTCGCTTTCCTCGGGGTACGTGACGCCCCAGTCCGGCACCACCTCGACGCAATTCACTTATCGGGTGAAGTACTGGAACGCGAGCGGGCTCGTGCCCGACGCCGTCTCCGTCGCCATCTGGACCGGCTGGGGCAACAGCATGCGCTGGTACCGGATGTGGGAGTTGGACCCCAGCGACACCAACGTGACCGACGGCAAGTGGTACACGCTCTCGTGCTATCTCGACGGCAGCGCGCACGCTTTCCGCTTCGCCGCCCAGTGCGGCTACGACGCGGCGTACTGGCCCACGCCGGCGGGTCAATACGCGAGCGGGCCGGCGGTGGACCCGGTCACGCTGTCATCGGGCTACGTGATGCCCGGCAGCGGCAGCGGCGGGGCGACCTTCACCTGGCGCCTGAAGTATTGGAACGGGGTGAATGCGGGGCCGCTCTCGGTGTCGGTGGGGGTCTGGTCGAGCGGCGGCACGACCTGGTGCCCGATGTCGGGGCTCGATGCCACTGACACCACCTACCGCGACGGCAAGTGGTACACGTTCAGCCAGACGCTGCCCGCCGGAACCTACGCCTATCGCTTCGCGGTGCACGCGCCGGACAAGTGGTACTACTGGCCGTCGCCCTCGGGCTCGTACGTTTCCGGGCCGGCGGTGGGGGGCTGATCGGGGCCCAACTCGATCAGGCGCGCGATGATCTCCACGGCCTCGCCCGCGCCGGGGCCCTCCGACTCCACGGTCACCTGCGTGCCCGCCAGCCCCTCGATGCTCAGGATGCCGGTGAGGCTGGCGGCGAGGACGCGCCGGCCATCCTTGACCAGGAAGACGGGGGGCTGAAGGTTGCGGCTGCGCTCGGCGACCACGGCGGCCGGGCGGGCGTGGAGGCTCAGCTTGCAGGTGACGGTGCGCTGGCAGCGCATGGGAAAACCAATTATGAGTTATGAGTTATGAATTATGAATGGGGGGTCCCGGGATTCCCTGGCCGGGCGGGCTTCGCTTCGCTCATAATGACAACCCCCCTTCGCTCACTCATCACTCATAATTCGTAATTCGTATCTCGTAATTCGTAATTGCCTCTTCTCTCATTCGTTGCGCACGATCTCGCGCAGCCGGTCCAGGGCCTTGTGCTGGAGCCGGGAGACGTGCATCTGCGAGATGCCCAGGCGCCGCGCGACCTCGGTCTGCGGAAGCCCCTCGAAGAAGCGCATGCGCACGATGGTCCGTTCGCGCGGGGGCAGCCGGGAGAGCGCGTCCTGCAGGCGCGACTGCACCTGCACCTCCTCCAGGTGCTCGTCCTCGCGGCCCACGTAGTCCGACAGCGCGGTGTGGCTGTCGTCTTCGTCGGAACTCATTTCGCCGTCGAGCGACACCAACTCGTACATGTGCCCCAGTTCCATCGCCTCCAGCGTCTCTTCCTCGGTGGAGCCGATCTCCGCGGCGATCTCCCTGACGGTGGGAGCGCGCTCCAGGCCTTGGGTGAGGGTGTCCATGGCCTTGCTGGCGGCGAGGTTGACCTCTTGCAGGCGGCGGGGGACCTTGATCGCCCACCCGCGGTCGCGGAAATAGCGCTTGATCTCGCCCACGATGGTGGGGGTGGCGTAGGTGGCGAAGCGGATCCCGCGGTCGGAGTCGAAGCGATCTATGGCGTTGATCAAGCCGATGGTGCCGACCTGGATCAGGTCGTCCACGGGCTCGCCGCGGTTGCCGAACTTGCGGGCGAGGAAGCGCACCAGGTTCATGTGGGCCATGATCAGGCGCTCGCGGAACGCCGGGTCCTTGGCGCGGCGGTATTCGCGAAACAGGGCTTCGGTTTCGGTGGCCGTGGGCCGAGTTGTTTGCCGACGTCTGACCGCCATTTGGATCGCCTCAAGGGTCGCCCGCCGTGGGCGGGCCGGCCGCCGCGCGCTAGGCGGGGCGGCTGCGCTTGACCATCCGCACCAGGGTGCCGGCGCCGGGCTGGCTCAGGCAGTGGAACTCATCCATGAGCGCCTTGATGAGGAGAAGCCCGTAGCCGCTGTCGGGCAGTTCCTCCGCGGCAACCGTATCCAGGTCCACCTGCTCGATGCACAAATCGGGATCGAAGCCCGGGCCGGCGTCCTGCACCTCCAGCACGAGTTGATTCAGCTCCAGCGAGCAGACTATTTGGATCTCGCCCCCGGCGTCGCACTCGCTGGCGTGCTGGATGGCGTTGTTGCAGGCCTCGCCGACACAGACCTTGATATCCTCGATGGCGTCCACATCAAAGCCCATCTTGTGGCCGATCGCCGCCACCGTGAGCCGAGCCACCTCCAAGAATTCCGGCCGCGCCGGGATGCGCAACTCGACCTTTCCAGCCGTCGCCGTGTTCATCGGAATCAGGCTCCTCTTCCGGTAAGACTGCTCAATGCCGCTTCCTCGGAATCAAAGATTTGAAAGACGTTCACCAGCCGCGTGATCTCGAGCACCCGCATCACCCGGGGGGTGGGATGCACCAGCCGCAGTTCCCCGTCCTTCTCGCGCAGCCGCTTGAGCGCGCCCACCAGCACGCCCAGCCCGGTGCTGTCCAGGTAGTTGATGCGCGAGAGGTCCACCACGATCTGGGTGTAGCCCTGGTCGCTCAACTCGGCGATGCGGCGCTTGATCTCGGGCGCGGTATGCAGGTCCACCTCGCCCACGGGGGCGACCACGGCGGTGCGGTCATCCACGGTCCTGGAGTTGATCTCGAAGTTCATGGCCATCTCCCCGCTAAGTGTGGAGTTCGCGTTCGAGTTCGCGCCGCCGCTCCTCCGCGGCCTCGCGGCCGGCGCGCACGGCGTCGCCCAGTTCCTCGCGGCCGGTCTCGATGAGTTGGGAGGTCTGCTCGCGCACCCGCCGCGCCAGGTCCTCGGTCCGCTTCCGCAGCCGGGCGGCGGCGCGGCGCACCCCCTCGGCCGAGGGCTGGCCGGGTTCGGGGCGAAGCAGGTAGGCCGCCAGCCCGGCGGCGACCGCTCCCAGGCCGATGCCCGCGAGGACGAGCACCAAGGGGTGGGTTTCTCTTTCACTCATCGGACGCGCCTCCCTTGCTGCCGGTCAGGGCCCGCTGAATCTCGCCCCCGCACAGGACCGCGTCACCGGAATAGAACACCGCGGCCTGCCCCGGGGTGATCGCGCGCTGCGCCTCGTCGAAACGCGCGCGCACGCGATCCGGCCCCTCGGGCTCGACCACACAAGCCTGAGGTTCCATGCCGTAGCGAATCTTTCCTGCCGCGCGCTGTGCCCCCTCCAGCCGCTCCACGGACACGTAGTTGACCTCCGCGGCCACCAGTTCGCCGGCCCGGAGGCTCTCGACCTCGCCCACCACCACTTGGTTCCGCCCGGCGTCCAGGTCCACCACGTAGAGCGGGCGCCGCGCCGCGATGCCCAGGCCGCGGCGCTGCCCCACGGTGTAGAAGGCGAGGCCCTGGTGGCGGCCGATCTCGCGCCCGTGAGTGTCCACGATGGGGCCGGGGCGCACGGCCTCGGGCATGACGCGGCGCAGAAAATCGGCATAGGCCTCGCCCACGATGAAGCAGATCTCCTGGCTCTCGGGGCGGTCGGCCACCGGCAGGCCGAGTTCCCCGGCTTTGGCGCGAACCTGCGGCTTCGTCAGGTGCCCCACCGGGAAGAGCGTGCCGGCGAGTTGCTCCTGGGTCATGGTGTAGAGAAAGTAGGACTGATCCTTCGATCGGTCCGGGGCGCGCTTCAACAGCCAGCGCCGGCCGTCGTCGCGCTCGATGCCGGCATAGTGGCCGGTGGCGATGTAATCGGCGCCCAGGCCCCGGGCCCGGCGGCGCAGTTCCTCGAACTTGACCACCGCGTTGCAGCGGATGCAGGGGTTGGGCGTGAGGCCGGCGCGATAGGATTCGCAGAACGGCCGGATCACCGCCTCGCGAAACGCCTCCTCGAAGTTCAGGACATAGTGGCGGATCCCCAGCCGCGCGGCCACGCGGCGCGCGTCGTCCACGGCCTCCAGAGAGCAGCACCCGCCGATGGCAGGTCGCTCGGGGCCGGAGGTCGGCCAGATCTGCATGGTGACACCGACGACCTCCCAGCCCTGCTCGACCAGCAGCGCCGCCGCCACGCTGCTGTCCACGCCGCCGCTCATGGCCGCGAGCACGCGACCGCCCCTCTCCCTGCCAGGGAGAGGGTGGGGTGAGGGTGGGGTCTCTGTCCGGGAACGCACTAGCCGCTGCCCTGCCCCTCCAAGCGCTCGCGCCACCGGCGGAGGCGCTCGGCGATCTCGCGCTCCAGGCCCTGGTCCGAGGGCTCGTAGTAGTTCTGGCTCTTGAAACCTGAAGGCAGGTATTCCTGGGGGATGAAATGGCCTGGATATTCGTGGGGATAGAGGTAGCCCTCGCCGCTGCCCAGGCGGGCCGCGCCCCCATAGCCGGTGCCGCGCAGGTGACGGGGCACCGGCGGCGGGATGCGCTGCTCGATGTCCTCCATCGCGCGCGCGATGCCGAGATAGGAGGCGTTGCTCTTCGGCGCGGTGGCGACGTAGATGGTGGCCTGGGCCAGCGGGATCTGCGCCTCGGGCAGGCCCACGTACTCGACGGCATGGGCGGCAGCCGTCGCCACCAGCAGGGCCATGGGATCGGCGTTGCCCACGTCCTCGGCGGCCTGGATGATGATGCGCCGCGCGATGAAGCGCGGGTCCTCGCCCGCCTTGATCATCCGCGCCAGCCAGTGCAGGGCCGCGTCGGGATCGCTGCCGCGCATGCTCTTGATGAAGGCGGAGGCGACGTCATAGTGCATGTCGCCGGCCTTGTCGTAGGCGAGCAGGCGGCGCTGCACCGCCTCCTCGACGTGCCCAACCTCGATCACCAGCGGCTTCCCGCCGCCCTCCCGAGCGACTTCGACCGCCGTCTCCAACCCGTTGAGCGCGGCGCGCGCGTCGCCGCCGCTGATGTTCAACAGGTGATCCAGCGCCTCGGGGCGCATCTCGACCCCGAGCGCCCCCAGGCCGCGTTCGCGGTCCTCGAGCGCGCGGCGCACGATGGCGCGGACGTGCTCGGGCGTGAGCGGCTCGAAAGTGAAGAGCCGGCAGCGCGACAGAAGCGGGGAGGTGACCGAGAAGAACGGGTTCTCGGTGGTCGAGCCGATGAGGATGATGGTGCCGTCCTCCACGTGGGGCAGGAACGCGTCCTGCTGGGCCTTGTTGAAGCGGTGGATCTCGTCCACGAAGAGAATGCTGCGGCGGCCCTCGGCCTTGCGGCGCTGGGTGGCGATCTTGATCACGCGGCGCACGTCGGCCACGCCCGAGGTGACGGCGCTGAACGTCTCGAACTGCGCCTTGGTGCGGTGCGCGATGAGCAGGGCGAGGCTGCTCTTGCCGGTGCCGGCAGGGCCGAAGAGGATCATGGACTGCAGGGTGTCGCGCTCGATCATCGTGCGCAGCGCCGCGCCGGGATGGAGCAGGTGCTCCTGGCCCACGAATTCCTCCAGCGCGCGCGGCCGCATCCGCGCCGCCAGGGGGGCCGTGGGGCCGGCCTCCTCGGGCTCCTCGGCCTCGCCGAAGAGGCTCATCGTCGCCGCGTCGTCAGGCTCGGGGTCGTCCACACGGCGAGTGTATCACCCCCACAGTCGGCAGTCAACGGAAAGCCTGCGACAGGGCGCGCATGGGCGGTGGGCGGCGCAAGGTGTCGGCCGGCCGGGGGCGAAGTAAGGGGGCCGTTTGGCTGGAGATTGCCAGGGGCCGCGCGGCCCCTTAGTGAGGAGAGATGCAGATGGCAAAGATTCCGGTAGCGCTCCAGATGTACACCGTGCGCGAGGAGCAGGCCAAGGATTTCGTGGGCACCCTGCGCAAGGTGCGAGAGATCGGCTACGAGGCGGTCGAGTTCGCCGGCACCGGCGGCCTGAGCGCCGAAGACCTCAGGGCCGTGCTCGACGACCTGGGCCTGAAGGCGATGGGCACCCACGTCGGGTTGGACGCCCTCACCGACAAACTCGACGAGACCATCGAGTACAACCTCGCCATCGCCAACCCGTTCCTGGTGTGCCCGGGCATCCCCGAGCAAATGCGCAACAGCGCCGAGGCTTGGCGCAAGACCGCCGCGATCCTCGACGCGGCCGGCGCCAAGGCGCGCGAGCAAGGGCTGCTCGTGGGCTATCACAACCACGACAAGGAGTTCCAGAAGCACGATGGCCAACATGGCCTCGACATTCTACTCAAGAACAGCAGCCCGGGAAACGTGAGCCTGGAACTCGACGTGTTCTGGGCGCGCTACGCCGGCGTGGACCCCGCCGCCTACATGAAGACCCAGCCCGGGCGGATCGCCCTGCTGCACATCAAGGACATGGGCCAGGACCAGAAGACGTTCATGGAAGTGGGGGAGGGGATCATTGACTTCCAGGCGATCTTCGCCCAGGTCGAGCGCGCCGGCGTGCAGGGCTACATTGTGGAGCAGGACACCTGCGCGCGGCCGTGCCTGGAAAGCGTGCGCATCAGCCTGGAGAACCTGAAGAAGTGGGGGATCGCGTAGGAGCACTCAAGGAGGTTGGCGTTGAGCGAGATCAGGCTGGAGCAGCCGCTGAGGTGCGAGGTGTTTCAGCGCGAGCACGGAGAGGCGCGCGTGCCGATCCGGATCGCGGGGTGGAGTGAGCCCGCCTCCCGGGTGACGATCGTGGGCGCGCGCAGGATCGTCGCACGGGCCGAACTGGCGGTCAGCAGCGGCGTCGCGGAGGGTTCCGCGCTGGTGCCGGAGGGCGGATGGTACGCCATCACCGCGGAGCACGAAGCGCGCCGGCTGCGGCTGGGCCGGTTCGGCGTGGGCGACGTGTTCGTGGTGGCCGGGCAGTCCAACGCCGCCGGCCACGGCGACGGGTTCGTGGCCGACCGCACGGGGATGGTTTCGGTGTGGTGCGACCCGACCGAATGGCGGCTGAGCACCAAGCCCGAGGGCCTGCCCGGCGGTATGGGCGCGGGCAGCCCATGGCCGATCCTGGGCGAGTTGCTGCACCTGTCCGAGCGCGTGCCCATCGGCTTCATCAACGTGGCCGTGGGCGGCACCAGCACTGAGCAATGGCAGCCGGGAGGCGAGTTGTACGCCGGCCTCAAGCAGGCGCTCGCCGGCCGCCGCGTGCGCGCCGTGCTCTGGCACCAGGGCGAATCGGACCAGGCCTCGGGTTTCACCACCGAGCAGACCTACCAGAACATGGAGCGACTCATCAATCAGTCACGGCAGGATGCGGGGTGGCCGGTGCCGTGGTACGTGGCGCTGGTCAGCCACACCCCCGACGCCCCGCAGGAATCCCGCAACCACACGCGCGAAGCGCAGAAACTCCTGTACAAGATGGGCCTGGCGCTTCCCGGCCCCGACACCGACACCTATGTGCCCGAGGCGATGCGCTACGACCGGCTCCACTTCGCCGAAGCCGGCCTCACCGTGCACGCCATCCTCTGGTTCCGCGCGCTCCACTTCTCGCGGGCGTGAGGGAGCACGTGATGAAGATCTACATGGTGACGGACTTGGAGGGCGTCGGCGGCGTGGTCCGCAACGAGCAGACCACCGGCGAGGGCGCCGAGTACGAGGTGGCGCGCTCGCTGCTCACCAAGGAGGTGAACGCCGCCATCCAGGGCGCGCTCGATGGCGGCGCCGACGAGGTGCTGGTGCTCGACGGCCACGGCGCCCGCGGCGCGTACAACTTCATCTATGAAGAATTGCACCCCGAGGCCGAGTACATCATGGGCGCGCCCTGGGAGGTGTACCTGCCCGGCCTCGATGCATCGTGCCACGGCTGCTTCTTCGTGGGCTTCCACCCCATGGCCGGCACGCGGCTGGGCGTGCTCGATCACACCATGTCCGCGGTCGCCTGGCAGCAGATGACCATCAACGGCACGCCCATGGGGGAACTGGGGCTCTGCGCGGCGGTCGCCGGCCACTATGATGTGCCCGTCGTGTTGGTCACCGGCGACCAGGCGGCGTGCGACGAGGCGCGCGCTCTCCTGGGCGAGCAGGTCGAGACGGTCGCCACCAAGGTGGGCCTGGGCCGCAACTCGGCGCGAATGCGCCACCCCGCCAAGGTGCGGCGCGAGATCGAGGAGAAGGCCAAGGCCGCGATGGGCAAGATCAAGAAGGTCAAGCCGCTCAAGATCGCCGGCCCGGTCGAGATCCGCGTTACCTACGGCCAGACGCGCCACGCCGACGGGCCCAAGGGCGCGGGCAAGGAGCGCGTGGACGCGACGACCGTCGCGTATCGCGGCGCGGACATCATCGAGGCCGTGCGCAACCTGCTGGGGTGACCGCGCGGGTGTCACTCCGAGCGAAGCGAGGAGTCTCGGCTGTAGGGGCGCATCGCGATGCGCCCCTACGGTTTGCGTGAGCGGACGGCGCAGATGCTGAAGGGAGCACCCGCGCCTGCGGCAAAATAGTGCGCCCGGTCTGCGCAATGGACACACCACTCCACTTCTTCGACTGCAACTGCCAGATCGGGCGCTTCGGCGCGCCGGCGCCTGGACTGGCGCTCACTCCCGAGGCGCTCGAAGGCGAACTCCAGCACTTCGGGATCGGGCGCGCGTTGTGCTATCACGCGCTGGCCAAGGAATACTCGCCGGCCGAGGGCAACCGCGCGCTGCTCGAGGATCGGCGGCCGTGGCTCGAGCCCTGCTGGGTGGCGATGCCCCACCACACCGGCGAACTTCCGGCGCCCCAAGAGTTGCTGCGCCAGATGGCCCAGGCCGATGTACGGGCGGTGCGGCTCTTCCCCAAGGAGCACAACTGGCGGCTGCGCGAGTGGGCCGCCGGGGAACTCCTGGCTGTGCTTGCGGAAGCGCGCATCGCCACGCTGCTCGACGCCGATCAGACCGACTGGGACGAGGTGGACGCGATCTGCGCCGCCCACCCGGGCTTGCCCTTGATCCTGCTGCGGCCGAATTACCGCGCCGCGCGGTTTCTCTATCCGCTTTTCGAGCGCCACGCCAACCTGCGCATCGAGTTCTCGCTCTACCAGGTGCACCGCGGCATCGAGGAGATCTGCCAGCGCTTCGGCGCCCAGCGGTTGGTGTTCGGAAGCGCCCTGCCGACCTTCTCGCCCGGCGGGCCGGTCGCGATGGTCACTTATGCCGACGTGAACGAGCGCGACAAGGAAGCGATGGCAGGCGGCACCCTGGCGCGCCTGCTCGGGAGGGAAGCGTGAGCGCGCTGCGCGAGCGCGTGCTGGCGGGCCAGCCGCTCACCGACCTGCTGGTGATTGATAGCCACGCCCACATGGGGCCATGGTTCAATTTCCACATCCCGTCGTGCGACGCCGCCGGCATGGTGCGCACCATGGACCGGCTGGGTGTGAGCGCCTGCATCGCCTCCGCGCACGCCTCCATCGGGCCGGACTTCCGGTTGGGGAACGACACGATCGCGCGGGCGATCGCCGCGCACCCGGGCCGCATCTACGGCTACATCGGCGTGAACCCGAACTACCCGGCCGACGAGATGCGCGAGGAACTGCGGCGCTGCCGCGCGATCCCCGGCTTCGTCGGCATCAAACTCCATCCCGACGTGCACCGCGTGCGCGCCGACGACGAGCGCTACACGCCGGCGTGGGAGTTCGCGGCGGAGCGGAATCTGCCGGTGCTGTCGCACGCCGGGGCCGGCTCGGCGTTCAACTCGCCGTCCCATTTCGACCGGCCGGCCGAGGCGCATTCCCAGGTGGCGATCATCCTGGCCCATTCGGCGTCGGCCCAGGAGAGCATGGACGCGGCGGTGGCGCTGGCGCGGAAGCGCGCGAACGTGCACCTGGATATCTGCGGCTCGCCGCTGCTGATCTGGGCGCTGGAGCAACTGGTCGAGCGGCTGGGCTCGGAGCGAATCTTGTTTGGCACGGACCTGCCGTTCATTGATCCGCGGCCGGGACTGGGGCGGCTGGCGTTCGCACGCATCGCCGAGGAGCAGAAGCGCGACCTGCTGGGGCGCAACGCGGCGCGGATCTTCGGGATCGGACCTAAGAATTTCTAACAAAACCATCCCCATGTGGCACAGCCGCCTCGGCTGTGCGGACAGGCGAGGGCGCCTGTCCCACATTTCCTGCCCGGAAGGTAGTTTTGTTAGAATCTCTAAGGGCAGTTGAGTACCGAATGCAGAACGCATGGGATTCTCGGTCGTCATCCTGAGCGACTTGTCCGCCGAAGCTTCAGCGAAGGCGGAAGCGAAGGATCTGCTTCAGGAGCATGCCGGGATTCCTCGCTGCGCCCGGACCGGAAAGCAGGTTCTTCACTGCGTTCAGAATGACCACGCATTCGGCCGGCCCAGGACGCGAGGCGCGTCGGGGCGCAAAGTTGGAGTCGGAGGGATGAGATGAAGGGAAC
>Ga0315288_10002886_pt1 | contig 21973 bp, 20 predicted proteins | sample YL17G11_20_MG_FD_203454 | JGI IMG/M metagenome (GOLD analysis project Ga0315288, IMG submission 203454) | Sediment microbial communities from Yellowstone Lake, YNP, Wyoming, USA - YL17G11_20 | ecosystem: Environmental > Aquatic > Freshwater > Lake > Sediment | place: USA: Wyoming | collected...
AACCTTGCTGCCCGCCATGGGAGGCGTCTCCTTCTTCAATTCGCAAGGCCTCATTCTATCTTAGAACTTCGCCGCCGAAAAGGCCTTCGATCTTCGCTCGGACGCCGCCCGCGCCGACCTCCGCCCGGATCCAGGGCCGGTCGTAGGGGACATCGACGATCGTCATCTTCTATTTCCGGACGCGGCCGACTTCGTAGAGAGGCTCGCCTTTGTTCGCCGGCGGAGTGCCGACGATATAAAGGATGATCCCGGCGAAGGGGGCTTTCATTTCCTCGAGAAGGCCTCCGAAATAATCGCGGACGAGGCCGACCGTCCGGCCGGCGGCGACCGTCTCGCCCATCGCGACCTTGGGCTCCCAGATCCCGTCGTGGTTGGAGTTGAGGACTTCATACTTGTCGATCCAGACCGGATTGTCGACGGATCCGGGGCGTCCGGGGACGAGGCCGTAGAGCTTCAGGACGCTCCAGGCGCCCTGGACGTTCCGGACGATGTCCTCCTCGTCCGACCGTCCGAGAAAGCCCGACTCGGTCGTGACCGCGGGCTTGCCCATCAGAACGGCGGTGTTGCCGAGGTATTTCGAATCCCGGGGATCCTTGGTCCGTCCGGTATCCATGATAATGGTTCGCAGTCCGAACGCCAGGGCCAATTCTTTCGTTTTTGCGTCGAGAGCCTCGTCTCCGCTGATGATCCAGTACGAGTACGGGATCAGAGCCTCATTGGCGTCGCCGCAATGCATGTCGACCAGGGCATCGCACCGGGCCACGACCTCGTCGGTCAGGACGCGGGCCATCCGCTGGCTCAACGTCCCGCCGGCATCGCCGGGGAAGACCCGGTTCAGGTTTTTCCAGTCGGAGGGATTCCAGTAGACCGTCCGGCGCTGGAAAGAGGGAAGATTGGCGATATGAACCAGGATGACCGTGCCGGAGAGCGTCTTCGGATCGATCATCCCCCGGAGCCGGTGGAGGGCCAGGATGGGCGGGTACTCCGCCCCGTGGGTGCCGGCCACGAAGGCCACGACCTTTCCCGGCTTCGCCCCGTGGATCACGGTGACCGGGATCCGGGTCCCGACGCCGTCCTTCTCCGGAACGGGACAGTATCCCGAGGCCGCCGATCCCCGGGCCACCCGGACCGGGCCGACCGAAAAAACATCTTGGCCGGCGCCGCATAGAATGCTTCCCGCCAGCAACGCTCCGATTAGAACCGCCGTCCTCTCGACGCGTCTTATACACATTTCAGCCTCCTTCCGTCGCCGTCGCGACAACTCCTATTGTATCCGAGTCGTCTTGCGCCGGCAAAAACGTTCTGTTATAATCCGCGCGCCTGATCGAAATCGATGGGAGGTCATTCATGGGTAAGTATCTGGCTATCATCGGAGGACTCATCGCCATCGCCGGCGGGATCGTCCTGGTCGCGTTCGTGTGGTGGAGCCCGTTCTTCTGGCTGGTCAAGGCCTGCATCCCTCCGGTCCTGTTTTTCGGAGGCTTGATCGCGTTGATCGCCGGGATCAGCAGCATTAAGGACGCGGCCCGGACCAAACAGCTCGAGGAAGAAGCGAAAACCGAAGAGAAGAAGGGCTGATCCCTTCCCCTTCGGGCCGCGGTTCGGCGTGTCCCACGTCGGCCTTTGTCTTCTGGCGCTGACGCTTTCGCTGTTCCAATCGTTTACCAAAGAGATCCAAAACGCGTTCCTGGGGAATGACCCCAAGGTTCTGCGTTCGCTTCTCGCGGCCGGGACGTTCATTCCGATCTCGCTTCCCTCCCCGATCGGTTTTTCCGATCAGGTCTCCGACCAGCAAGCCTATTTCCTGTTTCAGAAAATCTTCGCTTCCCATCCGACGTCCGGCTTTTATCCCGGGGGCGAGGTCCTCCGTTCCCTCGACCGGGGCGCGTTCATCTACAAAGCCCGGTGGGAATTCCTGACGTCCAACGGCGGATCGGAGCCGTTCCAGGTCATGTTCTACGTCCGCGGCCGTCCTTCCGGCCGGGGGTGGAAAGGCTTCTGGAAGATCACCGAGATCCGGGCGACCAGGATCCGACCGGAGTCCCCGTGAAACCGATGGGAAAGGGCGGCCGCGCGGTCCGGATCGCGGCCGCGGCGGCGGCCGTCTCGGCCGTCTCAGCCGGTCTTCTTTCGCTCCTGGTCCCGCGCCTCTTGACCGCCCGTTACGATGACCGCAGCCTGAACACCCTGAGGAACCGGGCCGTCGCCATACAGAAAGCCTTCGCCGCGTTATCGCGCGACGTCGAGCAGAACCTCGACGCCCTGACCCGGCGTCCCTGGCCCGCCTCCATCGAACGACAATTCGGGCGTCTCCGGGCCCTCGGCCTCGACCCGAACATCGAAGGCGCCGCCATTTACGGGGCAGACAAACGCCTCCGCCTCTGGATCGGCCGCGCTTTCAACCTCGAAGACCTCTGGGCCGGCCCGGCCGCGGCCCTGACCCCCTCGGCCAGGCCGAAAATGATCCTTTTTCGGGATAAAGCCTCTTCGGTCCTCGCCCTCGTCCACAAGACCGAGGAAGGCGACATCATCGCCGTTTACCGTCTTCTCGCCTTTTCGCCCGATCTCCGATCGTCCTATATCCAGGAGTTCAGCTTCCTCGCCCCCCGTCTCCGAAGCCGCGCCCAGGTGGAGTTCCTGGATTTCCGGGAAGACATTTCCGGATTCGAGCGTATTTTCGCCCTCAATCGGGACGAGTATCTCGGCCGGCCCAGGCTCCAAGGCGAGGTTCAAAGCCTGTTCTTTCCCCTGCGCACGTCGGAAGGACGAATCGTCGCCCATGTCTCTTTAAACTCCCCGACCCGGACGGCCATGCGCCGGGGTTACCGGGACGCGTTTCTCCTGGCCGCCCATCTCGCCGCCGCCCTCGCCCTTATCCTCCTGGCGGCCTCTCTCGTCGCCCATCCGGCCTTCCGCTCCAGACGCTTGCCCCCGGCGCTCTTCCTCCTTTTGATCCTGGCCTCATTTCGGGGCGTCTTTTTCCCTTTAAGCCGGCTCGGCCCGGCCGGAGCCCTGCGCCTCTTTTCTCCGGCGAAAGCCGCGTTCCTATCCTGGGGCCGAATGACCGGCTCGCCGGCGGACATCTTCCTCACCGGCTTGACCTTATTCGCCGGGGCTCTTCTCGCCGCCTTCTATCTTTGGCCCGAGCGAAAGCGGTCCAAAGGCGCCGGACGACTCCCGATCTTTAAAACGGCCGCCGCGGCAGGCTCCCTGGTCCTTCCGCCCTTTCTCCTCTCGGCCGTCGAGAACGTCGTCGCCCGCCTGGTCGTCCATTCCAACATCAATCTCCTTCGTTTCGAGCTGACCTCGACCTTTTTGGTCCTTCAGGCGAGTCTTCTCTTCATCGCCGGCGGCGCCTTGCTCCTGAGCCTGACGATCCTCCGGAAAAGCCGGACGGCCTTCCTCCATCCTTCGTATCCCGTGATCATCCTCGCCGCCGCTGAAGCCGCTCTTCTCGTCCTCGGCGGATGGCGGCGGCCGGTCCTGTTCGTCCTCCAGGTCGGCGTTTTGGCCCTTCTTTGGCTGTTCTCGGCGGCGCGCCGTCCGGCCCTCAGAAAGGCGGCCGCCGCGGTCCTGGCCCCGTCCATCGTTTTCTTCCTCTATGCCGCGATGGATGGCGCGACCCAGGCCAAGGTGCGGGCGTTCTCCGAAGGTTTTCTCAAGGACACCGTTCTGGCTCATCATCATTGGACGGAGTACCTTCTCTCCGAGTCCCTTCAGAGCCTGGACAAGGAGCGCAAGGCCATCCTGGCCTTTCTTCGAAACCCCGAGCGTTCCACCGAGATCGCCCGGCGGTTATGGGAAAGGACCACGGCCTCGAAGTTCAACGCCTACTCGGGCCTCGAGATTTACGATCATGAGGGCTTGCTCCTCGACCGTTTTTCCCTCAATGTTCCGAAGATTACCGACGAGGCCTCGAGCCTTGCCCCGCGGCCGGAATGGACGGTCTCTCGGATCGCCAAACCGTTCATGGGCAAGGCCAAGGAGTTCATCGTCGGCTATCGCGATTGGACGGAGGACGATCGGGACCTCGGACGCCTGGTCTTCTACATCTCCCTCGATTACGACACTCTGCCCTTTCTCTATTCGGCGAACCCTTATTTCGAAGTGCTGAGGACCAACGCCCTTCCTTCCCTCGTCCAATACGATATTCGTTTGGCCGTCTTCGACACGGGCGGCCGGATCGTCTTCAATCCGGCCCGGATCGCCACGGGGCTGCCGTCCGCTCTCACGGCCTCTTCGGATCTCGCGGGAGGGGGGGTTCGGACCCGGTTTGACGACAAGGGCACGGCTTACGATTTATTCGCCTTTAAAGCCGACGGCCGGATCGTCGCCCTTCTGTCGCCGCGCCAAGGATTCGTCCGCCGGACCGTCGATTATCTCAAACTCCTCTTTCTGGAGGCCTTTCTCGCCCTCCTTCCCCTCCTGGCTTGGAACGCCGCCGCGCCGCGCCGCGGCCGCCGGCATTTCTTCTGGTCGTTCGCCAACCGGGTCTATGTCTCCTTCGTCGCCGTAGCCCTCGTCCCGCTCGTTCTCTTCACCTTCGCCTCGCGGCCGTTCTTCAACCGCGTCTTCGCTCAGCAATTCATCGAAAAGGCGGAGGCCCAGGCCGGCCTGGCCCGCAACATCATGGACGACTTCGTCTATCTCCAGGACGAAGAGCGGGCGCTCATCGAGTCCCAGCCCGAGGACGTGGCCCTGTACCTCTCGACTTCGATCTCCAACGACGTCAATCTCTACCAGGACGGCCGGCTGGTGGCGTCGAGCCGCCGGGAATTTTTCGACGCCGGGCTTCTCCCCGACCTTCTCGACGGCGATGTTTACTACAAGATCCGATTCGAGAACGATCCCTTCACGACCCAGACGCGGCGGCTGGGCCGGTTCTCCTACCAGACCCTGACCGTCCCCTACCTGTCGCTCGATCCTCCCCTGCTCATTTCCCTTCCTTTTCCTTTCGAAGAGCAGGAGATCGGCGAAGCCAACCGGTCCCTCTTCGAGTTCCTGGTCTTTCTCTCCGCCTTCTTCGTCGGGATCGTCGTCCTTCTCGCCCGCGGGATCGGATCGATGATCGTGACGCCGGTCCGACGCCTCCTGGCCGGGACCAAAGCGGCTGCCTTGGGAAACCTCGAGTTCGCCATCGCCTCCCCTCGCCGCGACGAAATGCGGACCTTGATCGACGGCTTCAACGCCATGATCCGGAGCCTCAAGGACCACCAGCGCGAGCTCGCCGACCTGGGCAAGAAAGCGGCCTGGGCCGAGATGGCCCGCAAAGTCGCCCATGAAATCAAAAATCCCCTGACTCCGATCCAGCTCTCGGCCGAACATCTCCTCCGAGTGTACGAGGACGGCCGGAGCGAATTCGGACCGGCTCTTCGGGAATCGATCGCCTATATCATCAGCGAAGTCGAAAACCTGCGCCGGATCGCCCAGGAGTTTCTCGACCTCTCCAAAACGGCCGTCCTTTATCGGGAGGCCTTCCTCTTCGACGGTTTCGTCCGCGAGATCGCGGAGCCTTACCGGAAACTCCTCTCCGACCGGATCGCTTTCCGCGAGACCTACGGCGCGCCGGACGCCCGCGTCGATGCGGATAAAGCCAAGCTGAAGATCGCGATCCGCAACCTTCTGATCAACGCCGTCGAATCCATCCGCGGGCGCGGGGAGGTTCGGATCGCGACGGCCGCAGCCGTTGACCGCCTGGAAGTCGCCATCGAGGACACGGGCGCCGGGATCGAGAAGGACATCCTCGACCGAATCTTCGAGCCCTATTTCTCCACCAAGGACGTCGGCACGGGGCTCGGACTGCCCATCGCCCGGAAAATCGTCGAGGACCACGGGGGGGCGATCCGGATCGCCAGCGAGCCGGGCCGGGGGACGCGGGTCACGATCGAACTGCCCCGGCTCCCCGGCTAGAATTTTTCCGGAATCTGTGAAAAAATAAAGCTCATGAACAAGACGCTGGTCACCTATTTCAGCCGCACCGGCAACACTCAGCTTGTCGCTGAAGCGATCCGCGACGCCCTGGATGGGGAAACGGACATCCGCCCGATCGACGAGGTCAAAAGCCTCGATCCTTACGGCCTGGTTTTAATCGGATTTCCCGTCTATTCGCACAGCGTCCCGTACAAGGTGGAAGCGTTCTTGAAGGCCGTCGCGCCCGGGAAAAAAATCGCCCTGTTTTGCACCCATGGCGCCCTGCCCGGCCATCGGCTCTCCCGGGAGGCGCTCGAATATTCCGTCGTCCTGGCGGCCAAAGCGAAAATCCTGGGGACGTTCTCCGTCCGGGGGAAGATTTCTCTCCAGGCTCTCGAAGTCCTCAGCCGGTCACCGGAGCATCAGGAATGGGTCGAGATGGCGCCCTCGGCAGGCACCCACCCCGACGCGGGCGATTTGGAAGAAGCCCGGGCGTTCGCCCGGCAGGTCAGAATGCGAAGCGACCACGGACACTATTGATCAGTTCGGTTTGATCATGACGAAGTGGATATATTACGCAATCCTGGCCTATTTCGCGTACTCCGTCTGGAAATTTGTCCAAAACTTGAAGCGGCGGCTGAGCGATGCCCGCCCCAAGCCCCGCCTTTCGGGCATGATGGTCAAGGATGAGGCCTGCGACACCTACGTTCCCAAAGAGCAAGCGCTCCGGGAGGTGATCGACGGCCGGGAGCAGTTCTTCTGCTCGAAAGAGTGCCGGAATAAATTTCTCGAGGCCCGCAAACGGCGCTAGGCCGTCGACCTCACCTGAAAATCGGCGAACTCTCCCGACGCTTGCGCCCACGTCTCTTCGACCTCGTCCACCCGGGCGAGCATCGGACCGCGGCGCATCCATTCCGCGAATTCCGCGACTTCAGATCGTTCCCCCTCGACGCAGACTTCCACCCGGCCGTTCCGGCGGTTTCGAACCCACCCGGTGAGGCCGCGGTCTTCGGCCTCGCGTTGGGCGTACCAGCGAAAAGCGACGCCCTGAACGCGGCCGGAAACGATCACGTGAACCCGAGCCAACATCGGCCTTCATTTTATCACAGCCGGCTTCCCGTCGAACAGTTTTGACACAGCATGAGAGAGGCCGAGTCCGCACCCGAGAACGGCCTGCACTCCAGATCGGGTTTGATGAACCACCCCTCGACGCTCCTTCTCGGCGCCTCGGATCTTACGATCTTCTCCCTTCACCAGCTCGTAGACTTCCAGTCGGCCTTGATGGTCTCTGAAACCTCGGCGTCCGAAGACGGGAGCCTCGAAGAGCGCCTACGGGGCGGCAAACCCTCATCACGTTCCGGCCGTCCTCGATCGCGGGCCAGCGAGCAATTCACAAGAAGCAAAATCATAAACTGTTCGACGGACAGCACAGCCGGTGTTTGACACGGCCCGGCCGCTGGGATAAGGTTCCGGCGATGAAGAAAGTCCTCCTCACGATTGCGGGCTTCGATCCGTCCGGCGGCGCCGGCGTCCTCCTCGACACGGCCGTCTTTCGTCGTCTCGGCTTTCACGGCGCAGCCGTCCTGACCGCCCTCACGGCCCAGGGCCCGGCCGGCGTCCGGAATGTCCGGCCGGTCGAGCCGTCCGTTGTTCGGTCTCAATACCGCGCCCTCGTCCGCGACCTCGTTCCCGCGGGGATCAAAGTCGGGATGGCCGCAACGGCCGCGAACCTCGCCGCCGTCGGCCGGATCCTCGACCGGCACACCTCCGTGCCGCGGGTCATCGATCCGGTCCTTCGATCAAGCTCGGGGGCTTGGCTTCTCGAACGCACAGCCGTTCCCGGTTTTCTCGACGCCGTCCGCGGCCGCGCTTCTCTCCTGACCCCCAACCTGGAGGAGGCGGGCCGCTTGTCGGGGCGGCCCGTCACGACAATCGCCGACATGGAGGCCGCCGCCCGGGAGATCTTCGACCGGACCGGCGTCCCCTGCCTCGTCAAAGGCGGTCATCTCGCCGGCGACGCGGTGAACGTTCTTTTCGACGGGCGAAGAGTCTATCTCTTCGGGAAACCGCGGCTGCGGAAGGATGTTCATGGCACGGGATGTTTTTTCTCAGCCGCCCTGCTCGCCTTCCTGGCCCGCGGCCGAAGCCTTCCTCGCGCGGGCGAACTCGCCACGGAGATGACGCGCAATGGTATCCGCGCGGCCCGGCCGATCGGCCGCGGCCGGGCCGTGTTCTCAGTCTAGGACCTCGTCGGCCGTGCGGATGATGTCGGGGGGGAAGACCAGGCCTTGTCTCGCGGCCGCCTTGAGATTCAGGGCGATGCGGACAACGCTCATCCCTTGGAAGGGAATGGCGCCCGGCCGCTCCCCGTTTTTAATCCGGAGGACGACCTGACCGGATTTGTACCCCATTTCGAAGAAATCCCAGCCGATGGCCGCCGCCGCTCCCGAGCGGGCGGCCAGGGCCGAGCCGCTGAACAGGGGGATGGCGTTCTCGTCGGCGACTTTCGACAGCGCCTCGAAGGAGGCGTTGATCGTATTGTCGGAAATCTGGTAGATCGCCTCGATTTTCCTGTTGACCAGGATCTGGGCGGCCAGGAGAACGGCGCTGGGATTGTCCACCGGGACGGGGACGATCTCGAATCCGAATTCGGGGGCCGCTTCCCGAGCGAGTTCGAGATAATACGCCGAGTTCAGCTCGGACGGCGTCCACAGCGTCCCCAATCTTCGTACGCCCGGAAGGATACCCCGGATGAAGCCCAAGGCCTGCCGAATCGGCCCCGTGGAAGCGACGCCGGTGACATTGCCCAGGTGCTCGCCCGAAGAAACGCCGGCGCCGGCCTGGTAAGGATTGGCGACGGAGGTGAAGACGATCGGGATCGTCTGGGTCGCGATGAGCGCCGCCTGGAGGCTCTGGGTCGACGACGGGACGATCAGGTCGACTTTCTCCTCGACGAAACTCCGGGCGAGCCGATGAACTTCGGAGATATCGCCCAGGCCGTTGCGGATGTCGATCCGGACGTTGACACCGTCGCGGAGGCCCCCCTCGGAGAGAGCCTGGAGAAAACCGCGCCGGACCTCCCTCGTGGTCCCGGAATCGAGGAGTTCGAGAACCCCGATGGTGTAAAGGTGGGCGGAAGGCCGGGAGCAGGAAACAACCAAGAGGCCCAAGCCCAAGACGATCGCGGCACGTTTCAAGAAAGAATTCTCCAGGAGGTCATCATCTTAATCGATTCCCGGGAGGGGGTCAAACCGCCAGGATCTTGACCTTTATACACTTTGTCGAATAACAGCCCATCGAGCCACTGAGCATCCTCGAACGGCCTCCACTCCAGATCGGGTTTGATGATCCGCCGGCCCCCGGAAACGCTTACCTGATTCGGGGCTCCCCCTAGTTCAAGGGGGAGTTGAGGGGGTGAGTATCAATAAGATCAACGTCTTGAAAGCGTTTCCGTTTCTCGGCGCCTCGGATCTTACGCTCTTCCCCCTTCACCAGCTCGTAGACTCCAAGTCGGCCTTGATGGTCTCTGAAACCTCGGCGTCTGAAGACGGGAGCCTCGAAGAGCGTCTACGGGGCGGCAAACCCTCATCACGTTCCGGCCGTCCGCGGACGCTTGGAGTCTCGACGCGCGCGAATTCAGTTCGAAACAACAAAATGTTATACGATCAGGTCAGGAACTTGGCAAGCAGAGAGGGAGCGATGTTCCCCCCGCTGGCGACGAGGACGACCTTGCGCCCGGCGAAACGCGGAGCGAATTTGAGAAGGGCGGCCAGGGGGAGAGCGCCCGCGGGTTCGACGACCTCGCCGTGGAGCTCGTGGAGGAGACGGACCGCCTGGATCAGGAAACGCTCGCCCACCGATAGGATCCCGTCGACGAAGCGGCGGATCAGGGGAAAGGTCATCGATCCCGGCTCGATGCCGCCGGCGACCGCGTCGGCGAGGGTCCTCCCTTCCCGGATTGCGACCAGGCGTCCGGCTGCGAGCGAAGCTTTCATGAAGGCCGAGGCGGCCGGCTCCACCCCGATGACCCGGACGCGGGGAGCTCTCGACTTCACGAATCCGGCGATGCCGGCGATGAGCCCTCCGCCGCCCACGGGGACGAGAAGGTCGGTCAGGTCCGGCAGATCCTCCAGGATCTCGAGGCCGATCGTTCCCTGGCCGGCGATGACCTCGGGATCGTTGTAAGGGGAGACGTATGTCCGTCCGAGAACTCCGGCGTCCCGCCGAGCAGTCATCTCCGCCCGTTCGCAACTCGCGCCGCGGAACCGGATGTCGGCGCCCGCCTGGCGGAGTTTATGGATTTTTTCCGGAGCGGCCGAGCGGGGAAGATAGAGGATCAAGTCCAGCCCTTCGAGCCGTGAGGCGTGGGTGATCCCCAAGCCGTGGTTGCCGGTCGAAGCCGAAATGAGACCGCCCTCCCGTTCCGCCTCCGAAAGGCTCCGGACTTTCGCCAAGGCCCCCCTCGCCTTGAACGATCCGGTTGTTTGGAGGTTTTCCCATTTGACAAAGACCTCCGCCCCGGTTATGCGGCGGAAATGCGGCGACGCCGTCAGAGGCGTGCGGACGATATCGTCCCGGATGCGCGCGGACGCTTTCTCGACGGCGCCGGCGAGGTCAAAATCCGGAAGGTCCATGGAAGACCTTCCTCATTATAGTATAATTCCTCCTCATGTCCCGGATTTATATCGGCACGGCGGGCTGGAGCTACGAAGACTGGAATGGGATCGTGTATCCGGCCAAGCGCGAATCCCGATTCCACCCTCTCCCCTTCCTTGCGCGCTATATCGATATCGTCGAAATCAACAGCACGTTCTACCGGCCTCCGACCCTTTCCCTTGCCCTCTCCTGGGTTCAAAAGCTGGCCGCCCGGACGGACTTTCAATTCGCGGTCAAGCTCCACCAGATCTTCACTCATCAACGCAAAGACTTCACCCGAAAGGACGCGGACGCGTTTAAAGTCGGGATCGAACCCATCGTCGCTTCGGCCAGGCTCGCCGCCCTGCTCCTCCAATTCCCCTGGTCCTACGCCAACACCGAAGCTCATCGCGGTTACCTCGCCGGCTTGTTCAAACTCTTCGCCGGCTACCCGCTCGCGCTCGAAGTCCGCCACTCCTCCTGGGATGACCCGGACGTCTTCGAATTCCTACGCGCCCACAAAGTCGCGTTTTGCAATATCGACCAGCCGGTCATCGGCGCGTCCCTCAAACCGACGGCCGCCGTCACCAATCCGGCGTTCTCTTATGTCCGTCTCCACGGCCGGAACTACGGCGATTGGTTCCGCGAGGGCGCGGGGCGCGACGCGCGCTACAACTATCTTTATGCCAAGGACGAGCTCGCCGAGTGGGTCGGCCGGATCAAGGACCTGGCCGCCTCGAGCGATCGGGTGTACGTCATCACCAATAATCATTACCGCGGCCAAGCCCTGGCCAACGCCCTCCAGATCAAGAACATGATGAGCGGGGAAAAGCTCGACGTTCCGCTCGACCTCATCAAGCAATATCCGCTCCTCGAAGACATCGTCGAGCGGATCCGGAAAGGGCAGCTCGACCTCTTCGGTCCGCCCCTTCCGGAAAGCGCTCCGCATCTTAAAAAGGACTGAACCATGCTCTGGTGGGAGAACGAATTCGCGCATGCCCAGGGCGGCGCCCTTCGGCTTGGCCGCACCGCCGCCACGACTCTGGCCCGAAAGCACGGTACACCGCTTTTCGTCTATGGAGCCGGCCGGGTCCGGGCGAACTATCGCCGCCTCGCCCGCGCCTTCGCCGGCGCGACCGGCCTCGAAGTCCGGATCGCCTACGCCCTGAAGGCCAACGCGCATCCGGGGATCTTGGCCGTCGTCCGGGACGAAGGCGGTTGGATCGACGCCGTCTCTCCCGGCGAGGTCGCCCGGGCCCTCGAATCCGGTTTTCCGCCCGCCCGGGTGCTTTTCACGGGAACGAGCATTTCGGCGGCCGATTTCGAGGCGGTAATCGATCTCGACGGCCTGACGATCAATATCGACGCCGTCGAACAGCTCGAGGCCATGCGCCGCGTCCGCGGCCGCGGGCTCCGCGGCCGCCGCATCCGCGTCTCCGTCCGCTGGAATCCCGGGATCGGCCGCGGATTCAACCCGAAAGTCATCACCGCCGGCGCCCGGTCGTCGGACGGCACGCCCATCAAATTCGGCGTCGAAGAGTCCAAAGTCCTTGAGGCCTTCCGGAAAGCCCGGGACTTTGGTTTCGAGCCCATCGGCCTCCATCAGCATCTCGGCTCGGGCTGGGTCCGGGAAGACTATCCGGCCGTCATCCAGGCCGTGGACCGGATGGTCGAGAAAGCGCGAGAGATCGAACGGGCCGGTTTTCCCCTCGAGGTCCTGGATTTCGGCGGGGGCTTCGGCCCGCGCTACGCCCGCGAGCATCGCCTCTTCCCCATGGAAACGTACGCCCGGTATATCGGGCGAAAAGTTCGAGAGGCCCGTCTATCCGTGAAGGCCTTGACGGTCGAACCCGGGAAATACCTCGTCGCGGATGCGGGAGTTCTTCTTTTCCGCGTGGAATACGTGAAAGAAAGTTACGGCAACGTCTTCGCCTGCGTCAATGCCGGAACGTTCAACACCCTGCCCCGGCCCGCGGTCTACGGCCAGGCGCGCCATGAGATCCTCAACGCCCGATGCGTTCGAGCCGGGCGGCGACGGAAGGTGACGGTCGCGGGCCATCTCTGCGAAACGGGCGACGTCTTCGGAAAGGACATCCTTCTGCCCGTCCCTCGCGCCGGGGACATCCTGGCGGTCCTCCATGCCGGCGCATATGGGCGGAGCATGGCCTCGAACTATAACCTCCGGCCGATCCCGGCCGAAATTATCGTCTGAGGGTCGGTCATGCCGCCGCAAGACGGACCTTGCCTGATCGTCGAACGGCTACATTGCTGCCTGACCCAGACCGAGCCCGCATCCGAGAACGGCCTTCACTCCAGATCGGGTTTGAAGGACCGCCCCTCCCCGCTCCTTCTCGGCGCCTCGGACCTTACACTCCTCCTCCTTTACCAGCTCGTAGCTTCATGGTCGGCTATGATGGTCTCTGAGACTTCGGCGTCCGAAGCCGGGAGCCTCGGATTCCTTGGAGGGAGAACCATAATGGTTCCCCCTTCCAACAAGCAGCGGGAAGACCCGCTCGCTCTGCCTCCCCTTCATGGAAACATCTGGCGATGAAATTTTTCCGATCCGGGAACGCACGACGACGTTCCGGCCGTTCCTGTTCGCGGGCCGCAAAGCAACACGAAGAGGCAAAAAAACGCAAAATGTTCGACGGTCAGGGCTTTGGCCAATGAGATTAATAAATATCCCGGTCCAGCGTCCCCAGCCCGATGCCGGCCGGTTCGTCGACATCCTGATGGGGCGGCGGCGGGGAGAGCCTCCCCCACTTGTCGAATACCTCGTCGACGAGGCGGTTATGAAACCGGTCGTCACGGAGCTCCTGGGACGGATCTGGCGCCCGGGGGGCCCGAGACGGGAAGACCAGAGCGCCTGGCTCGATCAGTTTATCGATTTCTGGCACCGCCTTGGTTATGACATTGTCCGCTTCGAAGCCGGGCTCCCCTTCGCCGAACCGAAGCTTGTCGCCGCCGACGCGACTACGGCGGCGGGCCGTCGGGATTGGGCGGATGAGCATGGAGGGGCGATCCGGACCTGGAAGGATTTCGAACGCTACCCTTGGCCGCACCTCGAAGACATGGATTTTTTCCCCTTCGAATATATCAGCCGCCATCTTCCCGAAGGAATGGGATTCGTGACTTGCCATGCCGGCGGCGTTTTCGAGCATTTGTCCTGGATCATGTCCTACGAAGGGCTGTGTCTGGCCTTGATCGAAGACCCGGTCCTCGTCCAGGTTGTCGCGGACAAAATCGGTTCGCTCCTTATCCGCGTCTATGAACATCTTCTCGGCCTGCCCGGCCTCACCGCGATCTTCCCCGGCGACGACATGGGATTTAGAACCGGCCCGCTCGTCTCGCCCGCGGACCTGCGGCGGTATGTCCTCCCTTGGCACAAACGAATCGCGTCGATGGCCCATGAGCGCAGCCTTCCCTATTTCCTTCACTCGTGCGGGAACCTGGAGTCGATCATCGACGACCTCATCAACGACGTCCGGATCGACGGCAAGCACTCGTTCGAGGACGCCATCCGTCCCGCGGAGATTTTCCAGGCGAAATACGGAAGCCGGATCGCCGTCTTGGGCGGGCTGGACGTGAATATCCTATCGGCCGGGACTGAAGAAGACGTCAGACGACGCACCCGACGCCTTATCGAAACCTGCGGCCCGCGCGGCCGCTATGCCGTCGGTTCGGGCAACTCGATTCCGAGCTACGTCCCTGCGGGCAACTATCTTGCGATGGTCGACGAAGCCCTCGGCCGGAGATTGCCCTAGAAAACATAAGGCACGAACATCTTCGTTTTCCGCCGGTAGGTCTCGTAGTCTTCTCCAAATCGGACTCGCATTTCCTTCTCTTCGATTAAAGCCGTCAGATAGACGGCGATCAAATCGACGAGGGCGAGGATCGCGGTCATCGTCGTGGTTCGTTTCAGAAAAATGCCCAGCCCGAGAAGGCCGAGTGAAGCGTATAAGGGATGGCGGATCCAGCGATAGACGCCGCTGACTATCAGCCGGGTCGTATTTTCGATCTGCCCCTGCGGACGTCCAAGCTTTTTCAGGAGATAGGCCCCATGGATAGCCAAGATGAGCGAAGCCGTGAGGAATAACCAGGATAGGACGTGCGGAATCGAAAAGGGATCATCGAACCAAAAGGGGACATTGAGGAGAAAAAGAGCCAGGATGGCTTCGAAAGCGAAAAAACGGCAGAGGCCGTGATATCGCTTGGCCTTGATCGAAACACGCCAAGAGAGAACGACAAGGGCGATCGTGGCGAGAGCGAAAACGACCCAGAATATCATCAGGAACTCACGGGAAAAACCACCGCCCGATCGAAAGCGTCGAGAAAGGCGAACTCGCCGAGCGGTTTGCGGACCGGCCTGACCTTTTCCTGTTCGACCTGTTTTGGGCTGAGGACGGGACTGATCTCCGCGGCATGCCGTCCGATATTGATCAGGGTGATGATTTGGTATTCATCCGGGATGCCCAGGATGTCCTTGGTTTTCTTCGGGCTGAAGCCGGCGATCGGATGGGCAACCAGGCTGAGTTCGGTGGCGCGGAGGATGAGAAATCCGGACGCCAATCCGACGCCGAACAAGTGATACTCGCGGTCCCGGATGATGCAGTCGTCCTCTTTCCTGCTGAAGACGGCGACGATCAGCGAGGCCGCCCGCGCCCAGTCATTGCCCGGGCTGTTGAGGGCGGCGTGCAATTCGGCGAGCTTCGCCGGATCGCGGACGAAGACGAACCGCCAGGGCTGGTTGTTGTTGCAGGACGGCGCGAGCTGGGCGTGCCGGGCCAGGTCGTGAATGAGATCGTCGGTGATTTTGACGGGCGCGAGCGACCGGAAAGCTCGCCGTGTCTGGATGGAGTCTCTCACGTCCATGGCCACCTCCCTAGTTTTGAAGACCTCGCTTTTCATACGGTTTCGAAGTTTCATTATTCGACCCTGCCGGGACGAATGTCAAGCCGCCTCAGAACTGACCGTATAACAGTTTGTTTTTTTGAACTGAATTCGCGCGCGGAGAGCCTCCCGGCGTCCGAGGACGGCCGGAACGTGATGAGGGTTGGCCGCCCCGCAGGCGCTCTTTGAGGCTCCCGTCTTCGGACGCCGAGGCTCCAGAGACCATCAATGCCGACCTGAAATCTCCGAGCCGGTGAAGCGTGAGGAGCGTAAGGTCCGAGGCGCCGAGAAGGAGCGCCGAGGAGGCGGTTCATCAAACCCGATCTGGAGTGAAGGCCGTTCTCGGACGCTCAGAGGCTCGATTGGCCGTTAAGCGACAAAGTGTATAACGGTCAGGCCTCAGAACGCCCTCAGGAAGGCGCAGTCGTGGATCTTGACGACACCCTGGCCGTCGGCCCGGACCTCGCCCCGGACGCAGGAAACCGGCGGCTCGCCGACGGTGAGACACTTCCGGTCGCCGATCCCCTCGAGGAGCCCGGTCTCGTCCTCGAAAAGATAGAAGTATCTGCGGGTGCCGTTCGCCTCCCGGCCCCGGGCGTCCACGACCCGGACGACAAGCTCGACCATCTCGCCCAGGTGTTTCCGCAGGTCCTTGATCCGCCGCTCCGGCCGTTTCCCCTCGTAGAGGGCCAGGGGGTCGCCGTCGGGGCTGAAGCCCAGCGATTCGACGAGCATCTTGGCTTTCTCGCGGTCGTCCAAGTCGGAGGCGACTTCGACGCCCTCGAGGCCCTGGAAGTAGCGGAGGATCTGGCGCGTCCGCTGGGCCTCGATCGAGTCGAACACCCCGGCCTTGATGAGGGTGAAAAGCTCCGCCTTGGAGACGTGGACGCGGGCGATGAAGTCTTCAAGCGTGGGGAACTCGCCGCCGGCCGTCCGCTCCTCGATGACCTTCTCCGCCGTCCGGAGGGCCAGCCCCTTGATCGCCGTGAAGCCGACCCGGATGGCTTCGCCTTCGACTTCGAACCCGTAGCCGCTGCGGTTGGCGTCGGGCCCCAGGATCCGGATCCCCAGGCGCTTCGCCTCCTCGATATACTCGGGCAGCATGTAGTAGCCGCCGCCGGCGTTGAGGACCGCGGTCAGGTAAGGTACGGGGTGGTGGGCCTTGAGGTAGACGGCCTGGTAGGCCATGGCCGCGTACGAGGCGCTGTGGGCCTTGTTGAACGAGTAGGAGGAGAACTTCTCCATCGTCTGCCAGAGCTTCTCGACCTCGGCGCCGGTGTAGCCGCGCTCGCGGGCCTCCTTGACGAACCGGCCGCGGAGGACGGCCTTGGGTGAATTCCCTTTCGCCTTAAGGCTCCGCCGGAGGAGGTCTCCCTCCTCGGGCGTCATCCCGGCCACGCGCTCGGCGACCTGCATGACCTGCTCCTCATAAAGCAGGAGCCCGCCCGTCTCGGGCAGGATCCGCTCGAGGAAGGGGTCGCCGAAGGCCCGCCGCCCCTCCCGGCTCCGGAGAAGCCCCTCCTTCATTCCGCTTTCGGTCGGGCCGGGCCGGATGAGGGCCAGGGCGGCCGTGAGATCGTGGATGTCGCCGGGCTTCATCCGGCGGAGGAGATTCATCATCGCCGGGCTCTCGACTTGGAAGCAGGCGATCGTCCGGGCCTGCTTGAGGAGGGCGAAGGCCTTCGGGTCGGCGGCGGGGAGGTCGGCCAGTCCGAGCTTGACCTTCGTCGCCGAGATCGCCGCCAGGCCCCGGACCGAGAGAAGGTCGAGCTTGATGAGCTTGAGGTCCTCGACGGCGTCGCGGTCGTAGTGGGACATGAGAAGGCCCTTGGCCGATTTTTCGAGCGGCAGATAACGGTCGGCCGGGGCGGGGGTGAGGATGACCCCGCCGACGTGGAGCGAGACCTCATTGTGAACGCCGGTGAGCTCGCCGGCCAGTTTCCAGATATCGAGATAGCCGGCGGGCGGGTTGGCCTTCCGCAGGTAATCGGGCTCGGCGAAGTAAGGCGCCCGCTTGCTGAGCGTCCGCGACTCCTCGGGCGGAAGGCCCATGGCCCGGGCGGTCTCGTAGAGGGCCGAGCGGGCCTGGAAGGCCTTGAGACTGCAGACGAAGGCCGCACCCGTGCGGCCCCGGCCGTACGTCTCGAGGACGTAGGCCAGGACCCGGTCGCGGAAGCGCGAGTCGAAGTCGAGGTCGATGTCGGGGGGGTCGTCGCGGCCGGCGTTGAGGAAGCGCTCGAAGTAGAGGTCGAAGGCGACGGGGTTGACGTGCGAGAAGCCGAGCAGCCAGGCCAGAAAGGACGAGGCCCCCGAACCTTTGAGGTTGTGGAGGATGCCGTTCCGGCGGGCGAAGCCGACAACGTCGTGGACAATGAGGAAGTAGGGGGCGAAGCCCGAGCTTTCGATGACGGCGAGCTCGCGCTTGGCCCGCTCGCGCTCGGCCCAGGAAAGGTCCTTGGCGGCCCGGAGGCGGGCCATCACCTCGTCACGGAGCGAGACGGGGAAGATGTCGGCCGGAAGCGGCGGGACAACACCGGCGAAATCGAAGCGGGCCTTCTCGGCCACCTCGAAGGTCCGGCGGAGGGCGTCCTCGGCCTCGGCGCCGAACTTGCGGAGGGCCGCCGCCTCCTGGCCGGGGCCGAAGAGCTCGACCGTGCGGCGGAGCCGCTCCCAGGCGGGCGGATAGGGAATCTTTTTGTCGAAGGCATGGAGGAGCACGAGGCGCTCGGGCGAGCGGACGTATTTGAGCGGGTTGGCCCAGACAAGGGGGAGGGCGAACGATTGGGCCAGGGATTGGGCCCGGCGCATGTTGAAAAAATCGGCGCCGATGTAGACGTCGCCGGCGGACGGGCTGTCCCGAAAAGAAGCGAAGCGCTTTGATAAAGCGGGGACAGGATCCGAAGGAAAATTGGGGACATGATCCGAATTCTCTTGAATTCGGTTCGTGTCCCCGTTTTTCTCCGGCCCAGGAATGTAAATTGCAATCAGTCCCTCCAGGCCGTCGCCCTCCCGGATCTCTCGGCGGTTGAGGATCTCCATCAAGGTCCCATAGCCCTCGCGGCTCTTCACCAGGAAAAGGAAGCGCTCGCCGCCGACCTCGATTTCACAGCCGAAGAGGGGGGCGAAGCCTGCCGCCGCGGCCGCCCGCTTCCACTTCGCCCAGCCGTAGAGCTTTTCCACATCGGAGAGCGTCGCGGCCGGCGCTTTCTGCCGGGCGAACCACCAGGCCAGCTCCTCGAGCGTCGCCCCGCCCCGCCCCTTGCTGTACACGGAATGGACGCGGAGGGGGACGTACATCGGCGGCTTACCTCGTGAGCGAGGCCGTCTTGAGGACAAACCCGCGCTTGCGCTCGAAAGGATAGACTTCGTCCAGCATCCTCTCCCGGGCCGTGAGGACGACCCCGAAGCCGTACTTCTCCCGGACCCGGTCCACGGCCGCGCCCAGCCGCTCGTGCCGGTCCGACCAGGGCTCGAAGAGCGAGAGCGGCCGGGCCCGGACAAGGTCGGAGGCCTTCACCCCGACGAGGCGAAGGGCCAGGCGCGAGCCCTCCCAGAGCTCGAGAAAAAGCTCCTCGGCGATCTTATAGATGTCGGCCATCTCCTGGCGGGGGGTGAGAAGGAGGCGGCGCCGGCCTTCGGTCTTGAAGTCGGCGTAGCGGGCCTTGACCTCGATGACGTGGGCGTAGAGACGCCCCTGACGCAGGGCGAGGGTGAGCCGGTCGCAGAGATAGGCCAGGTGGGCCAGCAGAAGACGGCGGTCCCAGAGGTCCTGGAGGAAGGTCGTCTCGCGCGAGACCGACTTGGGGACGCCGGAGGTCGAGAGGGGACGGCTGTCGATCCCCCGCGACTGGAGATAGATGTCGTCGCCGCCCTGGCCGAAGATGCCGTGGAGGGTCGGACGGGGCAGGTTCCAGAGGTCGCCGAGCTTTTGGATGTTGAGCATCCGGAGGAGAACCTGGGTCTTGGGGCCGATGCCGGGGAGGTTCTCGATGCCGACGTCGCGGAGGAAGTCCTCCTCGCCGCCGGGCTCGATCTCGAAGTAGCCGCCCGGCTTGGCCCTTTTCGTGGCCAGCTTGGCCAGGACCTTGTTGGGGCCGACCCCGACCGAGACCGAAAGGCCGGTCTCGCGCTCGACCCGGGCCTTCATGTCCCGGGCCGCCGCCGGGAAGGAGGGATAGAGGGGCCGGCAGCGGGTCAGGTCAAGGTAGGCCTCGTCGATCGACGTTTCCTCGACGTCGGGAGAGTAGTCGCGGAGGACGCGGAAGAATTTCTCGGAGAACGTCTGGTAGAGCTGGTAGTTGCCCCGGACGAAGACCGCCTGGGGGCAGAGATGGTAGGCCGTCCGGAGGGCCATGCCGGAGTGGACCCCGAAGCGGCGGGCTTCGTAAGAGCAGGTCGAGGCCACGCCGCGCTCGTGGGGCAGGCCGCCGACGATGAGCGGCTTGCCCGCCAGGGTGGGGTTGAGGAGGACTTCGACGGCGGCGAAGAAGGCGTCGATGTCGACATGGACGAGGAACCGCCGGGGAAAAGCGGGGACACAACACTTAATTTCTGAATTAAGTGTTGTGTCCCCGCTTTTTTTTACCGACTGCGCCGCCCGTGAATTCCTCGCCGCCGCCGGCGTGCCGTCAAGATGGGCCGGACCGAAGGCGGGAATGGAAGCGCGCCGGGCTCTGGAGACATGATCCGGATTCTCCGGAATTCGGTTCGTGTCCCCGGCTTTTGCGGAAAACATGCGGTCCTCAACGCCAACGACTGGGATCGGCAATCACTTGCTTCTATCCGAAAAGTTATTCTTTACAAAGGGGGCAGGCCTTTCGACATGCCCCATAAACGCAAATCGCCGCGCGTCCTCTGGAATCTCGAAAATGGGGACATGTCCCCGATTTTCAGAGGAGCGGAGCGCACGGCGGCCATCGCCTCTCCTAATACTTCCTCAACACCCCGATGACTCTCCCCAAAATCCGGAGGTTGTCGGCCGGGATGGGCTGGTAGGCCGGGTTCTCGGGCATAAGCAGCGTCCGATCGTTATCGCGGCGGAGCCTTTTGAGCGTGACCGAGCCGTCCTCGAGCATGGCCACGACCATCTCGCCGGAGCTTGTGGTGTTGGTCCGCTCGAGGAGGACGTGGTCGCCGTCGTCGATGTAGGCGTCGATCATGCTCTTGCCCTCGACCCGGATGCAGAAGACGTTGCCCCGGCGGCGGCCGAGCATCCAGTCGGGGATGTCCATGGCCTCGCCCGAGGTTTCGAAGGACTCCCGGGCCGGACCGGCCGGGACGATGCCCGCCAGCGGCACCCGGGCCTGGGCCTCGAAGGCGGCGGGGAAGCCGGCCACCCTCAGCTCTCCCCTCTCCCGCCGGAGGTAGCCCTTGCGCTCGAGGCTGCCGACGTGCTTGAAGACGGCCGAGGGGTTGGCCAGGCGGGCGAGAGTCCCGATTTGGCGGATGGTCGGCCCGTAGCCATGCTCCAGGATGAAGCCCTCGACGGCCCGGAGGATGGCCTCCTGGCGGGGGGTGAGTTCCTTGCGAATTTTGTTCACCATTTTGTTCACCATTCATAAGATACTGAGACAATGGCCATTTGTCAAGGGGCTTGACAAATAAAAAATACTATTGTATAAATAAATACAATTTATTGTATTAATTATTACAAATAATTGCATGAATTACAGGATCGACAAAGACATTCTAATGGCAACCCTCGCCTCATGGGATAATTTTCTACGCAAACGCGTTAGTCTGATTGCTTGCGGAGGAACGGCCTTGACTCTCCTGAATGTCAAGGCCTCGACAAAAGATATCGATTTTGTGGTTCCGGTCGAGAAAGAACACGATTATTTAGTCGATATCCTTCAAAAACTAGGGTATGTCCCATTCACCGACCACGGCTGGAGAAAAGAGGGGGGCTTTGTCTTTGATTTGTATCGCGGGCCTCGTGTTTTTACGACGGTGCTTCTCGATTCGCCGGTGGAGGAAGGACGGAATACGCTATTCCAAGAATTTACGTTTCTCTATATCGGCATCCTGAACGATTATGATCTCCTCATCAGTAAGTTGTTCCGCGGCAACCAAACCGACATCGAAGACTGCCTCGCTCTCATCAGGCATCGAGGGGGAAATTTCGACCTCCCCTACTTCGAAAGACGATTTAGGGAAACGGCCTCGGATAACGTCGTGGGTGAAGATCGAATCATAAAAAATCTGGAATATTTCATGAGATTGATCGCCGAGGAGAACACCGGTGGAAAATCATAGCGATTTATTGGAAAAAGTCGGGCAATTGGGATTTCCGCTCCTGAAGACCGAATCTCGGGACGACCCGAATAAAATATTGGCCGATGTCGTAAAAAGCCGCGATCCTCGGCTTTGGGAAGGTTTTCCGGTCATGCTCGCCCATGCCGGCGAAAACAACAATCTCGATGTCCATCAAATGCTCTCTTTGATGAACAACCAAAACGAACGGGAAACCATGCGACGGCTCGTCTTCATGTCAATCGCTTTATATAAAATTCTCGGCTTGATTTTTTTTTGGACGAAA
>Ga0315288_10002889_pt1 | contig 21968 bp, 12 predicted proteins | sample YL17G11_20_MG_FD_203454 | JGI IMG/M metagenome (GOLD analysis project Ga0315288, IMG submission 203454) | Sediment microbial communities from Yellowstone Lake, YNP, Wyoming, USA - YL17G11_20 | ecosystem: Environmental > Aquatic > Freshwater > Lake > Sediment | place: USA: Wyoming | collected...
TTGCTCGCGCTGCAACCGTTCCACGCTTATTATTCGCAAGACGCGCGCATGTACACGCTCATGCCGCTCGAAGCGATGGCCATGATTTACTTTTTCGACCGGCTGTGCCGCGAGCCGCGGCTGCGCTGGTGGCTGGCATTCGGCGTGACGGGCGGCCTGGCCGTGCTGACGCATTATTTCATGGGGTTCGTCGTCGCGGCACTGTGCGTTTACTTGCTCCTGCACTGGCGCGCTCACTGGCGGATGATGCTGCCCTGGTTCGGCGGACTGGCCGCCGCCGGAACCGTGATGGTCGTCTGGCTAGTCACGTCGCGCGCCGGGCGATTGGTCTGGCGAACGCTGAATGGCATCACGTGGCGAGGATTCATCAAACGGCTGGCTCCGGCGCAAAAAATGTTTTCAGACATCATTTTTGGCTTTTCCTTGCACCTTGCGTCCGAGTGGCGGTGGCTGATCGCCGCGCTCCTCGCGCTCGGTTTGCTCGCAGCGATTTTATCGCGCCGCTGGCGAACATTGAGGCCGGGCGGCGCATGGCTGCTTCCGGCCTGGCTGATCATTCCGCCGCTGTTGCTCATCATCACGCCGGAACGATTGGAAGCGCGCTACAACGCGGCGATTGTCCCGGCGTATTGCCTGGTGCTTGCGCTGGCCGTGGCATGGCTCTGGCAATGGAAAAAGTTCACGCGGCCACTCGCGCCGGTGGCCTTGAGCCTGTTGTTGTACGCACAAGTGGCCACACTTATCCCGACGATGAGCGTGGTCAAGAGCGACTATGGTCACGTCATTGCTTATCTGCGCCGGCACGCGCGGCCTGGCGATTCGCTGATCGTCAATGGGGATTGGCAGTGGGTGCAATTGGCGTATTACCCTGCGCCCCAGTTGCCCACGTTTTGGCTGCCGCCGAGCACGCCGCCGGGCCTCGACCCGGCGCAGGCGCGACCCGAGCTGGAAAAGGCGCTGTCCAGTTCCAAGCGCATCTGGCTGCTGACGGCGGCGTTGGACGAAACCGACCCACAGCGATTTGTGACCGGCTGGCTGAACGAACACGCTTACGCCACGTCAGGCTACAAGGAATTGTCGCTCTACACGGTGGGCGCTGCGTCGGTCGCTCCCCAGTCATTGGATCCGCAGGTGCTCTGGGACGACGTGCTAAGGCTGGAAAGTGTACGTTGGAAACAAAGCCAAGCCACGCCAGGCGAGCCGCTGCTGCTCGATTTGAACTGGCGCGTGCTGCGAGCGCCGCAGCACGACCTGGGCCTCACGCTTCGATTGGCCGACCACGATGGCGGCGTGTGGTACTTTAACGACGTGGCGCTAGGCCAATACTATGCGCCACCGTCGGCGTGGCAGGCCGGTCAGCGCATCATCACGCGCGTGGGCATCCCGATCCCGCTCGGCGCTCCGCCGGGAGAGTACGAGGTGCGCGTCGGACTCGCCGAATTGCAGACAAATACTGGCGACGATTACGTAACGTTGACTGGCGCCCAAGTCTTGGCGTGCTCGCGAACAAATCCCTGCATCACTCCGCTGGAAGGCGAGGATTTCAAATCGCTTGGCGTTACTTTTGGCGATAGACTCGCGCTGGTCGGCTATCAACTCGGCGGCGACCAAGTTTTGCAGGGACGTTTTGCGGCGGTGACTCTATACTGGCGGCCAGACCGCGCGCTGTCGGAAGATGTCACAGAGCGCATCGCGCTGGTGGACCGCGCCGGGCGCGTGGCGGCGCAAACCGAAGGGCCGCCCGTGGCCGCGTGGTATCCCTCGTCGCAATGGACGCCGGGCGAACTGGTCGCTGACCCGCTGACCATACTTGTCCCGCCCAAAGCTCCGCCGGGCGATTACTCGTTCCGCGTCAGCCTGTTCACGCCAGACGGTCACGCGCTGTCCGTCTCTGGCAAAGAGTGGCTGGACGTGGGACACATTCGCGTGCTCGCGCGCGAGCGACAGTTCCGCGCCGGGCCGATTTCGCGTCCGCTTTCGGTGGCATTCGGCGACAAGGCGCGTTTGCTGGGATACGATGTGAAAAAGCCAGCCAATCAGCAAGAGGTCAAGCTTACGCTGTACTGGCAGGCCGTGCAGGAAATGGATAAGAACTATACCGTGTTTCGGCACGTCGTCGGGCCGGGTGGCAAGCTGGTCGGGCAAAAAGACAGTTGGCCGCGCGAGGGCGATTATCCGACGAGTTTTTGGATGCGCGGCGAAGTGGTGACGGACGAGGTCGTCATTCCGTTTTCGACCGAGACCGGGCCGGGTGAGTATCGCATCGAGCTGGGCCTGTACGATGCGGCAACGTTAGAGCGACTGGCCGCCGTCTCCAACGGAGCGCGGCTGGCGAACGATACAGTCGTGATTCCGTTGAGTGTGGAGCGTTGAGGCATCGGATGCCTTTGGCCAACGGATAAGCGGATGGGCGCTTTGAGCAAGCCAGGCAAGCCTTGTCTGACGCGGGTGGCAATGGGCCTGACAATAGGTCTGTTTGCCGCTCGCATCGTGGCCGAAGCGACGCGCATGGCGTGGTCGCCGCCGGCGCTGGTCGCCTCGGTCGTTGCGTCGTGCGCGGCATTCGTGTGGCTCGCGCGTTGGCTCGACCGACGCGGCGCATCCCTGCCGCTCGCGCCCTGGCTGGCTTTCCTTGTCTATATCTTTTGGCCGCAGCGCGACTGGAGCGTTGCGCTCGTCGCTATCGCTATCGCGCTTTTCTCTTGGCTCATCAGCGCGTCATCACGGAATACGCAACACGCATCACGCATCACGTTTGACGTTTCACGCTTCACGCTCATTGATGCTCTCACCTTCATCATCGCTCTTGGCCTCTACAGCGCAACTCTACAAAAGGACGTGCTCCCCGCCGACAGCGGCGAATTCCAGTTGACGGTGACGACACTGGTGGGCGTCCTGCATCAACCGGGCTATCCACTCTATACGCTCGTCGGCAAGCTGTTCACGCTGCTGCCTTTCGGCGCGCCCGCGCTGCGGCTGAACTGGATGAGCGCGCTCCTGGCCGCCGGGACGCTGACGCTGGTCGGGGCGACTGTGCGGCGGATGTTGGGCGACCCACAATCCTGTCATTCTGAGCCACGAACCCCCTCGCGGGGGCAGGTCGGCGAAGAATCTCTTTCACGCGAGGCTGAGACCCTTCGCTGCCCCTGTCCGCCGCTGCGCGGCGGGGGGCCGCTGGGCGTCGCTCAGGGTGACAACCCGGTATGGGCCAGCTTGGCCGCCGTGTTGGCGCTCGGCACGGCGACGACATTTTGGGCACAGGCAACGACCGCCAACATCCGCATGCCGACAGCGTTCTTTACCGCGTGGTGCGTGTATTTGCTTATCGCTTATCGCAGATCGCCCATCGCAGATCGCAATTTGGCGCTGTTTGCGCTGGCGTTTTCACTTGGCTTTGGACATTACTTTGTTCTGGCATTCATGGGATTGTTCTTCATTGCGTATCTCGTGTTGGTGGACCCTGCGCTGGTTCGGCAGCCGCGCCGATGGTGTAAGCCACTGGTCATTTTCGCGCTGGCACAATTGGTCTGGTTGTACCTGCCAATTCACGCGGCGATCGCGCCGACGCCCGAGACACAAGGGCTGCTTTCACCGAGCTACCTCGTGTGGTACGCGCTGGGTCAAGGTTTTGGGGGCGACATGCTCGCTTTTGCCGGGCCGGAACATCTGCCTGCGCGTCTGGCGCTCTTGCCGATGCTGTTCCCATTTCAGATGAACCTCGCGCTGCTGGCGGCGTCGCTCTTCGGCGTGGTGATGCTGATTTGGCATGACTGGCGCGCGGGGCTGATGCTCGTCGGCGGATTCTTGCTGCACACATTCATCGCCATCACCTACCGCGCTCCGCAGACAGTCGAATACGAGATGCCGGCCTATGTCGTGTTGACAGTGATGATAGGCTATGGCGTCGGGCAATTTTCAAATGTCAAATCTCAAATTTCAACCGTCGCCGTGGCAGGAGTGATTGTCGCCGGGCTGGCGAATGGAGCCGCGCACGCGCCGAGTTTTATCTCACTGGCCGGCGACCGTTCGACGCGCGAGTACGTCGAGCCGATTCTGCGCCAAGCGCCGTCGGGGGCGATCATTCTCTCTGACTGGCACTATGCCACGCCCACGTGGTATCTGCAACAAGTCGAAGGGCTACGGCGCGATGTGGAGGTGCGGTACGTATTCCCGATGCCGGGGCAAGAGTGGTCGCAGGTCTGGCGCGGCCTGATCGAAGAGAACATCGCGCGGCGGCCCGTGATTGTGACGCATTATTGGGGCCTGCAGTATGCCACGCTGCCGTATACCTTTGAGCCGTTCGGCCAGGCGTGGCTCGTGCGGACCGCGCCATCGTTCGATGCGCCGCGTAACCTGGCTCCGCTGGCTGTTGACTTTGAGGACAAGGTTCGATTGAGGGGGTGCCGTCTCCGTCTCACACGCGCATCGCCGGGGCGACCGTTGGAAGTGACACTGGCCTGGCAGGCGCTCAGCCCGCTTGACCGCGACTATTCGCTCACGGTTCAACTCATTGACCCCAATGGGGCGCGACGCGCGCAGCGTGATCGCGGCTATCCCACGCGGACATTTGCACCAGGCGAGGTGCGCGTGGATCGCTTGACGCTGCCGCTAGAGCCGACGCTTGCGCCGGGCCGATATGCGATCCAGGTCGGCGTGTATTTTGTTCCACCTGAGGGCGGCTTTCGCAACCTGACGACCGTTGACGGCGCGCAACTGGCAACCGTCGCCACGCTCGAGTTGGGACTCGACGACGCAGCCTTGCCGACGCTCCATCCACTTGACGTGCCGTTCGCGGGCGGGCCGACGCTCACAGGCGCAGATTACGACTTGAGCAATCCATCCTCGCTGCGCGTGTATCTGCATTGGCGCGGGCCGAGTCCGGCTGGCGTCGTCGCGCGTATAGGCGATGCGGTGGTGACGCTGCCCGCACTCCCGCGTGGCGCGATGTTTGTCACCAGTCTCGACGTGCCAGTGACCTCGCCGCTGCGATTGAGCGTCTCCGGCGCGGCGGGCGCGTGGGGCTGGCCGATGGACAACCTGCAACTGCCGCCGTTCCGCTCAAGCGATCGCTATGTGATATTGAGCGATCAAATGCTGCTGACCGGGGTCGAGTCGCCGCGCCGGTTGACGCCCGGCCGACCGATTGACGTGACGTTGCGGTTTCTTTCGCTCAAGCCATTGGCGACGGACAACGTGGTCAGCGTTCGCATCGAGGGAGCGGACGGGGCGTGGCGTGTGTCCAGCGACGACCGGCCCGCGGGCAATGCTTTTCCCACGCTCAAGTGGATCGCGGGGTCTCGCGTGGATGACTGGCGGCGGCTCATCGTACCTGCCAGCGCCGCGCCCGGCCGCGCGTCCGGTCATTTGACGGTGTACGACGCCTTGCGCGAAGACGCGCTACCGCCGCTCGACGCGCGCATGGGCGATAGCATTCCGTTAGGGGAATGGGACGTGGAGCGTTGAGCCGGGACCGGCCAGGTCTTTATCCACCCGTGAGCGGCATCAGCCGGATGAACTTGGCGGCAGATTGCGGCGTCAACGTCACCGGCTCGTCCAGCCGCGTGTAGCGATTGCCGTCCACCAGAATCAAGAACCGGCCATTGGCAAACGCCTGTTGCGCTTTTTGAACCTCGGCCTCCAAATCGAGCGGCTGAGGCAGCGTCGCCAATGCGCCGGAAGCAAGGTCCTGATACTCGCGGCCCAGTCTCGCCTCCGAGTGTTGATCTAATGTCTGCATCGCGATCAGACGCCTGGCTTCTTCTTCCACTTTGAGGCGAATCAAGTCAGCAATGCTGATCGTCTCTTGGAGAGGGAATTCGAGCACCAAGCGCGCCGGCGCGCCCAGCAATCCACCGGGAATCCTGGTTTCCACTTTAATCTGGTTAACGGTCATGCGTCACCTCAGTTGCCGCAGAATGGTTTCATCTTGAATGTCTTGATCGGCAGATAGCATCAAGACGGCGCCAACGATTCTCTGAACGTTGGCGCCGGCCTCTTCAAAGGGCAGACACACGTTCGGGTCGGAGAGCCAGCACGACTGGGGAACGATGCAAACAGGCCGATTGGGCAGGCGGAGTACGTGGCCGGTGTCCAGCGAGATGCGATAGCAACCACGCTGTCCATAGATGAGGACCGCGTGGCCGTCTCGTAGCACATTGGGGAGACCGGCTGCGATCTCGTCGAGCAATTCGATGCAACGCTGCGTCATCTCCTGGGACATTTGCGCCCGACTGGCCACAAAGGCCGCCGCCTCCTGCCGCCCACGCTCTCGCTCCTCTTCCGTCGGCAACGGCTTGGAATGCTTGAGCAATACTCGCTCGACCGAAGAGAGCAGCTCTTGTGGGCTGAACGGCTTGGTGACATAGTCGTCCACCTCGGCAATGGGTAGCCCCAACAGCCGGTCCATGCACCGGGACCTGGCCGTGATGATAATGACCGGAATACGGCAGAGCCGGTCGTCGGTCCTCATCTGTTGATAGAATTCCCACCCATCCATGCCCGGCCGCATGAGGTCTTCGGTGAACAGGTCAATCGGCTCACGGCGCAAGATGGACCAAGCCTCGTGATTGTTAGTCGCGCCGATATAGTCATAGCCCGCCCGCCTCAGGATCAGGCCCATCAACGCCACCATCTCAGGCTCGTCGTCCAGGCTCAAAATCCGCGTCACGGCAATATATCCTCTACTGTCAATTTTACCTGCTTGCGGCAAATCGCCTATAGGACGTTAGTCATGGGGGGCCTGGAATGCTCTCCGGCAGCACGATTCGATCAGCGTCGAGCCTGACGCCATTTGGTCCGAGGGCAGCCAGCCGCGTCATGGTATTTGCGTCGTAAAGCCCCACCGCCAGCCGATACGCCCCCGGCTTGACGCCGGTCAGATCGAGCGTCACCGTCTCGCTGACGACCTCGCCCGCGGCCCACCACGACGTCGGGTAGTGACCGTCCAACGGCAACGCGTCGTGCTGCGCGGCGATCTTTTCGTTCGTCGGATCAAACAAGTGTGCAAAAACTTTGTAATCGCCTTGCGGCGCAACCATTGCCTGCCAGTAAAGCGTGAGCGCTACCTGTTGCTGACTTGACTTGCCGACTGGCGATTTGAGGTCATAACCCAATAATCGAATCTGCTTGCCGAACTCGACATCGCTGCGATGCTGCATCGGCGGAACCGCAAAGCTGCGCGGATGGCCGACGATCTCGAACATAGAGGGCGCGAGGTAACTGCCTTCTTCAGATTGAGTCAAAAGATTGAGCGCCGTCACGCCCAGGCGATAGCGGCCCGGCGCAAGCGCGGCCGGAACGCTCAAGCGCGTTTGCCCGACGACGAAAGCGCCAGCGGGCCACAAAGACGATGGCGTTCCCGCGACCAGGTCGAACGTCTGCGCGAAAACGGGAGCATTAGCCGAATCATAAATCGTCCAGCGCGCGATGCGATCCGCCGATTGCGCCGACGTCGCCAGCCAGCCTGCGTTGAGGGTGAGCGTCGGAGCGCCCTGTTGGTGCGTCGCCGGAACGTCGAGCATCGCCAACGACAACTCGGACCCCAAGCGAGCAAGGCTGGTCGAGTCCACCGGACGGCGCGAGTAGAGCGTGAGCGCAATATTCTCCTGGAGGTATTGGCCGATGCCCGCCAGCGTCGCCGCATCGTAAAGGATGACTTGAATCTTGTAGTCGTCCCTCGGCGGCGTACCCTCCGGCAATTTGAGCGTATACCGGTCGCTGATCAATTCCCCGGGCCGCCATAGACTCGTCGGCACAAAGCCATAGCCGGGCTGCGTATCAATCGAAGCCACGCCGCTCAACCGGACGGCGACGGCATAGTTCGCTTCGACGGGCCGCGCCGCCGACCAGTCGAGCGTGACGGCCAGTTGCGTCGGCGTCACTTGCTCCGCGCGCACGCGATGCAGGCGGATGCGATCCCCGAATTGCGCGAGCACAGGCGCATCGCCGACCGGCGTCTCGCTGCGGACGCGCACCGGGCGCAGGTACACCGGCTCGGCTCCCGCCAGCACCTTGATCAGGTAAACGCCACGCGGCGCATCGGGCGGAATCGGCAGCGCGTGGGTTGTGCGAGCAGTCAAGTTGCCGCCAATGACAGCAGACGACTCGGCCAGCATGGGCGCGCTCTCCAATCCGACCAGGTGTTGCGCCGGACTCGTCAGCTTGACCGTCACCGCGCTCGGACGATCCGCATTGATCCAGTCCAGGTTGACGTTCAGCGTTTGCCCGGCCTGCAATTCGTCTGCCGATAGATCGTACGTCATCAACCGCAAGCCAGGCGATAACTCGACGCCGTTTGGGTTATGATGCAAGTACGGTTGAGAGACAAAATCCATCGTTTCGTCGTTCGCCGTTGTAGCAGGCATAGATTGCGCGCTAAAGACTAGCAGCGAAATGAGCAAGACTAGCGCAGTCAGCCCGATGGTGAACCAACGAGTTGAGTGCAATTCATCGCCCTGTGCTCTTTTAGCCCGATGCTTCAGCATCGGGCGCAGCCAGATGACCAGCACTGCGATCAATGCGACGAGCGACACACCTTCGGCGACGGCGCGCAATGGCGTTCGGCCGAGCGACAAAATGACCGTGTGCTCGCCCGATGCCAGGTCAAGCGTGATGCGCCCCGAACTGTTCGCCGGGCGAATCGGCGTGGGCTGACCATCCACGGTTGCTTGCCAGCCGGGCCACCACAGAATCGGGAACGCGATGGTTGCACCGGGTGAACTCATCACGCGCCATGTCTGCTTCGTCGGCGCAGTTGCCAATCGTGATGCAGTTGCCTCACCCTCCAATGCCGCCGCACGCATCGGTTGGTCCGGCTCGATCAGCGCATCGGATGTGTACAGGCGCGGCACGACCTGGCGCGGCAGGTACTCGTAGCGGATCGTCGTGCCCACGTTGGCCGTGAACATCTCGTAAAGCTGCAGCCGCTCCGTCGTCACGTCCGCCGGGCCGATGAGCAGCCGCGCCGGGCGCAAATTGACGAGCGCGGTGATGGCCAGCAACAAACCAAGCGCCATGCAGGCGTATTGCGTATTGCGTCTTGCGTCTTGCGTCTCCTGCATCTTGCGGTCTGCGACTTGCGCCGTGGCTAGCGCCGTGAACACTGCCTGCACCGTCAGGAATCGCCACGGAAACTGGACAAGGGGCAAGAACGGAACATGCTCCCACACGGGTCTAGAGAACGGCGTGATCATCACCGTCGAGATCACAAGTCCGATCAATGTGAATGCGGGCAACGCTTCGAGCTTGCGCCGGCGGATTGCTTTCACAACAATCGCAATGACGCCTATCACGGCCAATGCCGCTTGAGCGGAACTCGTTGCAAACGGCGTCGTCTGGCCCACTTTGTAATCGAACGCAAGCGTCGGTTGGACGATATCCAAGCCGCGAAAATGGTTCGAGTAGTTGAAATAGCCGGTCGTCTGCTCGCCCAGCTGCCCATAGCTCGTCTCTCCGAGCGCGGGAACCCAGAACCACGCAGAAAGCGCAAGGCCGAGGCCGAGGGCGCAGAACGTGGAGCGTAAAGCGTCAAGCGTGGGGCGTGGAGCGCGCAGCCCAGCCGCCCGGACGATCACATACAGGAGGGCGAACGGCGAGAAAATCAGCGCAGAGACATTGTGTGTGGCGACCAGGCCGCCATACGCTAACGCCAGAGCGACGACGGAGCGCGCATTCCGCTGCTCGAACGCTCCATCCACCGCCCACAAGATGAGCGGAAAAAACACGAACGCACAAAACTCGGAGAGCGAATCGCCGCGCGTGTAGACGTTGACCAGGTGAAACGCGGCGAACGTGTACGCCACTGCTGCCAGCCATGTGCCAGCCTGTGACAAGTGACGGCGCATCCAGCCGTACATCGCAAACGCCGCGGCGATAAAGCCGAGCGTCTGCGTCAGCTTGATGGCGGTGAGAATGTCCAACCCTACAACATGCAACAGCCCGGCAAGATAAAAGGGCAACGCGGCATAGTAGCTAAAGAATGGATAGCCGTAACCATACGCCGCATCCGGCATCCAGCGGACGGGGAACACGCCCGCGCGCAGATTGGCCGCCATCTGGTGAGTGCGCCACAGCAAAAAGGGGCTATCGCCGCCCGCGCGCGTGTTGACGATGCCTGGCCCCCACAGCGGCGCAGCCGCCAGGAGCGCGAGGATGAGCAGCGTGACGACTGGCAGTGATGAAACCAGCTGACGAAGGACGATGGACGAAGGACGAAAAGATTGTCCGCCGGCGCTCACGGAGAATTGGTCGTTGGTCATTCGTCTGCGTCTCCTCAAGGCAGGGGGACTGGCGCCGAATCGCCGACCACATTGCCCACCGCATCTACCACCGGCGCCCGCTGTCCCGTGTCGCGGCGATACAGGCCGACGACGACTTGGGCGTCCCACGCGCCGGGAAGCGCGTGCTCGTCCACGACGACGTCGCCGGGCCGCCATTGAGACATGGGGTAAAGGCCGCCGGCCGGATCGCCATCGTGCTGGGCCACGAGCGCGCCATTGCGCCGCGCGTGGACGAACACGGCGTAATCCGCGTCCAGTTTTTGTAGCGCGTGCCACATCAGCCGGACGCGGTCGCCCTCCACTTGCGCGCCGACAAGCTGCGCCCCATTTCCAAATCGCGCCAGCGGCGTGGGGAGCGACGAGTAAGGCTCGGCGCGGACGACCAGGTACGTCACGATAGGCTCCGGGTCGCGGTCGCCCTTGGAAAGCGCGCCTTCGCGGAACTCGATCACCGCCTGGCGCGGCAAAAGCGCCAGGTCGCGCCGCCAATCTTTGTAAGGCCAGAGCAAAAGCAGCGTCGGCCCGGTGTGGGGAGCGGGCAGGTCACCACCCGTCTCGATGAGCGTCAGCGCCGAAGGATGCTGCACGAGGAACTGCGCGTTGACAAAACCCGTCCACAGCCCGCGATCCAGGAACACCCGCCGATCCAGCGCGGGCGATTTATCGGGCACGATCCACTCGTCGCCCGTCCAGCCTGTCTCGCTGAAGCGATTGATCTCTGCCGCCAATTGCGCGCCCGCATCGTCGAACCAGAACCGCACGTTCTCGTCTGACGCATATCTCACAAAATAGTCTCTCGTGGTCGTGATAAGGCTGAAAATCAACACAAGCCACACGACGAGCAAGAGGCCAAGCTGGCTTTTGCGCCCCGAAATCCGAACGCTCCGCGCAAAATCCAAAATCCAGGCGAGAGCCAGCGCAGGAAACGCTATGACCATCGGCAACACCCCGACCGCGCGCAAAAAGTGAGGCGTGTCTTCGGCGAGGATGGTCGGCAGGAGCATCACCGCCGTCCAGATGAGCGCGAGCGCAGCCGCCGCGTCGCGTCGAGCGCGAACAAATGCGATGACGACTCCGGCGAGAAAGAACACGCCCATGATCGGATCGAACACGGGGCGATAAGGCAGGTTGTGACGAGCGATAAAATCGCCACGCCAGACCAACATCCCCAACGCGCGCGCGACGTTGCTTGCCAACGTGAGCCAGGGATTAGGCCCGCCGATGCCCGGATTGAAAATCGTCACCTGCCCGCTGCGGCCCATCACAATATCCCAATGGCCGAGCGTGTAAATCGCCAGCGGCGAGACGACGATCAGCGCCGCCAGCGTGAAAGGCAGCGCGGCGCGCAGCATCGCCGTTCTTTCACGCGGGTGGGCGAGCCAGACGTAGGGAACCAAGATGACAATGACCAGCGGCGTAAAGCGGACCGCCAGGTACGTGTAAAAGCCGAGGCCGTACAGAATCCCCGCGGCAATCCAGTGGCCCCGTTTTCCACTGCGCCATCCGCGCGCGGCCTGCCAGACCGTCAATGCCATCAACAGCGGCAAGAGCGTCGCGCGGTATCCGACGTGCGCCAGGTGGACGTGCCACAATGTCACCGCCAGAATCGCCGCCGTCAGCAGGCCCACGCGCTTGCCCCATAGCGTGCACGCCATCAGGAAAGCGGCCGGAATCGTCAGCAGGCTGGCGAGCGCGGCGGGCAATCGCAATGCCAACGGGCTGCGTCCCAGTGCGCCAACCGAAAGCGCGACCAGGTAAATGAACATCGGCTCGCGGCCATTGTTGGCAGGAAAATAGAGCGCGTGCTGCCCGCGCAGAACGTCGAGCGCGTCCAGCCCGTTAAAGGCTTCGTCGCGGTAGAGGCCAGGCGGGAGGTGGCCCAATCCGGCCAGCCGCAACGCGGCGGCGATCAGGATGATGACGATAAGCGCAAAAGATTCGAAGCGTGAGAGTCGTTGCACACCGAGATTATAACATGTGGGGGAGTGAAGTCAAAAGAGGCAACTAGGGCCTGACCGCTTGCATCACCAGCAATCCGTCTCGGCGTTTGACCGGCATGGCAAAGTCAAAGCGGTCCACGTCTACGCAACATTCCAGGTCCGGAGCAGGAAATTGGGGATAGCTCGAGTCGCCAAAAAGACGGCCCGCCGATGACCGGCGGACGCGCTGGATAAACCAGTTGGCGTCAGGCTCCTTGCCCATCAGCAGCGCCTGGAGGTAATCGGCGCAGGCCACGTCTTCGTCCCCTTCATCCTCCGGGCAGATGGCCGTCATCACAAAGGTCAACGTCTGCGGCGAGAGCTTGGCGATGTACCGCGCCGTCGCCCCGGCGCAACAAAAACCGGTCGCCAAGATGGTATCGGCCCGGGCGCTCAGCACGACTCCTTGCGTTCCCGCGCTGGTGCGCTGGATCAAGCGGCGCCCGGCGAGATCAAGGCCGATAAGCGCAGAAGGCGAGTTGTCCAAATCAAAGCCTTTCACCGGCAGGCTGTTCACCTCGCCCATGATGAGCGCGCCGGGCGCGCGACGGCGCAACGCAAAGGCATCATGCACCGTGCCGACGAGAGTGATGTCTTGCGCCCCGGCGGCGAACGCGAACGCCGCGGTGGTAAAGGCGCGAATGACGTCAATGACGACGGCGGTTCCCGTCGTATGCGAACAGGTATCCAGCGTTGCCCCTCTGATTTCCATAGCCAGCCACTCTGTCCATTCAGCACGCGCGGTGGAAAAGCTTGTCCGTAAATTATACCACGCGCGGCGAGCCGGTTGACGCTCATTTCAAATGCGGCTATACTCGGCCAGACTCGCGATATGAACACGCACACCGCCCCACCCTTTCAACTCTCGCGGCGAGCCGAGTGGCTCATCCTCGCAGCGATTCTGCTGATCGCCGCATTCATGCGCCTGTACCGGCTCGACGCAGTCCCGCCCGGCTTGACGCACGACGAGGCCGCGCACGGCCAGGACGCCCTCGCCATCCTGCACGGCGCGCGACCGGTGTACGAAACGGTCGGCTATGGCCGCGAGCCGCTCTACGATTACGCCATCGCGCTGACGATGGCCATTCTGAACCGCACAGACTATCTCGCCGAGCGACTGACCTCAGCTTTCTTTGGATTGCTCACTATCGTCGCCACCTATCTTGGCGTTCGCCGCATGTTCGACGCGCCTACGGCGCTCCTGACGGCGGCGATGCTGGCCGTTTCGTTCTGGGCCATCGCCACCTCGCGCCAGGCGTTGCGCTCGGTGATGCTTCCCGCGCTGCTCGCATTCGCCGTTTTCTTTTGGCAGCGCGGCATCACCTCTCTCCACTCTCCACTCTCGACTCTCCACTTTTGCCTCGCTGGGCTATTGCTCGCCGCCACGCTCTGGACGTACATGGCCGCCCGCGCCACGTGGATTCTGTTCGTCGTCGGCCCGGCGCTGGCCTTCCTTTTTGACCGTGAACGATTCAAGCAACATTGGTCCGGCATGATCGTGACGCTCGTCGTGGGCGGGCTGCTGGCCGCGCCGATGTTTATCTGGCTGCAGGCGCATCCCGGCGCAGAGCAACGCCTGAGTCAATTAGGCGAGCCGTTGCAACTCTTGGCGAGCGGGAATCCGAGCGAGGTCTTGAAGAATACCATCGAGGCGCTGGGCATGTTCACGTTCCGAGCCGACACGCTCTGGCTCTACAACATCCCCGGCCGGCCGTGGCTCGATCCGATCACGGGCGTCTTGTTCTATGCCGGCCTCCTCATCGCGCTGTGGAACTGGCGCAAGCCCGCGTATCTTTTTGCGCTGGCGTGGCTGGTCATCGGAACATTTCCCAGCATGATGACGGGCCTCATCGCCAGCAGCACACGCGCCGTAGCGATCCAGCCGGTGCTGTATCTGTTCCCGGCCCTGGCAATCGTCGCGTTGGCGCGTTGGCTGCACCAGCGTGTCATTCTGAGCGCAGCGAAGAATCTCATCCTTGCAGGATGGAGACCCTTCGCTTCGCTCAGGGCGACAGATTGGGCAGTTTGGATCGCCGCCGCTGTGCTCGTCCTCGTCACAGGCGCCCTCAGCTTTCGCGATTACTTTATCACCTGGGCCGACGCGCGCGACGTGCGCGTGCAGTATCACACGACTCTGTTCGAGATTTCGCGCTACCTGGATTCACAACCCTCCGGCGGAATGGTCGCCATCTCGTCCATCTACCCGGGCCGCTTTCACGATCCGTACTCGATGGCGATGACGCTGCGCCAGCGCGACCTCTCGCTACGCTGGTTCGATGGACGCAGCGCGCTGGCTCTCCCAGCGCCGGGCGCGCGCGTCATCGTCCAGGCCATCTCGCCGGTTGACCCGGCGCTGGCAAGCCTGTTTTCGTCCGGCGCGCGACTCGCCGACTCGCGCACGCTGAACGCCTCCGATCTGAACCCGCGCTTTGACGTGTTCACCTGGAACGGCGCGCAACCTGGCTCGCTCCGCAAACCAGACGCGCCGACGGATCTCGGCCGCACGCTGGAACTGGTCGGCTATTCGACGAACGCGGCGCAAGTCAAGCCGGGCGGCGAGCTGGTCGTCGTGACGTTTTGGCGCGCGCGCTCGACGACCGACCCGAACAAAGAGACGGTGTTATTCACGCACTTGCTCGCCAAGCCGGAAGGCCCGGTGCTGGCGCAGCAAGACTTGGTCGGTTATCCGGCGTGGCAGTGGCAGCCCGGCGACGAGTTCGCCCAGGTGCATCGCTTTATCGTTCCGGCCAACACACCGCCGGGCCAGTATTCGCTCGAGGTCGGCGCGTACACGCGCGACATTCCTTCTGCGGTTCAACCGAATCCGCCCACCACGCGGCTGACGGTCTATGACGGCGACAAGGTCACGGGCGACCGGGTGCTGCTTTCACCGGTTCAAGTGACCGGGGATTAGGCATCCCTTCAATTCCGCAAGGCCACCGGCAGATAGACCTTGTACTCGCCCATTCCGCACCAGAATCCAGTGCAGAGCTCGTAGGGAGCGGTGCTGAACGTTCCCACCACCGCCTGGCCGACGGTGGCATCCATGACGTAGCGCCCCATCTCTGAATGGCCGCCCCCGCCGCCGATGACATAGCGAGAGATCTCGATCCCGCTGCCAGCCAAAACCGTGCCGGTCAACAAGAGCAACGCTGCCACAACCAGGCTGGCTTTGCCAGCCTTGCTTGTCAGTATTTGTTTCATCGCTTGCCTCCTATTGAAGCGAGACCAACATCTGGATAACGCCTTTGCCTTCCGCAAGCGTTCCGAGCGCCTTGCCGATGATAGTGCCCACCGGCGGGTTGGGGCCGGCCTTCATCGCGTGACCGGGTGTGGATGAAGTCGCAAGCAGATCGCCGGGGCGGATGGGGCCGTTCTCCGCGCTGGCCTTGACCGGCACGACGCCGACGACCGCTAGCGGAATGCGCTCCGGCTCCAGCGGGTTGCCCTCTTCGTCCAGTTTGTTCCCGGCGATAAAGCCCGGCTCTGTCGAATAGACGCCAGCAACGGTGGATTGGTAGGGTCCGCTGCTGCGGATCATCTGACCGTCGGGGCCGATGGCCAACACGTCCCCAGGCTCCAGTTCCGCCTGGCCCGGAGACATCATCTCGGCAAAGTCGGCGCTGCCGGCAGAGACGCCCCCTGCCCCATAGTACGTGCCGTCGGCGTAGACGTTGCCGTTATAGTCTACCTTGAACCGCAGGTTCAGCGTGAGGCCATCGCCATTTTGGTCCTCCCATCCCTCGATCGGGTTGCCGCTATAGCTAAAGAATTTGCCGCCTGGGTTGGCGTAACCATAGCCCATTACCCCAGCGCTCGTCCATGAGGTGGTATTCTCGTCGCTTCGGCCGTACACGCCGACCCCGTTTGTGCTGCGGCCATAGACGCCAGGCGAGTAGATATTCGGGTGCGTGCGCGTGCCATCGCTTTGACCATACACACCCACGCCGTTGGCGCTGTAGAAATAGCCGCCGTAGCCTCGAGCTTGCGTGGTTCCTCCATCATAGCCATACACAGCATAGCCGTTCTCAGTTTGACCATAGATGGGATTGCCATCAGCGCTCTCTGCGCGCACGGCGCTGCCAGAGGCGGTCTGGGCATGGAGGGCCGAATACTGTGTGTTGTTGTTGCGAAGGTTGAGAACAGAGCCACCAAAACTGTCTCCAGTGGCCGTGCTGCTGATGACGGCCCAGGGATACAGGCTAAAAGCATAGGGGGCTGGCGAGATGGGCTGGCGAGGAAGCTTGGTATAGGTCGTCGTGCCAGTGCGGCGGACCCGTACCTCGATCCAGCGCTCGTCTCCGGTAAGAACGCTGCTGTTGTTGCTGCCGCAAAACAGGTAGAAAGTGAACAAGCCATTTTGCACAGGCTGGCTGAGCAAACTGCCTGTGCCCACGTTGCTGCAGGAAGCCACCGGTGAGCCTACGGTTGGGTTATCGTAGAGGTCAATGGTAAAGTCATAGTTGCCGTTGGCCGGCACACCGCCTTCCACCAAGCGGCCCTGGTACGAGAACGCCATCGTCTCCGAAGGGCCGCCAGCAGGGGCGAGCGGCGAGCTTGCGCCTGGAACCGGATCACCCGGCCCCGGTTTTTGCGCAGGGGGCGAGCTCACGCTTGGAGCCGGATCACCCGGCTCCGGTTTTTGCGCCACGACGGCGCCTGCGGCCCCCAACAAGGCCAACAGCCCCACGGTCACTCCAATCGAAATCCACCACTTGCGTGATACACTTTTCATTTTTGCCTCCCGCCTTTGATTTGTTGACTTGCTGATTTGTTGACTTGGCGATCTGCTGATTTGCCTATTCACTGCCCCATCGTCTTGCCTCCTTTCTCGCCCATACTGATTCGCTCTCTCGCCCAAGAGCCTGGTAGAGATCGGCAAGGTGACGATAGGCCGTCCCGTCGGTGGCGTCGAGCGCAACAGCTCGCTCCAGCTCGGCCAGTCCATCCTCAAGCCGGCCTTGCCGGGCCAGCACCAGCCCCATCGCCGTGTGATACGTCGCCACGTTCGGAGCCTGTTCCAGCGCGCGCCGATAGGCCGCCTCTGCCTGGATGTAGCGGCGCGGCTCTATGTCTCCCCAGTACGCATTCAAGTTCCCCCACGCGACCCAAACTTGCGGATCGTTTGGACTGAGCTGATCGGCAGCCGCCAGTTGCTTTTCAGCAGCGACCGGGTTGGCGCCCTGCATGTAAACCTCAGCCAGCCCGGCGCGGTATTCCGGCTCCAGCGGCCACAGGCTGACGGCTCGTTCCGCTTCGGCCTGGCGCGCCTGCTGCGAATGCGGTCCTTGCTGGGAATTCCAGTACGCGCAATCGGCCAGCAGCGGACGCACGCAAACGAGGCCGACGAGGGCAAGGGTGACCAGGGCGGGAGGAACGTAAGGAAGCCATCCGAATTTCTCTTGTGTTTTCTGCTCCTTGTCCTCGCTTATGGAGAATGCGGGTAGAGGAGATGTCGCCGCCAGCGCCAGCACCAACCAAAAAACCGTCGCGCTGGCGGTAAGGTCGAAACCAAACTGCAAATCGGCCAGGTGACTGGCGACCGCTCCTATCAAGGCCGACCACATTGCCATGTCCCAATGGCCGGAGGTGTTCCGCAGGCCGCGCCAGGCCAGCCATCCGAAACCCACGAGCAATGCGACAAAAGCCGCAAGGCCGGCCAGTCCCGCGCTCATCCACAAGTCCAGCCAGAGGTTGTGCGCCCGGTCCACCGTCGCGTGCCGACCCTGATAGTAGACCAGTTGCGGAGGAAAGACGCGCGCAAAGACCACGCGCATCGTCTCCGGCCCATAGCCCAACCAGGGGCGCGCGGCGACCAGCGGCAGTGTGGCCTGCCAGATGGTGAGCCGGGCGGCAGTGGAGCCTTCGCCGGTGCGAGAAATCCCTGCCAAGCGATCCAAGCCGGGAAGCCGGGCAAGAGTCGCCACAGGGCCATCCGGCAAGTTGATCAGCGCCACACAGCCTATCGCCAGCAATGCCACAGTCAACGCGACCGCTGTCAGCCGTTTATTGTGCGAGGCCATGGCCCACGCCAACGCAAAGGCCAACGTGCCTACGCCCAGGCCGATCCACGCCCCTCGCGCCTGGGTGAGAGCCAGGCAAGTCAGTTGGCCTATCAAAAGCAACAAGGCCGGCCAGCGGCGGCGATTCGAGAGCAGCCGCCCCGCCGTCAGCGGAATCACCAGCGCCAGGTAGGAACCGAAAAAGTTGGCCCGCCCGACGGTAGAAAGGACAGGCGATGCGGCGTCGGTGCGCCAATCGAGCGGATCGAAGCCAATGGCTTGCAGCAAACCGTAGACGACGACGGGCGCGCTGCCCCAGACCAGGGCAATCCATAATCGCTCTGCCTGGGCGCGAGCGCGGAGGTTCGCTGCGGTGAACAGGAACAAGGCCAGGTACGCGCCGAGCGTCAGCAAGCCTTGTTGCCGCTCGTAAGAGCCCCACAGGCTGGCGCGAGGATTGACAGAGAACGCGGTGGCGGCGACCTGCGTCAGGCCAAACGCAATCGCCGGCCAGAGCAGCCGGATGGCAGATCGCCGCTCTGGCGGATGGCTAGAGTTGCCCCAACCTTCGATGAATCGGATCAGCGCAGCCAACGCCATCAACAGAACCAGCGCGCGCAACAGCAACGACTTGGGCAACTCGAAAGCGTTTGCGCCCCACGGGTTAAAGGCCAACGGCGTCATCGCGGCCGCGGCCAACCATAGGGCTTCCATGGCTCGCGCGGGCCAATGGGTGACCGATGTATTCGTCGCCGATGTATTCATCGCATGTTCCAGCTCTTACGGGGCAAGATGGCATCTTGCTCTAGTTCCGCAAGACCACCGGCAGATAGACCTTGTTGCTGGTCACCAGGACGTTGAACGCGGTGCCAACGGGCATGGTGGAAAAGTCCTGGTTGAAGATGGCCCACTTCTGTTGGTAGGTATCGTAGTATACCCCGGTCACATAGGGGTTGCCCGTACCACCACTGCCTCCCGGGTTGTAGTTGAACGTGACGAACAGCAGCGCGATGGGCTGGTTGTTCGTGGCGGGGTGGTCAAGGTACGTGACGTGCCCACTGAGGTTTCCCGCCGTGGCTCTGTGCACGAAAGCCGTGGAGCCGGAACCCGGGCCGGAGGGAGCCACCAGCACGTTGAACGCCGCACCGGTCGGCATCGCCACCCAATCCAGGTTGTAGATGGCCCACATCTGCCGCAAACTATCCCACCACACGCCGACCGCGTGGTTGTCGAACGTGCCTCCCCCTCCACCCGGGTTCCAATTCGGCGTGACGATCAGCACGGCATCGGGCCGGCCGTTCGTGAGCGGGTGATTGAGGTAGGTGTTTTGCCCACTGGTGTTGGCCGCGGTCGCCTTGTGGACAAACACGCCGGCGTCGGGCACGGGGATCAGCACGTTGAACGCCGGATCGGTGGGCATGTAGGTGTCGTCTTCGTTGAAAACGGCCCATCTCGCCCAGTAGTTCTCATATTTCACCCCGATCGGACGGTTGTGGTAGACGCCGCCGCTGCCACCGGGGTTCCAGTTCGCCGTGGTGAATAGGATCGTGTGTGGCAGATTGTCCGTGAGGGAATGGCGGAAGTACGTATAGTTCCCGAAGATGTTGGTGCCCGTGGCGTAGTGCACAAAGGCGGCGCTGTCCACGAACGGGACCAGCACGTTGAACGCCACATTGACAGGCATCGTGGTCAGATCGAGGTTCACGACGGCCCATTGGCCCTGCGCGGTGTCGTACCACACCCCGGTCGAGTGATTGTCTACCGGGAGCACGACCCCGCCGGGGCCGGTGTTTTGGAAAATGAACGGGATCGCGTTGGGGTGGCCGTTGAGCGCCGGGTGGTCCAGGTACGTACCGGCATAATAGACATTGACCGCCGTGCTGCGGTGTACAAAGGCCGGCCGGTCGGTGGGGAGAACCAGCACATTGAACGCCGCCCCTACAGGCATGGTACTGGTATCCAGGTTGGAGATCCCCCATTTTTGCCCTGTGTCACTGTACCAGGCGCCGATGAGATGGGGGTTATTGACGCCGCTGCCCCCATTCGGGCTAAGGTTCGGCGTGACCACGATCATCGCGTTCGGGTTGTTGTTCGTGAGGGGGTTGTCTATGTACGTGGTGTCCCCGGCGATGTTTCCCCCCGTGGCTGTGTGGACAAAGGCGTTCGAGCCGGCATTGGCGACCAGGACGTGGAACGTGGCGTCGGCCGTCATGGCGAACGAGTCTTGGTTGTAGATCTCCCATCGCCCGTCGGCGGTGGAGTACCACACCCCGATGGGATGGGCATTGCGTACGTAGCTTCCTATCCCCCCGGGCTGCACGTCTGGCGTAACGAACAGGAGCGCGTTGGGCTGGCTGTCCGTTGCGTAATGCCTGATGAACGTATTGCTTCCCACGATGTTGGTCGTCGTGGCGATGTGCGCGAACTGCACCCCCAGCGGATTGACCATCGTGCTCGCGGGGCGCGGTGGTTCGAGCGCCCGGACCGACCCGGGGTTGGGCGATCCGAACGCCGGGAGGACGTTAGCCAGCAGCCCCAACGCGAGCAGTGCGACGACGAACGTACGCCAACCGGATTGTCTGTCAATGTGTAGAGCCATAAGATTGTCTCCTCTCTCCCAACTTGAGATTATTGGCAACTTGTCACCCTGAGCCGCAAAGTGGCGAAGGGTCTTGGTCCCGCTTTACTAATTCCGCATCACCACCGACAGGTAGACCGACAGCGTAAACTCGAAAGCGCCAATGTCGCAGGCGGCAGTCGGTGTTGCCGCCTAAAGAAGAGACGTACCAGTCCAAGCCGCCGCCGCCCGCGTGAGCATCAGCTTGCCAGCCCAGGCTGACGATGACGCCCATCACCAAGACCAGCGCAGCCGCTCCCAGCGCCGCCAATATCCTGGCGCCGGGTTGGCGTGTCAGAATAACGATCGCAGACATGATTTTCTCCTCGTCGAGTATAGACTAGTTTTCCTCCGGCTACCCTGGCCCTCCCCCAGAATAGTCCTTCATGATGACCGGCAGGTAAACGTACATCCGCCTCTCGTCCGCGCCCAGGTCGGGCAGCGGGCCGATGGGGCGCGGGTCGCCGTCAAGTCCACTGTCACGCTCACGTTCGCGCCCGCCGCCGCTTTCGGCGCGACTGGTGGTGGTGGCGGAGGCAGACTATCTTGGCAAGTCCTCAAAGTTTCGCAGCACCACCGGCAGGTAGACGCGCGCGCGCACGTATTCGTCCGCCCCCATATCGGGCTTGGAGCCGATGGGGCGGGGGTCGCCTTCAAAATCGTGAGGAGCGCTCACGCTGCCGTCGCCAATATTGATCAGCGGCGAAGTCTCGGCCAAGTGATAGTCGCCCGCCGCTCGATCCTCGAACTGGGGATCATCGGTGCGAGAGTGCGCGCCAAAAGCTGCGCCGCTGACCGAGATGGCATTATCGAAATAGTCATTATAGTCCATGGTCGCCACGCCGAGGGGAACCGTCACTCCGGTGCTGTGGCCCACGACGATGCTGTTCCACAATACGTTCGTGCCCCCGCCCGCGCTGAGCCGCACCCCTTCGCCCGGCGCAGAGCCTAGCTTGTTATCCGCGATGGTGCAGTGGATTAGCGCGCACGAGCCGCTCAGGCAATGCACACCTCCTGCCGTTGCGGTGAGCACCGTGTTGCGAGCGATGATGTGGTTGGTCAGCGTGACGCGGGTGTCTGCATCAACGTTCAG
>Ga0315288_10002890_pt1 | contig 21966 bp, 17 predicted proteins | sample YL17G11_20_MG_FD_203454 | JGI IMG/M metagenome (GOLD analysis project Ga0315288, IMG submission 203454) | Sediment microbial communities from Yellowstone Lake, YNP, Wyoming, USA - YL17G11_20 | ecosystem: Environmental > Aquatic > Freshwater > Lake > Sediment | place: USA: Wyoming | collected...
ACCGCAATCGGCAGGCCATCCGGTGTAACCACCAGAGAGCCTCTTATGCCGTCTATTCTATTCAAGCGCTGCAATACTTCATGCATCTCTCTTCTCCGGTGGCAAATCATCGCTGGCCCTCAGCTTGCGGCGGCGATCCAACTGGGTAATGGCGCCGGCCAGCTCTATCTCGGCCGGGCCGAGCAGGACGTCTGCTTTCAGCGAGATCGCCAGAACATATCCTCTATAACGCAGCAGGCGAAGGGCATGCGCCTCCCCTTCAATCAGGCCGCCTTCGAGATAGCCCACCCCCAGCTTCAGCAGATAATGATTGAGGGTCTTGCAGAGATTATCCAAGGCGGCGGCATCCTTATCGCCCAGCTTTGCCATATCGAGCTCGCGGGCAACAATCAGCCCTTCTTGATTAATAATGATAAGGCCACTCACGCAATCGCACTTTGCCACCAGCGCGGCCAACTCATGCTCCCGGCCGGAAACGAGACCCGGCGGCGCCTCGCCGGCCTCCGCTTCTTCTGGCAGCGGCGCCGGCATCATTTCAGGCCCGATAACCTCTTCAACCTGCTGCCGGTTGAGGCGCTCCTGGGCTTCTCGCGCCAGCTTTATGGCTTGTTCGTGCGACGGCTGCCAGAAGAGGAGATGATCAATATGCTCCAAGGCCTCCTGAGGATTATCCTCCTCGAGCAGCAATTTTGCCAAACCCAGCAAAGCTCGCATATTGGAGAAATTTAACCTTAGCGCAAGGGCAAATTCCTCTTTTGCTCTTTGCTTGAGATCGGAGTCTTTAAGGATCTCCGCCAGGATGGTGTGCCCGGTGGAATAGCCGAAGTTGGCGGCCAAGCCGCGCGAACAGATCCAGGTAGCTTCAGCCAAATCGCCTTGCTCGCGCAGGCGGTCAGCCAACCTGGCAAAGGCGACTGCTCCGGGATTCTTCCGGATTTCCCTCTGTAATAGGGCGATTTCTTGAGTCATACCCTAATCTTTTCGGACAGCCTGTAGGCCCTGTAAATAGGCAAAGTGATGGAAGCTATTTCAAAACTCCTTTTGGAGGAGTTTTGAAATAGCCGGCTGTAAATTCGAGCCGGTTTTCGCGCGCATTTCAATCCCAAGGCTGAGGCCTGTCAGGGAGAAATGACTTTTGAAATGCGCTTCAGTTGCTTAGTATCTTCCATATATATGTCCTGAATTGAGCAATTCTTGAGATAGGACAAAGGGAAGTTTGCCGACTTGTTTTAGTGCAATGTCAAGGGCATTTTCGCCCTGCCAACGCGCGCCGGCCCACGCTTAAATAACCGGTAAAAATGCAATATCTCTTTGTTATAGCTCTCAGACTTCTCAAAAAAACTCAATAAAATGGAATGAAGGGGCAGAGACGACAAGCAATAGCCTTGCTTGCTTATTTTATGACACTGGAGCGCATTGCAAAAGTCATGATTGCCCAAGAGCGAGGCTGAATCTTGAAATGCGCACGTGCAATGGCTCGAATTTAAGACAAGACTATATTCAAAACTCCCTTCAAAGGAGTGTTGAGATAGCTTCCAAGGAAGGTGGAAAAGTGAGAAATCTCAAGGATGCACCAGTTTACCCTATGCGAACGGTAGTAAGGCTCACCGGCGTCGGCCCGCATAAGCTTCGCTTCTGGGAGGGCCGCTATGGCCTGATCACTCCCACTCGCACCAATGCAGGCCACCGTCTTTATTCTAAACGCGACCTGGAACAGATCAAGACCATTGCCGAACTGGTGGAGAAGCAGGGCTTCTCTCTAGTGGCGGTTAAAGAGATGCTGACAGCGGAGAGTCTCTTGGTCGGCGCCGGCCGGGGCGGCAACGGCCGCGGTTAGGATAGCGTGCGTCGGAGCGTCTATTTTATCGCCGCGCCGGCGCAGATGGGCAAAGAAGAAACGTTTCCTTTAATCCGCTATCCATATTATTCACTAGGGCCGCCAAAAGCGGCCTTTGTGGTAAGACCGGCGGATTTTGAAAGTAGAGTGTCCAACTGCCAAAATTAGCCAATGGAGCCTTTGCCCACTGCGGGAAGGCTGGTTAATCCTGATTTTGCCTCAGCAGGCTCGCGATTTGCCGCATTCTCTCAAAGTCCACCCCTCATTAGACCGCTTCCCCCCCCTTCTGTCCTCTGCTTGGCCAAGCCCTCCCTTATTTGGCTTGACAGCCGGCGGCGGGAAGGCTACAATTCTCCCGTTAGCCCGAATCATGCAGGATTCGGGCTGCCAAAACATTCTCGCAATTATCTTTGGAAGGAATTGCGGGAATGTTTGGCGTTGAGCCAAATCGCAGCAAAATTACATTATTACCGGCAGACTTGTGATAAAGTCATGGTGCTGAGATTTGGCTGGCGCAGTTACGCTCAGATATGACAGGGAAGGAACTCCCTGCCAGGCTGCGAAGGGGACAACTAAGGGTATTAAAGCTCTGCGTCGCGAAAGCTATGCAGGGCAGGTATTACATTCCACCTAGGAGGTGAATCTATGTTAAAACCGTTAGGGGACCGGGTTATCTTGAAGCCCGGCAAAGAAGAAGAAGTAACCAAGGGAGGTATCGTTCTGCCCGATTCAGCCAAGAAGAAGCCGCAAGAGGGCAAAGTGCTGGCCGTCGGTAGCGGCAAGCTGCTGGAGAACGGCACGCGCGCGCCGATGGGCGTGAAGAAGGGTGATGTCGTCATCTACGCCAAATATGGCGGGACCGAAGTCACCGTGGATGGCGAGGAACTGGTGATCCTCGAAGAAGATCAAATTTTGGCTGTGAAGGAGTAGAAAGATGCCTGCAAAAATGCTTGCTTTTGACGAGACGGCGCGCCGCGCCCTTCAGCGCGGAGTCCAAAAAGTCGCCCAAGCCGTGAAGGCCACCCTAGGCCCGCGCGGTCGTAATGTGGTGCTCGATAAGAAGTGGGGTTCCCCCACCATCACCAAAGACGGCGTTACCGTCGCCAAGGAGATCGAGCTTGAGGATCCCTATGAGAATATGGGCGCACAGTTAGTGCGCGAAGTCGCCTCCAAGACCAATGATGTGGCCGGCGACGGCACCACCACGGCGACCGTATTGGCGGAAGCCATGGTGGAAGAAGGTATGAAGAATGTTGCCGCGGGCGCCAATCCGATGCTGCTTAAGCGCGGTATTGACAAGGCCGTGGACGTGGCCGTGGCAGAGATCAAACGCATCGCCACCCCGGTGAAGACCAAGGACGCCATCGCCGACTTGGCCGCCATCGCGGGCAATGAGCGCGAGATGGGCATGATCGTTGCCGACGCCATGGACAAAGTCGGCAAAGAGGGCGTGATTACGGTTGAAGAGTCGAAAGGCTTCGAGACCACGGTTGATGTCGTCGAGGGAATGCAGTTCGACAAGGGCTACATCTCCCCTTACTTCGTTACCGATGCAGAACGGATGGAAGCGGTCGTCGAAGACCCCTACATCCTCATCTACGAAGAGAAGATTTCCGCAATTGCGGATCTGATTCCGGTCTTGGAAAAAGTGGTGAGCGTGCGCGAACCGCTGGTAGTCATTGCGGAAGATGTCGAAGGCGAAGCCTTGGCCACCCTGGTGGTGAACAAGCTGCAGGGCCGGTTCACGGCCGTGGCCGTCAAGGCGCCGGGATTTGGCGACCGCCGCAAGGCGATGATGGAAGATATTGCCATCCTCACCAACGGCAAGTTCCTTTCCAAGGACTTGGGCGTTAAATTGGAGAATATCGGCTTGGAGGATCTGGGCCGCGCCAAGAAGGTGATCATTGACAAAGAAGAGACCACCATCATTCAGGGCGCCGGTTCCAAGAAGGCCATCGAAGGCCGCATGGAGCAGATTCGCCAGGCGATGGAAAAGACCGACTCCTCCTATGACAAGGAGAAGTTGCAGGAGCGGCTGGCGAAATTGGCCGGCGGCGTCGCTGTCATCAAAGTCGGCGCAGCCACCGAGACTGAACTGAAAGAGAAGAAGCATCGTTTTGAAGATGCCCTCTCCGCCGCCCGCGCCGGAGTCGAGGAAGGCCTCGTTGCCGGCGGCGGCGTAACCTTCATCAACGTCATCCCCAGCCTGGACAAGTGCCGCAAGGACGCCCGCGGGGATGAGAAGATCGGCGTGGACATTGTCCGCAAGGCGCTGGAATCGCCCTTGCGCCAGATCGCCGCAAATGCCGGCCTGGAAGGCTCCGTGGTGGTCGAGAAGGTAAGGAATCTGGAAGCCGGCATGGGCCTCAACGCGGCCACCGAGGTCTATGAGGACATGATTAAGGCCGGCATCGTTGATCCCGCAAAGGTCTCCCGCAGCGCCCTGGAAAATGCCGCCAGTATCGCCGGCATGATCCTCACCACCGAAGCGCTGATTGCGGAAAAGCCGGAAAAGAAACCTCCGATGGCCGCAGGCCCTCAAGGCGGACCGGGCGGTTATCCCGGCGGCGGCTTCGATATGTAGGTAGTCCCTTCCCGCGGGTTGGCAATCCCGCGCGAAGTTCTTCGGTTTGTTCCTCCCGCAGGTTTCAAAGCCTGCGGGAGTTTTTTATTTAATCACTTTCACCGCAAAGTTTACCCACCGCGCAGGCCGCAAAAATCGCAAGGAAAACTACGCAAAGGATTATTCGTAACCGAATTGATATAGTCTGGAGGGCGGGAAAATACTCCTCCGCTTGCAAATGAATGATGCTGGCGGGCAAGTTTTGATAGGTTCTCTTGAAGATTTCTTTGCGCCGCCTTTGCGTTCTTTGCTCTTTGCGGTTAATGTATCGAAGTGTTTTTCGCGCGATTTTTTTATTTTCGCGCGTTTTTTTCCGGTTACGCAAAAATATTTTTTTCGGCCTCATTAAGCAGCTTTCCTCCCTACAAGCAAGCAATTGCCGAATGACCATAGCAAACAAACCCAGTATTCATCAGCATTTGTTGACCATTGATGGAATGAATCTTAGCGCGTTGCGGAAAAGTCGCGCCCTGGTTTGTATGTTGTTTGGCGAAAAAATATTTTATTTTACTCTTGACAAAAAGAGGATTGTGGATAATACTGTGGAAAAGTTCTAGGAAACAAGGTATAAAGATTCCGAAGCGGTTATAGCAAACATTGAACCTTTACTCGCCAAACTTAACATACTAGCAGAAAGGGGGTAACACCCAATGCCAGTCAAGAAAGCGGCAGCTAAGAAAACGACTGCAAAGAAGACTGCAAAGAAGGCCACCGCGAAGAAAAAGTAGGTAACTCTACTTACGGTGGGAAATTCACTTGAAGCGTCCCGAGAAATCGGGACGCTTCAACGCGATAGGGGGTTAAAGTCTCTGTGTCATAGGTTTCTGTGTCTGGGGTCCCAGACTAACCTTTGTCGGCGATAATTACTATAATATCCTCAGTTCAATAATGAAGTGCAACACTTGGGGTAGCAGCAAGAGAACTGCTCAACTACAGACGCATAGCCGGAGGCGAACCGAGGAGTCAGGTAATGCAGCAAAAAGGCGAAAGAGAATCCACTCAAATAATCTTATCTGATGGTCGCACCGTAACTATACGCTGGCTTGGTGTTTCCGATGCCGCCGCGCTGGCCGAGTATTTCGAGAAGCTCGATCCTGAGGCAAAAATCTTTTTTGCTCCCAACGCATTCGACCGCGCGACTGCCGAAGCGCTATGCGCAGCTCAAAATTCGACCCGGGAATATCTCGTAGCCGAAGATCATGGTAAAATCGTTGCCTATTTTGTCCTCGCCTATGATATCGGTCCCCAGGAACTGGATTATATGCGTTACCTCACGGAACTACCCGCGGTAAGCGTCGCCCCCTCGGTGTTGTCGGAATATCGGTCAACCGGGCTGGCGACGGCGATGATGAAGCGTTTATTCGCCCGCGCCCGAGCAATGGGCCGAACCCATGCTATGCTGATGGGCGGTGTCCATTCGACCAATCATCGGGGACTCAAGTATTACCAAAAATGCGGCTTTAAGATCATCGGCGAATTTGGCAAGAATCCGGTGCACTATAACATGGTCGCGGTGCTGTAAGCGGATTCTTTTATTAATGGAACATTTTTCCTCCCCTTCCAGTCTAACTTTTCAGACAGATTCGATTGCCAGGAGGCAAAACATGGAAAATGCACCGGTTCCGCAAAAGAAGGTCGGTTGGTTCAGACGGCTGTCGCTCTGGAAGACGGCCCTGCTGCTGGTCGTGGCGCTGTTCGTGTGTATGTTTGCGATGGCGCTGTTCTCCAGCTTCGGTTCAAAGGGAGGAATAACAGCAGACACGCCGGAGGCGAAACAGCTAATGGCGTCCGTGGAGGCAATGGACGGCTGGAGGGGCTTCGGTGCGAAAATGATGGCCAGGAGAGCCGCTGGCGGAGGTGAAAAGAGTCGTAAGGCGCGAGAGCAGGCGCCTGCTATCGGCGCGCCGGAAGTCATGCCGGTGGCCCTCACCAGCACCCCCGCTATCCAGTTCGAGACCTGGGGCCGGCAGCTTATTCTCAATGCCGATATCGCGCTGGAAGTGCGCGATGTTCGCGCCGCCTATGATCGGGTGCAGACCGTGGCCGCGGCGCAGGGCGCGCTGGTTACCTCGGCCAATCTGCAGGCCGCCGCGGGCGCATCGGAAAAGGATATGAATACCTATGGCAGCGCTTCGCTCGTGCTGCGCATGCCCCAGACCCGCTTCTATGCGGTGCGCCAAAGATTGATTGATCTAGCCGGCGACCTCCAGGGCAAGGTGCTGCGGGATGCCGTCTCCAGCGAAGATGTAACCGAGCAGTATGTTGACCTGCAGGCGCGCTTGCGGCACTTCAAATCCCAGGAGACCCAGCTCTTGGATATTATGAGCCGGGCGAGAAAGATTTCCGATATTCTGGCGGTGCGCGACCAGTTGTCGGCAATACAGCAAGAGATCGAACGGCTTTCGGGACAATTGCGCTTCCTGCAAAACCGCGTGGATCTCTCCACTATCACGGTCGAAATTTCCCAAAAGGGCCGGAAGCCCGCGGCCCCCGCGCCGGCCACCATGCTGACTTCCATCAAAGACGCCGGCAAGCAGGTCTCCGCCGCCTGGACGAAAGCCCTGCATGATACCATCAGCGTCTTCGGCTTCATCGCCGTCGCCGTCGTTTATCTGCTGCCCTTCGCCGTAATGCTGGGCATCATCTGGGCGGTATATAGAGCCACACGAAAGAAAGCGTCATCGAAGCAAACGGTCTAACAAAAAACAGTAACCGCAGAGCCGCTGAGAGCGCAGAGAAATACGCAAAGAGGATTCCTGTAGGGGCGAACCTAGTGTTCGCCCCAGGCGATCATAAAGATCGCCCCTGAAAATTCCCTTTGCGTTACCTCTGCGTTCTTTGCTCTTTGCGGTTACTGTGTTGTGGCTGTCAGCGAAGCGGCCACTAGCGCCGCGGCGAAGAGCGCGAACCCCAGTGCGCGCCAAAGCTCTTTGTTTAACTTCAGCAATTCCAAACTGAATTTAGACTGATTCGCATTCCTCCAGGGCCCCAGGCGGGGCCGCAGCCGGGGCACATGGCGGCAATATTCCAGATAGGGCGTGCCATAGCGGATCGTCAGGCGGCTTTCTTCATAGGCAATGGTAACAAGGTGAAATGCGATGAACAATACAATAACTATGGCGGTCAACCAATAGGACCGGACCACCAGCGCCAGCCCCACCGCCAGCAGGCCGCTGCCAAGATAGAGCGGATTGCGGCAGAACGCGTAAGGCCCGGAAGTGGTTATCTCCGCGGCGCCTTTATGAATATGCCCCGCAGCCCACAGCCGCAAGAGCTCCCCCAATGCGGCTAAAACTAATCCCCAATAATTCAGCGGCGTGCGCGTCGCCAGCCATAAAAGCAGAATGGCGAAAGGAATGAACGCGCGCGTCCGCAGCCGAGGACCCTTGGTAACAATGCCCGCCAGAAATCTCAACCGGCGGGTATCAATTTCTCTCTCCTCCATATATATTTCTTTCTTGCTCCGGCCCTTGCAATCCTTCCTGATGGCATTGACAAATGGCAATGTTGTGGTATGATATATATGAAAGTAGGAATATGAAATTCGGAGAGATAAAATATGAAAATATCTCAACGTGGTCAAGTAACAATACCAAAAGACATCCGCAAACGGTATGGATTGAATCCGGATACCGAAATTGAATTCGTTCCTGAAGAAGGTGGGGTGCGGATCCAGAAACGTCGCAGCCGCCACCCTATTTGGGATTATGTGGGTTTTCTCGGTCAGGGTGAAGATACGGATGCCTTTATCGAGGAGATTCGCGGACGATGATTACGGCAATTGATACGAATATACTGGTTGACATATTGGGGGCTGATCCTGCGCATGTGGCAAAGTCGGCCGCACAACTTGAACAGGCTTCTAACGAGGGACCTCTCGTGATTTGCGAAATAGTCTATTCGGAGCTTTCCGCGCGATTTATCAGACGACAGGTCTTAGACGACTTTCTGACTCGAATCGGGGCTGAATTTCTCCCATCGGGGGTAGCGGCGCTCTTTATGGCCGGGAAAATTCAACGCGATTATCGCCTGGCTGGCGGCCAAAGAGACCGCATCTTGGCGGACTTTCTCATCGGCGCCCATGCTATCTCTCATGCGGACCGGCTGCTTACCAGAGATCGCGGCTTTTACCGAAGTTGCTTTCCGGAATTGCAGATTTTGGAGGGCGGTTAGACGAGCATCATAATTTTCGCTGGCAGGGAAGGGATAAAGTCCTTTCCCTGTCGGCTAACATGAAAATCTGAGCGTAACTGCGCCCGCCAAATCTCAGCAAAATGACTTTATCACAAGTCTGCCGGCGTCGCGTCCCTTAATTTCCACTTCCTCCTCCACCCTTTGTAGTAGATGAAATTGATGAATGCCGCCGGCCCTCGATACCAATTCCCGCCGGCAATCTCAACCGGCGGGTATCAATTGCTCTCTCCTCCATATATATTTCTTTCTTGCTCCGGTCCTTGCAATCCTTCCTGATGGCATGAGATAATTGCCGAAACCGCCGAGATATTTGCGCGGTAGTTCGCCTGCAATTTATCTCATTTAACGGATGCTGCTTTGCTGGGTCTGCGTCTTCGCGCCATTTTGCTGGGGCTTGCGCTTATACCGGTCAATTGCTACTGGGTGATTATCACCGAGGTGCGCTGGTATTCGCTCGATGGCACCTGCCTGCCGCTCTTTATCCTGCCCATCTTTATGCTCTTTATGCTGGCGCTGCTGAATCTCTCGATCCAGCGATTCTCCCCTCGCTTTGCGCTACGGCCGGCGGAACTCATCATCATCTATATTATGCTGACGATCTCCTGCACCCTGGCCGGCCACGACACCCTGCAGAACCTTTTTGGAATGATCGCTTATCCTCTATGGCATTCCAATCTCTTCCCGAACCTGAATTGGCCCGACAAGTTTTTCAACTATCTGCCCACTTGGCTGCTGGTATGGGATTTGCCTGCACTGGAAGCCTTTCATGAGGGCCATGCTTCCTGGCTCAATCCGGCTTATCTGCGCGCCTGGGCGTCGCCCCTGATCGGCTGGGGCGTTTTCATGGTGTGTATGCTGGCGACGCTCTTTTGCGTGAATGTGCTTATTCGCAAACCCTGGGCGGACAGCGAAAGGCTCACCTTCCCGCTCATCCAACTTCCCGTGGCGATGTGCCGGCAGCAGGGCTTCTATCTCAATCGGCTAATGTGGCTGGGATTCGGCCTGGCTTTCGCCTTGAGGCTGTTTGCAGGACTGCACCGCTTCTTCCCCGAACTGCCCTATCTGAAAATAAACCATAATGAGTGTTTTCTGCTGCTGCCAACGCCCCCCTGGAATGCCATCGGGCGGCTGCCCTTCTCTTTTTATCCGTTCATGATAGGTATTGTCTATTTTATCCCCCTGGATCTTTCCTTCTCTTGCTGGTTTTTCTATCTCTTTCGCGATGCGCAAATTGTTACCTCCGCGGCCGCCGGTTGGAGCAGTTTTCAGGATATGCCCTATACTGACGAACAGTCCGCGGGCGCCTGGATCGGTATGGGCCTGGTGCTGGTCTGGAGCTTGCGCAAACATCTTGTGCGAGCTTTTCAGTCCGCCTTTTTACGCGGGCCAAAAGAGGATGCCCGGGAAGCGATCTCCTATCGTTGGGCTTTCATCGGCCTGTTTCTGGGTTTGGCGGGGATGGCCGCCTTCGGTATTTTGGCAGGCATGTCCTTGCCCATCGCAGCCGCCTTCCTGATCGCCTGGTTTCTGATCGCACTTACCATCAATCGCGTGAGAGCCGAGTTCGGCGCGCCCCATGAAATCTACTTCATTAATCCCGTGCCCAATCTCGTCGCCCTGTTTGGCACCGATGCCTTGAGCCGCCAAGATCTTACCGGACTCTCCATGATGTACTGGTTCAATCGCTGTGATAGAAATCACCCCATGCCGACTCAGCTCGAAGCGATGAAGATGTCCGAGGGCGCGGGCGTGCTCAAGAGTCTGCTTTGGCCCATCCTCCTGGCCAGCATCATCGCGATACTGGCCACTTATTGGGCGCAGCTCTTTCAGGGCTATCGCGACGGCGCCTCTGCGAAGAGTCAGGGGCATAAATGGTGGCTGGGACAGCAGACCTTCATGCCCCTCGCCAACTGGATAGATTTCGGGGAACCGGTAGCCAACTCGCGCCGCATCGCCATGCTCGCCGGCCTGGGGGTTGTCTTCGCATTGCGTGCCCTGCGCGACCGTTTTCTCGGCTGGCCCCTGCATCCGGCCGGTTATGCCCTGGGAATGTCTTTCGCCCTCCAGTATTTCTGGTTCTGCTTCCTGCTGGGCTGGCTGATTAAGCTGACCATCGTGCGCTATGGGGGCATGCACGCCCAGCGCAAAGCCGTCCCCTTCTTCCTCGGCCTCATCCTCGGCGATTACACTATTGGCGCCCTCTGGGCGATCTACGGCCCATTGATGGGCGTGCAAACCTATAAAATCTTTATCTGATAGCGGTCGCCCTCTGATAATGCCGCCGGCCCCTACCCCCTAACCCGGCACAGCCGGAACCATAAAGGAAGGCTTAAAATCTCTCCAGCCGCTCCCATAATTAAGAGGCTGGGAGGGTTCAGCTCGGTATCTCACGATTGAAATTCAGATAGGTTTTTTCATTTTCCGCGCGATTTGCGCAGAATTTCAATCGTGAGATACTATCAATGACCCAGGATTAAAGACTCTCGTCAGCGAACTTTGAATTTCCGGTTTTTGGTTTTGCCTTAGAGCCTATATCAAAACCCTTGTCAAAGGGTTTTGATATAGGCTAGGGGGCAGTAAAATGCTCCTCTGCCTGCAAATGAATGATGTTATCGGATAAGTTTTGATACAGTCTCTTATTACTTCTTGCCCCGTCGTGGATTGCCTTTTGCCTTCATCCCGACCCTCCGACCCTGCGACTCAGAGACCCAGAGACCCTGCGACTCAGAGACCCAGAGACCCTGCGACTCAGAGACCCAGAGACCCTGCGACTCAGAGACCCAGAGACCCAGAGACTCAGAGACCCACAGACCCAGAGACTTCCGTTTACGTCCCTACTTCCCACGACGCCAAATATTCTTCCTGCTCTTTTGTCAGTTTATCTATCGCGATGCCCATGGCTTTGAGTTTCAGCGCGGCGACTTCCTGGTCTATCTCTTTGGGCACGGTATAGACTTTGCGCTCCAGTTTTTTGCCTTGCTTAACGAGCCATTCGGAACACAGCGCCTGGTTTGCGAACGACATATCCATCACGGCCGCGGGATGGCCCTCGGCCGCCGCCAGGTTTAATAACCGGCCTTCGGCCAGCACCACGATGCGTCGTTTGTCGGGCAATTGGAATTCTTCGCAGAAGGGCCGCAGAGGGCGCCGCGATTTTGCCATCTTGGCCAGCGCCGGCAAATCTATTTCAACATCGAAATGCCCCGAATTCGCCAGTATCGCGCCGTCTTTCATTACTTCAAAATGCTCTTTGCGCAGCACATGTTTATCGCCGGTAACGGTAATAAACACATCGCCCGTCTTCGCCGCCTTTTTCCAAGGCATCACTTCATAGCCGTCCATCGCCGCCTGCAAGGCCCGCAGCGGATTAACTTCGCACACCACCACATGCGCGCCCATGCCCGCCGCGCGCAAGGCCACACCCTTGCCACACATGCCATAGCCGCCCACGACCACACTTCGGCCGGCTAGCAGAAGATTGGTCGCCCGCAGCAGGCCGTCAATGGTGCTTTGCCCCGTGCCGTAGTGGTTATCAAAGAGATGCTTGGTGTCGGCATCGTTTACCGCGATAATCGGATAGGCCAGCACTCCCTGCCGCTCCAAACTGCGCAGGCGGATGACGCCGGTGGTGGTTTCTTCCGAGCCGCCGATGATATGGGGCAACAGTTCCCGCCGTTTGGAATGAATTTCCGAGACCACATCCGCGCCGTCGTCCATGGTCAAATTGGGCTTGATGTCCAATACCGCGGTGATATGCTGGTAATAGGTATCGGAATCCTCGCCTTTGATGGCAAAGGTGGGCACTTCCAATTCCTCCACCAGCCAGGCGGCGACATCGTCCTGGGTGGAGAGGGGATTTGATGCACAAAGCGCGAGCTGCGCGCCGCCCGCTTTCAACACCCGCATCAAATTGGCCGTCTCGCTGGTAACATGCAGGCAGGCCGCCAGCCGCCTGCCCGCCAGCGGTTGCTTTTCCGCAAAACGTTTTTCCAGCAGTTGCAAAACCGGCATCTCCCTGCCGGCAAACTCCACCCGCAGCCGGCCTTGGGAGGCAAGCTTCTTGTCCTTGATGTCACATTTCATGAGTTTCTCCATTCTGAATCTCTTATTGCATTAATCACTTCAATTTCACCACAAAGGCACAAAGCCACAAAGAAAATTTTATAAAAGCATTTTTCTGCTCTTCGTGACTTAGTGTCTTAGTGGTGAAAGAATTTATTTCGCAAAAAATTCCTTGACCGCCTGCGCCACTTCCTCCGCCTGCGCTTCGGTCATCTGCGGATACATCGGCAATGATAATACCTCGCTGGCATGAGCTTCGACAATAGGCAGGTCGCCCGCTTTGTAATCCAGGTCGCCATAGGCCGGCTGTAAATGCAGGGGCCGCGGATAAATCACCGCACTGCCGATGCCGCGCGCTTTCAGCCAGGCGGAAAGCGCATCGCGCTTCGCGGTCCGAATGGTAAACAGGCTATACACATGGCTGCCGTCTTCGGGAAGGTGCGGCAGCTTGACCGGGCAATCCTTCAATAGACTGCAATAGGCTTTGGCAATTGCCTGCCGCTGACGGTTCCATTTCGACAGCCGCCGCAGCTTGATGCGCAGAATCGCCGCCTGAAATTCCTGCAAGCGGCTGTTATAGCCCACCGCGCTGTGATGGTATTTCTCGCCGCCGATCATCGTGTCATCCGCCTGATTGCGCAGATGGCGCACTTTTTTATTTATCTCCCCGTCATTGGTTATGATCATGCCGCCTTCGCCGCACGCCCCCAAAGTCTTGGTGGGATAGAAAGAAAAGCAGCCCGCGTCTCCGATGCTGCCCGCGGTTTTCCCCCTTAGTGCAGCGCCTCCCGCCTGCGCCACATCTTCGATGATTTTAATTCCTTTGCCTTTGGTGATATTGGCGAGCTTTTCGACATCGGCCATCTCGCCATAGAGATGCACCGGAATTATCGCCCGCGTCTTTGGGTTGATCTTATCCGCCGCCTGCTCGAAGTCCATCAAAAAGCTGTCGGCCCCGCAGTCCACAAAGACCGGCTTTGCTCCCACATGCCAAACCGCCGCCGCGGTCGCCACAAAACTCCAGGCCGGCACAATCACCTCGTCTCCCCGGCCGATCCCCAGGGCGTCCAGCGCCAGCACCAGCGCATCCGTGCCGGAGCCGACCGCGGCGGCATGGTTGCTGCCGCAGAACCGGCCGAATTCCTCCTCGAACTTTGCCACATTCTCGGCCAGGATGAATTGCGCGGAATCAATCACTTTTTCAAGCGCGGCCAGCATCTCCTCTTTGAGGTCGGCATGCGCGGCTTTGAGATCAATAAAGGGAACACTCATTCTCCATACGCTCCTGATTAGGATCTTTCGACGGCTCTTTCACAATTCTTCCAAAAAGCCGCTTCGCGGCACTTAGTATGACATTTTATGTGATTTTTTGCCAACCAAACGCCAGGGAACCTGCTTTAGGGCCATTCGTCATTAACTATAGCAGGGAAGGGATAAAGTCCCTTCCCTGTCGGCTAACATAAAAATCTGAGCATAACTGCGCCAGCCAAATCCCAGCTTAATTATTTTATCACAAGGCTGATAGAGTAATTCTGTTTTGGGGCGGCGAAGTCCTTTCGGAAGAAAAACGGCTTCCCTATACACGAAAAGGCTTAAAATGGGTATAATAGATTAGCCTTATAGGCGATCATTCAAATATTTGATGAGGTTAAGGATGGAAGGAAATAATTCGAAGACGCAGGGAATTGCTTTGGGATTGGTTTTGATGGCGGTGGTGGTAACGGCCGGCGGATTTCTCTATATGTCCCGCCAAAAGGAGCAGGCGCGCGCCGAGATGCAGAAGGCGCAAATACAGGAGCAAGCGCCCGCTCAGTCAGAGACGGGGCTGCCGCAGGCCGCTCCGACGGCAAAGGCGGCGCCGGTGGCTCCGGCCGGCGGAGGCCTCAAAAGTACTGGCTGTCCGGTTACTGATGTTGGCGCCGCGTTGGGCGTTGAAGTGCTGAAGGGCCATGCTTCCTCCTCGATTGGATCCGGCGCCGGCATAGAGGCCGTCAGTCCGACGGGTATTGGCGGAAAAGCCGGGCTGAAGGAGCAGGATGTAGTGGTATATGCAAATAAGACCCGCACGCTATGCCCGCGCGATCTGCTGGGAGAAATCAGCGCCAGCTGGGGCAAAGAGATTACGCTCACCGTCGAAAGAGCCGGCAAGCAGGTGAAGGTGGTGCTTCCGGCTGCCTCCGCGAAAACCGCGGCCAATACGAAAGCGGCCGCCAAATAAGCTGAAAAATCAGCGCATTCTATCCGCCGGAGCCGCTCTTGCCGGGGCCTGAAAATGTGCCCCGGGCGCAATAAGGGTCGCTTGGCAGATATAAAGTATTGCAGCAATCCGCCGTGGCGGGTTGCTGCATTTTCGTCTGTCCGAAGATGCTTGCTGCCGGTCCTCCCGCCTGTTAGAAACGTTCCTCGACCGTTTCAGGTAGCCCTGGCCCTCTCAAATTTACCGGTCGTGTTGTGTGAATGCTTTTTTCCAAGTTTCCCCCCCCGATAATGCTGGTTATGCGCCGCCGACCCGCGCTTTGTTGTCCGCAGAGAAATAAATTTGTCGGCTTCCTGTAACAAATGTCGAAATTCTTTGCGGGGATGCGCACAGGCAAGTCGTATGCTTTAGCGTCTATGCGGGAATCTTGGTAAGGTGACGTTTCGACCGGCCCGAAAAGAGCCTGAAAAAATATTTACGGGGCTCTTGACAACACAGCAGGCAGGTGTTAAACTAGTCAATATTGTGATAAACTTCACTAAGTATCTGGCGGTTATTTTATTCACAAGGGGATCCAAAATGAGGGTCAATGCGCGTAAGTCAAAGTATTTTCTCGGGAGGGAAGGCAAAATCGCCGTTATCGCGGTGCTTGCAGTCGCCATAGTTATTCTCATTACCAGCCTGCTTGCCTTTGGCGAACCGCCGGCGGCCTCCACCGCCCCCGCGGCGACCGCGGCGCCGGCAAAAGCCGCCGAAGCCCCGCCCAAAGCCGAGTTCGTTGGCAGCGAGGCCTGCGCCGCTTGCCACGCCGACCAGCAAGCGAAGATCGCCAACACGCCGATGGGCAAAATTATGCTCAAGACCCCGCGGACGGCGGAAGAGAAGCTTGGGTGCGAGGGTTGCCACGGTCCCTCCAGCCGTCATTTGGAGGACCCGACCGATAAGAAAGCCCACCTCACCTTCGGCCCCAAATCCGCCACTTCCGCCAAAGAGCAGAACCAGGCCTGTATCAAATGTCATGACAAGGGTGCCCACCTCTGGTGGAAGGGGAGCACCCATGACAGCCGCGGCCTAACCTGTGTTAAATGCCACAAGGTTCATACCGGCGGAGATACGGCGGAATTGACTGCTCCTTCCGAGCAGGAGCTCTGCTTCCAATGCCATCCCATGCGCAAAGCGCAGGGACTGAAGAGTTCCCATATGCCCTTGCGCGAGGGAAAGATGAATTGTGATGACTGCCACAATCCCCACGGCAGTACCGGGCCCGCCATGCTCACTTCAAACTCCATCAATGAAAACTGCTATCGCTGCCATGCCGAGAAGCGCGGGCCGGTCCTCTGGGAGCACCCGCCGGTACGGGAAAACTGCGATAATTGCCACGAACCGCATGGCTCTATACGCGCGAACCTGCTCAAGGTGAAATCGGAACGGCTCTGTCAGCGCTGCCATTCGGGCGGTCGTCATCCGAGCACGCCCCACGGCGCCAAAACGCGCTATGTTTTCAACCATGGCTGTCTGAATTGCCATACCGCGGTGCATGGTTCCAACAATCCCTCCGGCGCGTATTTCACAAGATAAAATTATTGCAGAGACAGCTTATCACGCCGGGATAATGGTATGGCAAAGGGAGAATTAATAATGAAGCTGAGGTTACTTCCATCTAAAGAGATCAAAGCATTGCTGTTGGTCGGAATGCTGGTGCTTTTCCTCTGTGTTACCGTATTTGCAGATTCAACGGCAGCACCGGCTGAGACGGCGAAGGCCGAGGTAACGGGAGAAATTGGCCTTTCGTTGAATATCCTTGCCGGAGACACCGACTCTGCCAAGTTTCAGGAGTATCGAGATGTCCCCAATGGATTGTATCTCGATTCCCTGGGTCTCCGCATGGAGAGTAAAGACGGCCTTCGCCGCTTTAACCTTCTCGCCAATCATCTTTCGCTTAAGGATTCCCGGGTAACGCTCCAAGTCAATGAGTTCGGCAAGTACTCAGCCGAATTGACTTATGATCGCACCCCCCACCTTTTCGCCCTTAACGGCAAAACGATTTTCAGGAATCCAAGCCGCAATAGCTTTGTCCTCCCCGATCAGGTGCAGACCGACCTGCAGACCATTGCCGCCACCGATATTGATCCGAACACTTCGGGAACGCAGATTGATGTCGCGGCTTTTGGCGACCTCATCAACGACCTGGAGCGCCCCGTCAGCCTGCGGGTTGATCGGCGAAAATTGGGCGTAAAATCCACCTTTACTCCCTCACCGAATCTCTCCCTTTACACCGCTTACACGGATGAAAAGCGCTCCGGTCATAAAGCCATAAGCACGGCCTTTCTGCGCGGCAACCAGGTGGAACTGGCGGCTCCGGTGAATGATGATACGAAAGACCTGGTGCTCGGTGCGGAATATACCACTCCCCGCGGGGTTGCCCGTCTTGAGTTTAATCACAACACCTACACGAATGATATTGATGCACTTATCTGGGACAATCCTATCCGAGACAGCGATGCCCCTGATGAGGATGGCGTCAGCGCGCCGGAACGCGGCCGCATGGGGATGCCTCCCGACAACACCGCGCAGAACCTGACTTTCAGCGGCGCCTACCGTTTCGCCGACCGGGCGCGCCTCACCGGCGCCTTCGCCCGCGGGCAATGGCGGCAGGACGAGGATTTTGTTCCGATGACCATCAATAGCGTCCTGAGCAGCGCTTATCCTGAGGTCGCCGCGCTGCCGGCGGCTAGCCTGAATGGCAAGGTGGAAACCCAGCTCGACCAGTTGACCTTCAATTTTGATGCGGCCAAATCGCTGCAGCTCACCGCGCGCTATCGCCGTTATCAAGCCGACAACACCTGCGAACCAATGGATTTTGCCGGCATCATCATTTCCGATACTGAAGTTGAGGAAGTGGAAAGAATGCATGAGCCGATAGGCTATACCCAGAAAAATATGGGGCTTGACCTCGCTTGGAAGCCGTCACGGAAGCTGAACCTGAGAGTTACCGGCGAGCAGGAGGACTGGTACCGGTTCCATCGCGATGTTAACGAAACCAGAGAGAATATTCTGCGCGCTTCGCTGGACTATCAGGCGACCGATTCGCTGCTGGTGCGGCTCGGTACCGTGCAGGGCCGGCGCCGCATTCACGGCGCTTATGAGACCGACTCGGAGTTCTCGCTGCTGCGAAGATTCGATGAGGCGGATAGAGACAAGCTTGATACGACGCTGATGCTCCAGTTCACGCCGGAAAGCAAATTCGACGCGTCCCTCGTGCTGCGCAACCTGAATAATAATTATCCGGAATCGGAATTCGGCCTGCTGCGGGAGCATATGCGAGACATCTCTTTTGATTGGTCCTATCAGGCAGACAGTCGCACCGATTTGTATGGAGGCCTGAGCTTCAATCAAAGCGGCCTGGATCAGCAGTCTCGCTACCGACAGACCAACCCGGCGGATGACTGGTATAGCCGCCAGCGAGATGCATCGCAAGCCTTGTGGCTGGGCGTAAGCCATGTGCTCCAGCCGGACAAACTCACTTTAGACTTTTCGCTCGATTACAACATAGATAAAAGCAGTACCAAAGCCAAAGGCGCGCCGGGCGGCAATGCCTCCGGCAATCCCGCCGACTGGCCGACCGATCGTTTCCGCCACTTGACCCCGGAATTGACCGTGAATTACCAGGCCCGCGCAACTCAAGTATGGCGCTTTAGCTATCGCTACGATAGCTTCAACGAGCGGGATTTCCAATATGATATGATGCGGCCCTACTTGGGAGATCTTGATCCGGCCAATAGCACCAGCGTCTATCTCGGCGCCCGGGCGCCCAGCTTCCTGGCCCATGTCTTTACTCTCGAATTGAAACAGAGATTCTAAAACCCGCTCCTTTAAACAAACCGGCGCAACCGCGACGAGTCCGCCTGCAGTGGACTCGTCGCCGCGTTTTTGCCGGTTACAGGCCGGCTCTGCGGCCAATTCATATTTGGAAAGCCCCGAATTGTCGGCTGAAATGCTAATAAATCAGTCCAACCCCTTGACTCTGCAAAAAATTGTGGTAAAATAAATTTTTGCAGTCGTATTATAAAACCTCAATAGCCTGAAGGACTACCTCTGGAACTTTTGGGGAATTCCTTTGCCTCGGCAGGAATTTCCCCTCTGATGTGGTAATTTCAATGATTCCCACTAGAGATATTCAAATATTGACCCGACTACTTGCGTTTCTCTCTATGGGAAGATGTCTTGACCCTTAACCATCGCCGGTCTCTGCAAAGGCCGGCCTCGCTGCTACTTCAATAATAGCCTGTAAGAAACCGCAAAAACCTTTGAAGGATAATCCTTGAAATACGAAAACGGACTGCCGCAGGCGGTCCTCAATACTATCGCGAAGATCGCGCCCGAAGCCGAGATCAAACTCTCGGAAACCTCCGACCTTGGCCCCGGCAATTTGTTCGGCGAGCGCTGGATCGCGCTGGCCGGCGAGCAGCTTATCGTGTGCGAGCCGGACGGCGTCGCGCCCCGCGTTACCATCGCCCTGCCCCTGAAAGATATCAGCGATGTGCAGATAGAAAACCTGGTCGGCAACAGCGTCTTGCAGGCCGTGGTCAACGGGCGCGCCCTGGACCTGATTCCCTTCACCAACGCCCTCGCCGCGCGCTTCGGCCGGCTGCGGGGCCAGCTCGACGCTATGGTGAAAGGCAAGCCGATGCCGGAAATGCCGATCAAGGAAAATCGCTGCCCCATCTGCGGCTTGATGCTGGGAGAAAATACGCGGGTCTGTCCCCGCTGTATGCGCAAGGGCGCCACCTTCCTTCGCCTGCTGCAGTATGCCAGGCCCTATCGCTGGGGGCTTGTGCTTATTTGCCTGTTGATGGTGATCGCCACGGCCTTCGCAACCCTGCCGCCTTATCTGAATATGATACTGGTGGATAAAGTGCTCGTTCCCCACCGCAACGGCCATTTGATCTTGCCTTTGATCTTTGCGCTGCTGATGAGTAGTCTCTTGAGCGCCCTGCTGAGTATCTGGCGAGGCCGCTTGGGGGCCTGGATCGGCGCCCGCGTTACCTTCGATATCCGCGCCCAACTCTATGAACACCTGCAATGGCTTTCCATGCGCTATTTCGACCGCCATCCCACCGGCGCGTTGATCTCGCGCCTTACCCAGGATTCCGGCGGGGTGCAGGATTTACTCGCCTTTTCGCTGCCCCGGGCGGTCAACGATATTTTAAGTGTATTGGGAGTCGCGGTGGCGGTTTTTGTCATAAACTGGAAGCTCGCTTTGATCGCCTTGTTGCCAACGCCGCTCGTCAGCCTTATGACGGCCACCTTGTGGCGTCTTGTGCGGCGGATTTACCACCGCTACTGGAGGGGTTGGAGCCGCTTTTATTCGCTGGTGAGTGACGCTCTCTCCCGCGTCAAAGTAATCAAAGCCTTCTCCCAGCAGCCCATGGAAATTGACCGCTTCCGGGTGCGCAATGCCGAACTTACCAACGCTTCCATCAATGTCGAGCAGACTTATGCGACCATCAACCCCTTAGTTGGCTTTGTGATGGGGAGCGGGTCCCTGCTCGTCTGGTATTTTGGCGGCTGGGCGGTATTTCGTCATGATCCCGGCTTCACGCTCGGCTCCTTAATAGCTTTTCTGGCTTACCTGGGCATGTTCCTCTACCCGCTGACAGATCTTTTGATGAGCGTCCAGTGGATGTCGCGCGCCTTCACCGCGGCGGAGCGCATCTTCGAGGTGCTCGACGCCGAATCCGACAGCGAACAGAAAATCGGCACGGTCATTCCTGAGCAGATCAAGGGCGAGGTGGAATACCGCAATGTGGTCTTCGGCTATGAAAAGCATCATCCTGTATTGAAAGATATATCGTTCAAAGTAAAGCCCGGTGAAATGCTGGGCCTGGTGGGCAAAAGCGGACAAGGCAAATCCACCATCATCAACCTGCTTTGCCGTTTTTATGATCTGGACGAAGGCGATATCCTGATAGACGGCATACATCTGCGCGACCTGGATCTTTCCGCCTATCGCGGCAAACTGGGCGCGGTCTTGCAGGATCCCTTCCTCTTCAGCGGCACGGTGGCCGAAAATATCGCCTATGGCAAGCCCACCGCCGGCATCGAGGAGATTATGGCGGCCGCGAAGATCGCCAACGCCCATGACTTCATCGTGAACAAGCCGGATGGTTATGACGAGCAGGTGGGCGAACATGGCGCGCGGCTGTCGGGCGGAGAGAAACAGCGCGTCTGCATCGCCCGCGCCATCCTGCATGATCCCGCCATTCTGATTCTCGACGAGGCCACCGCGAATGTGGACCTGGAGACAGAAAGCCAGATCCAGCAGGCAGTAGCGCGGCTGATTGAAAATCGCACCACTTTTTGCATCGCGCACCGGCTTTCCACCCTGCGCAATGCCCACCATTTGCTGGTAATAGAGGATGGGAAGATCGTCGAATTCGGCACCCACGAGGAACTGGAAGAGAAACAGGGAGTCTATAAGCGCCTGTTGGAAATTCATGAGAAGACTTCCATGGTGAAGGCCGTGGACTAAGCAGCGTTGAGCGTTGAGCGTTGAACGTTCAGCGTAACACATGCCGCAAGCGAGGTTTGATTTTTTTGAAAGCTGATAGGGGACTTCCCTTGCCCCCGTTTCACATGCCTCCCCTCTCCAAACTTGGCTTATCATTACCCATATCTTTATGGGAGGGGGCTGGAGTAGAGCGTCGAATCTGATAATAGTATAGAGTTGACGGCAATAGCTACAGTTTACATCACAGCAAGAAATGAGGCAACTTAAAATGCAGACTTGGGTGAGAGCGGAATTGGCCGGGGTGGATCTTGGAGATGAGCGCTTGGGGGAGCGTTTGGTGAAGCTGGTGGATCAATTAAGTCAAAATCCGCAGGGTACCTTCAACGAAGCCTGTCCCGGAGCCGCCGATAAGAAGGCGGCTTATCGGTTCTTCAGCAATACGAGGGTGGAGGCGGAGGCGATTCTGGAGGCGCATATCGAGAGCACCTGGGAGCGAGTCCAGCAGGCGCGAGGCCGCATACTGGTGGTGCAAGACAGCACCA
>Ga0315288_10002893_pt1 | contig 21951 bp, 15 predicted proteins | sample YL17G11_20_MG_FD_203454 | JGI IMG/M metagenome (GOLD analysis project Ga0315288, IMG submission 203454) | Sediment microbial communities from Yellowstone Lake, YNP, Wyoming, USA - YL17G11_20 | ecosystem: Environmental > Aquatic > Freshwater > Lake > Sediment | place: USA: Wyoming | collected...
TGCATTTCTTATACCAACAGTTTGAGCTACAATGAGTGGGCCTGTTAGAGCATTGACTATTGCATAGTTAAAGTTTGGAAGTCCTAATCCACCAAGCAAACCATTCTTTGCTATGTTGGCAGTTCCGTCATAGAGAGTTCCAATCGTATCCATAATAACTCTTCTGCCTAATACATCACCAGATTGTTTCCCTAAATCATTTAGCACAGCTTCTTTTCTTTGTGCAAGAGCAATAGCTTCTGGACTTAACTCTTTGTCAATAATCCTTCTTAAAGCATCTTCTGCTTCTGTTATTTCATCTGCAATCTTTGTTCCATCCTTCGCAACATATTGGTCAAGTTTGGAAGCAGCAGAAGAAAGTTGAAGTGCTTGTATAGTTTCTGTTGTTCTCTTGATGTTAGTAGCATTAAAGAGCGGACGTTTCAATCCAGCTTGTGCTTGTTGAAGTAATGGAATAGTTCCTACTTTTTCTGCAACACCTTGAACGGAAGCAGAGAAAGGTGACTTCAACTGATTCTTAACATTAGTCAAACTTGTTTGATAAAATAGCGTAGTAGCATCTGCTCTTGCTTGACTATCAAAAATAGATTTGTAAACAGATGCTGGGGGAGAATCAAGTTCGTCAAGACCCGCTGTTAATATTCTACTAATGGCTGATTTTTCTGTGGCAGGTAAAAAAGATAGTGCAGTTTCAGTTGTAAAATATTCAGCAAGTGTTTGTTTATATTTTACTGATTTACCTACGCCACCAGAAATAGATGCAACATTATCTGTAATACCAGCAATCAATAAATCTTGTGATAAACGTGCAGTTCTTACGTCTGATAATACATTTACCTGTTGCGGAAGTTTAATAATACCAGTTTGTCCTACAAGTTCTGGTCTTAACTTTTGATAGGTTGCTATTTCTAATGCAGTTAATCCACCAGATGCTGCCTGTTCATCTAATGTTTTTATTAAACCATTACGAATAACTGACCAATCATCTTCTGCTATTTGTTGAAGAGTATTATATGATGGGAATAGTTCTGGATAATCTGTTTGTGCTTTATATAAAACATCATCAACAACATTTGCTTGACCTCTTAAATAATAGTTTCCAAGTAGAAGTTCTTTAAAGTTGTCTGGTTTAAATAATGGGCCTTGTTGTGATGCTGCTTTATATGTTTCATCAATACCTCTACTTCCTCCTCTTGGACTATAAAAGTTAATATCTGTATTGCCAGCATAGTTAAAGTTTAAATATTCTTTGCCTGCTGGAAGTGGTCTGGTATTAACAAACATACCATTTCTTGCATAAGCATACCCATTTTCTAATAGTTGTGGTATTTGATTTTCTTGAATACCAGACAATCTGGTAAGTGATTGCTGAATAGAATAACCAGAGAGTTCTATATGTAATCTTTGTAATACGTTGAGTGCGCCAATGTTGTCACCGTTAGAAACTCTTAATGCAAACTCAATAAATCTTTCACCAAATATTGTTCCATCTGTATGCATAAGAACTGTAATAAGGTCACGCATTTCTTTTGTTGCGACAGCCATCTTATCAAGTTCAAGTGTGCGACCAGTAGTTGCTACTGCGTCAATAGCTTGTTCGTAACCACCATACATAGAAGCTACATATGAACGATACATTTCATATGCTCCCATTTGTTGTTTAAATCTTACTTCTGCACCTAATAATGGAGCACCAGCAGGAGCAGCTTCAAATGGTTTCTGTGTTGCCTTACCTACGTTAAGTTTAAGTCCAACTGCTCTCTCTGCTATTATTGGTTTGTAAAGACCTTCTTTTGTAAACTCCTCTACCATAGTATCGGCAAATGCTTGGGGTCTACTGACCTTATCAACATTCATCTTCCTACGCATCTTACCTTTAAATCTTTCTCCCAATGCGCCGAACCTTGCATTTACTTCACTAATAATATTATTTGCTATTGGGCTTTTAGTAGGTGGAGCATTAAGAAGTTTCTTGCTTTTATCAATAAGAATAGCAGCCAAACCAGATTCTTGTAAATCTTTTGGTGTCATTACATTACGAACAAAATAAGAAAGCTCTGATGCTTTATCTGGTTCTCCACCTAATCTACCAGCAATACCAGCAATATCAGTTGGAGATTTTGCTGTAATCTTTGGAGAGGCTTCTAATGCTACTGCTCCTTTAACTAACTCATTAAACTGTTCTGCTGATATTTCTTGTGTTTTTCCAACTCTTGTAATAGTAGGTGCAGTTTGGAATGGAGAATAAAGTTCTGTTGGCTTAATATAAAAAGCACCAGATGGAGGCTCTACTATTTGTGCTGTCTTTCCAAACTGTTTTTCTTTTGCAAATGGTTCAATAAAATATTGCTTTAACTTATTAAACTCTTTTTGTGTAACTGAAACTGGATTACCATTATTATTAATCAAGCGTTCTCTAATATCTGCAAGTATTTTATTTTGTTTAACCTTTGCGATTACTTCTTTTGCTTCTGTTGGAGAAAGAATAACATTACCTACTTTTACAGTTTGACCTGTAATGCCAGTTCGTGCTGCAAAATCATTAATAGTTTTTCTTCCAAGTTCAATCTTGTAAGATTTGTTTAATGATTGTTCTATTTTTGGTGTAAGAACTAAACCTGTTTCTAATGCTGCACCTTTTACTGCACCAGTTATTCTACCAGCAGGTATTTTTATTCCTCTTCTTAACAAATCTTGTTCAAGAGCAAATAATACTCCTGCTATTTGTTGAGGCGATGTACCCGCTGCAATCGCCTCACGACGAATAGCATTTACATATTCATCCAATGCTGGTAAAAACTCATCTCCCTTTACTGACCCACCAGCAAGCAATCTGCCTTTTGTTGTAGGAGAGAGATTATCAATAAAAGCGTTAAAGTATAAACTCTGACGATTACCAGTAGCAACATCATCAAAGTAATCAACAGAGCTTTTACCTTCTCTTGTCTTTTTAATAGAATCTTCTACTTCTTGTAATCTAACGTTTGGTGGAGGGTCACCTAATACTTTGGTTCTTTTACCAGCAGAGTTGTAAACATCAATACCGTGTCTCTCTGCATTAGCAGCCCATTCATCAAAGTCAGCATATTTGGTAATAGGATGGTTAGTTCCTGCTGCTACTTCTGCTGCCTTAATATCATCAAACCTTTGACGTAGAGCATCAAGGTAAGGCTGTTGGTCATAAGCACCTTTTGTTTCTGCTGCAACTTTACCAGCTTCTTTGTCTGCTCTAACTGCTGCTTGAACACCATCGTCCCCTGCAAGTTTAATAGTAGTAGCAGAAGCATTAGATACTGATGGACTGTTCAACCAGTTTCTTGTAGCAGTTTCCATTTCTTTGGTTACTGTTTTTAATCCACCAGTTCTTTGACCTGTTATTCTCCACGCATCTACAACACCTTCTGTAAGCCCACCAATGGCACCTCTGCCTGCTGCTCTCGCTGCGCTTGTGCCAAACTCCCCTGCAATATCTACGGCTGTTGCAGCGGTTCTGGTGGCGGTTGCTGCGCCTTGAATAACACCAAGGTCAAGAGGAATACCAATACCACCAATAAATCCTAATGTTCCACCAGCATAACTTAATAGGTCTTGTGTTTCTTTATCTGCTCCGAACAACTCACCAGCTTTGGAAAATGATTCAGCACCAGCACCCATTAGACCTGTGCCTTTGGATACTTGTTTTTTAAACTCTTTTCTTAATGAGATAGGTTTATCAACCGCTGCTTCATACTCTGCTTTCATTTCGGGAGTAAAGTTTGCTGGTGGTTTTCCTGTGGCTTGTAAATATTCTTTACCAATCTTTTGACCAATGCCAGCAGCAAGAGTAACCGCACCAGCTTCTGATGCAGACAACACTTTACCAGCAGTAGTTAATGGAGATTCAATAACTTGACCTGTTGGACTTACAGATGTAAATGCTGCTCTTGCTGCTTTGTCTGCTCCACTTCTTTTCATTATAGAAGCCATAAACCCATCTGGGTCTTTACCTCCATAGAAACGATAAGAGTCATAAACCTTTTTAAACTCTTCCCCTGTTGGTGTTTTACCAGCATTGAATGATTTAAAGAAAGTTTGTGTGGCTCCATAAGCCTCTGTATCTCTTGCTTTCTTTTGCTCTGCTGTTTCGATTACCTTTGGTGCTACGGCTTCAAAGAAGTCAGCAACAACATTATCTCCTAATACCTGTCTGTATGTAAAAGGTGTTGGAGATAGTGGGCGTGTTTCACCAGATGGAGTTCTTGGAGTAGTAGCAATCTGTTGTCCTCTTTCTATTAATCTTGCACCTTGTTCTGGTGACAATCTTGTTTCTGCTGGACCTGTAAAAGAACGTGCAGCAATATCTCTTCTTCTTTGCTCTAATGCTTTATCAAGTTGTTCTTGACCAGACGTAGCAGCAGTAGGGGGAAAGCGAGGAAGCATACCAGATTCGGGTTGAATACCACTTCTAAAAGTAGATGCTCTTCTTGCATCTGTCTCTGTTACTTTTGGAGTAGGAGCAGGAGTTGGTCTTGGAATAGCAGTAGGAATAATAGCAGTTGGAATAGTAGAAACAGGTGCTCCTACTAATCTCATAACTCCATCTTCCGACATACTATTATAGACCCAAGATATATCTGCATCTGGGTTTAGTTTAAGCTTTTCTCTGATTGCTGTTTCTTGTGCTGGGGTAATGTCCGCTGGTTTAGCCATTCTTTATTCCTTATGCGTTTATCTTACCGCTGGTCGAATCTAATGCTGCCAATGAAGAAAGTATTTCAACTGCTTTCTTTTGTTTCTCTGGGGTTCCAGCATACTCTCTTATTATAGTTTGTGTCAACTCACCAAGAGGTTTTGCCTTTTGTCCCTTGATTTTATTCTCATCATAGAGAGCGGCAATATATTTACCCATCGCATCTTTGTTTACAAGTTTACCAGCAGCAGCGGGATTCTCTGTGGCAAGTTTAGTTCCCGAAAGAATAGCTAATGTCTTTGCTGTTACGTCTTTCTTTTCTAATGAAGCACCTTCTTCTGGCTTTCCTATCTCACCAGCTTTCTTCATAAACTCTCTACGAGATTTAAATGAATCAAGTTGGTCTTGAAGTTCTTGCTTCTTTCTTAAACTTTCTTGTCTTGCTCTATCACCAGCACCCATATCTCCACCAAGAACTTCACTACCCATAATGTCTCCAACAGGAGTTTCTGGTATACCAAGTGCTGCTCTATCTAACTTATTAAGTTTAGGTGGAAGCTTATCTTTATAGCCGGGAAACTCTGATGCTGACATAGGACGGAATACTTCGCCACCAACTTCTCTTGGATAAGGTGGACGCATACTCTCTGGGAAGTTCTCGTATTGATTTAATCCACCTCTGGTAATACCAGCAATAGCTTCTGCCCTATCTGGACCAGACATTTGTGGAGTGATTAGTTCACCTGTTCTTCTATCTAACTCTGGTCTAAATCCACGAAGAAGAACATCACCTATTGAACGACGAGCTTCTGGTGTAGGAGTTGGGCCTATTACACCTTCTGGTTTAACTTCTATTGCTGGTGCTCTACGCTCACCTTGCATAGAACGTTTACGCAAATCATCGCTTTCAATACGCTGGCGTTGTGCATCAAGCATACCACGAATATCTACATTAGGAGATTCAGCAGTAGGAGCGGGAGGCATTACTCTATCTCTGAATAGTTTTGCATATTCAGATTCAGCAACAATCGGTGCTCTTAATCCAGATGTATCTGGTAGTGGTGCTCCTTCGGGAATATCATCCAGATAAGGAAGAATACCAGAATCTCTTGCAATACGATAATCTGATATTAGCTTTGCTACTTCTTCATTTGGGACAGCTTCTTTATTATATGTAGCTATTCTATCTTTAACTACTTGAAGGTCTTGTGGTTTAATACCTTGTGTAGCAGCCCAAGCTTCTTTGGAAACTTGATAAGCGGCAGCATCGGCAGCAGCATTACCCGTGTTAGGTTTTACAACACCAACAGAATCCCATCCTCTTTCATCGGAAGGAGCAACTACATTTGCAGCAGCAGAAGTAGCACCAGCAACGGCTGTCTTGGTTGAAGTAGCAGCAGCATACTGTGGGTCACGGGCAGCTAATCCAGAGAATAGAACAGTCCTTGCTCTTTTCTTTCCTTCTTCAACAGCAGCATTAAAAATGTCCGTAGTAAATGCTTGTCCAGCATCGAAGGCCGCTTTCTTTGCTAATCTTACTTCTTCTTCAATATAGTTTCCAAAGAAAGTTTTAACCTTACCTAATGCATTTGTAAGTTCATAAGGCATAAGGTTTTTATATTTACCAATAGTTTCTCCACCCATTCGTAGAGTAGTTCCTGTTGGTGCCTCACCAAACTTCTGCATATATTCATCGCGTGTAGCTGTGATTATATCAATAGGTTCAAGAACTGGCTTTGGTATTACTTTATCTTCTACTGCTTTTATTTGTTCTCTAACTGCTGCTTCGGCATCATCTAATGGTTTAAGGTCAGTATCTTGTGCAGTAAGTGCTCCCATCGCAGGAAGTTCATAATCTTTGTAATAACTTCCTCTTGAAGCACTATTAGAAGATGACATAGATTCTTTATCAGCAGCACCAGAACCTTTCTCTGCTCTATCTTTTACTTTCTGTGCGCCTCTAACAACATCACCTTGAATCTGTCCGTCAGAAAGTTGTGCATCTAATAGTGTTCTTGCCGCATCTTCTGATATGCCTTGTTGCTGTGCAAGTTTAGAAACCATATAACGATGTGCTGCATATAAAGTAACTGCTGCGCCATATTCTGTATTATCTATCTGTCCAGAGTTTTGCCTTGCCTTTAAATCTTTAAGTTGAGCGGCAGCAGTTACATAGTCAGTAGCTCCCGCAGCAGCAGCACTAACGGCTTGTTTAGCGGTTAAACCTTGGTCAGCACCTACTTCATCCATCGCTTCATCTAATGCATCTCTACCACCAGCGGCTCTTACTTTCGCACCAGCTCCTGTTGCAAGTGTATTGGACCAACTATGAGAATAAGAAGAAGAAGCAACATAAGCATCATCACGAACTTGTTTGGATTTTGCTTTGTATTCTTCTCTTAATCTTGTGTTTTTTTCTTTCCACTCTGCATCTTCTCTTTTGATTTTAGCAGAAGCTTTCTTTACATAAATATCTGATAAGCGTTTTTCTAAATCACCTCTACGTTTTTCAAGAGCAGCAAGTTCTTTCTGATACATATCTGATGCTTCTTGAAACTGTAACTTTTCTTCCGCTATTCTCTGTGCGACAACGGCAGCAGAAATATCCCATCTCTGCCAACCCATATCTGTATAGTAAGAACTATATTGTGAAGCTCTTGTCTTACTATCTGCTTCTAACATTTTTTTAAGTTCTGCTTCTGCTGTTTTTGCCATGTTATTGTGCTCCTACTACGCCAGCATTGCCCTGTTGTAGCATTTCATTAAGTATTTGTGCTGATTCTGGATTAGATGCAAAGTATTCTAATGCAGGTCCAAGCTGGTCCTCTGACATACCTGTATAGTTTGAAAGTGCTGTTAGTTGTTCTGGACTTGGTTTAGCACCACGAACTGTCTTGATACGTTCTGCTTCTGCTGCGGCTTGGCTCATAGCTGAATAAGCAGTATCTTCCATTGACTTTCTGTTGGCTGTCTGTTGGTCAGAGATAATACCAAGTCGTGTTTCTATTTCAGCAATCTGTCTATTCTTTTCTTCTATGTCTTTTGCTGCGATAAACCTTTCTGCTGTTGCTCTGCTACGAGTAACTGATTCTTCTTGGATTGCTCTATCAATAGCGGCTCTGCCTGCTCCCTGTGCAAGAGAAGCAGCAACACCAGATTGTTCTGCTCTTACATCTCTTGCAGCTTTTGATACTGCTCCAAGTTGTTCTTCATATAAAGTTTGTTTAGCTTCTTCTGATAGGCCAAGTTGGTTTAACTCTTCTTTGCGTAGGAGTTCTTTTAACTTTGCAGCATTTCTTTTTTCTTCTGATGTAGCGGCATTAGAAACACCGCCAGCAATAGCACCACCAACAAGTCCAACAGCACCACCAACAATAGTTCCGATAGGTCCAGCAACAGAACCAACAGAAGCGCCAGTTGTAAGACCTGTTAGGGCACCTTTACCAACACCAGCGGCAACCTTACCACTTTGGGCTTTCTTAATATCTTTATAGTATTGTTCGTAATCTTCCGAAGTGTATGGGTCTGTTGCCATTAGCTATTCTCCTATTATTATTGTGTTTGTCTATGCGTAGAATACTTCATACTGCATTATTCTGTGGTTTACCCAGCCTAAATCTACTGTTGGTTCTACAACAATAGCAAATCTCCAAGCAAGATTCTGTGGCATAGGTTCTGGGGAAATGTTTGCCCATAGATTTGGAATGTCTACTTGATATAAAAATGGAATAACTCTTCTATCTTTTAGATAGTTTGTTTTAAACTCTGCTGTTGAGTTTTGAGTCCCTTCAAAGCCACATACTTTACCAAGAGAGTTTAATACACGAACCCAACCATCAGTTAAACCTTCTATCTTAAATGCTAAATGAAAGCGTGTTCTTTCTCTTAATGGTGGAGTTGTTGTTATTTGTGAGTAATCATAAACGCTTGATGTCGCTGCACCATTCTTGTTGGCAAATACATATTGATTATAGTTTCTAACACCAATATGTCCTGTGATTATTAACTTTGCAGCAAGGTTGTTATTGATTGTGCTTCCATTATTTCCTTCAAAGTAAATAGATTTGCCAGTATCCATAACGGTTTGGAACTGACCTACTTCTGACCATTGAGAATAAAGTAATGGTTTATATGAAGAGGTATACCAACTTCTTTCTGTTGCATTATTAGCAAGTTTATTCTGTGTATAAACATCACCAGTAGTAAACTGATGGTCTTGAACAACATTTGAATATTCACCTTTTAGAATATCTGTTGTTCCAAAAGTATCCCCTGACAAGTCAGCGGGTATTACATCTCTATTTATGTATTTGCGAAGAGCATCGTTGTTGTTATTTAAATCATTAGCGGTTACTGGTGTTGCCGTAGTAAATACTACTGGTGGTGTATATGCCATTTTATCTCACTCCCATTGAAACAAACTCAAACTCTTTTAGTGTAATGGTATTTGCTGTGGCTGTTCCGTTAGGAACTTGAACTCTTACTCTTGGTTTTGTTTCTGTAATAGTTTGGTCGTTTGCTGTTTTGTTTATGTAAATATATGATTGTGCTACTCTGACTTGAACAATAAGTTCTTGATTTGCAATATCTGAAAAGGATGCACCAGCTTCTGTTTGACTTGGTGCCCATCCATTTGGCCCACCACCACCAGCAGAAGGTGTTGCATCTGCTAATAGGGAGTATCCGTATTCTGGTGATACTGCTGTTAATACACCATTGATGTTTACAAAGAAGCGAAAGTAATAGTTATTTGTTTCTAACGCACGGGCAGTTCCATTTGCTCCTGCGACAGCAGCTTCTACCATTACAGAGAACTGTAATCTGATTGCTTCATTTGGTTTTAAAACTATTGAACCGGGAGGAGGAGTAATAGAAGCAGTAACACCGTGGGTTATGTCAACAAAGGTTGTTGAGTTATAGTTTCCAGAAGCAAGGTGTTGACCTACTTCTTTAAGATAAGTAAATGTAACGTGAACATTTGCTGGAAGTTCTGACATATCATACAGATGCCTTCTTGAAATAGCTTCTGTTCTTGTATTATCAGCATTAATAGTTGTAGAGGCAGTATTAATATTTGCATAAAGATTGTTTGCATTAGCAGAAGATATTGTTTCTCCAACATTAGCTTTATATGTATATACTGTTGTGACTTGTGACATTTATCTTCTCCTATCTATATTGGTTTCTAACCCAAAGATTTCCACCATTGTATTGCATACCTTGTTCTCTGAATAAAGTATATCCAGTTTGAGTAAACAAAGTAACCGTATCTGCAAAGCCAATCTTAAAACGAATATCTATCTTACAAAGCTTGGAAGATACAGGAGCATTAAATGGAAGATTAAGTGTGGTTCTTCTGGGCCACATTAAACCAGATTGACTAACACAAACATCATCAATAAATACTCCCCACTCAATATAGTAGGGTTCGTCATATGCTATTAATCTATCAGCAGTTCCAACGTTTTCAATAAATATTTCATATTCTCCGGGGTCAAAGAAGAAATCTATAACTGCATTTCCAACAAGCATACCTTCAAGAGCATTAAATGTAAGCTGGGCACCACCAACATTTACACTATCATCTATTAAAACATCTCTTAATCTTATCCAAGAGTTTCCTCCCTGCCATAATGCATTATTATATTCCAGACGAGCTAATACATTTCCAACAGTATGTTCTGTCTGATGATAAGATTGAGTAGTCATATAAGTAGAATAGGTTCCATCAAGACTAACATACTGGGTAGAAGCTGTTGGTTGTTTAATATGAGAAGCAGTTATTTGCTGAAGAGGAAGTTGGTGACCATCAAGTTGACCATTGAACTCTTGAACAGCACCCATTATTTCAGAGTTGAAATCTTCTTCCTTTGCTTGACCCAGAGGAAGTAAAGTTCTTGTTGTGTAAGTTCTTGCCATTCAGTTTTTCCTTTATTGTTTACTTGTTGGAACCTTAACCCTCTACGAGTATAAGGGTGCCAGATTCCGATTTTGTCTAAATCTATTTTCAGTTTCTTTAAAAAAGATTATTGCCTTGATGTTGCACCATTCTGGTTCAGCGTCTTGTTCTGTGAGCCAACTGCTTCTATCTGATAAGATATTACTTGGAATAGATTTGCAGAAGATAAACGAAACTTAAACTGCGAGATTAGGGAAGTTCCTATGTCCCATCTTATTCTGGTTATTTGTGTTTGGCTCCATACAGATTTATCCCAAATGGCACTATTAAGTTCTGTTCCTGTTGGGACTGATGCATAGATAGGTTCAGAGAAAGAAGTTAATACTGTCTCTGGACGTAATGGTATTTGAGTTTTGGATGATGTATAAGAGTAGCCCCAATCAGTAACCCAATCTAATGTGATAGGATTATTACCAGTTGTGATAATCTCTACCTCAACAGATATAACTCTTTTCTTTTTAGAATCATCACCAAAGTCAGTCCAGACAGATTCCCAAACATCTGTTTCTTTTGCTATGTAGTTTACGTTGAAGGTTGTGTTGGCGTTATTTACTACTGGATTAGAAAGATATTGTCCAGCAAATCTGGAAGCAGACCATACTTGTAAACCAATACCCGGAACACCTCTTCTACCTTGAATATCTGGTCCAACGTTGGGAAGTAATCCAATGATTATCCAGCCGCTTGGGTCAGTAGCTAAACAAGAGAAAGGCATACCATTACCATTCTTATAAAATCCATCAGCCCAACGGAATGTCCATTCTTCATTAAATGTATGGAATACTGAACCACGACTATTCTCTGTATCTCCATCAACAGGGTAATGAACCCAATATTCTTTTTCTCTTTCTGAATAAGTAGCAGTTGCTCTTGGTAAGGCAGAGATTGAGATACGGTTCATTTCTCTTTCAATCATAGGAGACATTTGTTTTACAGCATAAACAGCACCACCACGAACAGAGCCAGAGATTGTAAAGATGCCATCTTTGGAAAGAAACATAATACCGTAGCCAGCCACTATCTTAATAGTATTAGTAGCCGTAGTTCCAATGTTAGAGTCAAGGGTAGAGATTACATATCCGTTTGTTCCCACAGTAACTATTTCTATGGCACGCTCACGGAATACTACCAGCACATCGTAGAAGGGCACCAAAGCCGTAATAGCACCACCTTCACGCAAGCCTACATCAAAGTAGTCAGCAATCCCAAACTGCTCTGGAAGCCCTGCTTTGGAGAAGATAATGCCATAGGGGTTTTGTTCACCACCACCTAACCAAATAGAGTTATTCCAAGTTGCACAGTATTTCCATTGAGAAGAAATAACAGATGATTCAATAACTGATGGAGCTTCGGTAAATAAATCTTGGTCTGGTGTAACATCAATATAGTTATTTTCACTATTATTATCTATCTGTGCTACAAGATAATAGATTTCACCAGCACCAGCTAAACCATCTTTTCTATTTTTAGTTCTATATAATCTTCGTGCTACTGTTCCCTTTGGGCCAATAGGAAGGTCTGATATTACTACACCATATTTACCTTCGGCATAATCTGTTCTTACAGGTCTATATGCTCCTGTCATTGTTGTTGTGTTTTCAGAAGATATAGTCCAACTTACTGTTGCTGTATCTGATAAGGGAGATTCAGAACCTGTATCTGTAACAAAAGAAATCTTATAATCATAACGATTTTTATCTCCTTTGATTGCTGTTCCTAATCCTTCGTAAGCATCCTTACTAAATCTAATAACAACATCACCAGAATCTTTTAAGGATACTTTTTGCTCTGGAACAATACCATCACGATAAACAATATATTTTGTATCTACACCAGAAATAGAAGGAGCGGGAGTTGCAGAGATAAAACCAAAGTCAGAGTATGCTTCTCTTCCCCACCACTTAATCATTTTATCAAAACCATTTATGATTAGATTAAATCTACCATAAGTTGTAATCTGTGTTCCGCAATCATCTGGCTTTGGGATTTTTCTACCAGAAGAAATAACAGAAGTTTGTCTTACACCAGCGGAGGTTCCTTTATTACCCATATCATATTTAAGGTCACCAGCTTGTTCGTAAAGATAATATGTCTCTGCGCCTTGGTGTCTGGATATGACAGACAGAAATCTAACAGGCTGTAATCTTTTACTTATCTCTGCTGTTGGAAAAGTAACAGTAGCGTCAAGAGGAATAAGAGGTTCAATACCTCTATCATTAATCCATCCACCACCATTAGGGTCTGGATGAAAATGTCCTTCTACATTCGATGCAGCATTGGGTCTTGCTTTATATCGTTGGTCAACACCCTTTGCTTCTATCTCTAATGTGCTGTCGGTTTTCATAGTTTATTCCTTATGGTGCCAACTTCAAACTTGCTGGGTCATAGAATGGAAAACCATCTGTGCCAATAGTGAAGCTTCCTCTAACAAAGGTTGTGTCTACTGAATCTACATAACGCTTTTCAAGACCAAGAATAGCTTTCTCAATCTTCTTTCTATAAGTAGCTCCAAGTTCAAGATTTCCAGATTTATTATATATATCTTCCAACACACCATAGACAACAAGTTGATGAAACTCGTAAGGCATTTGTGGAGTATCAGTTGCTAAACCCATACGAAGTGGTTTCTTCATATAACGAACTTCTAATCTACGGAAATATTCTTCATCTGCTTTGGGTAATATCTCTCCACCAGCTTGTGCTGGGTTATAGAAGTCAAAAGCATTGATACGAGGATAAGGTCTAATGCGTGGAATACTTCCATCCCATTCAACATAACGAGGATTACCACCATTAAAACTATTAATAAACTGTAAAACAACTTGTGAGTTTTCATCACTAACTATTATTGGTTTATGAGAATCAACGGTAGAACCTTCACTACTTGCAATAGAACCAAATGTAATAGCTCTCCATACAGGAAGTCCTAATCTTTTTCCTGTTGCTGGATTAAAGTTAGAGTTGTAAAAAAGAACTTTACGAAGTCCTTCAAACTTATTTGGTGCTATATCTACGATGTTATTAAATGCCTGTGCTGCGATTGGCTTATCATCAAAAGTAGAAAACTGTAAAGTAATAATAGAAGTTGATGGTCCTCCTTGATTTGTCCCTTGTGATTTAAAAAGTAAAGGTTCAGAGAGTGGACCTATCTTTGCTCCAAGATAATAGAAAGCCCAGCAGATTTCAAAGTATGTATTAGGTGGTATAGTTGCCCCTGCATCATAAACCTGTGATAGTTCTTTTAGTTTCTCTGCTGGTGGAACATTGATTGGAGGAGTGTCAACATAGCACTCTGCATAGTTGGCAGTATAATCTTCACGAAGGTTTATATCTTCTTCTCTTCGTTTAGCCAATCCATTTACTTTTCCAAAGGGAGGACGCTGACCACTTACAGCAGGAACATCACGATGAGATAGATTAAGAAGTTCAAGACAATCTTCTGGTAAGTCATAAAAGCGTTTCTTAACTACCCAAGATGTATTGTCTACAACATTTCCACCACGATAAGGTTCTGCCAATCTTATTTCAGTATCTGAAACTATTTTAAGGATTGTGTATTCTCTACCATTTATCTGGATAAGTTCTCCTTCATAAGCAGAACCAGTAGAGCCATATGATTTAGAAGTGTCGTGAGAGGAGAATGGCCCAAGTGATACTTCGGCAAGAAGCGAAGGAACAGAACCAGAGAAGGTTACTCTGCGTGAACCATTTAAAACGTTAATGTTTTTGCCTGTCCGACCAAAGTTTAGGTCTGGATATATTTTAATAAAATCTTGGACTTGTGAGAACTTCCAGCGTTTTGCTGTCCATATAGAATAGAAAGCATCATTAACCAAATCATCAACTTGGTCTTGATAAGTTTGTAACTCTGGTGTGTAGTCCGTTATGTTTTTAACTTTACTTCGTAGGTCTTGTAGATTCATAGTAGATGATGCTCCTGTTTATTAAAAAACCCTCCCTCCCGTTTATTTGAGAGAGAGGGCTTCTTTTACCTTACAGTTATATTAGAAGGATTTAAGTACCCAAACTGGTGCAAAACCAGCAACCGAAGCTGCAAGTGAAACACCACAGGGCTGTGCTATATTAGCAGCAACATTCGCAGCAGCTTCGCCAGTAACTGCGACAACTGCGAGTGGAACACCAGCAGCAGCAACACCAGCATTTACGGCTGCGACAGGTGCCAAACCCGAAATAACAACTTCGACTTTTCCGCCGACTGTTGCTTGTGCGGCTCTGGCAACACCAACGGTAAGAGCATTACCAAGGGCTGTTAGAGCAGCAGGAACAACGAAGAGAACTCTATCAGCACCAGTTTGAGTTACATCGAAAGCAACCCATTGACCAGCAGTAATAGCAGAACCAGCAAGAAAGATTTCTGACTGTGAACGATTGAGTGTAGTAACAGTTGAACCAACAGTTCCAGAAACCAATGGGTCTGTAACTCGGTCTAACTTTTGTAGTATATTAGTAGTAGCCATTTTATTTTAACTCCTTTTAAGTTAGATTAGAATACATCGCCATTGATTAGAACGCCTTGGGAACCAAGATGGTCAGCGATAAGTTGTCCCTTGAAGTATACGGTGGCTGCGCGAGCAGTAGTACCAGAGATATATTCAAATGGTGAAACAGCGAAGTCACCATCTTTGTGGATTACCATTTTGACACCATCAAAGTTGAGGAAGTACATTGAGTAAACAGCAGCACCACCACCGTTAAGTGGCATATCACTATCTGCTGAAACCATAGCTCCTGCATAAGCAAGTGCCATACGTCCACCATCAAGAGTTTTTTCATCAATGTATCTTTCGTTTACGAAGAGGGTTCTCTTGTAGTTTGAGAAAGCTGCGGTTGATGCTATGACGGAGTTGATTTCGCCCATTGGGGTAATAACGTTTGAAGCAGTATAGATGTTATGCATCGCTCCAAGTCCACCAGTACCGAAGGCACCAGCAGCAGTTTGGAACTGATTGAAGAAACCGGGAACGTTAAGAGTTGCCTTGTTTAATCCACCAACAACAGAGGTCTGTGTAGCACCGGGAACACGGGGTTCAAGGAACTTGTTTGCACCAGCGGTTGAACCATTGAGAGTATTCATAGTAGTAAGAGAAGCAGAAGTTCCAGCAAGGATTTGCTTGTTAAGCTCTCTGCGAAGAAGAGACATAACGGAACGCATACGAGCTTCGACAATCTTAACGATTGCTTTCTCACCAGAGTTTTCAAGCTCTTCTTTCTTGCTGATTACGATTGGAGCAGCAAAGTCACACCAGTCATAAATGGCTGGTTTAAGAACGTCAGCTACTGCAAGTGATACTGGCTCATAACCAGTTGTCATTAGAGAAATGCTGGAGTGTTCTGCTACGGATAGTGGGCGTTGAATCTTGATGCCACCATCTTCGTATTCAATACCACCGTGTTTTTTAGCGTCGTCAAGGAAGGGGACTTTCTTGAAGAGTTCATCTACTTCGCCATCTCTGATTGAGTATAGGGTAGATGATAAGAGGTCATTAGTTATTGCCATTTTCTTATCTCCTTATGGATAGTTTAGTTAAATACATTTAGTTGTTAATCTTACTTGATAGTCCCGTAGGTTATTATCTGTAAGGGTCAACAACTAATGTAAAGTATTCCGTAAGGAGGTTTAGCATTTAGTTGTCTGTCCTATTAGATAAAGAGAACGTCAAGTATTATCGTCTAATCTTATTGCTGTTCTTATTTACTGATGCTGATGCTTCTGGGTTATTCTTAAACCATTGGTAGGATTCCCAAGCATCCTTAAACTTTGGCACAGTAACACCATTTACATTTTGTCCTGTCGAGGTTTTGTTAGTAGCAGATACTCTTGCCTTGGCAGCTTCTTTTTCTTTACCAGAATATTCAGCAGCCTTCTGTCCCTTGACAATGTAGTAAGCATCTTCAAGTTTTAAATCTTCTCTTGAAATAAGAAGTTTAGCAATATCATCTTTGTAACTTAATAGGTCTGGGTTTGCAGATTTAAATGCTTCTAACTGTGCTCCACGTTTAGCTTGCTCTAACTCCATCTGTAAAGGATTAAGCATTTGCTGAAACATCTTCGCAGCTTCTTGCTGGATACGTTGCTGCATACCTTCTTCTGACCAAGCATCGTGTTCTATTGGTTTAGAAGCCAACTCATTTATCTGTTTTTGAAATCCACCACCAAGAAGAAGCTCACGTTCTTTTATTAGGTTTGCTCTTTCAGCATCTAATGCTCTTCGTTGGTCTGCTACTTCTTGTGTTTTCTGTGTGGACATAGCTCGTAAGTTAGAGACAAGCTTTCTTGCATCCTCTGGTAAGTGCTGTAAGATTTCGTTATATGGTTTTAAACCTTTGTGGGTTTGTCCCATGATAGGGTCGTCACCAAAATCTGCTGACATTAACTCTTCAAGAGTTATTTGATAATCTCCCTCAACTACAGGAGCAGCTTCTACTACTTCGGGAGTGGTGCCTACTTCGGCAGTTCCATTTACTTCTTCCATTTTGTTTTTCCTTTTTTATTGTTACATACGAGAAGCAAAAAGTGCTTCTATATTTGGTGATTGCTCTTCTGTCTTTGCCATAGCCATAGGGTCACCCATTGGCTCTTGGTTAGATGGTGTTTCCATCTCTGTTGGTTTGCTCTTTAAGAACTTTTTAAATGCTGGAACTTTGGATAGACGGTCAAGCTTTCCAGCAATAACTATGACAGAACCATCTCCACCTTTCATTTCTTCAAGAGAGTATTCAAGCTCTGCTGGAACTTCATCCATTCCAACAGCATCGGTTACTGCTTGTGCAATCATAGCAAGAGCACGAACTACTTCTGGTGTAAGTGCTTTTTCTTTTATTGGTGGTAATCCAAAGAGAGGAAGAACTTTATTAAGAGCATTTGACAATCCTATCAAAGCTTTGGGTGATACATTGACACCTTCAAGAAGAGACATATATCCTGCGTCCTCTTCCTGTTTAGCCATATCAATATCACCTTTTAGTTTCTCTCCCATACCCTTGATGGATTCTTCTTCTCCACCTTCAATCTCTATTTCTATCATTGGTTTTGCCATAGTTTATTCTCCTGTGTTTATGTTTGCTGAAAGTGTTTTAACTGCACCTGTTTCGCCAATACAATCTTTGGCTGGCAGGACTTCTTCTATTGCTCTTACTTTTGCTTGAACCGAACCACCATACTGTTCAACTTTATCTTTATATGATTGTAGGATTTTATCCTGTTCAGCTTTTATATTAAGTTCTGCTGACATTCTTTTCTCAACGAATGAATCTCCACCAACATCTTCAAGAGGAATAAGACCTTTGCTTTTGGCAATCCTTTCTCTATCCATCGAGTTATAGTAAGTAGCTCCAAGTCCTCTATCAAAGCAACCATTAACTCCCCACTTACCAGTTTGGTCGCCCCACTTACCAGCAGTTTTAGCTGGTGCAGATACTAACGAATGAAGGGGAGAGTCACAATCTTTACAGGTCTGTGCATCTTTATTCTCAAACTTGCATAATCTGTCTGTTTGTTTTTTACAGGTGTAGCAAATGAAATCATACATAGGCATAGATTAAACCCTCTCTGGTGTTGGTGCGCTTGTTGGCATAGTAGGAACGGACTGCGATAGTTGCTCTGCAAGGGCAGCAGAAGGCAGTTGTGATGGGTCGTCAGGCATTGGCATAGGTGCTTGTGGTAAAGCGGCTGGAGGGGCAGGAGGAGCGGCTGGCATCTCTTCTCCAAATGACTTGGGTAAATCAAACTGACGAATGATTTGTTCCTTAATCTTTGCTGGGTCAATACCTAATCCTTGGAGAACAGGAAGAAGTTGGATAAGCTCGTTACGTTTCATTACAGAAGCAACAGGAGTATTGGATTGGTCAGAAGCAGCAAAGCGGAACTTACCTTCCAGTTTCTCTGCGGTGACACGGAATACTTCTCCATCAGCAATAACTGTATCTTCCACATCTTCTGATTTAAGAAGGTCAACCAACATACGAATATAAATCTGTGACATTAGTTCGATTGCTTCGTCACGTTCTCTTGCCATTTTACCAATCTCTGATGCAGTATAGTTGGCAAGTGCAGCTACTTCTGTCGCAGTTGCTTTGGTTGCTTCTCCTCTGGTAAAGGGAGCTAATACTGAACCTCTCTGCAAGTCGGATTCAATAGCAAGTAAGTATCGGTCAAAGTTTGTGGAGAGTGGCGGAACTTCTACAATCTTAATAAGACCATCAAGAGAATCAGCATCAACAGCAATCATCGCACCATCTACACCAGCAGTAATCTTGGCTAATGCATCTTCGTCAATCTTACCTTCTTTGTAAAGGTATTGTCTGCTGTCTCTACGAATAGCATTTGCCCAGAACGAACGAACAATATTCTTTTCAAAGATTTGGTCGTAGATACGGAAGAGAGAAGAATATCCTTCCATTGGAGAGTCGGGGATGCGTGAGTAATAAAGAGGAACAATAGGAGGAAGTGGAACATCATCATAACTTCTTACAGGAATGGGAGATACTTCATCAAGTAGTTTTTCTCCGCTGGAATAGTTAGGTGACCAGAAGTATAAGCAATCATACACAAGGTCATAGAGTTCTACAACTTCAATATATTTATATTCATCTGGAATATCTTCATCTTGTGCTGTCTTGTAAGGATGGGCTTGCTGCTCAAAGTAATCAGCCTTAACTACTGCTTGGTATTTCTTACTACCAAATATACCTTTTGCTTTGGAAACAGGACACCAATAAACGTGACCAACAAATCTTTGGTCTTGCCACTTGGAAGCATCATTATCTACAATGACTTCCCAAGGAGGAACAGGTCTAACAGAAACCTTATCAAAGACGATTGAGGATTCTTTGGGTGCAAGCTTAAAGAAAGAGTTAGGATAGATAAGAGCAAGTCGAGATGCGTTCTCTAATACTTGTCTTTGGTCATAGAGCCAACGATTAGCAAGAGCTTTAACTACTGCATCGTTTCCTTTACGAACTGAATCCTTACCTACTTCTACTGCTGGAAACTTGGAGAAGAGAGAAGCAATATACCCTTCAATGAAAGCATAACCATCAGCAATCTCTACACGAATATTGGTAGGGTCAAAGGTTATATCCTCAAACATTCTTGTTTCATAAGTATTCTTTAGCTTACGCATAAGAGAAGCAGAGTTATTCCAATAGTTCTTATGGTTCTGGTAGATTGCTCTGACAAGATTGACTGTATCTTTTTCTGTTCTTGACATATATAGTGCTTCCTATTGTTGTTGGTTTTGTCTAATAACGTCTAATGTTTAGAGCGTTGGCGTTTGCTACTATTCTTTCTGCTCGCTTTTCTTTTACCCATTGAGGAAGAAAAGCCTTCGTGGGTAATCTTACTTGCTTCATACATTGATAGGCTAATGCCAATGCTACTGCACTATCGGCGTGTGCTCCATTGGCTCTGATTAAAGATATATTATACTTGCTGTCCAGTTTAATAGAACGCAACTCTCCCAAGGTGACAGTATCTATTTGATGTAGAGTTCCAGAACGTATAGCTTCTTTTAACTCTTCAAACATTACTCGCTTATTTGTTTGTGTTGTTGTCCAATACTTATCATCTGCTGACTTCCATAGATTAGAACCAGAGAGACATTGTAATACCACGATGCCTACGTTATTACTTTCAACTAATATCTTTGCCCCATTATACTCTTGGGAGATAGAGAATAACTCTTGTGCTAAATCTGTGGGTGTTGTCATATTACATCTAAATATTCCAACAGGTTGACCAGTAGTTTTAGATAGAACAAATGCTACTGAATAATCTTTACCTGTTCCAGAACCTACGTCAACTCCAATAGCATAAGTATCATTAGGACTTACATCAGCGAGAGGGTTCCATCTATCCATATCTATATCAAGTTCTTCAACATAGGACAAATCATCTTCTGTTAGGTAAGCATCACCCGATTGTGCGTAAGCATCTTCTAATGAAGCAGGATATTCTCTTTTAAACTTTGAGTAATCTCCTAACTTCTGTATCATTAATCTACGCCAAGCCAGTTGAGATAGAGATAAGTCCCAATCAGATGCTAATACTATCTCATCTTCTGTTGGTGCGAAATCGTGAGGAGGTTCAATATTATATTCCTTATGCTTCCACCAAGGAAAGAATAAATGATTGTAATCTCCTTCTCCTCTGATTGCAGTTTCTATTTCTAAATGTAATGGGTCACCCCAATAGTTTGCAGTAGATTCAATAATCATTTGTCCGTTGTTGACTGCGGATACTGCTGTTGCTTTAAGTTCATCAGCGTTCTCACTAAAAGCAAACTCTGACAGAAGAAGATAAGAACAAGTGAAGGAACGAAGCCCACCCTTTGATGAAGCTGATGCACACAGAATAGTTGCGCCATTATGAAAGACAAGTTTTGATGCACTATCTTCTTTAAGAGGTCTGCGTAGGAAGGCTGGAAGATTATCATAGAAGGTTTTAAATATCCGTAGTATGTGTCGTACTGAATCTATCTTGTGTGATAGTAGTGCAACTGTTATAGGTTCAGATGATGTGTATGCTTTCCAGAATAGATAAGCAGCAACGATTGTAGTAGACCCTATTTGTCTGGGCTTACATACAATCAAATCCTTTCCTTTCTCTAACGCTTCTATAACTTCTACTTGTTCATCATTAGGATATAGAAAAACAATAGCTCCTTCTTTATCCTTAATCTTTAAACGAGAGATAAACTTAACAGGGTTATTTAGTATCCCAGATATATCTGTTGCTGAATGTGACATTAGCTACTCTTCTTTGTTTCCTGTTGAACCCAAGCATCAAGCTCTATAAGATTAGGTTTACCCTTTGTCTCCCTCTCTCCTTCTATCTTCTGTGCTTGCATATCTTTAAGTGCTGTCACTAATGAGGTTAAAGCATTTGCTCCTAATCTATTCTCTGTATTACCTGCTTTCGCCATACGGTATTCATATAATAGCATCTCCCATATAGTTCCTTCATAGTCACGGGCTTTCATAGAGTTGATTACTTTATTCGGTCTGGGCATTTATTACTCCTTTTAGTTTCTCTAATGCAATAGTATATATCTGGTGTATCCTTTGCTTTGATAAGTTCATCTCAGCCCCTGTTGCTTCAAAGGTCTTACCATCATAGCATATACTTTCTACTACTCTCCTTTCTTTTGCTGAAAGGTTATTCAGTATCTCATATGCAGAGAAGTCCGCTTCTTCTTCTTCCTCACCATCTAATCTTCTAATCATTTCATCTTCTGGATTCGTGCTTATTAAACTATCTATTATATAATCTGGGAGGTATACATATCTCCATTTGTCACGCATA